>Ga0316622_100004565_pt1 | contig 10195 bp, 7 predicted proteins | sample OWC_Aug_OW2_C1_D_FD_207646 | JGI IMG/M metagenome (GOLD analysis project Ga0316622, IMG submission 207646) | Wetland soil microbial communities from Old Woman Creek delta, Ohio, United States - OWC_Aug_OW2_C1_D5_C | ecosystem: Environmental > Terrestrial > Soil > Wetlands | place: USA: Ohio... | reverse complement strand
GGAGTCTAGCAGAGCCGCGGCGCGCGCCAAGCGCTCCGGCGGACCGCCTTCAGCCGCGTGGATGATGCTCCGAGTGAAGGTCCTTCAGTCGCTCCCGCGCCACGTGCGTGTAGATCTGCGTGGTCGAGAGGTCGCTGTGTCCGAGCAGCATCTGCACCACGCGCAGGTCGGCGCCGTGGTTCAGCAGGTGCGTCGCGAACGCGTGCCGCAGCGTGTGCGGGGACAGTTCCTTGTCGACGCCGGCCTTGCGTGCGTATCGCTTGATGATGTGCCAGAACGCCTGGCGGGTCATGCGATCGCCGCGCCGCGTCGGGAACAGGTAATCGGTCTGCCGCTCGAGCAGGATCTCGACGCGCGGCCCCTGCAGGAACTGCTGCACCCACTGCACGGCTTCCTCGCCGAGCGGGATCAGCCGTTCGCGGTCGCCCTTGCCGACGATGCGCAGCACGCCCTGGTTGAGGTTGACCTGCGACAGCTTGAGGTTGACGAGTTCGGACACACGCAGGCCGGTCGCGTACAACACCTCGAGCATGGTGCGGTCGCGATGGCCAAGCGGATCGCTCACGGTCGGAGCGGCCAACAGGGCCTCGACTTCCTCCTCCGTGAGCGACCGCGGCAGTGATCGCCCGACCTTGGGCATGGCAATCTGGGCGGTGGGATCCTCTCGCAACGCGCCTTCGCGCACGAGGTAGCGGTAGAAGCGGCGGAAACTGGAGAGCTGGCGCGCCGTGGACCGGGGCCTGGCCCCGGCCTGTACGCGCGCGGCCATGAACGCGAGCAGATCTCCGCGCTGCGCTGCCGTCAACTCCGATTCGTGCTGCTCGAGCCAGCGGTCGAGCGCCGTCAGATCGGCACGGTATGCGGCCAGGGTGTTCGGCGAGAGGCCACGCTCCATCCAGACCGCGTCGAGAAACCGGTCGATCGGTCCCGGACCGCGTGCACTGCCCCCGCCCCGCTGGGCGCGGGCCAGGACACTGGACTTCACTGCTGTACTCATGAGACCTCGGGAGCGTTCGTGGCGCGGAGTATGCGAGCCGCCCTGACGCCGCCGACGTGACTACCCTCACAGATCCCGGCTACCCGTTAACATAACCGGAACCAGTTCACAGAATGCAGGCTGCGCGTCAGACTGCGCACCCCCGTCCGAGGTTCCCCGCTGATGCTTCGATCGTTGTCGGGCGCGCTCTGGACGCTTTACGGCGCCTGCGCGCTCGCCGTCTTCGGCCTGCTGTTCGTGGTCGCCGCGATCCTGGTGCTGGCCCTGCCCCGCCTGGAATGGCGTCGCAGTCTCGTCCGGCTGCTCGCGCGAGTTGCGCTCGCGATCTTCGGCCTGCGGGTAACGGCCCGCGGACTCGCGAACCTGCCAGACGACGGCTGCGTCGTGACCGCGAATCATTCGAGCTACCTCGACGGCATCGTGCTCAAGGCTGCCCTGCCACCGCGGTTCTCGTTCGTGGTCAAGCGCGAGGCGGCCTCGATGCCCGTGGTGGGCGTGGTCCTGAAACGGATCGGCTCCGAGTTCGTCGACCGCAGCTCGCATGGGGGACGTCACCGCGGCGCACGGCGCGTCATGCAGCGGGCCGAACAGGGGCACTCACTGGTGTTCTTTCCGGAAGGCACGTTCGACGAGCAGCAGGGGCTGAAGCGATTCCACATCGGTGCGTTCGTCGCCGCGGCCCGCGGCGGCATGCCCATCGTGCCAACCGTCATCCACGGAGCTCGCCGGGCCCTGCCGCCAGAGTCGCTGATTCCGCGTCCAGGCCGGATCGTCGTCGAGCTCCTCGAGCCGCTGACCATGGCGGCTGCGGGAAATTCGGCGGAGGGCCTTCGGGATGAGTGCCGGAGCCGGATCCTCGCCCGGCTGGACGATCCCGATCCCGCGTGAGTGCAGGCGATCCGTCAACGCACTGTCGAGGGGTGCGCGCGGAGAGCTACATGCTCCGCCGGTACTGCCCGCCCACGTGGTACAGCGCCCGCGAAATGCTGCCGAGCGACGCGACCTTGACCGTCTCCATCAACTCACCGAAGACGTTGCCGCCATGCGCGGCGACATCCTGAAGCCTTTCCAGCGCTGCGGGCCGCTGCTCCGCATTCCGCTCGAGGAAGGCCCGCACTGCCCGCACCTGGTCCTGCTTCTCCTCTTCCGACGAGCGGATCAGCTCCGCATTGCGGATCTCCTCGCCGCCATCATGATGTCCGAGGAAGGTGTTGACGCCGATGATGGGCAGCCGACCATCGTGCTTCAGCGTCTCGTAATAGAGGCTCTCCTCCTGGATCCGGCTGCGCTGGTACATCGTCTCCATCGCGCCGAGGACACCACCGCGCTCGGAGATGCGGTCGAACTCCCGGTACACCGCCTCTTCGACGATGTCCGTGATCTCGTCGATGGCGAACGATCCCTGCCAGGGATTCTGCGTCCTGTTGAGACCCAGCTCCTTGTTGATGATCAGCTGGATCGCCACCGCGCGGCGCACCGATTCCTCGGTGGGCGTGGTGATCGCCTCGTCGTACGCGTTCGTATGCAGGCTGTTGCAGTTGTCGAACAGCGCGTAGAGCGCCTGCAGCGTGGTGCGGATGTCGTTGAACTGGATTTCGCGCGCGTGCAGGCTGCGACCCGAGGTCTGGATGTGGTACTTCAGCATCTGCGAGCGCGCGCCGGCGCCATACAGGTCCCGCATGGCCCGCGCCCAGATGCGCCGCGCAACGCGTCCGATGACCGCATACTCCGGGTCCATGCCGTTCGAGAAGAAGAACGAAAGGTTCGGCGCGAAGTCATCGATTGCCATGCCGCGGGCGAGGTAGTACTCGACGATGGTGAACCCGTTCGCGAGCGTGAAGGCCAGCTGCGAGATCGGGTTCGCGCCGGCTTCCGCGATGTGGTAGCCGGAGATCGACACCGAATAGAAGTTGCGGATCTCGTGCTCGCTGAAGAACTGCTGCACGTCGCCCATCATCCTGAGCGCAAACTCGGTCGAGAAGATGCAGGTGTTCTGCGCCTGGTCCTCCTTGAGGATGTCTGCCTGCACCGTGCCGCGCACCAGTGACAGCGCCTCTGCACGGATCTTCCCGTAGGTGTCGCGGTCGATCAGCTGGTCACCCGTCACGCCCAGCAGTCCGAGGCCCGAGCCGTCGTGCCCGGCAGGCAGTTCACCCTTGTAACGCGGCCGCTCGCGGTCCCTGTAGATCGCAGCGATCTTCCGCTCGGCCTCGGCCCAGCGGCCGTTCTCCCGGATGTACCTCTCCACGCGCTGGTCCACCGCGGTGTTCATGAACATGGCCAGGATCATCGGCGCGGGCCCGTTGATGGTCATGGACACGGAGGTCGTCGGCGCGCACAGGTCGAAGCCGGAGTACAGCTTCTTCAGGTCGTCGAGGGTCGCGATCGAGACGCCCGAATTGCCGATGCGCCCGTAGATGTCGGGACGCTCGTCCGGATCCTCGCCGTAGAGCGTGGTCGAGTCGAACGCGGTGGAAAGCCGCACCGCGCCGTGACCGGCAGCCAGGTAATGGAAGCGGCGATTCGTGCGCTCCGGGCCACCCTCCCCGGCGAACATGCGGGTCGGATCCTCCTCCTCGCGACGATAGGGGTAGACGCCGGCGGTGTACGGGTAGTGGCCCGGCAGGTGTTCCTTGAGCAGGAACGTGAGCAGGTCGCCCCAGTCACGGTACTTCGGCACCGCGAGCTTCGGCACCTGGTTGTGGCTGAGCGTTTCGGTGTAGTTCGCGCCACGGATCTCGCGGCCGCGTACCACGTAGCTGTACTCGCCGTCCGTCGCGGACTTCGCCAGCGCCGGCCACTGGCGCAGCAGGTCCACCGCCTCCGGCCCCAGCGCATCGAGTGCATCGTTGTAGGCCTCGCGCAGCCGCGCCCACGCGCCGTCCGCCGCCTCGGTGAGTGACTTGTCGGGGAACCGGTCGAGCGGCGCCGGCAGCGCCGGGTCCTCGAGCGCCCGCAGCGCCTCGTACAGGCTGCTGGCACGGCTCGCGGCCTCGGCGCGATGCTGCACGTCGTCGCGGGCCCGCCGCCCGTTGGCCGCGATTTCGGCGAGATACCGCGTGCGGTTTGCGGGCACGAGCGAATGGCGCTCGACCAGTTCGGTCGGGCCGGGGTTCGCGACGTGCCAGCGCGCGGCGCCGCCAGCCTTCTCGTCGAGCCGGCGGCAGAGCGCCGCGAACAGGCGATTGACGCCGGGGTCGTTGAACCGGCTCGCAATCGTCGGGAACACCGGCACTTCGGTATCCGCAACCTGGAACGCAGCGTGATTGCGCCGCCACTGCTTGCGCACGTCGCGCAGCGCGTCCTCGGCACCGCGCTTCTCGAACTTGTTGAGCGCGATCAGCTCCGCGAAGTCGAGCATGTCGATCTTCTCGAGCTGGCTCGCGGCACCGTACTCGCTGGTCATGACGTACAGCGGCACGTCCACCAGGTCGACGATCTCCGAGTCGCTCTGTCCGATGCCTGCCGTCTCGACGACGACGAGGTCGAATCCCGCGTACTTGAGCAGGCTCAGTACGTCCGCGAGCACCGCGCTCGTCGCCAGGTTCTGGCGGCGGGTGGCGAGCGAGCGCATGAAGATCTGCTCGGCCGCGAGCGAGTTCATGCGGATGCGGTCGCCCAGCAGCGCGCCACCGCTGCGACGACGCGTCGGGTCCATGGCGACCACGGCGACGTTGCGGTCCGGGAATGTCCGCACGAAGCGCATCAGCAACTCGTCGGTGAGGCTCGACTTGCCCGCGCCACCCGTGCCGGTAATGCCGATCACCTGCGCGCGGTGGCTCGAGCGCGCCACGGCCTTGCGCAGGGTCTCGCGGAGTATCGTGTTGTCGTCGTCCGATTCCAGCGCCGAAATCGTGCGCCCGATCTGCCGGTGGTCGCGTGGCCCCACGGGCCCGAACTCGAACGGCGGTCGCGACCACGCACGCACACGCGCCAGCACGTCCTCGATCATGCCGTTCAGGCCGAGCCTGCGTCCGTCTTCGACCGAATAGATCCGCTCGATGCCGTACGCGTGCAGTTCGTCGATTTCGTGCGGCGCGATGGTACCGCCGCCACCCACGACGATGCGGATGTGGCCTGCGCCCTGCTCCCGCAGCATGTCCACCATGTAGCGGAAGTATTCGTTGTGCCCGCCCTGGTAGGAACTCACGGCGATGCCGTCGGCGTCCTCCTGGATCGCGGCGCGCACGATGTCGGCGACGCTGCGGTTGTGGCCGAGGTGCACGACCTCGGCTCCGTGCGCCTGCAGCAGCCGGCGGATGATGTTGATAGCGGCGTCGTGGCCGTCGAAGAGCGATGCAGCGCTCACGAAACGCAGCGGCGCACCGGCCGGCTCGGTCTCGGCTGGCCGCAGCGCGCTGCCGCTCGTCTTGCGATCGCTCATGTGCCTGCCCCTCTGCTGGCCTGGACGTGCATGCGAAGTTTAATCCTACTATTGAGTAGAATGTTACTGTCGAGTATGATTGGCGAACCTTCACTAGTCAATCGGCCATGGCTGAAGAGTCTCCCTGGACGGCGCGCCGGCGCAAACGTCGCGACCACGACCTCAAGCGCGATGCCGTGGTCCGCGCAGCCGCGCAGGCCTTCAACGCGCGCGGTTACCACAACACCTCCCTCGACGACGTCGCGGCGGCCCTGGGCGTCACCAAGCCCACCGTCTACTACTACGTCGCGAGCAAGGAGCAACTGCTGTTCGAGTGCTTCCAGGCCGGGCTGCAGCGCATCCAGGACGCATTTCGCGAGGCGCAGCGCTCGGACCGGCCCGCCCGCGAACGTCTGAACGCCGTAGTGCGCGGCTATGCCGAGGCGATTGCCTCCGAGTATGGCTGGTGCATGGTCCGCGCCCACGACCATGACCTCGGCCCGGAAATGAGCCGGCAGATCAAGACACTCAAGTCCGGGATCGACCAGGGCATGCGCCGCCTGCTGCGCGAGGGTATCGACGACGGCTCGATCGGGCCGTGCGACCCGAAGATCACGGCTTTCGCGATGGCCGGGGCCCTGAACTGGATTGCCCACTGGTACCGCGAGAACCAGCCAATGTCGGCCACCCAGGTCGCCGAGGCGTTCATGGCTTTCTTCGAGAACGGGCTGCTGCCGCGCAAGGTCCGGTAATGGTCCTGTCTTGCGCTGCAAAATGACCCGGGCTTACACTCGCCCGGTTTATGGCCGCACAGCCGCATGATTGCGTCGACCCACCGCATGAGGGACTCCGCATGAACGAAAAGGTCATGATCCTGGCCGCGCGCCGAACGCCGATCGGCGGATTCCAGGGCGTCCTCTCCGCGGTCAGCGCGCCGCAACTCGGCGCAGCCGCAGCCCGCGCCGCGCTCACCGACGCCGGACTCGCGCCCGACGCAGTGGATGAGGTCCTGTTCGGTTGCGTGCTGCCGGCCGGCCTCGGGCAGGCACCGGCCCGACAGGCCGCGCTGGGCGCGGGCCTCGCCGCGAGCGTGCCCGCCACGACCGTGAACAAGATGTGCGGGTCAGGCATGAAGGCCCTGATGGTGGCGGCGGACCAGGTCCTCGCCGGCAATGCGAGCGTCGCCCTCGCGGGCGGACTGGAATCGATGTCGAACGCGCCCTACCTGCTCCTCAAGGCCCGCGCCGGCTACCGCATGGGTCACGGCGAAATCCTCGACCACATGTTCTACGACGGGCTGCAGAGCCCCTGGGACGGCCAGGCGATGGGCTGCTTCGCCGAGACGACGGCCGGGAAGTACGGCTTCTCGCGCGCCGACCAGGACGCCTTCGCCGCGGAATCGGTGCGCCGCGCGCAGCGCGCGGTTCGCGATGGCGACTTTGCCGCAGAGATTGCACCCGTGACCGTGAAGACCCGCAAGGGCGAGCAGACGGTCGCGCAGGACGAAACGCCCTTCGCCGTCGACATCGAGAAGATCCCGTCGTTGAAACCCGCGTTCCGCAAGGACGGGACCGTGACCGCCGCCTCCTCGTCCTCGATCTCGGACGGCGCAGCCGCGCTCGTCATAGCCAGCGCGAGTGCGTGCGAAGCGCGTGGATTGCGTCCGCTCGCCCGTATCGTCGCGTACACGAGCCATGCCCAGGCTCCGGAATGGTTCACTACCGCGCCGGGCCCCGCCATCCGCAAGGCGCTCGACCGCGCCGGCTGGCAGGTTGCCGATGTCGATCTCTACGAGATCAACGAGGCCTTCGCCTGCGTCACCATGGCGGCGATGCACGATCTCGGCATCGACGCCGCGCGTGTCAACGTCAATGGCGGAGCGTGCGCCCTCGGTCACCCGATCGGCGCGACGGGAGCCCGTCTCGTCACGACGCTGGTGCACGCGCTGCGCCGGCGCGGGCTCAGGCGCGGCATTGCCTCGCAATGCATCGGCGGTGGCGAAGCGACCGCCATGGCGATCGAACTCATCGTCTGAAGACTGCCAGCACCCGACCAGGACTCCTGCATGCAGCTCAAGGACAAAGTGGTCGTCGTCACCGGCGGCGCACGCGGGATCGGCAAGGCCATCGCTCAGTCCTTCGCGGCCCGTGGCGCGAAACTGGCGCTCATCGACCTCAACCAGCCCGACCTCGACGCAGCGCAGGCCGAGTTCGCCGCCGCTGGCGCAAGCACGATCACCTGCGCCGCGAACGTGGCACGCGAACAGCAGGTGATCGAAGCCCTGGACCGGGTCGTGGCCGAGTACGGACGGCTCGACGTGATGGTCAATAACGCCGGCATCATCAAGGACGGACTGCTCGTGAAGGTGAAGGACGGCAAGGTCGTCGGCAAGATGGGCCTCGACCAGTGGCAGGCCGTCATCGACGTGAACCTGACCGGTGTGTTCCTGTGCGGCCGCGAGGCCGCCGAACGCATGATCAAGCTCGGCAACGGCGGCGTGATCATCAACATCTCCAGCATCTCGAAGGCCGGCAACGCCGGCCAGAGCAACTACTCGGCCACCAAGGCCGGCGTGACCGCGATGGCGGTGACCTGGGCCAAGGAACTGGCGCGATTTGGCATCCGCGCGGGTTCGATTGCACCGGGCTTCACGCGCACCGACCTGCTTGCCGGCATGCCGCCGGAAATGCTCGACAAGGTCACGGCCCCGGTGCCGCTGAAGCGTCTCGGCCTGCCCGAGGAAATCGGGCACGCCGCGGTTTTCGTCGCCGAGAACGATTTCTTCACCGCGCGCAGCATCGACATCGACGGCGGGCTGCGCTTCTGACCCGACACCCGCTCGACGGGGGAGACAAGCCATGCTGATGCAGGATGTGCGTGCAATCGTGACCGGTGGCGCCTCAGGCCTGGGGCTTGCCGTCGTCGAGAGCGTCGTCGCAGCCGGCGGGCGCGCCGCGCTTTTCGACGTCAACGAGCAGGCGGGTGCCTCCGCGGTGACGCGACTCGGCCCGAGCGCGGGTTTTCATCGCGTGGACGTCACGTCCGAGCAGGCGGTGGACGATGGCGTGCGCTCGGCCGCGGAGGCCATGGGTGGGCTCAACCTGGCGGTCAATTGTGCCGGCGTCGGCTGGCCCAGGAGGATGGTCGGCAGGGACGGCCCCATGCCTGGCGAATTCTTCCGCAAGGTGATCGAGATCAACCTCGTCGGTACGCTGCTGGTCTCCAAGGCCGCCGCAGCAGCCATGCAGAAGAATGCGCCCAACGCAGGTGGCGAACGCGGCGCGATCGTGATGACCGCATCGGTCGCCGCGTTCGACGGCCAGATCGGCCAGGTCGCCTACTCCGCCTCGAAGGCCGGGGTCGTCGGCATGACGCTGCCGATGGCGCGCGAACTGGCGAGCTTCGGCATCCGCGTCGTGACCATTGCGCCCGGTCTGTTCCTGACCCCGATGCTGGCGGCACTGCCCGCGGAGGCGCAGGAATCGCTCGGCAAGCAGGTCCCCTTCCCGCCGCGGCTCGGTCACCCGGCCGAATACGCGTCGCTCGTCAGGCAGATCGTCGAGAACCCGATGCTGAATGGCGAGACGATCCGCCTCGACGGCGCGATCCGCATGGCACCGCGATAGGCCGACCGCGCGGGCCTACATCGACGAGTAGTTCGGTCCGCCGCCGCCCTCCGGCGTCACCCACCGGATGTTCTGCAGCGGGTCCTTGATGTCGCACGTCTTGCAGTGCACGCAGTTCTGCGCGTTGATCTGCAGGCGCTTGCCGCCGCCCTGCGCGTCGACGAACTCGTAGACTCCCGCAGGACAATAACGGCCCTCCGGGCCGTCGAACCTCGCGAGATTGTGGCTCACGGGCACGGCGGGATCCTTCAGCGTGAGGTGGACCGGCTGGTCCTCCTCGTGATTGGTGGCCGAGAGGTACACCGACGAGTTCCGATCGAAGGTCAGCACGCCGTCGGGCTTCGGGTAGTTGATCGGCGGCATCTCTGCAGCGGGCCTCAGTTGCTCGTGATCGCCCTTGCCGTGGTGCAGCGTCCACCCGACCAGCCCGCCAAGGCCGAGGTCGTTGAGCCACATGTGCAGGCCCCCGTGGATCGTCCCGGGCCACATGCCCCACTTGAGCCCCGGCTTGACGTTGCGGACCTTGTACAGGTCCTGGTAGACCCAGGACTTGCGGAACGCTGCGGGATACGCCGCAAGCTCGTCGTTGGCGCGACCGTCCGAGAGCGCGGCGAACGCGGCTTCGGCGGCCAGCATGCCGGTCTTCATGGCGTTGTGCGAACCCTTGATGCGCGGCAGGTTCACGAAGCCGGCGCAGCAGCCGATGAGCGCACCGCCGGGGAACGCGAGCTTCGGCACCGACTGCAGTCCACCCTCGTTGATCGCCCGCGCGCCGTAGCCGATGCGCTTCCCGGCCTCGAGGAAGCCGCGGATCGCGGGATGCGTCTTGAACCGCTGCATCTCCTCGAACGGCGACACGTACGGGTTGGCGTAACTGAGGTGTACCACGAATCCGACCGACACGAGGTCGTCCCCGAAGTGGTACAGGAACGACCCGCCGCCGACGTCCGGATCGAGCGGCCAGCCCTGGCTGTGGATCACGAGGCCGCGCTGGTGCTTGTCGGCGGGTACCTGCCAGAGCTCCTTGATGCCCAGGCCGAAGACCTGCGGATCCACGCCGTCGCGCAGGTGGAACTTCGACATCAGCTGCAGGGACAGCGAACCGCGCGCTCCCTCGGCAAACAGCGTGTACTTCGCGTGCAGCTCCATGCCGGGCTGGTAGGACGGCTTCTGTGTGCCGTCCTTTGCGATGCCCATGTCGCCGGTCAC
>Ga0316622_100004564_pt1 | contig 10197 bp, 9 predicted proteins | sample OWC_Aug_OW2_C1_D_FD_207646 | JGI IMG/M metagenome (GOLD analysis project Ga0316622, IMG submission 207646) | Wetland soil microbial communities from Old Woman Creek delta, Ohio, United States - OWC_Aug_OW2_C1_D5_C | ecosystem: Environmental > Terrestrial > Soil > Wetlands | place: USA: Ohio... | reverse complement strand
ACGATGTCCTGCAGCCGCTCGGCGGGAGCGCCACCCGGCCGGCCCATCGGTACCTGCAGGATTGTGATGCGATTGCCGGTTCCGCCATGATCGTCGAGTGCCACCGGGATGTCCGCCACGAGCGACTGGCGCGGGGGCGTGCCCCGCTCCGCGAGATAGCGGGTCATGGCAATGTCGAGGACGGTCAGCAAGACATCGTTGATCTTGGCGTCGTGGGCCCGCGCGATCGATCGCACCTGAGCAAGCGGCAGGCGGCAATGCGCGAGGGTGCGGTGCGGGGTCGGCGCGGTCTTCAGCAGGCCCGGTGTCGTGACGAAGGGAGTCATCAGACCGTGTCCGATGCCGAGGTCGCGCAGCCCCTGATGCCACACCAGGCGGACCAGGTCGCTGGCCGTGCGCCCTGCCTCGAGCGCCAGGTTCAGCAGCGCATGGGCCATGTCGCTGGGGTCGGCATTTTCCGCGCCACTCGGCATCCCGCGCCAGATCGATTGCGGCTTTCGCGCCCGCGCGCTCTTGCTCACCGTCGCGGTGACGATTTTGATGAAGCCTATTCCATCGATGACGCCGTGGTGGGTCTTGAAGTACATCGCGACACGTCCGGCCGGCAGCCCCTCAAAGACGTGGACCTGCCACAATGGGGCTGACCGATCGAGCAACTCGACGTGAATGTTGCTGACTCGCTCGAACAATCCCTGCAGCTCGCAGCCCGCCGGCAGTTTGTGGCGGAAGACCTGACGGGAGGCGTCGATCTCCTGGTCTGGCTCGAGGGACAGCCGCCCTGTGACGGGGGCCTTGTGCAAGCGACAGTTGAACGGCGGACCGACGGGCACCTTGAGCATCCGGGCGACGAGACGATCGGCGAACCGTCCGCGCGCCCCCTTGGGCGGGGCGAGCACGACGAGGACCCCGACATTCATCGGACGCTGTTCGGTCTCGAGCAGGAAGAACGCCGTATCGACCGGCGAGAGCTTCGTCATGTTTTCATGCTACGCCGCGGCATCGGCGATGGCATTTCGCAGATGGCTAGCTGCGCCGCAGCAATCGCGCGGCGAGCATCGCACGCTCGAGGTTTCGGCGACTTGCCCACCCACCGACGCCCCAGGTAGAGGTTGCGACGCCCTGTACCGCTCCGCAGTGCGGTCCGGGTGGTGCCATCCCCGCGACTGCGAACTGGGGACCGCATCACACAATGACAGACCGAAGCTCGCAAGGGTTGTCTCAGTTGCCACGCCGCGCTTAAGTAAGGCAGTCGCAACCACGGGTGATTGTGTGGCCTTCATCATCGTCGCTGCAGGTCCGATGACAGCCTGCCGAATGCGGACGATAGCGGCCGGTCGCGTCCTTGCCTGCGGCCTGGCGATTGCGGCCGTGCTGATGAGTGGCTGCATCGTTCTCGGCTACTACATGGCGAAGGACGATGTGAGCGACACCGCCTCTGCCAGGAATACCGGAGGAGACGGCAAGTTTGACTTGAAGCGCCCCGAAGGTCACGTGGTCGTCGATCGTATCGGCGACTTGTCAGGCAGGCTGACCCGCCTCGAAATTGAGGCAGCAGAGATGGCCAGGCGGCTCGGCATCGCACCGGAAAGAGCCACCGTCGAACCCCCGAGCAAGGAGCAAGCTGGCGAACGGCGGCCTCAGGGCGGGCCATTGCTGCCGCTTGGCGGCGATGCGCCGTTATCTGCCGCAGCCACGCAACAGCCAGTAGGCGACTACGGCATTGGCCTCTCGCACCTGGAGGCGGAAATCGAACTGCTGGAGGCATCGCTCGATCGCATGGCCGGCGTCCTGACCGACCGCGAACTGACGACCATGGCGTACCCGAACCGGCTTCCGGTGCAGGGCCGCATGCCGAAGATAAGCTCCGGATTCGGCGTTCGCCACGACCCGTTCACGGGAAGGCTTGCGCGTCACATGGGCCTTGATATACCCGCGGCTTACGGCACGGCAATTCTCGCGAGCGGCGGCGGCCGCGTGCTTGCGGCCGGCTTCCGCGGTCCGTACGGCAATGCCATCGTCATTGACCACGGTCACGGCCTGCAGACGCTGTACGGCCACTGCTCGAAACTGTACGTACGCGCAGGCGAACTCGTGATGCCCCGGCAAAAGATTGCAGCGGTGGGTTCCACCGGTCGCTCCACCGGGCCTCACCTGCATTTTGAGGTGATACGTGATGGCAAGCGTGTCGCACCCGGGCAGGTGCTGGCCGATGTCCTCGCCAGGAATCCGGGTTGATGCGTTCCACGACCAGGACTCCCACGCTCAAGCTAGCTACGGCTCGCCTGGAGTTCAGCAGCGCTCGTCGCTTCGCGGAAGCATTGCACCTGGCCGCCGTGGCGGCACTGCTATTCCTCGTCATCATGATTGGCAGGCAGCTGTATGTGGACACCCAGGCAACCAGTGCCGTACTGGCCGGATTGAAGCAGCAGAACGCCGCACTACGCGCGGATCTCGCGCGCGCGCTGATCGAACTGGAGTTGGAGCGCTCCACGCATGCTGCACTCGCGCGCCAGGTGGCGGAACTGAACACTGAAGCGAGCGAGCTGAAGAGCCGCCTGGAGTTTTTCAACGCGCAAAGCGGCCGCCCGGACAAGTCACACTGACTTTCAAGGCTCAACTGGGCTGCCCATCATTCGAGGACCATGCCATGTTTCGCAGAAAGACTGACCAGCCTTCCATCGACGTAGCGCGATTGTCGAGCCTGATCGCCGCCGGCGTCGAAATTGCCGGTGACGTGATCGTCACGGACGGAGTGCGTATCGACGGCCAGGTCGTCGGCAACGTGCTGTCAAAACCAGACACGCGAGGGCTGCTGGTGCTGAGCGAGCAAGGCTGTATAGAAGGCAACGTCCGGGTACACGACGCCGTCATCAACGGCACAATTCGCGGTGACCTCGAGGTGGAGAATTTCATCGAGCTACAGGCGAGCGCGCGCATCACGGGTGCAATAAAGTACCGGACCTTGCAGATGACATGCGGAGCCCGCGTGGAAGGCACCATGGCCTGCATCGTCGATCGTCCTGAAACGATGGTGACCACCCCCAGTAACGTGGTCAGTTTGTCCAAAGTCGCCGAGTCCTAGACACGAGCGGCGGGTCGCTGAAGGCCCGCTCCATGACGGTGTCGGTCACCACGCGTGCCATCGCCTGCATGTGCCGCATCGATCGTCGCGGCCTGGAGTTACGCCCGGCTGCGGATGGAGCTATGCTCAATCGGCAGGGATGCCTGCAGACCAGAGGCGCATGCCGTGACCGAACCGAACGTGCAGTTGGGGTTCAGGATGATCGGTAATGTAATCATCGGTGACATTCGCGTGCCTCGCCTCGGCTTCGGCGCCATGCGCATCACGGGTGAAGGCATCTGGGGCGAGCCGCGAAACTCCGTCGAGGCGCGGCAGCTGTTGCGACGCGTGGTCGATCTCGGCATTCGCTTCATCGATACGGCCGACGCCTACGGTCCCGAAGTCAGCGAGCGACTCATCGCCGAGGCGCTGCATCCGTACCCCGAGGGGCTCGTGATCGCAACCAAGGGCGGAATCGTGCGGCCCGATCGTGCGAGCTGGTCGGCGGACGGCAGACCGGAGCACCTGCGCGCGGCTTGCGAGGCGAGCCTCCGGCGGCTGCGCGTCGAGCGCATCGACCTGTACCAGTTGCACACCGTGGACCGGAAGGTGCCGCTCGAGGACTCGATGAGCGAACTCGCGCGCCTGCAGGAACAGGGCAAGATCCGCCACGTAGGCGTTTCGAACGTGACCCTGCAGGAATTGGCGCGTGCCCGCAGCGTGGTCAAGGTCGTCTCCGTGCAGAACCGTTACAACGTCGCCGATCGCTCCTCCCAGGATGTGCTCGCCGTCTGCGAGCGTGACGGCCTCGCGTTCATCCCGTGGTCACCGCTCGGGCAGAACGAGCGCGATCGTGGCGCTCCACAGCGCGTCGCGCTCGATGATTGGGCCACGACGCATGAGCTGTCGGTGCACCAGGCGGCGCTGGCGTGGCTGCTGCTGAAGTCGCCGGCAATGCTGCCGATCCCCGGTACGTCGCAGGTCAAGCATCTCGAATCAAACCTCGCCGCCGCACTTGCAGCGGGAGCTTTGCGCGAGGAGCTGTCGGCGATGGCATAGCACTTTGATCAACCCGCTCGACCTTGCATGGCAACCTGGTCGGCGTAGTCACCAATGGCGCGGCGCTGACGGTGGCGCAGGTGGCGGGCCAGTCCGAACGCGCTGCGCCGCAAGATAATTCGACGCTGGGCACTCCGGCATGGCGGAGTATGCTGCACCCCTCTGCACATGGACGTTTGAGGGAGGCTCACATGAACAGGCGTGGATTCGTCGGTCTGTCCGTCGCTGCGGCGGTGGGCGCAGCGCTGCCGTTCGGCAGGACGCTTGCCGAACTGACTGAGATCACCGGTGACCTCCGGGCAATCAGTTCTGCAGGTGCAGCGACGTCGCTCAGTGCCAGCGAACTGCAACAGCTGAAGAACAGCCTGCGTGGTTCGCTGCTGCTGCCCGGCAATGCGGGTTACGACCAGGCGCGTCGCCTGCTGAACGAAGCCATCGACAAGCACCCCGCCCTCGTCGTCCAGCCCACCGGCGCAGCCGATGTGCGGACGGCCGTGAATTTCGCCCGCGAACACGGGCTGCTGCTCGCCGTGAAATGCGGCGGCCACAGCTACGGCGGTACCTCTACCTGCGAAGGCGGCATGCAGATCGACCTGTCCCGCATGCGTGGCGCCCGGGTGGATCCAGCTTCGCGCCGGGCATACGTTGCTGGAGGCAGCCTGCTGGGCGATCTCGATCACGAGGCGATGGCTTGCGGCCTCGTCACGACCGCCGGCACGGTCTCGCACACGGGAGTGGGCGGCCTGACGCTGGGTGGCGGTTTCGGTCGCCTGGCACGGCGCTTCGGCCTGGCATTGGATAACGTCGTGTCCGTCGATGTCGTCACGGCAGACGGCCAGTTTCGACACGCCAGCTTGAACGAGAACCCCGACTTGTTCTGGGGCGTGCGCGGTGGCGGCGGCAACTTCGGCATCGTGACCGAATTCGAATTCCAGTTGCACCCGATGCAGCGGCAGGTCGTCGGCGGCAACCTGGTGTTCCCGCAGGCACGCGCCCGCGAACTGCTGGAGGCGTACGCGCAGATCAGCGCCGATGCGCCCGCAGAGCTGTATCTCGATGCGGCCATGAGTGCGCGCATGGGCGGGAAGCCCGGTGTGTTCCTGTTCAGCACCTGCTACTCGGGACCGCCCGAGCAGGCCGAGCAGGCCCTGGCACCGTTGCGACGGCTCGGTACGCCGTTGAGCGATACGATCAAGGCCATCGATTACGTCGCCCTGCAGCGGAGCACTGACCAGACCGACCCGCGTGGCGAAGGCCGCTACCTGAAGTCCGGCTTCATCGACGACTTCCCGGCAAGCCTGGTCGAGGCGCTGGTTGCCGGCTTCGAGCCGGATCCGGAACGCAACTCCACCGTCTTTTTCCAGCACTGCGGCAGGAAGATCGGCGACGTCGCGACCGACGCAACCGCATTTCCGCATCGACGATCGACTCACAACATGTTTGCGACGGCCTCCTGGCCGCTGAGCCGCGACGGGACGCGACATGTCGCCTACGTCCAGGATTACTGGAAAAAGCTCGAGCAGCACACCGACGGCTTTTACACGGTCGAGGTGGCGGACCAGCCAGCAGCCGACATCGAACGGAACTTCCAGGGCAATCTCGGGCGCTTGCGACTCGTCAAGAACAAGTACGATCCACAGAACCTGTTCCGCCTGAACGCGAACGTCAAGCCGACAGCCTGATTCCAGCATGATGAACCAGGCGCGATTGCATGCCCGGTGGCAGCGGCACGGCGTCGCTTCATTCGGCGTCGGCCTGATGGCTGCCCTGCTCGCGGTCACGATGCCCGCCGCCCATGCGACCACGTACAAGTGGGTGGACAAGCAGGGACAGGTGCATTACTCGGACACCCCGCCGCAGGACGTTGCCTACGAAGTCGTTGCGGCGCCGGGCCTTCCCTCTGCTGCGCCGCCGCGCGCACCGATCCCGACTCCCCCACCGTCGCGCCCTGCTCCACCGCCAGCGACTACTCCCGCCGAGCCAGCCGCAAGCGGTTCCGCGAACGACAGGACTTGTGTCGACGCGCTGTACCAGATTGAACTGCTCAACCAGCGGCGCCCGGTGTTCAAGCTGGCGGCTGACGGCTCGCGCCGCTACCTCGACGACGCCGATCGACCAGCGGAACTCGAGCGCCTGCAGGGCGTGCGCGATGCGTACTGCGACAATGACCCCGGTACGCGCAAATCACAGGAGCAACGGGCTGGCGAACTGATGGTCGCGCTGAGCCGGAGGTGCGCGGAGGCACGCGACAAGCTCGCCAACTACGAGGATCCTGCCACGCATACGCCGGACGACATGATCGAGCGTCAACGCGCCTTCGTCGACGGTTACTGTCGCGGAGGCGAGCGCACGGACCTCTGGATCGGAGACTGGATAAGGGTCGGCCGCTAGGGACGCTGTCAGCGAACCAACAAAGTGGATCTGTGTGTCACGACGGCTGATCAAGCCGCTCGTGCAGCACCCGCAGGGCATACAAGCTGAACGCCGCGCCAACCAGGCCGACCGCCACCAGCCAGCCGATGTGACGATTGACTACGCCGTCTCCGAGCAAGACGGCCCCCCCGGCATAAGGCAGCTCTGCCAGCGCCAATGCAGCGACGTACGTGCGCAGGCGCACGCCGAGATACCCGCACAGGTATCCGGGAATTTCCGAAGGCATGGCAAGATGCAGCAGCAGGACCAGGGCAAACGTGACTTCACCCTGAAAACGCTGGCGGTAGAAGTCGAACTCGCTGGAGGTTCTTGACGCCTTCGCCTGCGGCCTGCGTAACCCGCGGCCCAGGGCATAGGTGCAGAGTCCACCCAACAGCCAACCGAGCCACAGCAGGCCGAGCGTGACAGCGTTGCCCCACGTGAACACAGCCGCTGGCAGCAGCAGCGCGCTGGAAAAGAACGCGAGGATTGCCGACATGGCGGCGAGCAGCACGAACACGACGGCGCCCAGGTAAGGGTGCCCGGCAATCAGCGGCTCGGCGACGGACAGCGCTTGCCGCAGGCTTCCGTATACCTCGTCGACAGACAACAGGAGAGCCGCGGATGTGCAGATCAGCACGACGATGATCGCGCGACTCCACTTGCGAGCACTGAGTTTCGGGGGAACAGCGGAGCTCGGCGGCTCAATCACTGGTTTGCGACCATCGCAACCCGGTTCATCATGGCGTTCTCGGTCAGCCATGGCTCAAGGATTCACCTAGCCACACCCCTCCCGCATCGTGGATGCCCACAATCGGCCCCGGCGTCCATCTTTTTGCCAGAAGCAAGGGAAAAACGCAGTGCCCTGAGCTATGTTTGACACGCGCATGGCCCGAGGCCTGCAGGCTCGTTGCGCGCGCTGCGAAGACGATCGTGGTAATGGACGCTATGAATACAGGAGTTCAGTCATGCCTGTCGCACCGACGCTTGAGCGGCACTACGCCCCAAAGGACCTTTCCGACCGGGTTGCCTATGGGTTGACCAGGTTCCTGCGGTTCTTCGCCGACACTTTCTTCGCCCGCCGGTATGGCCATCGCGCGGTCGTGCTGGAAACTGTTGCTGCCGTACCGGGCATGGTCGGCGGCGCACTGCAGCATCTGCGTGCCCTGCGCCGAATGGAGAGCGATCACGGCCGGATACGCATGCTCCTGGACGAAGCGGAAAACGAACGCATGCACCTGATGACATTCATCCATATCGCCAGGCCCACCTGGTTCGAGCGCCTGCTGATCCTGTTGGCCCAGGGCATCTTCTATAATTTCTTCTTCCTGCTTTACCTCATATCGCCGAAGACCGCGCATCGTGTCGTGGGTTACTTCGAGGAAGAAGCAGTCATCAGCTACACCGAGTACCTGGCTGGCGTGGACAACGGCACCTACGCCAACGTTGCGGCACCCGGCATTGCCATCGACTACTGGAAGCTTGCGCCCGACGCACGGTTGCGTGACGTGATAATCGCGGTGCGCGCAGATGAGGCGGGCCACCGCGACGTCAATCACGCACTAGCCGACGAGGTCGCCTGATTCGAAGACGCCGTGGTTCGTCACATGGATCGTTCCGTCGGCGCCGTGTTCCGCAAGTACTTGCGAACCAGGCCCGGAAGTTTCGTGAACTTCAGATCGAGCTTCGCCTGGGCCCATCTTGCGTAGCTGGGCGCGGCCGCGAGTCGACGACGGCTCCGCAGCGCGGGACCGGCGAACGCGACCGTATTGCCGCCCCACCCGACGTCAACAGCGATCACCGGCTCTCCAAACACTGAACGGAGCAGGCGGAGATAACCGTCGCGGCGTGACTCGTACAGGGCGAGATTCATCACGAACACGCCGTCAACCGAAAGGATCTTGCGGGCGTTCTCCAGGAACTGCGGATCGCACATTGATGAGGCAATGCCGCGGCGATCGTATGCATCGACGAGCAGCGCATCCGCGCGCCGGCCGTCCCCCGCCATCCCTGCGACGAATTCCGCGCCGTCACCCTGGACGACGCGCAGGCGCTCGTCGTCAGGCGGAACGTGGAAATGCCTGCGCAGCGCGATGACAGCCGGGTTGATTTCCACGACGCTGACGCTCGTGCGCGGCAGGTGACGATGACAGAACTTGGCGAGCGAGCCGCCGCCCAGCCCGAGCATCAGTACGTGCTGCGGGCGCGGACAGAACAGCAGGAATGCCATCATCTTGCGCGTGTAGTCGCTCACCAGGGCATCGGGATCGGCGACGTTCATCTCGCTCTGGATGCTGCCGTCGATCGTGAAGCACATCACGCGATTGCCGCCGTCATCGACCATGAACGGTTTGTCGTAAGTCCCCGACACGAGCTGCTGCCACAGCACCCCCCGGTCCGCTTCTCCCGATTCCGCCAGGTGAATCTCGGTTTCATGATCGGCGGTGAAGCCTTTCAGCGTTATGAGTCCTTTTTTCGAACTGCTCACGTCAGTCGTCCGTCCGCTGCATCCCGGCAACGCGGATCAGGCTAACACGAGCAAAGTCAGCCCATCATTCCGGGTTTGATGCCGATGAGTGTATTGTCATGGCCTTCGCAAGCGCAGGTTGCCATCGATTTCACGACACGATCTACGCCGGCTATTGGTACGCGGACCAGTGCAATGAGCGAAGCAGGCCTAGTTGCCCCCCTCGAGAGGTTCCTGTCGCACCCTGCCGGCGTGAACCCCCTGTTCGAGTTCGGCCGCAGCCTCCACTGGATCGCATGCCTTGTCGCCCTGGCATGGCCCGCGCAACCGGCCGCCGAGTCGCTGGAAGAGAGCGTTGCGGCTCCGGTGGCCGAGTACTTCGTCCGCACTACTGCGGACCGTGGGGCGGGATCGCTGCGGCAAGCCATGCAGGACGCCGGCCGGCAAGGCGGGCCGGCTCGAATCCGTTTCGACGCAGTCAACGGGCCGTTCGGCGAGCCGCAGGTGATCCTGCTGCGCTCCGCGCTGCCGCCGATTCGAACCCGGCTGGAAATCGAGGGCTACATTCCCGACCGCACCTGGCGCGCGTCTGGCGTCACTCTGCAATCGGCGGGCAAAGATCGCATCCTGAACGTCGACGCGGGCGCCGAGGCCGCGGTGCGACATGTGACGCTGCAGGGTGGCCGGGCACCGGCGGGCGGTGCAGTACTGAATCGCGGCACGCTGGTGCTCGACTCCGTCACGCTGCTCGACAATGCCGCCGAGCAGGACGGCGGGGCCGTGCTGAATGAGGGCGGCCAGCTAACCGTGGTCAATGCGACGTTGACCGCAAACTCGGCGGCCCGCGGCGGCGCCATTGCAGGCACCGCCGGCCGCTTGTCCATGACCAACACGACGTTCGCGGGCAACCGGGCAAGCGTGGGTGCCAGCGTCTACAGCGGCGCAACGCTGCTGCTGCGCAACTCGATCCTGGCCAATGGCGCGGGCGGCGGCGCCGAGTGTGTCAATCGCGGGCCGCTCGACCCACGGAGCACGCACAACTTGCTGGTTACGACCGACGGCTGCGGCAAGCCGCTGCTGACTGAAGACCCCCGGCTCGGCCCACTCGGCTATTACAACGGCCCGACGCGCACGATGCCCGTCGACGCGTCCAGTCCGGCAGTCAACGTCGGCAGCAACGCCGCCGCGCTCGACGAGC
>Ga0316622_100004563_pt1 | contig 10198 bp, 6 predicted proteins | sample OWC_Aug_OW2_C1_D_FD_207646 | JGI IMG/M metagenome (GOLD analysis project Ga0316622, IMG submission 207646) | Wetland soil microbial communities from Old Woman Creek delta, Ohio, United States - OWC_Aug_OW2_C1_D5_C | ecosystem: Environmental > Terrestrial > Soil > Wetlands | place: USA: Ohio... | reverse complement strand
ACGTTTCCTCCTCCTTTTCAAGGCAACCGACATTTTTCAACCCGCAGCTCTGACCCACTATTCCGCACGGGGTGGCACTGCGAATTGATCTCGGTGCTGCTCCGAGGCGACATCATAGCACAACCCCCGGGCCCGCAATACCGTAAGATCACGGTGAGCAACCCGCCGGAAAGGCCGTGAACAAAGAGCCGCCGCGGCCGTAGAATCCTGCCATGGACACACTCGGACGCCGCTCGCCGGCCCGCCGGGCGCCCGGCCTCGCGATCGCCGTCCTCGCTGCACTGCTCCCGATGCTGCCCGCCGCCTCTGCCGCGCCCCCGCTCGGCACGGCGGCGGCCGAGACCGCCGCCCAGCTCGTCCCCGCCACATCCGCCCTGCCGGGCCCTGGTCCGATTCCAGCGCTCGTTCAACCCGCCCTCCTGAAGGCCCACCACGGCGCTGCCACCCTCGACGACGCGGTCGACCAGTGCGTGACCCAGAACATGGCGGCCCTGGGCACTCCTGGCGCCTCGGTTGCAGTGGCGATCGACGGCGCCCTGATCCTGGAGCGGGGCTACGGAGTCACGCGCCGGAATGGCAGCGACCCGGTCGACGCGGAGACCTACTTCCGGATCGCCTCGATCACCAAGCAGCTGACCGCGGCGGCGGTGCTGCAGCAGGTCGAGCTCGGGACCGTGGACATCGACGACCCCGTGACGGCCTACGTGCCGGAGCTCGAGCTCGGCGGCCAGTGGCCGGCCGACCGCATCACCGTGCGCCACCTGCTGACCCACAGCTCCGCATACCCCGACCTTCCCTTCGACCCGGTGGGCCCCACCGATGATGACGCGCTCGCCGAGTGGGCGGCCCACCAGCAGGACGTCGCGCTCCATGCGCCGCCGGGCGTGTTCTGGAACTACTCAAACCCTAACTTCAACCTCGCCGGGCTGGTGGCCGAGCGCGCCAGCGGCCAGCCCTACCGCCAGTACATGGCGCAGCACGTGTTCGCGCCGGCCGGCATGACGCGGACCACCTTCGACCCGGCCGCCGTGGTCGCGGACGGCAACTACAGCTACGGTCACCAAACCTTGCCAGGCGGCTTCGAGATGATCTATGCCCCGGACGACTACGACAACGCGGTGTTCGCACCGGCCGGCTACGCCTTCTCGACCGCCGGCGACCTCGTCGGCTGGGCGCTGACGTTGATGGACGGCGGTGGCGCCGTCCTCGCCCCCTCCTCCGCCAGCCAGATGCAGAGCCCCCAGGTGGACCTGGAGTTCATCCCCGGCTACAGCTACGGCTACGGCGTCTTCATCGAGCCGTTCGGCGAGCTCACCGTCCGGGAGCACGGCGGCAACATCTTGGGCTGGGGATCCTCCCTGATCTGGGAGCACGAGCACCGCTTCGCGGTCGCCGTGCTGGCCAACACCATCATCGCGCTCTCCGACGCGGCCTACTGCATCGCGGACTACCTGCTGCAGCCGGGCCCGACCGTGCACCCTCCCGACACCACTGACCCGGCGACGTGGCACCGCTTCGAGGGCCTCTGGGACTTCACCACGAGCACGAGCGATACGCGCGAGGGCGAGATCACGGTTGAGAACGACCACCAGCTGTCGCTGTTCATGTGGGACCCGCACTCGGGTGGGTCGGCCTGGTTCACGCTCGAGCACCTCGGCTACGGGATCTTCCTCGCCGACCTCGACCAGGACGGCGAGCTCGACTCGGACTTCGAGTTCATCGAGCGCGGCTCGCCCGAGCGGGCCGGCTGGCTGCGCAACCGGAGCGTTGTCGGCGTGCGACGCGCCACGCCGCGGCCCGCCGGCGGCGCCCTGGCGCCGTAGCGACGACCGCTCGCGCGCGGGAAACCGTCACTGGTCGATCATCGGGGCCATCCCTCCATTCCCGTCCCCGTTCCCGTCCCCGCTTGCACCTCCGGATGTGCTAAGAAGGTGCCGGTGACAGCACGCACGGCGGACGTCGTGATCTGCGGGGCCGGCATCGGCGGGGTGTCGGCCGCCTACCAGCTCGCCGTTCGCCACGGCGTCCGCGACGTCGTGCTCGTCGACGAGCGGCCGCCGCTGACGCTGACCAGCGACAAGTCGACCGAGGCCTACCGCAACTGGTGGCCCGGGCCGGACGACGCCATGGTCCGGCTGATGAACCGCTCGATCGACCTGCTCGAGGAGCTCGCGGCGGACTGCGGCAACCGCTTCCTCCTTAACCGGCGCGGCTACATCTACGCCACCGGCGACCCGCGGCGCGCCACGGCCTATCGCACCATCGGCGACCGCGCTTCGGCGCAGGGAGCCGGCCCGCTGCGCGTGTACGGCGCCGGCGCCCAGGGGGCGACCTACGTCCGCCACCGGCCCGACGGCTGGCTGGACCAGCCCGACGGCGCCGACCTCATCGTCGACCCGGGGCTCATCCGCGAGCTCTTCCCCTACCTCGCACCCGACGTGTGCGCCGTTCTCCACACCCGGCGCTGCGGCTGGTTCTCCGGGCAGCAGCTCGGCATGGAGCAGCTCGACCGGGCGCGCGCGGCCGGCGTCCGCCTGCTCGAGGGACACCTGACCGAGATCGAGGTCGAGCGCGGACGCGTCTGCGGAGTGCGCGTCGCGACGCCCGCATCCGAGGAGACGATCGCGACCCGGTGCTTCGTCAATGCCGCGGGCCCGTTCCTCCAGCCGGTCAGCCGTCTGCTCGGGCTCGAGCTGCCGGTCTTCTCCGAGCTCCACGTCAAGATGTCGTTCCGGGATCACCTCGGCGTTGTCCCCCGCAACGCGCCGCTGCTGATCTGGGAGGACCCCCAGCGCCTGTCGTGGACCGAGGAGGAGGCCGCGCTGCTGCGGGAGACCAGAGCGACTCGCTGGCTGACCGAGGAGATGCCGGCCGGCGTCCACATGCGTCCGGAAGGCGCCGAGCACGTGATCATCCTTTGGCCGTACCACGTCGGCGAGGTCCCCGAGACGTTCCCGATCGAGCTGCCACCCGGCTACGCCGAGATCGCCCTGCGCGGCATGACGCGGCTGGTGCCGGCGCTGGCGCCCTACCTCGACCGGCTGCCCACTCCGTTCGTCGACGGCGGCTACTACACGAAGACGCGGGAGAACCGCCCGCTCGCCTGCCCGCTCCCGGTCGCCGGCGCCTTCCTGCACGGCGCCCTCTCCGGCTTCGGCCTGATGGCGTCGTCGGCCACCGCGGCGCTGCTCGCGGCGCACATCACCGGCGACGCCCTGCCCGACTACGCGCCCGCCTTCGATCTGCGCCGCTACGACGATCCGGACTATCTGCGGTCGCTCGCGATGTGGGGCAACGCTGGCCAGCTCTAGGAGCGTGTGGGGCATAGGCCCCTGAGTGCGCTTCTGATGAAGTTGTTGTGGTTGGCCTCTGCCCCACACGCTCCTCCGGATGCGCTGCGCGCATCCTCATGATTGATGGTGGAAGACGCCAGCGAATCCACATGGAGTAACCAGGGCTTGGAGGGACGTCGTTCGGGCTCTGCGGCCCGGGCTCCTGAAGATGCGCTGCGCGCACCGAGCGGGGATCTACAATCCCTGATTGTGAAGCTGCTCCGCGTCGCTCGCACCGCGTTCGCCTGGGCCTTCGGGGCGGCGGCCACGGTCGGCTGCACGCTGCCGGCGCTGCTGATCTCGAGGCTTCCCGGCGGTGACCCGGTGGTTCACCGGATGGCGCGGCTGTGGGGCCGGCTCTGCGTCTGGGGGACCGGCTGCCCGGTCCGGGTCGAGGGTCTCGACCGGCTCGACCTGACTCGCCGCTACGTCGTGATGGCCAACCACCAGTCGGCGCTGGACATCCCGGTCCTGATGGCGGTCCTCCCCGCGACCTGGCGCACCGTCTTCTGGGCCAAGCGGAGCCTCTTCCGGGTCCCGGTGCTGGGCTGGGCGATGCGGATGCTCGGCCACATGCCGATCGATCGCGTCAACCGCCAGCTCGCCGGCCGCATGCTCGCGGACACGGTCCGACGGGTCGAGGATGGCCGGTCGGTGCTGGTGTTCCCGGAGGAGACCTACGGCCCCGAACGGGGGCTCCTACCCTTCCAGCGCGGCGGTTTCGTGTTCGCGCTCAGGACCCGCCTTGACGTCCTGCCGGTCGCGCTTCTCGGCACCCGCTCAGCGCTGCCTCCGAATGCGCGGCTGGTCTCGCCCACAATGGTGACCGTTCGCTTCGGGGAGCCGATTCCAACCGCCGAGCTGGGAGTGACCGACCGCGCGGCCCTCACCGAGCGGACGCGCGCCGCGATCGCGCAGCTGATGTCCGGAAGCTAGCGCCGCTCAACCGCGGCCAGCAGCGCGCGAAAACGGTCGCTGTCCCGCACGGCCTCGAGGTCGGGATCGCTCCGCATCAGGCCGGCGTCGGCGAAGCCCGCTGCGACCGCGCGCTCGAGCGCATCCAGCGCCGGTGACCTGCGACCGGCGAGCGACAGGGCGCAGGCGCGGTTGTACCAGTACACCGGGTTGTCGGGCTCGATCTGGCACGCGACGCCGAGAGCCGAGGCGGCGTGGCCCGGTCGGTTGGCGGGCAGCAACTCCCGCGGCAGGTACACCGCCAGGTTGATGCGCAGGTGTGCGAGCACGCGGCGAGCGGTGGCGGCCTCGATCCCGTCGCCGACGGCTTGGCGCTCGAGCCGCGCGACCTCGAGCTCGGCGGCCAGCACCTCCGGTGGCGACGCCGGCTCGGTCGCGAGGAAGCGCTGCAGCGTCGAGTTGACCCGTTCCCGCTCCCGCTGCTCGCGCTCGCTCCAGCGCACCTCGAGGGCCGCGGCGCGCGTGACCTCGGGGTCGGCCTCGAGCGCCGCCAGGCGCGCTCTGGCCGGCGTCACGTCGCGCAGCCCCTCGAAGTCCGCCACCACCGCCCGGTACCGACGCATCGCCTCGAGCGTCAACCCCTCGGGCTCCAGCGCGGCGGCGGCCGCCAGCTCGGCCGCGAGCATGCGATCGAGCAGGCCGTCGTCCCGCGCCCGCAGCCCTCGCCGCATCGCCTGCAGCTCCATCCACTCGACGGCGTGCCGCGCGATCTCCGGCGGCATCCACTCGTGCCCACCGGAGAAGGCGTCGAACCGGCTCGGGACTCCGTCCTCGAGCACGCGCGCGTGCACCGCTCGCATCCCCTGGTAGTTGAAGTCGGCGTCGCCCGCGGCAACGAACACGGGCACCCGGTTGCCGGCGTACACCTCCTCGATGAAGCGGCCCCCGGCGGCGATGATCCCGGCGATCGCGCCGGTCTCGCGAGCCAGTAGGAACGCCACGCCGACGGTCCCCGAGAAGCCGGCCAGGTAGATCCGCCTCCTGTCGATCGCGTAGCGCTCGTGGATCTCCGGCCACAGCGCGTTGACCGCCCGCCGGTTGGGCTCCATGCCGACGTCGCTGCGGGTGTCGTTGGACGACACGACGATCCAGCCGAGCTCTCGGGCCGGCTCGACGAAGCGCTCGGCCGCGCGTACCGAGCGGCCGCCCGGATCGAGCACGACCAGGACCGGCCATTGCCGAGCGGGATCGTAGCCGTCGGGCAGGAAGAGCGAGTACGACTGGGTGGGGTCCGCGGCGCATGCGACCCCCTCCACGAGGCGGCCCTTTGGCAGACCCGCCTCTCCCGATGCCTCCGACGCCACCGCCGGCGCGGCGGCGAGGAGCAGGGCGACGACGACCGCAGCGATCATGCCGGTACTACGGGCGCGGCACGGTCCGGTTCGACGGCCCCCGGCCGCACACCCATCCCCGAGCCCGCCGTCGCTCAGGGCGGAGCCTGGCTGTCGGCAGTCAGCCGGCGGCTCCACAGGACCCCGACCACGAGCACCAGCAGCCCGGCGGTCAACGCGCCGGCGAAGGCGCCCGGGAACGCCCGGAACGTGCCCTCCCGCACGATGGACAGGAACGACATCGCCGCCGCGGCGACCGGCAGCAGCGCCAGGTGGCGCCGCAGGACCAGCACATAGGCGAGCCACATCAGCAACCCGGTCACCGCCCCGGCCGCCAGCCAGCGCGGCACCGTGTCGACGCCGTCGCTGCCGGCCAGCACCAGGCCGGCGACCAGCAGCGCCGCGGACATCGGCACCCGCCAGCGCGTCCATCCTCGCGACGCGACGTCGACGAAGACCATGATCAGCAGCAGCAGCGCCGTGCCGACGATCCAGCTCGAGATCGGATCGAGCGCGCCGGCCAGGAAGGGCGACCTCGCGCCGGCCGCCTCGAACGACGGCCACGTCGGGTCGAGGCGCGTCGCGACCTTCCCGGCCGCCGCGGCAATCCCGGCCACAGCGAAGCCGAGCCCGGCGGCAATGGCCACATCGGCGGCGCGCAGCGGCGACGGCTGGCGCGGGATCCAGCCATGGACGAGGCCGACCGCCAGCGACACGCCGGTCGCTGACGCGATCAGGAGGAGGATCGCGCCGGCCACGATCATCCCGGCCTGGAGCCCGAAAGGCTGCGCCGTCGAGAACTGCGCCGTGATCGACGGCCAGCTGTTGGCGAGGCCGATCAGGCCGAGGATGAAGATGCCAGCCATCGACAGCCCGAAGGTGCGTGGGGCGAAGCGGCCCTTGCTCCAGCGCACGACGCCGATCACAGCGCCGGCGATGAAGATTGCGATCGCCGCCACCGTGCACGCGATCCGCACCAGCTGTCCGGCGCTCGAGCGGTTGCGCTCGTCGCGCTCCCAGTCCTCGGGGACGTGAACGAAGCGATAGGCGTCGACGATCTCGTCGCCGGCGATCTCGACCGCCGCCCTCGCGTCCCCCTGCTCGATCGGGAACGCCGCCTTGTCGGAGAACACGAAGCGCCAGTCGACCCGCTCGGGACGCTTCTCCGGCTCGGCGGACACCTCGTTCAGCCGGACGGCGTCGAGACTCAGCCGATCGGCCACGGCCCGCCTCGCCAGCTCGCGGGCGGCGTCGGCCTCGAGCTGCGCTCCCGAGCGCGACTCTGGCAGACTGTGCTCGAAGCGCTCGACCGTGCCGTCCGGCCCCACTGATACCAGATATTCCTCAGCCCGCTCGACGACATCGCCCTCGAAGGACGCGAAGCGGACCAGCCACTGCGGCGTCGGCAGGTAGCTGCCGAGCAGGCCGCGGTAGGCCTCCTCGCCTCCCTCCTGCCAGACGAAGCGATCCTCCAGGGCCGGCCGTCCCTCGACCGACGCCAGCTCGCGCCAGCCCTCGGGCAGCGCGATGCCGCGCGCCTCGAGCTCGCCGCGGGCCGCGGCCAGCGCCGCCGGGCGATCCGGAGCGAGCGCCGGCACGTCGCTCCTGAAGTTGGCAAGGCCGAACCACGCGGCGATACCGACGATTCCGGCAACCCCGAGGGCGGTGCGCAGGCGCCTGCCGAGTCCGGTGGCGACCGACACGGCCGCGGCGCGCGCTGTCTCAACCGCGGGCGGCGGCTGCCACGCCAGGTTCCGTTCCGCCATCGCCGCCTCTTCCCAACACCCAGCGCGTCGGCGTCTCGCAAGCACGATCCACAGCGGTATCAGCGTCAGTACGATGACCAGCGCCCGATCCAGCCAGATCCCGGGCGTCGCGGCCGCGAACAGCGGGATCGCGAACCACATCACGTCGTACGCGAAGTGGAGGACGATCGCCGGCAGCAGGCCGAACAACAGGTACAGCACGCCGAAGCCGATCGCCGGCAGGATGAGCTCGACCAGCCGCGCGTAGGCGGGCTGGGCCGGATAGTTGGCGTGGCCGCCGCCGAAGATCAGCGCCTGCAGCACGAGCGCCCCGAGGATCCACCACTTCTTGCCGCCGAAGCGCTGGCCGAGCAGCGCCGCGCTGGCGAGCGGGATGGCGCGGAACAGGCACTCCTCCCAGAACCCGGCTTGCAGCGAGATCGCGAGCGATGACAGCCACGGAAAGTAGTTGGCGATGACATTGGGGTCGTAGAGGGCGTCGGAAGGGTTCCACCAGCCCAGGGTGCGGCTGGCGAAGAAGTAGAGCGCGACGTCGAAGGCGAGAAAGCAGCTCACCAGCAGGTAGCCGGAAACGGTCCGTCCGGCCACCGACGTGGTGCCGGCCACGCCCGGCGACCACAACCGCCACAGCTGCAGGTGCTGTGGGAAGGCCTTCCGGGTCAGGCTCTCAGCTGCCATGAAGGACACCGTCAGCAGGATCCCCATTCCGAAGAACTGCAGCAGCGCCTGGAGAATCTGCTCGAGCGCGAAGTTGGTCGCGGAGATCGCGGTGTCGTAGCCCATCCACGCCAGCGGCCACTGATTGAGCACGTTCAGCGCCTGCAGCCCGGCGATGAAGAGCCCCCACCACAGGGCCTGCTTCCAGAGCACCCAGCGCTTGCGCAGCAGGAGGAACAGCCCGATGACGCAGCCGCCGATAACGTAGAGCACGGCGGCCGCGACGGCGGCGCCGGTGGCGATGCCGTTGTTGGCCGAGCGCATCTCCTCGTAGCGGCGCTCGAAGGCCTCCGGCACCTTGACGAAGTTGGTCAGCTCGGTGAAGCGATCGCCGGTGAGCACCAGCCGCAGCCGGTAGCGGCCCTCCTCGCCGACCGTCGGCGACGGCCGCTCGTAGACGAAGGTGTGATCGACGCGGCCCGATGGCCGCACCTCCTGCGCGTCCTCGACCCGCTCGAAGCTCCCGAGGTCGATGCCCCAGTCGTTGGTCGCGGCCGCCTCGGCGATCGCCCGTGCCGCGGCCGAGTCGAGGGCCGCCCCCGGGGCCTCCTCCGAGATCTTCTCCACGAACCCGAAGGGCTTGCCGGCGGGCGTGAAGCGGATCAAGGTCTCGTTGGTCTCGAACTCGGCGAAGTGGCGCACCTGCCAGGTGTAGGGCGAGTAGAGGTCCCCGGCGAGCATGCGCGAGAACGCCTCCCTGCCGCCGGCCTCGAGCTCGACGAAGCTCTGGACGCCGCGGTCGAGCTCGAACGAGGCGGCATGGCGCCGCTCCAGTGGCCCCCAGCCGAAGCGGTCGGCGAGCCCGGCCGCCGCCTCGAGCGCCCCCTCCCGGTCCATCTTCAGGTCGAGGGTGACGATCGGAAACGCCTTCGGGAAGTTGACGATGCCGAACACCGCGCACGCCGCCGCAAACAGCACGAACGCCACCCAGAACCAGGGCTTGCGGAACATCGGGAGCCTCCGTCCGTCGTCGATGCCGGCGATTGTACCGGTGTTCGCCGACGGCTTCGAGTCCGGAAACACCTGGCAGTGGTCGCTCACGGTGCCGTAGCTCCGGCGGAATCGCGGGAGGCCGCAGCGGCTACTGGTGGGCCGCCTGCAGGGTGTCGTAGGCGCCGGTCGCGCCGCCCGGACGGTAGTCGGCGATCACGACCGAGTGGACCTTTTCCCAGTCCACGACACCCTGGGGCGCGATCTCGACCGTGAAGCTCGCCGCCTCTCCCGGAGGCAGGTTCGAGATGGACCGCGTCGTCGCGGCGCGCACCCAGCGGTCGGTGTCGCCGACGTGGGCCTCCTCGTACACGATCACGTGCAGCGTGGCGCTGTTGGCGGAGCTCAGCGTCACGTCGCTCAGGTTCGTCAGCGCGATGTCGAACCGGAACGAGTTGCCGACGCGCTCGCGGTTGACCTCGAGCCGGGCCGCCGCGGGCCGCTGCAGAGCCGCATCGACCATCGCCCGGTAGCGCTGGGCGAAGGCGACGGAGCCGTTGCTGATCTGGTTCCCGCTGTCGACCATGATCAGCGGCAGGTACACCGAACCCCCGCTCCCCCAGGCCGCCCACCAGCGACTGACGCGGTTGCCGGCCGGGTTGTCGACGTCGTACTCGATGAAGACCACCGGATCGTCGGCGTACTCACCTGCGAGCTGGTCGACCACCGGACCGGCGGCCGCGCAGATGGGTCACCCATAGCGCATGAACGCCTCGAAGACGACGAAGCGAGGCTCAGGCGGGACCGCGAGCGGCCCGTCGAGCTGGGCCGGGATGAAGATGGCGTCGCCCGAGAGGTTGTCCACCACCGAGGCGTAGGCAAAGAAGCGACCGGCCTCGGTCGAGGTCCGGACCATGGCATAGCCGTCCTCGACGGGCTCGCTGGTCACGAGCGTGAAGACGGCCGGGATCTGGCGCATCTCGTATGGCCGCAGCGTGACCGGCACCGAGCCGAGCAGGTTGGCGGCGGCCGTGAACAGGTCGACCTCCAGCGCCACTGTCGCGTCGGTCGTGTTCACGAAGCCGACATTCGTCCGGTACGACTCCGAGCTCGACAGCTGCAGGAGCACGTAGTCTCGGCCGTGCTC
>Ga0316622_100004562_pt1 | contig 10198 bp, 6 predicted proteins | sample OWC_Aug_OW2_C1_D_FD_207646 | JGI IMG/M metagenome (GOLD analysis project Ga0316622, IMG submission 207646) | Wetland soil microbial communities from Old Woman Creek delta, Ohio, United States - OWC_Aug_OW2_C1_D5_C | ecosystem: Environmental > Terrestrial > Soil > Wetlands | place: USA: Ohio... | reverse complement strand
CCCGTGAGCGTTCTCGTGCTCATCCTTCTCGTGTTCGCGATAGCGATTGTAGCTCCTCCGGGCTGTGTGCGCCCGCATTGTACAGGAGCGCGCTCTCCGCGGCCAGCGCCTCCTCGCCCGCGTTCCCCGTCCGGACCCGCTCATTCCGGAGTCCCCAGCCCCGGACGCGGTCGCGCGCGCCCGGCACCTTCGGGAACATCCTCCGGTGTCGGAGCGACACGAGGTTGTACGCGCAGAGGAAGTCGGGGATGCGGTCGGGATCGTCGCCGCCGTGCGCGATCGCCGCGGGGCAGACGACGCAGTCGTCGACGTGAGGGCAGTCGGCGCAGTTCCGATACCCCGAACGCTTGCGCTCCTTCGCCGCGAAGAGGGAGAGACGCGCCGCAGCCTGCGGCAGCGCGCGGAACCGGTCCGTGAAGCCCTTCTCGGAGAGGCGTCCCAGCCTCGTCGCCTCAACAGCCTCACGCATGAGCGCGGTCGTCGGCCTCTGGTACGACTCGGCGAAGGCGGCGCAGCCGTACGCCTCTCCGCCCACGTCGACCGTCACCGACTCGTTCCGCAGAACGCCGCACGCCGGCAGCCCGTCTCGCTCGGCCTCACGTCCTTCCGCCGCGGGGCGCGGGCGCTCGCCGAGAAGCGCGAGGGGCGCCCGGCCCGTCCGTTCGAGATGGCGGAGCGAGCCTTCCACCACGCGCTCGAACTGCACTTCCATCTCCTCGATCGCCTGAAGACGCCACTTGGGACACCGGGTGACGAGCGGGCCAAGCAGGATTCGGCGCACGTCCTTGTCGAGCAGGTAATCGAGCGAGTCGGCGAGGTGCGGCACGTTGTCCGGGGTGAGCGTCATCACGACGGCGAGGTTCCGACGGAAGAAGTCCGGCCATCGCTCGCGCACCCTGTCGAGGAGGCGGTCCAGACAGCCGAAAGTGGTCGCGCCGCGCGCGTCCTGCGCGGCGCGGATGCCGTCGCAGCTCAGCTGCGTGTCGACGGCCTCTGCTGCAAGGAAGGCGGCGACCTCGTCCGTGAGCAGCGTGCCGTTCGTGGTGACCGACAGCCGCAGCGCCTGATCGGGGCGCACGCGCTGCCTCGCATAGAGGGCGGCCCGACGAAGGAGGTCGAACTCGAGGAGGGGCTCCCCTCCGAGAAACACGAGCTCCGCGTCGCGGCAGGGAGAGGAGAGCAGGAGGTCGACGCCGGCGCAGAGAGTTCGCCACGACATCCGGCCGCGCCGGCGCGCGTTCTGATAGCAGTAGCTGCAGCTCAGGTTGCACCGCGCCGTCAGCGCGACGCCAACCTGCGCGATGTGTCCGCAGGTGCCCACGACACCGTCCCGAGCGTCCCGTTCCCGACCGCTACTCCTCGGTGAAGCTGCGGCCTTCCGGAACGTTCAGCCCGTCGATGAGCTCAGTCATCCACTGGACGATCTCCCGCAGCCCCTGGACGTAGTCGGCCACGAGGAGTCGCTCCCGGCCCACGTGGAGGCACTTCGCGAACGGCACGGGAATGGGGACCGGCCCGATGACGATCACGGGACTCTCCGGCGGCAGCTCCTCCAGCTTCCTGAGGAGCGACTGCGCCGCCGATCTGCAGTAGCTGAGGTGTGTCTTGGCCTCGCCGATGGTGAGGGTCGACATGATACCCCTCCTCTCCCTGTCAGGCTCCGGCGCGCCTGGGCGCGGCGGAGCCTTGGTGCGCGACTAATAGGTGCCCTTCTCCGCCTGGAGCACCCAGACGTCGCCCTTGAGCGTCTGCCGCTGGAAGAGGATGAGGGAGCCGTCGTTCGAGACGTCGAAGACAGCCTCCGCTTCCGGCGGGCCGAATAGAATCGGCGGGCTGACGGCCGTGAGCGGCCCACCCTCTCTGGGGATCGACCAGAGCGAGATGCGGTCCTCTCGGTTCCTCGCGCTCACGAGGAGGCCGCCCGTCAGGGGGTCCCAGCGCACGCGGACGGCGCCGCAGCCCGTCGTGAGACGCCGCTCCGGTCCGCTCCCGTCGGCCGGGACGACCCAGACGTCGCTCTCGGCCGTGCCGACACCGATGAACGCGATCTCTTTCCCGTCAGGAGACCAGCTCGGCGCGTACGCCCCCGCGTCACCGCGCGTCACGCGCCTGGGCTCGCCCGCGGGTCGGCCGTCCGAGACCGGGAGGACCCACACGTCCCACTTGCCCGAGCGGTCAGACACGAAGGCGAGGTCCGTCCCGTCGGGGGACCAGGCCGGGTGGATGTCGGACCCCGGGTGGTCGGTGAGCCGGACGGACCCGCCTCCCTTGGCCGGCATGACCCAGACGTCCCGCTCGTCGTCCACGATGCGGTAGTAGGCGATCCACCTGCCGTCCGGGGACACCGCCGGGTGCGAGGCGTCGCCGGGCTCATCCGTGAGGCGCCGCGGCTTGCCCGACGGTCTTCCGTCCGCGAGCGCGATGGAGCCGAGTTCGGCGCGGTCGCCCCAGAGTGTCGTCACGAACACGGCCTCCCGCGCCCCATGCACGAACGCCGGCATCGACATGTCCTTGAGCGGCGGGAACTGCTCCTGTGCGCCGCTCGAGCGGTCCGCGATGAGGAGACGGGTCTCCGTGGTCGCGGACGAGTACGCGAGCGCCGAGCCGTCCAGGGACACGCTGGGCTCGCCCTCGAACCCGGCGCCTGTGGTGAGGCGCTCGGGCGCCCCTCCTCTCCGCGACACGCGCCAGAGGGCGGAGGTGCCGCCGCGATCGGACGAGAAGTACACGTGCCCGCCGTCGGACGACCAGGCAGGCGTGGCGTCGCCCTCTCCGACGTCCGTCAGCGGGTGAGGCGTTCCGCCGTCCACCGCCACCGTCCAGAGGTTGTGGCGCGTGGAGTAGCAGACGGTGCGTCCGTCGGGTGACCACGCGGGGCTGTCGTGGTGCCAGACGCCGTGCTCGTCTCCGGTGCACGCCCTGGCCGAAGAGGGCGACGACAGTTCCGCGACGTGGATCCGCGCCCACCCCGACGGGCCCGCGCGGGAGAAGGCGATGCGCTTCCCGTCCGGGGAGATCGCGGGTGAATACGCATCCTCGATGAGGAGCGTCGCGCCGCCCCCGAACTGGCCCACCTTCCAGACGTCGGGCTTCCCCGCGCGCGTGGACACGAACGCGAGGGCGGTGCCGTCCGGGAACCACGTGGGGGATACGTCCGTCCCCGGGTCGTCCGTGAGGCGGAGAGTCGTGCCCCCGCGGACGTCGGCCACGTAGACGTCGTAGTCGCCTGACTCGTCCGAGACGTACGCAACGCGTCCGCCGTCGGGCGAGATGGCGGGCTGCCCCTCCCATCCCTGCCCGGCCGTGACCTGCTGGGGCCTGCCGGTCGGCAGCGGCGCGCCCCTGTCGCGGGAGACCGACCACACGACGGCCGCGGCCGCGAGGCAGAGCGCCGCGATGCCCGCCCAGCGGAACGCGGCCCTCTCACGGAGGTCCGTGAAGCCCCAAACGCGCCGGGTCGTCCCGGCCGTGGCGTCCAGCACGCGCGTGAGCGTCCTCAGGTCCTCGAGTAGCGCTCTCGCGTGGGGATAGCGGTTCGCAGGGTTCTTCTCGAGGCACTTCCTGACGATCGCATCCAGCTCGGGCGGGACGCCGGCGCGGACCCGGAGCAGCGACTCCGGTGTCGCGTTCAGGATCGCGTAGACCACCGCCTGGTCGCGGTCGCCCTCGAAGGGGCGGCGCCCCGCGATCATCTCGTAGAGCACGACACCGAGAGACCAGATGTCGGTCCGCGCGTCCACGTCCGCCCCGCGTGCCTGCTCCGGCGACATGTAGGCGACCGTGCCGAGCGCGGTGCCGGCGGCCGTGATGCTCGTGCGGCTCGCGAGCTTGGCGAGTCCGAAGTCGATGATGCGGGCGACGCCGGGCTCGGTGAGCATGACGTTGCCCGGCTTGATGTCCCTGTGGACGATGTCCGCCGCGTGCGCGGCCTCGAGCCCGCGCGCGACGCCCGTCGCGATCTCGACCGCCTGCGAGATCGGCAGCGGACCGTCGCGCAGTCTCTCCTTGAGCGAGAGGCCTTTGTAGCAGGCCATGCAGATGAACGTGGAGCCGTCGGCGGTCTCGTCGACCTCGTGGATCGTGCAGATGTTGGGGTGCTCGATGGCGGAGATCGCGCGGGCCTCTCTCAGGAAGCGCTCCTTCGCCTCCGGATCGGCTGTCAGCGCGCGCGACAGGAACTTGAGGGCGACGGTGCGGCCGAGACGGGTGTCCTCGGCCCTGTAGACGACACCCATGCCGCCCGCGCCGATCTCTTCGAGGATCCTGTAGTGAGAGACGGTCTGGCCGATCATGGCCGACCTCGGTGGCTGAGTTCGCCTAGGCCCCGCGACGGACGACGAGCAGATCCGCCTCGGGCATGTCCCAGATCTCGCAGGCGAAGGTCTCCTGGTTCTGCTCTGTGCAGTCGCGCTCGATGCGCTTCCAGACGTCCTCGCGCAGCCGCACCGTGACCGCCGCCCCGTCCTTCGCCGCCTCGACGCTCATGTCGCGCCGGTCGGTGACCGTGAGCCCGCCGTTTCCGACGGTGCACGGGGTCGAGAGCTGGAGCCCGTCTACCGCGCACGAGTGGGGCGGGACGCGCCCGGTGTTTGCCCGGATGCTGATTGTGAAGGGCTCGCGCCCGAGTTCGCGCGTCACGACGCGGCCCATGCGGAGGCCGACCACCAGGAAGGGGCCCAGGTGCGTGTGGAACTCGGCGGCGCGCCGGAGCTCGTCGGGGATGCTCGCGCCGCTCCCCTTGTGATCCGTCCTCTCCACTCCGTCCCTCCTCGCGGCCGCGTCGCCCCGATGCGACGCGAGGGGCTGACCGGGCGGCCATCCCCTCGCGCAGTATACACGACGCTCAGTCGGCCGCGCTATCGATAGAGCGCCTTGATGCCGCCCCAGGTCCGGTGCTCGGTTGCGCTGTCGCACTCGGCGCAGCCCTGGCCGTGGGCGCCGACGAGCTCGAACCAGATGTTGTTGGCCGGCAGGCAGAACGAGTTGGCGCAGAGCGTGTAGTCGTCGCTTGCCATGTCGCAGAACCGCGGGTCCAGGAACATGTTGTCGTGGTGGTAACCGGGGAGGCTGTCGCCGCCGGCGTTCTCGAAGACGCAGCAGTGCGCGATCTCGGGTCCGCCCGTGCCGCTCACGGCGATCCCCGAGCCGGCCGTGCTGAATGCGATGACCGTGTTCGACACCAGACCGCCGCCGTTCTCCTCGTGGATCCCGCCGGTCTGCCCGGTGCTGCTGCTGTTGCCCGAGAGCGTGCAGCCTGACACGAGAGGAAGGGAGTCCTTGACGTAGACGGCCCCGCCGGCCGCCCCGGCGGTGTTTCCGCTGAACGTGCACTCCTGCACGTTGCCGGAGCCGCCCTGCCACATCACGGCGCCCGCGTTGTAGAGGGACTCGTTCCCCGTGAACGCGCAGGAGAGGAATCCACCGAACTGAAGCCCGTCGACGCGCAGCGCGCCCGCGACGTCCGCGGTGTTGTCGGTGAACGTGCAGCCCACGACCGCCGCGCTGCTCGAGCTCACCCAGAGCCCCCCGGCCCAGTAGCTTGCCTCATTCCCGGTGAAGGCGCAGCCGGTCATGGTCAGCGGCCCCTCGCCGATGTATGCCCCGGCGCCGTCCCACGCGGAATTGCCGTCGAACGTGCAGCCGGTCACGGTCAGTGAATCGCCGTACGGGATGGCATAGAGCCCGCCGCCGCTGTTCGCGGCCACGTTGCCGAGGAAGTCGCAGTCCTCGATCCACGGCGTTGAGGCCCAGCAGTGGAGGCCTCCGCCATTGGCCGCGCTGTTGCCGGTGAACGTGCAGCCGCGAACGACAGGCGTGGACGGACACTGGCTGCAGTAGAGAGCGCCGCCCGACATCTCCGCATCGTTTCCGGGGCCGAAGAGGCAGTCCACGACCGACGTGGTCGAGTAGTAGAGCTGAACCGCGCCTCCCTCCGGCGCCGTGTTGCCGGTGAACGTGCACCCTCTGATGGCCGAATGGTCGTAGGCGCAGTGGACCGCTCCGCCGAAGAGCGTGGCGGAGTTGCCGTCGAAGACGCAGTCCCGCATCCTGGCGACGTTCGCCGTCCCGCTCGCGATGGCGCCCCCGTCGCTTGCCGTGTTGTTCCCGAAGTAGCAGTCCTCGACGAGCGCCGGGGCGCCGCTGAACATGAGGATCGCTCCGCCCGAGGTGTAGCGCGTCGCGGTCGCGTCGCCGTTCACGACGCTCAGTCCGCGGAAGACCGTCGTCGTGTCATGGGCACCGGTCAGATAGAAGGCCCGGTCCTGTCCCTCGCAGTCAATGGTCGTCAGAAGGTAGCCGGATTCCCCGACCACCGCGATGTTCATGCCGTCGATGAGGATGCCCCGGTTCTGCGGTCCCGTGTACGTGCCGGCACGAACGAGGATGGTGTCGCCGTCGACGCAGGCCGCGACGGCCTCTCCGATGGTCGTGAAGTCCGCGCCGCCGGAGTCGTCAACGGTGCGGACCGTGGCCGCGGCCGCGCCGGGAAGGGCGAGGACGAGCGCGATGACTGTGGAGGCCGTGAGCGTGACTGACATATTGCCCTCCCTCCCGGCGTGGCCCCAGCTGTCCAGCGTGCTTGTGCCGACGCGGCAGGCGCTAGCGATAGAGGCTCTTGATCCTGCCCCACGACGCGCGCTGCACGGCGGAGTCGCAGTCCCCGCACCCGGACGCGTAGCAGCCGATGAGCTCTCCCCAGCTGTTGTTGGCGGGGAGGCACGGGGAGTTTGAGCAGAGCGCGAGGTCGCCGTACGAAAGCCCGCAGAAGCGCGGGTCGCTGCCGAACATGTTGTCGTGATAATCGCCGACGAGGCTGTCACCCGCGGCGTTCTGGAAGACGACGCAGTGGGTGATCACCGGAGTACCGGGGGCGCCGCCGCTGACCGCGACGCCGTCCGGAGAGAACGCGATCACGTTCCTCGTGAGCACCGTCGTGCAGTCGGCGAAGTAGATGCCCGCGGCTCCGAGTGGGGCCGCGTTGCCTGCAAACGTGCATCCTGTGATGGACCCGCCGGCGCTGACGAGCGATAGGGCGCCGGAGTCGATCCCGGCGCGGTTATCGTAGAACAGGCAGTCTTCGAAGACCGGGGCGGCATAGCTCTGCACCATGACCGCCCCTCCGTAGTCAGTTCCGGTGTTCGACAGGAACATGCAGTCGGTGAATGAGGGCGTGGAGCCCAGAATGCGAATGGCGCCGGCACTCAAGGCCCCGTTCTCCAGGAACGTGCACGAGGTCACTGCTGCGGGGGATTCATAGATATGCGCGGCGCCGCCGTAGGTGGCGTGATTGTCCCCGAACCCGCAGTTGGAGAGGGTGAGCGACGTCAAGTTTGCGTAGACGGCGCCGCCGTCCTCTGAGGCCGTGTTGGACACGAACTGGCAGGAGTCCACAGAGCACGGGCTGACGTAGTACCACACGTACAATGCCCCCCCCATGGCCGCCCCGCATCCGATGAACGACGAGTTCCTGAGGTCAAGGCTGCCGCCACTGCAGCGGAGTCCGCCGCCCCCGCCGTCGGTGGCGACGTTGCCACTCCCGAACGTGCAGCCTTCCACAATGGCGGGGGAGTCACTGATGCTTACGGCCCCACCCTCAGATGACGAGTTGGCGAAAAACGAACATGAGGTGAGGGTGATGCCACTCTCGCTGACGAACACAGCTCCGCCGCCGTTCGGCGCAGTGTTCGACTCGAAGGTCGAGGCGATGACCGTCGGGTGCCCACCCAACCGGGTCGCGATGGCGCCACCGATTCCCGAAGCCTGGTTGCCCGAGAAGATGCAGTTCCTTATCGTCGGGGAAGTGCCTTCGGTGTAGACACCCCCGCCATAGGCTCGGACGCCGTGGGCGATCGTGAACCCATCGATGACCGTGGTCGAGTCCTGGCCGGCTGTGACCTCGAACCCGCTGTTCGATAGCTGCTGGTCGATGATCGTGGAGTCGGGTCCCTCCGCGCTCAGGATGACGAGGCTCTTGTCAGCGAGGTCCAGCCCGTAGGTCTCGTGGTACGTGCCCGGGGCGACGAGGACCGTGTCCCCGTCGCTGGCCGCGAAGATGCCATCGGCGATCATGGTGTAGTCGCCTCCGCCGTCCACGTCCACGTAGATGACGGCGGCGTCGCCGCACGTGGGAGTGAGCAGCAGCCAACCGACGAGCGCACAGAAGAGCAGTCGTGACATGACGCACCTCCCTTCAGTCTGTCTATGCCGAGTGTGCGCCGCGATGCCGCACCCGGTCAACACGAGACCTGCGCCTCTCAGTAATCATGAATGCTCACTCAGGCGGCCTCGCCCGGCTTCCCCCCGCAGCGGGCCAGGAGGACTGCCAGGAGTCGAGGTTGCCCACCGCCCGTCGCACGGATACGATAGACAGTCTATGGCGACACGGGTCCGGGGTCGAAGCCAGGCGCGGAATGACCGGGATCGCTCGACCTGCGCGGCGCGGTTCATCCTGCGCGGCGTGGTCCAGGGCGTGGGGATGCGGCCGTTCATCTATCGGCTGGCGCACGAGCACGGGCTTGCGGGGTCTGTCGCCAACTCGGCGCGTGGCGTCGTGGTTGAGGTCGATGGTGTGCCGGATGCCGTCGACGCGTTCGGACGGGATCTGAGCGCCGGCGCGCCGCCGCTGGCCCGGGTCGACGAGGTGGCGCGCGAGGCGATCGCTCCGCTCGGCGCAGTCGGGTTCCGCATCGTACCCAGCCGGACCGAGACGGGGGAGAGCACCCTCATCTGCCCCGACGCCGCGATCTGCGAGGACTGCCGCCGGGAGTTCCTCGATCCGCGGGACCGTCGTCACCTCTATCCGTTCATCAACTGCACGAACTGCGGCCCGCGGTTCTCGATCATCGAGGGAACGCCCTACGACAGGCCTCGCACGACCATGCGCGAGTTCACCATGTGCCCCCGCTGCCGGGCCGAGTACGACGATCCGCTGGACCGCCGATTCCATGCCCAGCCGAACGCGTGCCCGGTGTGCGGGCCGACGCTCGAGCTCGTGCACGCGGAGCCCGCGGGCCGCGGGGGAGGCCGCGGCGCGGGAGCCGTGCCGGGCGGCTGGTCGTCCCAGGGTGCGCCGGGCGGCGCGGGTGTCGGCGATGCCGCGCAGCCGGGCATGGACGCCGCCGCAGGCGGGCGTGCCCTCCTCAAAGGGGGGCGTGTCGTCGGCGTGAAGGGTCTCGGCGGCTTCCACCTCGCGGTGGACGCGGAGAACGACGACGCCGTGCGGGTGCTTCGCGAGCGCAAGCGGCGCCCGGCGAAGCCGTTCGCGCTCATGTGCCGGTCGCTCGAGGTGGTCCGTGAGATCGCCGAGATCGACGAGGCGGAGGAGCGACTTCTGCGAGGCGCGTCGGCTCCTGTCGTGCTGCTAAGGAAGAGGTCCGACGCCGAGCGTCCGATCTCGCCCGCCGTCGCCCCGCGGAACGCGTATCTCGGGATCATGCTGCCGTACGCGCCGGTCCACCACCTTCTCTTCGACGACGGTCTCGCCGCGCTCGTCATGACGAGCGGGAACGCGCCGGGGGAGCCGATCGTCGCGGAGCTCCCCGAAGCGATGGAGAGACTCGCGGGTGTCGCCGACGCGTACCTCACACACGACCGGGGCATCGTGAACAGGAGCGACGACTCCGTGGTGTACGTCGAGGGCGATCGGGCGATGACCGCGAGGCGCTCGCGCGGCTACGCGCCCTATCCCGTGGACCTCGCGTGCGGCATCGACGCGGCTCCTGACGTTCTTGCGTGCGGCACGGAGCTCAAGTGCGCGTTCACCGCGCTCGCGGCCGGCCGCGCGTACGTGAGCCAGCACATAGGTGACATGGAGAACCAGGCGACGCTTCAGTTCTACGAGGAGACGGTCGCGAAGTTCCTCGAGTGGTTCCGCGTCTCGCCGCGCGCCGTCGCGTTCGACCTCCATCCCGACTATCTGGCGACCCGTTTCGCGAAGTCGTTCGCCGAGGCGCGCAGTGCCACGCTCGTGGGAGTCCAGCACCACCACGCGCACATCGCGTCGGTCATGGCCGAGAACGGCGTGACCGAGCCCGTGATCGGGCTTGCGCTCGACGGCACGGGCTACGGCACCGACGGGAGCATCTGGGGCTGCGAGTTCCTGGTGGCGGACCTCGCGGGCTTCGAGCGTGCGGGGCACCTCGCGACCGTGCCGCTCCCCGGCGGCGACGCCGCCGTGAGACGGCCGTACCGGGTGGCG
>Ga0316622_100004561_pt1 | contig 10199 bp, 12 predicted proteins | sample OWC_Aug_OW2_C1_D_FD_207646 | JGI IMG/M metagenome (GOLD analysis project Ga0316622, IMG submission 207646) | Wetland soil microbial communities from Old Woman Creek delta, Ohio, United States - OWC_Aug_OW2_C1_D5_C | ecosystem: Environmental > Terrestrial > Soil > Wetlands | place: USA: Ohio... | reverse complement strand
TCAGCCCCTGGAACGCACCGCTCAACCTGACCCTGAGCGACACGATCCCCGCGTTGCTCGCCGGCAATGCCGTCGTCATCAAGCCATCAGAGCTCACGCCACTGGCGGTGCGCCGCGCCGTCGAGGCCATGAACCGGGTCTTGCCGGAGGGTTTGCTGCAAGTGGTCATTGGCGCCGGTGAGACGGGCGCGGCGCTGGTCGATCACGTCGACCTGATCTGCATGACCGGTTCGCCCGAGACCGGGCGGCGCGTGATGGAGCGTGCCAGCCGGCGGCTCACCCCCGTGCTGCTCGAGCTCGGCGGCAAGGATCCGATGATCGTGCTGCGCGACGCCGACCTCGATCGTACCGCCAACGCCGCCGCCTGGGGCGGTTGCCTGATGACGGGCCAGGTGTGCATGTCGGTGGAGTGTGTCTACGTTGAAGCGCCCATCGCCGAGGCCTTCACGCAGAAGCTCGTCGAACGCGTGCGCGCTCTGCGGGTCGGGCTCAACGGCGCCGATGCCGAGATCGACCTTGGTCCCTTTACCAGCCCGCGCCAGGTGGACATCGTCGAGCGGCACCTCGCCGATGCCATCGCCAAGGGGGCGCGTGTGCTCACCGGTGGTGGGCGCCACGCTGGCGCGCCCGGTGGCATCTTCTTCGAACCCACGGTCGTCGCCAACGTCGACCACTCGATGCTGATCATGCAGGAGGAAACCTTCGGCCCGGTGATCCCGGTGATGGTGGTGCGCGATGCGGAGGAGGCCGTGCGGCGCGCCAACGAGAGCGCGTACGGGTTGAGCGCCAGCGTGTGGACGTCCGACGTGCCCCGCGGGATCGAGTTGGCGCAGCGTCTGGAGAGCGGCAACGCCTGTGTCAACGAATGCCTCGTCTCCGCCGGGGTGCCAGCGCTGCCGTTCGGCGGCGTCAAACAGAGCGGTGTCGGCACGCGCCACGGCGGCGCCGAGGGCGTGCGCCAGTTCTGCGTCCGCCAGGCGATCCTCATCGAAGCGCGCCAGCGCAAGACCGAACCGAATTGGTTCCCATACTCCGCCAAGCGCGCGCGCCAGATCGAGCGCCTCATCGCCCTGCTTTTCGGGTGGTGAGGCAGAGCGGCTCACGTGTGAGCCAGTGCCCCGCGACGCTCGCGAGACACGGGCCCCTCAGGTTGCTCGGGGGCGCGCGTTGTTGCCGCCCTCACCGCCGCTTTTTCCGCGTCGGCCGGCGTATGGCGGCGGCCAGCTCGTCGTAGATCTGCTTGCGATGGCCGACCGCAGCGATGCGGAGCTTGCCGCGCGTTCTATCCGTCTCGTAAACGATTCGGAACCGCCGCACCCGGTATTTCCAAAGCCCGGCAAGTTCCCCGATCAACGGCGCGCCAATCTGCGGATCCAGTGCGAGCGCGCGGATCGCCTGCTTCACGCCGCGTTTGACGTCCGGCGGCAGCCGGCGAATCGCCTCGGCGACGTGGGGCGGGATGTCCGGCCGCAGCGCACGCATCAACGCTACCGTTTGCTACGTCCCCGCAACGGCTCCCCGAAAACGTCCTTAAAGGACAATCCCTTGCCGCCCTTGGCGTAAAACGCCCGGCTCCGCCGGACTTGCCCTAGCACGTCAGGGTCAGAGAGAACGTCGAGGGTCTCTTTGAACCGTTCGTACTCGGCATAGTTGAGAATCACCGCCGCGGGTCTCCCGTTGCGCGTCACGACAACCTCGTCCTCGCGTTCTTCCACGCCATCCAACAGCTTTGGAAGGTGTGTTTTGACCTCGGAGATCGGTAGTGTCTTCGTCATCCTTGCTTCCTTTGTGGACCACAATTCTGGTCCGGAAGAATTAGCCCGCCGAGATGACGTCGTCAACCGGGCGAAGGCGACACCCTGGCGAAGCGTCGTCGACTCCGATTCCGAATCCTTCATCATACCGAAACCAGCACGGTCACGTGGTTGCGACGTGGTGCGCAGGTCCGGAATCGGGCTATAAGCCGCGTACACCGACCTGTAGGAGCCAGCGATGAAATTTGGCGTGATCCCACCGTACGGAGCGGCGCCGGTGGAGAACCCCGACTTCGCCGTCGCCTTCGCGCGGATGGCAGAGGAGCGCGGGTTCGAGTCGATCTGGGTGGTGGAGCACGTTGTCATGGCGGCGGAGTACCAGTCGGTCTATCCCTACGATCCCAGCGGGCGCTCGCCATTCACCGCCGACGTGCCGCAGCCCGACCCGCTGCTGTGGCTGACGTACGTTGCCGCGGTGACGACGCGTATCCGCCTCGCCACCGGCGTGCTCATTCTCCCGCAACGCAACCCACTCATCCTCGCCAAGGAACTGGCGACGCTCGATCGCCTCTCCGGCGGACGCGCCGAGTTGGGCATCGGCGTCGGCTGGGTTCGCGAGGAGGCCGACGCGGTCGGAACCTGCTTCGACAACCGCGGGCGGAGGGCAGACGAGTACATTCAGGTCATGCGCACGCTCTGGCGCGACCCGGTGGCGAGCTTCAGAGGCGAGTTCGTCAACTTCGAGCGCGTGGTCTCCGAACCGAGGCCGGTACAGCGCGGTGGGGTGCCGATCGTCGTCGGCGGCCACAGCAAGGCGGCGGCACGGCGGGCGGGCCGCTTCGGCGACGGTTTCTATCCGCTCGGCGTGTCGGCCGAAAAGCTGGCCATGCTGCGGGAAGTCATGGCCGAGTCCGCACAGCAGCACGGGCGCGACCCGGCGGCGATCCAACTCACCTGTCTCGGCACGGCGGACCTGAAGTCGGCCGAGTCTTGCATCGGTGCCGGCGCCGATCGCATGGTGATCGGCGCGACGCATCGCGACCTGGATGGCCTGCGGCGCTGGCTCGACAAGTTCAGCAATGACGTGATGAGGAGGATCGCAGAGTAATGGGCAACGACATGGACACCATGCACGCCAACGAGGTGCTGGCGGGAGTGAGCTGAACACAATCTGAGAGCGACCCTCCGACAATTACCGGTTTCTTATTTTCCATCCCCGGTTTCAGGTTTTCCATTTTCTGTTCTTGGGAGGCGAGGAGGTATGGCGTCAGAGGAGGTTGAGCCGTGCGTGTCGGCATTGCCCTGATCGAAAGCTACTCGTTTTCGCGCGAGCAGGTGACGCTCGGCCTCGGCGGGCTGGCGGCGGCGGCGCGGCGGCTGGAGGACCTGGGGTTCGATGGCATCATTTCATCGGAAACCGCCGGCCACGATCCGTTCTTTCCGCTCCTGATCGCCGCCGAGCACACGAAGCGCGTCAGCCTGAGCACGGGCGTGGCCGTCGCTTTTCCGCGCAGCCCGATGGTGGTGGCGCAGATGGCGTGGGACCTACAGCGGCTCTCCGGCGGCCGCTTCCGGCTCGGGCTGGGCACGCAGGTGAAGGGACACAACGAGCGGCGCTATGGTGTGCCGTGGACAGCGCCACCCGGTCCGCGCATGCGCGAGTACGTGCTCTGTCTGCAGGCCATCTTCAAGACCTTCCAGAACAACAAGCAACCCAGCTACTTCAGCGGCAAGCACTATCAGTACACCATGTCGCCGCCGGTCTTCACCGCGGGCCCGATCGAGCACCCGCACATCCCCATCCACCTGGCCGCGGTCAACCCGTACATGTCTCGCCTCGCCGGCGAGCTGGGCGATGGCGTCTTCGCCCACCCCGTGTGCACGGCGAGGTACATCCGCGAAGTCATGCTGCCGCAGGTCGAAGCGGGTGCCCGCAAAGCGGGCCGCTCGCTGTCCGATGTCGACATCATCGGGGCGCCGATCATCGTTACCGGCAGGGACCGGGAAGAGCTGGAGGCGGAGAAGCAGCTCCTGAAGCGGCGTGTCGCCTTCTACGCCTCGACACGCACCTATCATCCCGTCTTCGATGTCCACGGGTGGCGTGAGATGGGCCTGAAGCTGCACGCGCTGTCGCTGGAGAATCGATGGGAGGAGATGGTGACGCTCATCCCCGACGAGATGGCGGCGGAGTTCGGTACCGTCGGCTATCTGGACGAGATCGGTCCGCAACTGAAAGAGCGCTGGAGCGGGATCCTCACGACCATGAACCTGCCCACCGACTTCCCGCTGCACAGCGCCGAGGATCAGAAGCGGGTGCGGGAGATCATCGAGACGTTGCACAGGTAGCGCCAGAGGGACGCCCCTTTTCGCGGATGCGCGGAGGGGGCGCAGTTGACTTCCGAGCGACTTGCGCTCTATGCGGAGCCGCGGAGCAAACGGATGATCTCGCCCACGCTCGCCGAGGCTCTTCGCCGACCTCTGCTCACGCAACGGGTGCTCTGGGTCGGATACACGGCATCGATCGCGGTGTACTATGTCGTGGTCCAGGTCCTGTCCCGGGGCGCTCCGGTCGCCCCGGCGTTGCCAGAAGCGCTGAGCCCGTACCTGTGGCTGGCCGCTGGCGTCGTCGCTCTGGCGGCGGTGCTGTACCGGCGCCGCGTGAATTCCGACGCGTATCTCTTCGCATTGCTCGCCCGTCCGGCGGCCCCGGAGGAACTCGCCAAGGATGGGCGCACCGGGCGAGTTGACGAAAACTATCGTCGGCAAATCGAAGCCATTTCCGAGTCCGACCGGAGGTTTCTGGCGCTGTTCTCGCGACTGCAGACCCAGCTCATCGTGAGTCTCGCGCTCCATGAATCCATCGCGCTGCTCGGCTTGGTGCTGGCGTTTCTGCATCACGATCCAGCTTCGCTCGTGCCCTTTGGTGCGGCGGCTGTCGCTCTCAACCTGTGGGTATGGCCCTCACGGGAGCGATTGCACGAACGCGTCGCACCTCGTCTGCTGATGGGGCCCGCGTGATGCCGGAAAGAGAGTTTGACGTCTGGGTCGTGGCGATCCTGGTACTGAAGAAACGGCCGGCGCAGCCGGCCCGACGCGTTTCCTACGCGTTTCCCCACACCGGTATCGCTCACGCCGACGGCGCGGCGAGCGCGGCGCGGCGGCCGGCTCTGCGGCCGAAGAAGGTGCCGTCGCCGAGCGAGATGCCGCTGCAGTATCCGTAGGCGGCCAGACCTGACGTCGTGCGGCCGGCGGCGAAGAGGCCGGGGATGATCTTGCCGTCTGGATTGAGCACCTCGCCGGTCGGCAGCGTGTGCAGACCGCCGAGGGTGAAGGTGGCCCAGATGACCTTGTCGGTGCGGCAGTCGATGGCGGCGTAGGGCGGGTTGGTGAGCGGCTGCAGCAGCGCCGGCGTCTTGTGGAAGAGCGGGTCCTCGCCGCGGGCCGCGAACCGGTTGTAGTACTCGACGGTGCTCTGCAGCGAACCGGTCGGTAAGCCGATGCTGCGCTCGAGGTCTTCCACCGTCTCCTCGACGTGCGTCGCCTCCATCATGGCCGCGTTGCGCTCGTAGACCCCGTTGTCGACGATCAGGTACATGTGGCCGTCCTGTCGGAACAGACCCTCCTGCCCCACCCGGCCGTAGTACGTGTCCTCGTTGATGAAGCGCTGGCCGAAGCGGTTGACGAGGATGCCACGCATCAGCCGCCGGGGCGGCGTCAGCGGAATCGCCACTTCGGCGGCGTCCATCCGGATGATGTCGGCGCCGGCGCCCATTGCCATGCGGATGGCGCGGCCATCATCGCCGTCGACGCCGAGCTTGTAGTTGCACTGCGCGATGCGCGGGGTGTAGCGCGCCACCATGTCGGGGTTGAGGGTGAACCCGCCCGCCGTGAGGATGACGCCACGGCGCGCGCGCACCAGGCGCTCGCGCTGCTCCTGCCACACGACCGCGCCCACCACGCGACCCTGCTGATTCACCACCAGGGTTTCAGAGCGTGCGTCGCACACGATGCGCGCGCCGCTGCGCTCGGTGGCAGCCACCAGTTTCTGCATCAGGAAGCCCCCCGCTGTACCCGCGTACTGCGGTTTGTGGGCGCGCGGCGCCGGCTTGGCGATGCGGTCGAAGGGATAGCCATCTTCGCCCCCGGAATACACCAGGCAGTCGTCGGTGGGCGCCTCCGTGCCCGGCTCCGGATAGAACGTGTGCTTGAAGGGCACGCCGTGCTCGACGAGCCAGTGGAAGTGCGCGACGCTCTCGTCGCAGAAAATCCGGATCTTCGCCTCGTCGGGCTCGGGACCGAGGGCGGCCATGAGGAACTTGAACATCTCCTCGGGCGTGTCGTCGAAACCGCAGGCTCTCTGGACCGGCGTGCCACCGCCCATGTAGATCAACCCGCCAGAATTCGCCGACGTTCCGCCGCCGCCACTGGCGCGCTCGAGCAGAAGCACATCGGCGCCCGCCTCGGTCGCCTCGATGGTCGCGCACGCGCCGGCGCAGCCGAAGCCGACGACCACCACGTCGGCCTCGAGATCCCAGCGCCTCACCTTCGCGGCTTTTCGAACCTCGCACGGATTCACCCTCTCGTTACTGGCCACGCAATTCCTCCGCTCGAACGTTTACGACGAAGGCAAACCATAAACGAACAAGCACTGGAAGAGCGACAGCCCCCTTGCCCAGAGCCACGGCAAAGTCACCGACAGGGCTTCTGTGGCTGCCGAAGCGATGACACCGCCTTCCGACAATCGGCTGTCATTCTGTCGAAAGCCGGAATCCATGCCCGCGCGAGCTGTCGCGTCCCTCTGGATGCCGGCTTTCGCCGGCATGACGGATCTTCGACTGAGGTTCTGCCAACGCTGATACCCTCCGTGGACGACTTTGTGGCCCTGGCGCTACCAACGACCACGGCGGCGTGCTACGGGCGATCCATTCCCCCGGAGGACGCATGGAGAAACTGATCTACGTGATCTGGAAACCCGATGGCGCCGACATCGAGACGTTCAAGCACGAACTTCTCGGGAGCACGGCAGGGGAACTGATCGAGCGCGGCGCTCGCGGGCTGTCGGTGAACCTCGCCGACGACCTGGCCGCCTTCGCCCGGCAGCTCCGCATGACGCAGATGAAGGAGCCCATGTCGGGCATGGTGTCCGTCTGGATGGATACGCATCTGAACCGCGGGCCGATCGAGGACGCGCTCGCCCGGATCACCAAGCGGCTCGCGGGCTATATCGTGCTGGAGTCCGTTCCCGTCGTGAATACCAAGCACGTGCCCCCGCTCGGCGAACGCCTCCCCGGCCTTTACACCGTTGCCTTTCTGGAGAAGCCAGATTTCCTCACCTACGACGCCTGGCGCGAGCAGTGGCAGGGGCATCACACCCGGGTTGCGATCGAGACGCAGAGCACCTTCCTCTACATCCAGAACGTCTGCGTGCGTCCGCTCACCAAGGATGCGCCACCGTGGACCGCAATCGTCGAGGAGGCCTTCCCGGCCGAAGCGGCAACCGATCCCATGGTATTCTACGACGCCGGCGGCTCGAAGGAAAAGCTTGCAGAACGCCAGCAGCTCATGATCGAGAGCTGCCAGAAGTTCATCGACTTCAAGCAACTCGAGTCCCACCCGTTCAGCGCGTACGTGCTGAAGCGGTGAAGACAGGGATCAGGTGTCAGGTGTTAGTCTACGGGTGAGGACCCCGGCGCCCGACCTCGCGCCGATCCCTCTTCCCTGCTCCCTGTTTCCGGGTCAATGGTACCTGAAGAACCCCGAGTTCGCGAAAACCCTGGCGGACAGGACCGATCAGCTCACCACGGAGCAGGTGAAGGTGCAGAAGGTTCGCTTCGTGTGCCTGCCCGTCGACGCCGGCGGCGAACCACCGCCCGATTCAGCCGGACACCTCACCTGCTATCAGGTCAAGGCGGCCAAGCTGTCGCCGAAACCGCACGTCGAGGTGACCACCCAGTTCCAGACCAGCCGGTTCGAGCTCAAGAAGCCGCAGCTGCTGTGCACACCGTCGACCCTGGCGATCCTGCCGTGACCTGCGGCCGCGCATCCGGTTCCGCCTCCCGGGTGGCGCGTCGATAAACTCTGCACCGCGCTCGCGAGTGGGTTCCCTCCTTTGGAAGAGGAGGGTCAGGGAGGGGGATCAAATCAACGGCAGCCACCGGCTGTCCCACCCCCGCTCCTTGCGCAGCGACGGAACAGACTGGCCGGCATCCGTGGCTACCGATGTGGTTGAACATAATGGTGCACCATGTCAGTATACCCAGCAAATGGCTGACCGGAAGCGAAAGGCGGTTATCAGCGCCCGAGAAGAGGATCTTGCCGCCGTGGAGGCTCTGGTCCGCCAAGGCCGCTATCGCACGGTTTCCGAGTTCGTACGGGAGGCGATGGCCGAGTACCTCGAACGCGTGCGGCGGGAGCAGCTGGCCGAGCAGGTCACGCGTTACTGTGACGAGGTGCGTCCGGATGAAGATGCCGAGCTGATTGGCTGGCAGGCCTTCGGGTCGGCCGCGGCGCCGCGGAAGAGAAGCCGTGCGAAGGGGTGAGGTGCGCTGGGGCGAACCTCGGATCCCTGGTGCCGACCGCAAGCGCCGTCCCTTTCTCATCGTCTCCGACGACGCCTTCAACGCCAACGAGCGCTACCAAAAGGTGTTGGTCGTCCACCTGACCTCGGCGCGCCGGGCGACCGGTCCGTACGAATGGGAGGTCGAAGTGCCACGTGGGGTGGCGGGCCTGCCGCAGTCCAGCCTGGCCAAGTGCAGCGAAGTCTACACTCTGTTCAAGACCCAGCTCGGCGCCCTGCTTGGTACGCTGCCTCGGAAGCACATGCACGCCATCGACCGCGCCCTGTGTGTTGCGTTGGGGCTCAGACGTGCGGACGAAGGAACGGGCGACTAGCGATGATTCGCGTTCGTTGCCAGACCAGCTGACAGGAAGCAGGGATCAGAGCCAGTGGGGTTTCCGTCCCATTGTCCTGCCGACTACTCCGCTGCATACGTCTCGTACAGGTACGCGACGATGTCCGCCGACTCGAACATGGCCGTCTCGGTGTTGGGGTCGACGAGATAGGGCACCATCATCTTGCCGGAGCGCTTGATGAACGCCTCACGGCTGGGGCTCTGCTTGGCGACGTTGTGCAGGAGGTACGGCAGCTCGAGGCTGCAGAGCGCTTCGCGGGCGAGGCGGCAGTAGGGCGAGATCTCGAAGCTGTACAGCTCGAGCATCTGCTTCGGCGCGCGCGAGGGCACGCGGCGCGCACCAGACAGCGGCCGCATGGCCGAGGCGAGCGAGGAGGTGAGCAGGGTGAGCGGCCCCAGCCGCAGCACGAGCGGCGGGCTGCTCTTGCCGTACGTGCGATAGAGATACGCGATGATGTCGTCCGACTCGTACATCGCGGTGTCGGTGTTGGGGTCGACCAGGTAGGGGAACTGCAGCTTGCCACCCAGCTTCTTGACCCGGTCACGAAAGCGCGTGCCGCCCTTCGGGCACGGGTAGACCACCGCCTCGAGGTCGAGCATTGACAGGGCCTCACGGACCTTGCGGCAGTAAGGACACGCTTCGAACTCGTACAGCTCCAGCGGCTTCTTCGGCCGCCGCCCGAGCGGGCCGACGCTCATGCCGGCGCCGAGCCGGAACACGGTTGCTGCCATGGATGTTGTCACATCAAGTGCACGGGCCATAGTCACCTCTCGTCACGACCGAACCATACGACGAAACCGCCACTCAGAGCCAGCCGCGGCGGGGTCTAACAATTACGGTGACGTATCCGCCATGCCCGCGGAAGCGGGCATCGTGCGCCTGCGAGCGTGCATGGTCAGCGAGGTGAAAGTCCTCGTCAGGCATGCGCTCTCCGGCCTGAAACCAAACGAAAGGGCGTCACCGCAAGGTGGGGTCCGAAGCAACGGGAGGTGAAGGGCAAGACCAAGCGCACCAGCGGGCAGAGCCTCGAAGTGATCATCGTCAACGTCAACCGCACGCTGCAGGGATGGTTCCACTACTTCAAGCACAGCCATCCTCGTACCTTCGCGGCTCTGGACGGCTGGGTTCGTATGCGACGGAGAAGCATCCTGCGCAAGCGACACGGCCGCCAGGGACGTGGGGGAGGGAAAGACCATCGGCGCTGGCCGAACGTCTATTTTGCCAAGCATGGGTTGTACTCCTTGGCCACGGCCCATGCGACGGCCTGTCAATCCTCTCGCAGGTGAACCACCGACCGGAGAGCCGTATGCGGGAAACCTGCCTGTACGGTTCGGAGGGAGGGGGAACCGACCAACGGTTCTCCCTCCCCCTATCAGGCGGGGAAGGTGGGGGGGCAAGCCTGGATCCCCGCTTTCGAGACTGTCGATTTTCTCCGTGTCGGTGTAGCCGCGGCCCTCGTGGCCGCTGTTCGCGACGAACCCGAGCGGGGACAAGCCCCGCGGCTACGCCGAGCCCGCGACGGCACCCGTCTTG
>Ga0316622_100004560_pt1 | contig 10199 bp, 12 predicted proteins | sample OWC_Aug_OW2_C1_D_FD_207646 | JGI IMG/M metagenome (GOLD analysis project Ga0316622, IMG submission 207646) | Wetland soil microbial communities from Old Woman Creek delta, Ohio, United States - OWC_Aug_OW2_C1_D5_C | ecosystem: Environmental > Terrestrial > Soil > Wetlands | place: USA: Ohio... | reverse complement strand
CCGGACGCCGGTTCATTGCCGGAGATCATCGCCCCCGCATCCTTTAATTTTCCTCATGCCGGCAAACTCCTCAGCATGAGCTTCATCTTGTTTGCCGGCTGGTTCGCGAATGCAGACGTGGGGATTTTCGAGTACCCCAAGCTTGCGTTCGCAGGACTCCTCAGTTTCTTCGGCAGCCTGAGTATCGCCGTGCCGTATCTCCTGGATCTGTTCCGCATACCCGCGGACACTTTTCAGCTCTTCCTGGCGACCGGCGTGATCAACTCACGGTTTGGGACGCTGGTCGCGGCTGTCCATACGGTCGTTCTGGGCCTGCTCGGTGCCTGTGCCATGATGGGGACCCTGGCAGTCAACACTCGCAGGATCGTGCGGTATGCCGTGGTCTCCGCCTTGCTCACCTTCCTCGTGCTCGGCGGCACGCGAGCCTTCTTCAGCGTGGTCGCGGCGCCGAAATACGACAAGGACCGCATCGTGGCCTCGATGCAGCTGCTCCGGGAACCCGGGCCTGCGGTCGTGCACCGCGATCCTCCCGCGGGCCGCGCCGGGTTTGATCCCTCGAAATCCCAGCTGGAACTGATTCTCGAAAGCCGGATCCTGCGGGTCGGATACCTGGACGATAGTCTGCCCTATGCTTACTTCAATGGCGCGGGAGAACTGGTCGGGTTCGACGTCGAAATGGCCCACGCTCTCGCGCGCGAGCTGGGCGTGCAACTCGAGTTCGTCCCGGTGGAGCGCTCTGCCGAGTCGATTCGCGGGCGGCTTGACGGCAACTATTGTGACCTGATCATGTCGGGTGTCGTGGTCACCACCTACCGGGCCGGCCAGGTTCTCTTTTCGGCTTCCTACCTCGAAGAAACGATGGCGTTTGTCGTCCCGGACCATCGGCGCCGGGACTTCGAGGATTGGGAGAAAATCCGCGGCTTGAAGAATGTCAGGATCGCTGTTCCGGATGTCTCGGCTTTCGTAGCAAAACTCCGGTCTCTGGTCCCGGCTGCGGAAGTGGTCACCTTTCGCAAGTCCGCCGATTTATTCGGCGAGCGGGCAGAGGGACTCGACGCGGTGCTGCTCCCGGCGGAGCGGGGATCGTTCTGGACCCTACTCCACCCGAACCTGTGCGTCGTCGTGCCTCAGCCCGGAGTCACCAAAATACCGCTGGCCTATGTCGTCGCGCGTCACGACCAATCGCTTGCGAACATGGTCAACACCTGGATCGAACTGAAGAAGCGGGACGGGACCATCGCAGCTCTCTACGACTACTGGATCCTCGGCCGCAATGCGGCTCCGAAAGAACCGCGCTGGTCGATCATCCGCAACGTGTTGCATTGGGTGGAATAGCAGGAACAAGGGTGGACAGGATTGCATGACCGGATTGGACCGGCCGCGTCAGAAACTCTCAATAACTCCGTTCCTGGCTGTTTAGCCGGCTCGGAACAGTTAAGAGTCTGCAAATAAAGCCACGAATTTCACGAATTCTCACGAAGAATTATCTCCCATGATGCAAGCCATACCACGCGGCTTTCGTGATAATTCGTGGAATTGTATGCTGTTTCCGGTCACGTTTTTTGTGACCGGCCCTCAGCAGTGTATTCCCCCTGGTGGCAGGGGGAAGTAAGAAATGACGCTGTCGGTCGCGTGCTTTTTGTGAGCGACAGCATCCTTTGAGATTCAAGGAGGGGTGCGGCTTTTCCGTCGGGCATTTCTTGCGTTCGATGGTAGTCTGGAAACGAGGGCGGGGATGTTCGTGGCAGTTTTCTTCGGGCTGGCTAAACAATTACCTCCGTTCTGATTGCATCTGTTTCTTCGGTCCTGGCTCTCCTTCGCGGATTGGGACCCGGACTGGGACCCGGACGCGGCATGGACTGGGACGATCCGCCGAATGTGACGGTCGCGGAAGTACGGCCCGGGCAAGAATGTCCCGCTCCACATCCAGGCCCGGCTTTAACCAGGCCCGGCTTTGTGTGACTGTCCAACGGTTGAATCACGGCGTGACCAGGCCCGAAGGGCCGGCAGTGCATAGGCCCGGCCGTCAGGCCGGGATAGGGATAGAGCATGGCTGAGCGCCGAAGGCGCGGCACTAAATTTCCTGGAAATATATGGGATGTGCCGGCCCTTGGGCCTCCCATCTGGCTGTACGCTGAAGCCGCGCTGACGCGCGGGGTTGTTCCCTGCCGGCGCTTCGTGCCTCCGCTTGCCGTTTATCAACCGTTGGGCGCCCCCTTGTGCGAAAGATATTTTCTGTCCCATTGCCGCTCGGGAGCATTCGAAATCCCCTCGATCCGTGTCCGCAGCCTGCTGATTCCTCATTGACTATAATCGTAAAACCGGTTATATAGGTGTTCTGGTGCGGGAGGTGACCGATGAAGGAGACTGCCGCGTTTTTCAAGGTCCTTGCCGATGAAGCCAGGCTCAGGATGCTCTGGCTCCTATTCCGGCAAAGGGAGCTCTGCGTCTGCGACTTCATCGAAGTGCTCGGGATCACTCAGTCGAAGGCATCGAGGCATCTCCGGATCCTCTATGGGGCCGGCCTGGTCACGGACCGGCGCGAAGGGCTGTGGGTGTACTATGCGCTCCGCCCTCTGCCGAACGGATTGGCCAAGGGTCAGCTGGATATGCTCCGCTCACATCTGGCCGGGCGGCCTGATGCCGCAGTGTTGCTCAGGAGACTGTCCACGTGGCTTCGCCGCAAGCGCGGAGCAAAGCGTTGCGTCGAGAAACCCGCATCCAAACTTGCTCAAACTTCTAACGTGGCAGTGCCTTCGGGCGTGCTGCCTGCAGGACGGCAATCATGATCAAATCCCGTACCGCAGCCGGCGGCGTTGCCAGCCGCCTGTCCCTTCTGGACCGCTTTTTGACCGTGTGGATCTTCCTCGCCATGGCGATCGGCGTGGGTGCGGGTTACCTTCTGCCGGGGATCGTTCCGTTCCTCAACCGGTTCAGCGTCGGCACGACCTCCATCCCTATCGCCATCGGCCTCATCCTGATGATGTATCCGCCGCTGGCCAAGGTCAGGTATGAGGAGATGGGGCCGGTTTTCCGAAACCTCAAGGTGCTTTTCCTCTCCCTGGTGCAGAACTGGGCCGTCGGCCCGCTGCTCATGTTCGGGCTGGCGATTCTCTTCCTGCGCGACAAACCGGAATACATGGTCGGCCTGATCATGATCGGCCTGGCGCGCTGCATCGCCATGGTGATCGTCTGGAACGACCTGGCCAGAGGGGACACGGAGTACTGCGCCGGACTGGTCGCATTCAACTCCATTTTCCAGGTGCTGTTCTTTTCAGTTTATGCCTATCTCTTCATCACAGTCCTGCCGACCTGGTTCGGGCTCGAAGGCGTCACGGTCCACATCACCATCGGGGAGATTGCAAAGAGCGTGTTTATCTACCTGGGCATCCCTTTCCTTGCCGGCGTCATCACGCGATTTTCGCTGATCGCGCTCAAGAGCAAGGAGTGGTACCACGCGAAGTTCATCCCGAAGATCAGCCCGATCACGCTGATCGCCCTGCTGTTCACGATCGTCGTCATGTTTTCGCTCAAGGGCGAGTACATCGTGCAGCTGCCGCTCGACGTCGTGCGGATCGCCATCCCGCTCCTCATTTACTTCGTGCTGATGTTCTTCATTTCCTTCTTCATGAGCAAAAAGGTGGGTGCGACCTACGGGCAGGCCACCACTCTCTCTTTCACCGCCGCCTCGAACAATTTCGAGTTGGCGATTGCGGTTGCCATCGCGACTTTCGGCATCAATCACGGCGGGGCCTTCGCGGCGGTGATCGGACCGCTGGTCGAAGTTCCGGTCATGATCGGGCTGGTGAATGTCGCGCTGTGGCTCGGGCGCAAGTATTACGCCGGAGAGAACGCGAAAAGCGGAGTGCCGGCCCGATCGCAAGCCGCAGGCAGTTAGGCTGCAGGAGAAGAGGGATGTTTCGATGCAAGTTGAGGTGCTGGTGTTTGAAGGCTGTCCTCATGCCGGCGAGGCGATGGCGCGCGTCAGGGAGGTTGTTGGCCATCTCGCTCCCGGTACATCTGTGGACCGGGTCGAGGTCGACACTCCGGAAAAGGCCGCTGCACTGGGCTTTCTGGGGTCCCCCTCGGTGCGTATAAACGGCGAGGATATCGAGCGAAGAAGCACCAGTCGGGGCTCCTTGTGCTGCCGGACCTATGCGGGCAAGGGCGTGCCGCCCGAGTGGATGGTCGAGGCGGCGGTCCTTCGCGCCCTGAAACCCGAGGGCATCCTGTTTCTCTGCGTGGCCAACTCGGCGCGCAGTCAGATGGCAGAAGGGATCGCGCGTTCTCTGGCGCCCGCCCATGTCCGGGTTTGGTCCGCCGGTTCCCGGCCGACGCGTGTTCGCCCCGAGGCGGTTGCCGTCCTCAGTGAGATCGGCGTAGACATCTCTGGACACCGGTCCAAGACCGTCTCCGAAATCGAGTCGGAGAAGATCGACACAATCATCACGCTATGCGCCGAGGAGGAGTGCCCTGTTTTTGCAGGGAGGGCAAGGCGTCTTCATTGGAGCCTTCCCGATCCGGGCGCTGTCCGGGGAACGGAGGGAGAGCGCCTCGCCGCATTCCGGCATACGCGCGATGAACTGCGCTTTCGCCTCGGGCATCTTTTTGGCGAGTCGCGGGGAGAGGCGCCCGATCCTCGAAAGTAACGAGGCCTAATATGAAGAAATTCTTGATCCTGGCGCTTGCTGCCGTAGTGCTTCTGGCGGTCTATTATGGGGCGGTGCTCCGAACAGACCGGTGGAAACATCAGTTCCCCCCGACGCCTCGAAATCCCTGGTGACCTTCGTGGAACTCGGTTCGGTCCATCGCGTCAATGCTGATCCGCACTTGCCGTCCGAGCCTCCTTCCCGGCTGCGCGCAGCCATTCCAGCAACTCCCGCTCGGAGGGTACCCGGCCGGCGCAGCGAACCCTCCCGTTGATCACCAGGCCGGGTGTCATGAAAATTCGATAGTTTTTGATCTCGTTGACGTCCCGCACATGATCCAGGCTGCCGGCGATCCGCTCCGCCGCCATGACCTCGCGCACCAATTGCTCCAGCCTCTCGCAGTTCGGGCAGCCCGGCCCGAGAACCTTTACATCGACGCCCTCCGGCGGCGGCTCTCGCACCGGCTGCCCCAGATGCTTCCTGTATTCCCGCAGGAGCGCTTCCAGGTATTCCGACTCGGCGCCTGGTGCGACATAGTTCGACTTCTGCAATCGGTCGAGGATGGCGCGAGCCGCGGCGGCATCGGGCGGCAAGTTGGCAGCCTCTGCCTCGGACAACGCGGCGTCCAGCCCGATGATGCCTATGGCGAACTTGCCGATCCTGATTTGGGTGACCCTGTCTTCTGAACTCAAACCGCCCTCATTTTGCGGATATTCTCGACATCTGACCGCCCAGCAGATAAAAATACGTCGTCACCCAGTTGGCCAGAACGGTCGCCACTCCGAAGAGGATCATCCCGGCGCTCATCAGCGCCCAGCCCGACATGATGTTGCCGACCACGCATCCCGTGGCGAATGCGGCCCCGGCGCCGGTCAGGAAGCCCCCTCCCAGAGCCGTGAGGACTTCGTCCGGAGGTTTGGGCATTAACCGGACGGGACCGTTCAGGCGCGCCGAAACCCAGGATCCCAGCGGCAGCGCCAGGCTCACAAGCACCAGCCACCAGGAGACCGGTTTGCGCGCAGGCACGGGCGGAACAGGCGCGGCCGTCACCGCCGGCGGTGCCGGATTGACTCTCCAAACGTGCTGCACGTTGCGATCCACCAGCAGGAGTTCCGCCTGCATCACGCCATGCGTGACACCCAGGGGATAGTTCCTGCCCGTCGCTACGGAGGAAAGGTACGCCGGCGCCATGAGCAGCCCGATGGCGAGGCCGGATACCCAGGGCTTCCAGGGCCGCCCCAGGACCCTCTCCGTCCAAATCTCCGTGACGGCCTGCCGGCTTTTCACCGGCTGCCCGCGCCGCCGGACCAGAATAATGACCATTGTGATTGCGGCGAACAGAAGCGCAAGAGCCCAGAAGGGCAGCCCGGAAAGAGTGGAAAGAGTGACCGGCCCGCCATCAGCGGAACGAAGCACAAACCGGTTCATGGCCGTATGCAGCGGATTCAACGGTCCAAACTCGACGGCCATAACGCCTGCCGGTATGGTCAGCAACCCGGCGATGGAATTCAGATTGCCCGTGGCCGCCTTATAGAGACAGCCGCTGATACAGCCGCCGGCCAGCACCATGCCGGTTCCGAACAGAGCGCCACCGACGAGATAGTTGACGTAGAGAAATGGTTTCGGAGCAAGCCGGACCCAGCCGAGCATTTGCAGCGCCGCGAATACGAGCATCGCCGTTACGATCAGAATCCAGAGCCCGAAGATCTTGCGCCTGTCCTTCATGACCAGCACTTCGCTGAACGCCGATGCGCCGCAAAGATCCCCCTTCTGGAGAAAGAAACCGAAAAGAAACCCGACGGGAATGGCGGTCAAGACCCACACATGCGCGTAAAATGCGGCCGCGGTGATGATTATGATCGCCGGTGCGATAACACCGGCACTCCACCTGAAACTGCTGTTTCCGGTTTGACTTTTCATAAGCTCCGGTTGCCTCCCCCAAAACCCGGCGATTGTGGTGACATTCACTACCCGGCTGCACCGGGATTGGCCTACTGCTCTGCCGCCATCGCGTTGGTCAGCCAGGTGGTAACCTCGGCAACGGTGGGAATGCGCCCGGCGCAGACCACCGTCTCGTTGATGACGAGGCCCGGCGTCATCAGGACTTTGTATTTGCGGATCTCCTCGAAGTCCGTCACTTTCTCGACGGTTGCCTCCACGCCCAACGACCCTGCCGCTTTGCGTGCCAGGTCCGCGACCTTAACGCAATTGGCGCACCCTGGGCCCAGTACTCTGATGGAAATCACATCGTCCTCCTGTCAAATCAGTTCTTGAGTTTCTTATACAGAGGTTCCAGTCTCTCCCGGTACATTGCCGTGATGTGCGACTCCTCCTCTCCCAGCGGTTTCACCGGAATGAGGTCCATTACTTCCGCGGGCGCCATGCCGGATCCGAACAGGGTTGAAATGGTTCCGGCGGCCATTTCGGCGACGCCGGTATCCGCCTCGCCGGCGGACATCCCGAAGGATTCGGCGAGATTGCGGAGTTCGTGCAATTGGAACCACAGATAGGTGGGCCCCATGGCAGTGATGACGGCATAGGCTTCCAGCTTGTCTTCCGCGACTTCCGGACATTTGCCTAGGGCACTCAGCAGGGCCTGTATCTCCGCTTTTTCCTCTCGATGCAACATCCCCGAAAACACGACCGGGTTGTAGCCTTTCCCGACGATCGAGGCGGCGTTGGGGATCATGCGCACGATGCGGCCAAAACCTCCAAGGCCCTCCGTGAGTCTGGCAATCGACAGCTTCGGCGCCAGCGATATCAGGATTGCGTCCGGCTTCAGGAAGTCCTTGATTTCAGCGAGCGCGCCTGCGATCGCCGGCGGATGCAACCCAAGCAAAACCAGGTCCTGCACGGCGGCCTCGCGATTGTTGTTCAGTTCGGTCCGGACGGCAGGGAAGCCGGACTGCAGCCGTTTCAATGCCTCCGGATTCGTGTCGCTGGCGACAATCTTCGCGGGCATTTGCCCGGCTTTCTCCAGGCCGCCCAGGATGATGCGGGCCACTCTTCCTGCGCCGACAAAACCCAAAGTCTTCTCTCCCATAGGCTCCTCCTGATCCGTGGTCACGCGGTGCTATTCGTGACTCACGAAACGATTTCAACTACAGGTTCCAGCACCAGTTTCGGCTTGATCGAGCTTGCAACGAGGCTGTATTTCACCGCGCTTTGCAGGGCCCGTTGCACGCGCGCCTCCGTGCCGGCCTGTCCCGCCGCATCCGGGCGCACGGTGACCCGGGGGCGCAGGGTGACTTCGGCAAAGATCTCCGTCCGGTCGAGTTCGATCCGTTTCAAGCCTTCCGCGCGGCATTCGTATGACACAAGGTCCAGCTTGAACCGTTCGGCTGACCACAGGAACATCATCATGATGCACGTGTTGACCGCGGCCACGAAGGCATCCTCCGGCGTGAGAACGCCTGCATGTCCGTGGGCATCCGGAGGCGCCGAAAAATCCATCTCCGGCCCGTTTCCCATCCGGATGTGCCCCCAACGTTCCCCTTTCCAGCGGACGGTCGTGTGATACACGGCTGTGCGTGCCATCAATGCGCCTCTCTCGCAATGTATGCGGCGTATCCCAGTTCGATCGCTTCCGTCCAGAGCGCCTGCTCGTCATCCGGAATGCTGTTGTACAGGCGCACGGTTTCCATCAGTTCGACAGTTGTTTCCGGGCAAGGCGCTTTGCCGGATTGCCGGAACATGTCGAAAATCAACGGCAGAGCGAGAGCTTCCACGCGGCGCCCGGCGATGTCGAGGACCATGACCGGGATGCCCGATCCGCAGGAGCAGGCAGCCGTGGCAGGAACCTGCGGGTGCTCCGACGAAGAACCGGCAGCCTTGCTTTGCCGCTTATCCTCAGGACCGCCAAGCAGGCGATCCACCTGCTTTGTGATCGCTTCGGCGACGGTTGTCACGGCCTGTAATCCCGCTTCGTTCAGTTGGCGTGCCGTGCCGAACCCGTTTGGCGGCGACGGGGATATTTCGCTCGCAACGATCGAAGCAGCCGGTTTTGCGCTGTACCGCTCCGTCCCCTTCGCGGCGCATCGTTTTTCGCAGCCGTCGATCGCGATCGTAGGGTGGAAGCGCGCGAAAGCCCGATCCCCTTCGCCGCCCGCCAGGAACAGCGGCAGGCAGATCGTAACTGTTTCGCCCGGGCGCGTTGATTCCAGCACCCGGAGCGTGGCCAGCCGCGTGACTGTTCCCTCTGCCAACTCCTCCCCCGAACACGACACCAGGCCGACCTTCTTCCGCGGCAGTTCAGGCATCCTGTCTCTCCTTCCCGATTTCATCCACGAGGACGGAGACCTTCGCGGCCAAAACGGCCGCAAGCTTCTTCCCGCCTTCGTTGAGTTCGGCGATTCCCGCGGGCTTCAGGTCCCGATGCTCCCGGTAAACGCCCAGGACCTGCAGCGCGTGCGCCACAGTTCCTCCTGTTTCGGCCACGACCTTAGCGGCGCATGCGAGCTTGCAGCCGTCGATCGTGATGCTATCTGATTCTCTGATGGCCTGCCGCGCCTCGCTGTCCTCCGGCACGAGGAGGGCCAGCGGCATGATTTGAGCTGTTGCGGGGCGAAGATCCTCTGTGACAATGAATGCGCTCTCACGCGCGACACTCCCGTATGTCTTGCCGATCCCGCTGCAAGGGACGATCCACACTTTCTTTTGCTTCACGACTGCAACTCCGCTTCGGCCTGCTGCCTGGCCAGTTCCAGATATGCTTCGGCACCGAGGAGCATTCCCGCATCCTGCTCCGACCCCGCAACCTGCACGATGGCCACCCAGCCCCGGCCGTAAGGATCCTGGTTTATCAGCTCAGGCATCTGCTGGAGAGCCGGATTGATTTGCACGATCGTTCCCTTTACCGGGGAGGGAAGGCTGACGTCGACCTTCACCGTTTCGATGCTCGCCACTTCATCGCCCGGATCCAGCGCGGTTCCGGCCGGCGCGAGGTTGGCGAAGGCTATGTCGCCGTTGCGCTGCTGGGCAAAGTCCGACAATCCAATGCGGACCATATTGCCTTCCCGCCTGACCCAGAGCCCGGCTTCGCTGTATTGCAGGCCCTTGGGGAAGGCGAAGTGGAACTTATCCACCGTCAATGTGAGATGGTCGTTCGGCTCGTGGGTCATGAGGATTTTCCATCAACTCCGGGAACTGGCCAATTTCATTCAGACGACAATCGCGACTCCACGGCCTGTTGCAATATCGCCAGCCTCAAGACGTCCGGCAGGCGGAAGGGCCGCCCCTTTCAGCCGGCGCGGCCCACTTTCCCCGGTCCGGCTTTGTGAGGAGGTGCCGATGGAGGAGAGCAGGACTTCGACCTTCCCAGTTGCCGTCTGCATATCTCCTCCGGGTCCTCTTTCAGGATGTGCTTCAGCCGCTTCTCATCATCCAGAATTCTGGAGTCTCCTTTGAGTGCGCCCTGGACCCACTCGATCGACTGTCGAACGGAAGCGTCCGGCTGATTCGGGATGGAGTAATAGATCCACCGGCCCTGTTTCCGTGCTTCCACAAGGCCGCCGTGTCGCAGGATCGACAAATGTTTGGAGACCGTCGACG
>Ga0316622_100004559_pt1 | contig 10199 bp, 8 predicted proteins | sample OWC_Aug_OW2_C1_D_FD_207646 | JGI IMG/M metagenome (GOLD analysis project Ga0316622, IMG submission 207646) | Wetland soil microbial communities from Old Woman Creek delta, Ohio, United States - OWC_Aug_OW2_C1_D5_C | ecosystem: Environmental > Terrestrial > Soil > Wetlands | place: USA: Ohio... | reverse complement strand
ACCGGTTCACGTCCACAGCCGCCAATGGTTGGTGGCGTCCCAGTGACACGCAGGGCGGCGCCCAGGCATAGAAACGGATGGTGGGCTCCGCAAGCCCCTCGGCGATCGCCCGTGCAATCGCCTCGTCCACTGCCATGTTGAACGCGCCCGTCGCCTCTCCGTGCCGGATCAGTCTCCAGGTCGAGCGATCGGCCATCAGCAATCAGCCGGCATCCCACAGCAGGAACTTGCCGTCCTTGGCGAACAGCTCGCCGTCCACGGTGATTTCGCCCCCTTGCCGCAGATCGCAGACCATATCCCAGTGAATCGCCGAATGGTTGGTCGAGCCGGATTCGGGGTAGCCGGTGCCCAGTGCCAGGTGCACTGTGCCTCCGATCTTCTCATCGAACAGCGTATTCTTTACGAACTGCTGGATGTTGAAGTTAGTCCCGATAGCGAACTCGCCCACCCGCCGCGCGCCTTCGTCTGTGTTCAGCATCCTGGTCAGGAACGCCTCGTTCTTGGCCGCCGACCATTTGACGGCGACGCCGTTTTCGAACCACAGCCGCACGTCCTCCACCTCGCGCCCCCCCTCGCAGGCGGGGTAGGTGAACCGCACGTGACCGTTGGCGCTGTCCTCGACCGGCCCGGTAAAGATCTCGCCGTCTGGGAAATTCTCATGGCCGTCGCAGTTTTCCCATGTCCGGCCCGCAACCGATAGGGTCAAATCGGTATCTGGGCCGATCAGCCGTATCTCGTGTCTGCCATCCAGCCAGTCGACCAGCAGCTGCTGCTGGCGCGAGATGGCCTGCCAGGCGCCAATCGGATCCGGTTCGGCAACCAACGCTGCACGGTAGAGGAAATCCTCGAACTCGGTCAGCGACATCTCGGCGTCCTGGGCAAAGGCGTGAGTGGGATAGGCTGTCCCGGTCCACTTCAGCTCCTTCTTCGCCGCCCGCTCCAGAAAGCGCTCGAAAATCGGGCGCCGCGCCGCCCCCGCTCGCGCCTGCTTGGCCGGATCGATGCTGGTCAGGGCTTTGGTATTCACTTCGGTCCAGACTGTGATGCTGGCATTCAGCTCCTCGACCAATTGCCGGTCGATGTTGGACACATAGGTCAACTGCTCGTCGCTAGCATACTTGTAGAATATCTCTTCCACGCCATCCAGGCCGATTTGCAGCCAGGGATGACCGCCTCGCTCCAACACCCGCTTATAGACCGCCCGGAGTAGTGGCGCGCCTTCATAGCCTCCTCTGACCCGCACAAACTCACCCGACTGGATGTTGACCGAATAGTCCACCAGGATCCGGGCTACTGCTTCCACACGGGGATCACCCATCGTCTCTGTCCTCCTGAAAAGATCGCTTGATTATAGCACCGCTGATCGCCCTCGTCAAACCGAACGGCCAGCGTTTGACTTTCGGTCCCTCTTTTGTTACAATTCGGACGGCAAGAGAGAGGGGAGAAACTTGGTGAAATCGGGTCCCCTCGCCCGAGGGCGGGGGATCTCCGTAATCCGAAGGATAGGTGCCCTGCTGTGGCTGGCCATACTGCTCGACGGTTGTGGTCGCCTCATCCCCGCACCGACGCCGACCGCCGTTGCACTCTGGACGGCGACCGCGACCGCGACTGCCATGCCGACGGTCACCCGCCGGGCGACCTTTACACCGGTACCGGCGACACCTTCCAACACGCCCACGCCGACCGTCACGCCGACGCCGCTCATCTACACCATCGTCAAGGGGGACACCCTGCTGGTCATCGCCCGCCAATTCGGCGTTAGCGTGTCGGCCATCCAGAGCGTCAACGGCATCGACGACCCGCGTCGCCTGCGCATAGGCCAGGAGCTGATCATCCCCCCCAAGGAGGCGGGGGACGAGCCGACTCCGGTCCCCACGCCCACGCCGGTTGCGCTCAGGATCCAGGGGTTGGCCTTTCACTGGACGCCGGTCAACAGCCTGTGGTGCCTGGGGGAGGTGCTCAACCTGTCGGCGCGGCCGGCGGAGGAGGTGCAGGTCCAGGTCTCGCTCCACGACGAACAGGGGCAGTTGCTCGCTTCTGGGGCGGCATTCACCCAGCTCGACATCGTGGCCAGTGGGGGACGGGCGCCCTTTGCCATCCTTTTTAGCGCGCCGCCTGCCCATTTTGCCCAGTACCAGACCCATGTCCTCAGCGGTGTGCCGAGCACCCACCTGGGCCCGCGCTACCCCGACCTAGTCGTGGTCGAAGATACGGGCGATTGGCTGGATGGCTCGAACTACCAGGTCAAGGGCCAGGTGCGTAACTCTGGTCAGGCTGATGCCGAGCAGGTTGCTATCGTCGTCACGCTGTATGATGCTGCCCGGCACGTAGTCGGTGCCCGCGCGGTCGGTATCCCGGCGGAGCGCTTCCTGGTTGGGGCCATTGCTCCGTTTGACATAGTACTGACGCCATTAGGCTCCGTAGCCAGCTATGACGTTCAGGCGCAGGGTTGGCAGATAGGTTACGCCCTCCCATCTGCTACTGGGCAGCTCCAGGCCACGGCCGGACCGTGACCTGGTTGCCGGCTGCCATGATCGCGGAGGTATGTGCGTACAATGGATAGGACTGAACAGGGTGATCCCCTCTATCTGGGACGGCTGTATCCTGCCATCCGGGGCGTCATCGCGTTTTTGGTCAGGAACCTAGCCAGGCTGGAGGTGCAGGGACGGGAACTGGTGCCCGATCAGGGACCCTATATCCTGGTCGTCAACCATCTGCACTGGTTGGATTCACCGGTAATACTTACCGTCCTGCCCCACCCGGCCCGCGTCTTTGCCGGCGAAAAATGGGCCAAGCGCTTGCTCATTGGCTTTTTGCTGCGGTCGGTCAATGCCATCTTTGTCAACCGCGGGGAGGTGGATCGCAAAGCGCTGCGCGAAGCGTTGGCTACCATCAAGGCCGGCGGGGTCCTCGGGATGGCTCCCGAAGGAACGCGCAGCAAGACCGGCGGTTTGCAGCACGGTCGCAGTGGCGCTGCCTACCTGGCCTACCATTCGGGTGCCAGGCTGGTCCCGGTGGTCTGCACCGGACAGGAGCATGTCGTCCCTTCTCTGCTGCATCTTCGCCGGGCGCGGGTGCGCGTCGTCTTTGGCCCGCCGTTCGATCCGTGGCCCGTCTCGGGCAAAGTGACCGCGGCCCACCTGGACGGCTTCACTGAGGAGATCATGCACCGCCTGGCGGCGCTGCTCCCACCCGAGTATCGCGGCGTCTATGCGGACGTGCCTGTAGCCAACTATTCTGATCGAGGAGCTTGATCATGGAAGAACGACGAGGTCTGAATCTGGGCTGTATTGTCGCCGGCCTGGGGTTGGTGCTGAGCTGCTGCCTTTTGCCCTACCTTATCAGCAGCGTCTATTCGGTCGTGGGCGCTTTGGTGAACGGTTCGCAGGCACCCACCTGGCTGTGGGGAGAATTGGCCAACCAACTGGCCGGTGAGAGTAACCTTTTGTACATCCTCTTGACCGAGGCCCCAATCTGCTGCGTGGGGACCGTTGGGCTGTTGGTCATCATCCTTGGCGTGGTGCTGTTGCTCGGCGGAACGGGAGGGCCACCGAGTGCCCAGGAACAAGATCTGGAGGTCTCACCGGACGAGCCATACGTCGGCTAGAGCTCAGCCGGCTTGCTCGCAATGCCTTATGGCCTTGATAAACAGATGCAGCTAATCCTGACCCACGAGAACACTGATTTTGACGCCCTGGCCTCACAGCTTGCGGCCTGGAAGCTCTATCATCACGCCCAGCCGGTGCTGCCCCGCCGCATCAACCGCAACCTGCGTGACTTTATAACGCTGTACGCCGACGGGCTGCCCTTCATCCGCTATGAGGACCTGCCGCGCCGGATCGAGGTCGATCTGATCATCCTAGTCGATACCCAGAACCTGGTCACCCCTAAAGGCATGCGCGGAGACACAGCGGTCCAGATCGTCGACCATCACCCCCTTACCCGTGAGCTGCCGGCCAACTGGACTTTCTCCGGCGGGGAAGTGGGCGCTACCACCACCCTGTTGCTGGAGAGGCTCATCGCCGCCCGGTTGCCGCTGACACCCATTGAAGCGACCTTGCTGGCGCTGGGTATCTACGAAGACACCGGCTCGCTGACCTATCCCACCACCACTGTCCGCGACCTGCGCTGCGCGACCTGGCTGCTGGAGCAGGGCGCCAACCTGACCGTCGTGAGCGATTTCCTGCACCCCCCGCTCACCGACCGCCAACTGACCCTCTACGACGCACTGTTGTCGAGCGCCCAGGCGCTCGATTTTGCCGGGCATACTGTCGTTGTCGCTTCGGCCCGGGCCGACGGCCCCGTGGAAGAGATCTCGGCTCTGGCCCACCAGATCCGCGACCTGTACGATCCGGCCGGCCTCTTTGTGCTGGTCGACCTGACCGAGTATGTGCAACTGGTGGCACGCTCGACCAGCGATGCCGTTGACGTAAGTCATATCGCCCAGCATCTGGGCGGCGGCGGTCACCCCCGGGCTGCGTCGGCTCTCATCCGCGGCGCGACCTTGGACGAGACGCGCCAACGTCTCCTCAATCTCCTGGAACAGCACATCCACCCCAGCGTGACTGTTGCTCAGATCATGTCGCACGGCGTCCACACCCTGTCACCGCACACCACCGCCGAAGATGCGGCGGCGATAATGGTCAAGTACGGCTTTGAGGGTTTCCCGGTGGTCGATGACGGGCAGATTGTGGGCATCCTTTCCCGCCGCGAGATCGACCGCGCCATCCGCCTCGACCTGGGCAACATGCCGGTTAGCCATTACATGACTGCCGGGGATATCCACGTCACTCCGGCCGACTCCGTGGAGCGGCTGCAGCAGGCGATGACCCAATTCGGTGTGGGTCAGGTGCCGGTGGTCAGCGACGGCCAGATCGTGGGCGTGGTCACCCGCACCGATCTGATCAAACTGTGGGGGCGACCATCTCAGTCGCCGCCCCGCCACGGCGAGATCGCATCCAAGATCGCAGCCGCCTTGCCCGGCCCGCTGCTGGACCTTTTGCAGCAGGCCAGTAGCCTGGCCCAGGAGATGGGCTATCCCCTGTACGTCGTCGGGGGCTTCGTCCGCGATCTGCTGCTCGGCGCTCCCACCCTCGATATGGACCTGGTGGTCGAAGGTGACGCCACCAAGCTGGCCCGCCGGCTAGCACGGGATATAGACGCTCACACCCGCAGCCACAAGCAGTTCGGCACGGCCAAGATCATCCTGGCCGGACGCGAAGCCGAGTTCGGCGTCCCGTTTCTCGACTTTGCGACGGCGCGCCTGGAGTTTTACGCCTATTCAGCCGCCCTGCCAGAGGTCGAGGACAGCTCGATCAAGGCCGACCTGCACCGCCGTGACTTTACGATCAACACCCTGGCCATCCGCCTCGACTCAGACCACTATGGTGACCTGCTGGATTTTTACGGCGGCGAGCAGGACCTCAGGGACAAGGTGATCCGCGTCCTCCACAGCCTCAGCTTCATCGAGGACCCGACCCGTATATTGCGCGCCGCCCGCTTCGAACAGCGCCTCGGTTTTGCCATCGAGCCCCGCACTGCCGAGTTGATCGACAACGCTCTGCCGATGCTGGCCCGCGTCTCGGCCGAGCGCATCCGGCACGAGCTGTATCTCATTTTGCGCGAGCGGGAGCCGGAACACGCCCTGTGCCGCCTGGACAGGCTGAACGTGCTGGCCCACATCCAGCCCCGCTTGGGCTGTGACGAGCAGATCCAGGTGCTCTTCACCCGGCTACGCCAGACGGCGGCCAGTGGCCTGTGGGACCTGCCGGCAGAAAACGGCCGCCCGGCCCCTGGTCTGTACCTGGCCCTGTTGACTGCCCGCCTCAAGCGCCGCGACCTGGTGGCTCTGCTCGACCGGCTGCGCATCTTTCACACCGACCTGAAGCTGCTGCGCCAGGCCATCGATCTGCGCGATCGCGAGACCGACCTCGACCAGCCGAACCTGTCGAATCACGCCATCTATGCCCTGCTGCACCAGTTCAGCTCGGCGGCCATGCTGGTCCGCTGGCTGTGCACCGATTCTGTGCGGGTGCGCGACCGGCTGTTGCTCTATGACAGGGAGCTGCGCCACATCCAGCCCGTCGTTGACGGCGCGTACCTGATGAGCCTTGGCCTCAAGCCTTCGCCCCTCTTCAGCCGCCTGCTTAACGCCGTCCGTGATGCCCTCCTCGACGGCGAGATCCACACCGCGGACGAGGAAGAAGCCCTGATCGCACAGCTGCTTGATGAGCGATAGCATGCCGAAAACCATCTAACTCCCGCCTTGCGCATCGCGCCTCTTGCTCCCCCTCCGCTTTTCGGCTACAATAGTCGCCTATCTTGAATAAGGAGAGCCGATCATGAAACACCTGTGGTCGCCATGGCGGCTGCACTACCTGACCGCGCCCAAAGCCGAGGGCTGTGTATTTTGCCACGCCGCCGCTTCCTCAGCCGACCGCGATAACCTGGTGTTGCTCCGCGACGAGCGCGCCTTCTTGATCCTGAACCGCTTCCCCTACAACAACGGCCACTTCATGGTCGTGCCCTACGCCCACGTCTCCAGCCTGGAAGACCTCGACGCGCTGGCCCTGACCAGCATGATGCTCCTCCTCAACCGCGGCCTGGCTGCCCTACGCCGATCGATGCAGCCCGATGGCTTTAACGTCGGCGCCAACCTTGGCTATTGCGCCGGCGCCGGCGTCGCTGACCACGTCCATATCCACGCTGTGCCTCGCTGGAATGGCGACACCAACTTTATGCCTATCGTTGGCGACATGCGCGTCGTGCCTGAGACCTGGCTCCAGACCTACGACCGGCTCAAGGCCGCCCTCGATGCCCTGGTCGATCCCGAGGGACGAGGTGAAGCGCACCCGTAAGCAGTCCGCTCGTCTGGCGGCGCGCGGGGCCAGAGCGCTGCGCAGTCTGTGGCAGCAGATGCCCTGGTACGTCTCGCCCGGCACCGTCGAAGGACGCAACCTCCGCAACCTCTACCTCGACACCATCTGGTTTGGTGTGCTCAGCGGCCTGGTCGCCACCTACGTCGCCGTCTTTGCTCTGCGTCTCGGCGCGACCACCGCCCAGATAGGCTGGCTGACCGCCCTCCCGGCGCTGGTCAACATTGTGTGGCTCATACCTGCCGCCCGGCTGATCGAGCGCCAGCGCCGCCCCATACCCATCATCCTTGCCACCGGCGTGCTGCAGCGGCTCGGTTATCTGGCCATGGCCGCCGTGCCCTTTTTGCCTGCCGGCCGGGTCTCGGCGCTGATCGTCCTTGGAACCCTGGTTGCCGTGCCGGGTGCAGTCATTAACACCGCCATCACCGCCCTAATCCCCGATCTGGTCACGTCTGATCGCCGCGGCTCGGCCATCAGCGTCCGCTGGCTGGTCATGGCCGCCGCCGAGACCGCCGCAGCGTTGATCGGCGGCCAGCTTCTTGGGTTGATGCCTGTACCGCTCAACTACCAGGTGGTCATCGGCGCCGGAACCATTCTATCGCTGCTCAGCATTCGCTATCTGCGCCGCATCCGGGTGCCTGATTCGGCTTTGGCCCGCCCTGTCGTGCCCAAGCGTAAGGCTGAACGTCTATCGCTGCGCCACACCCTGGCTGGCGTCCGGGCCCAGCGCGGGTTTGTCCGGTTCACCGTTGCTTCTTTTGTTTTTTACTGGGGAATCTACCTGCCGGCTGCCCTGTGGTCGATTCTGCGTGTGCGTGAGCTGGGCGCCAGTGACGGCTGGATTGGACTGATCGCTACGATCAACAGTATCAGCACTATCGCTGGCTATCTCTATTGGGGCAAGGTCGGCGCCAGGCGAGGTGATCGCTGGCTGCTGATCGCTGCGGCGCTGGGCGTGACCCTCTTTGCCCTCCTGACGGCGCTTGTGCCGTCCATCGAGTGGATGATCCCTACCTCCATCCTGGGCGGGGTAGCCTGGGCAGGCTGCAACCTGGCGCTGTTCAACCTCATGCTGGCCGTCTGCCCCTCCGACCGCCGGCCCACCTACATCGCCCTCCACACATCGCTGATTAACGTCACTGCCTTTGTTGGGCCGCTGCTCGGCGCTGCTATGGCCGGCTGGGTCGGCCTGCGCCCTATCTTTGTCATCTCAGGGGCCCTGCGCCTTGCTGGCCTGCTCCTCTTCGTCTGGCTGTTGCGTGGGAAAACAGAAGGTGCGCGCAAGTGACGATGCGAGACACGTCACTTACCCGCACAAGTTCGGGCGGCCTGGGCTTCTAACTTCTAAACCCTAGCTTCTAGACCCCAGCTTCCAGCTCTTGGTCACCGCCCAGGCATCGATCACGCCCCGCAGGCCGATGTAGCCATAGCCGCCTACATACAGCAGCAAGAAAGGCACCGCGAAGTAGTTGCCTACAGCCAGAGCTACGCCGACCAGGGCCAGGCCATACCCCGCCAGCGCCAGTTCGCCGACCGTGACCCACTCGAACGGCAGGGCATAGCGATTGCCGATCCACCGGTCACCCCGCCCCTCGACGCAGAACTTGGGCGTGCGACGGAAGGGCAGGCTCCGCCCTACCAGCCCTCGGGCGATGGCCAGGCTATTGGACAGGGCCAGACCGGTCCCCAGCAGAGCCAGTACCGGCATGTAGGCCATGCGTCGGCCCCAATCGGGGTACAGGTGCCGCTGCGACAAGGCATTGACCACGATCGGACCCAATATCATCAGCCAAAAGATGGTCAGGTTGAAAGTCAGCGCAATGCGGCCCAACAGCATCGGCAGTGTCAGCGCCAGGAGCACGAGTGACATCGGGTGAGCAAACCACACGCTGAGGTGGAGCAACCCCTCCAGGCGGGCCTGCCACGAAATCGTCTGCGGCTGCCCCCTGCCGCGTGCATCGTCCCAAGCCTGCCGTGCGGCAGTCCGAGACGAATCTGGCAGCCGGCCACGCCATAGCGAACCAGCCAGTTTGACCAGGCATTGGGCCGCGCCGGTTGCCCAACGCGCCTGCTGCCGCTTGAAGGCAGCCATCTGCGGCGGCAATTCAGCTGGCGCCTCTACCTCCGGCAGGTACAGCGCCTGCCAGCCTGCCAGTTGGGCACGGAAGCTCAGATCCACGTCTTCCGTCAGCGTGTCACTCTGCCAGCCGCCTGCCTCTTCGATCGCCGCTCGCCGCCACACGCCGGCTGTACCGTTGAAATTCACCAGCAGGCCGTTTCGATTGCGGGCCATGTGTTCGACGACAAAGTGCCCGTCGAGCGCCAGCGTCTGGGCACGGGTCATGGCCGAATAGCCGGCGTTGAGGTAACCCCACCGCGTCTGCACAAACCCCAGGTGCGGATTGGCGACCAGGTGAGGCACGGTCTGCTTCAAAAAGCCGGACGGGGGTACGAAATCGGCGTCAAAGACGGCGATTAGCTCGCCGTGTGCCGTTTGCAGTCCGTTGGCCAGCGCACCCGCTTTGAACCCGCTGCGGTCCTGCCGATGCACTAGCTCGATATCCAACCCGCGTGCCCGTTGGCGGGCCACCCATATCTCGGCTAGCCGGGTCGTGTCGTCCGTCGAGTCATCCAGGACCTGTACCTGCAGCCGGTCGCGCGGGTAGTCCAGGCGGCCTATGGCGTCGATCAGCCGCTCCAGCACGTACAGCTCGTTGTAGATCGGCAGTTGGACGGTGACCGTCGGCCAAATCTCTGGCTCGAGGGCTGGGCTGGTCGGCTGCCGCCGGCGACGCAGGTAGAGGGCGGCCAGTAACAGCGCGTTAGCGCCGTACAGGGCCACCGGCACAACTGCGACCAAGTAGATAATGCTCAAAACCGACACAATCACCTCGCATTTCCGGCAAAACGCGCCAAGTATACCACTCGTGACTGGACTTGGCAACTTGTCCCGCACTGCTTGACACTCCGCCCAGCTTGGCGTACAATGGCCTGGATATCTGTTACACAGGAGGTCTCGAGCGTGAGCATCCGCCTGCAGGCCAGTGACGCCGAGGCATTAACTAGATTCGTCCAGGAGTTGGTGCGCATTCCCAGTCTATCCACTCAGGAGGGTGCGCTGGCGGCTCGTGTCGCCGAAGAGATGCGGCGCGTCGGCTTTGTCGATGTCTGGACCAGCCGCATCGGCAGCGTCATCGGCCACATCGGCCCCGGACACGGCCCCAAGCTCCTCCTCGACGGCCACATGGACACCGTCGACGTGGGCGATCCGGCCCGCTGGTCCCGACCACCATACGACGGAGTGATCGACAACGGCATACTGTA
>Ga0316622_100004558_pt1 | contig 10199 bp, 7 predicted proteins | sample OWC_Aug_OW2_C1_D_FD_207646 | JGI IMG/M metagenome (GOLD analysis project Ga0316622, IMG submission 207646) | Wetland soil microbial communities from Old Woman Creek delta, Ohio, United States - OWC_Aug_OW2_C1_D5_C | ecosystem: Environmental > Terrestrial > Soil > Wetlands | place: USA: Ohio... | reverse complement strand
CGAGGGGGCCTTGGTCCCCGCGGCCAGGAGCTTCCGAAGCTGCGCTTCGGTCACCCCCGCCTTGAAGAGGCGGATCGTCCGTCGCTTCTCGATCGCTTCCTGCAGCTCCATGGACTCGTCCCTCCATGTGGTGAGGTAATCGGAAGAGTGCCCTGGGAGCGCCCCGGGGCCCTGCGGCCTCCGCTCGCTTGGCCCGCGCCGCCCCGACCCCGCGGATGCCGGAGTATGCGGCGCCCCCCCGCGGGCTGTCAAGGGAGACGCGGGCCGCCTGGCATGCGGGACGTGGCCAAGCTTAGCACGTTATGCTTTGCGCGCCTGCCTAGAGCGGCTGCGCTCCGCCGCGCTCATGGGGTGGGCGATGACGGCCGTGGGGCCCCGCTCGTAATCGGGGACAGAGCAGCCTTCATAGCCTTCCGCTGGTCACCACCCTGCCCATCGTACGGGACGGGGCCACGAACGGCAAGTTACGCTTGGGTGCGCGCCTCCAAGGATACAACGGGAATTGCCTGCCCTCCACGAGGGCCGCGCCGTGCCTGCACTCTTGAGCAACTTTCCGCCCGACGAGAAAGGAAACGAAAGATACAACGTCCCGTCTGACAACCGATCGAGAAGCCTCCGACGAGTAGGCTTCGCATCCGGCGGTTGCGGTTCCTCGCCCTTCATGATACGGCCGACCAAGGCGACGCATGCATCGTAAATGAAGACACTCGGACCAGCAACCAATTGTGAAACTTCGGAAGCGCTTTTACCGCAAAGGAGCAAGCCAACCGTTTCCACCGAAACATGTCGTTCATCTCCTAACTGATGCGATCGACGGAGCTGTTGTTCCCGAATATTCGAATACGCAAATTCTCGGGACTGACAGGTGCCCTCAGGGCCCTCCCAGTGCTCCCACAGCCCCGCAAAGGGAAAAGGGCGGCCATCCCGCAGGCGAATGTGGAACGGCTGCTTGGAGCGCCCCTCCTTCCTCCACTCGTAGAACCCGTCCGCCAAGATCAGGCAGCGCCGCTTCCGGAACGCCACCGGGAAGGCGGGCTTGAACGCGGCGGTCTCGGCCTGAGCGTTGATTAGCTGGTTCCCGATGGCCGGGTCCTTCGCCCACGAAGGGATGAGCCCCCAGCGGTGCCGCTGGGCCTGGCGCGTGGCCGTGGCCGGGTCCTGCACCACGACGAGGACCTCCTGCGTGGGGGCGATGTTGTAGCGCGGGGGCCACGCGGGAGACTCGAAGAGGTCAAACTGCGCCGCCAGCGCGGTGGCGTCGGCCCCGAGGCTAAATCGTCCGCACATGGTTGGCCTTCAGTTCCGCCCGGATCTCCCGAATGTACGCCACTCCGGCCCGCCTCGGAGCGAGCCGCTCTCCGCTGGACACGGCCGCGTCGGTCGCCGGAGGCAGCGAGGCGACCGGCTGGCCCCACTGCGATGAGGTGCGAGAGGGGAGCAACCCCTGAGCAGCCGCGAGGGTAGCGGCCATAGAAGGGCCGGCAGATGGCTTCTGCGCCTCAGGGAGTATTCCATCTGGACAGCACAGAAGCGGCTGGGTCCCGCCTGACGGAGCGCCTTCGCTGCAGAGGTCCCTCCCTGGGAAGCGCCAACGCGGCGCGGCGCACGCCACGTCCCATATACCGAGGTCCTCCCCGACCAGCAGGCTGATACCCCAACGCCACGGCATGGCGGAGGATCCCGAGCCAAAGTCGAGAGTGGTTCTGGGGCCATGTTCCTACCCGCTTTCCAGCTATTGTGTGCAGTTCCAAGGCAGATTCGTACGGGCTACTAATCCTCTGCACACTTCATCAGCCGTCCAATCGGTTATGCCTGATCCCGACAGATCCGCACTCCGGTCGATCAGACTCACGTGCTGCAACGCACCATCGGCTCCCGCTTTGAACGTACACTTCCCGTGTTCCGCTCCATGGGTCGCGGTAAACTGGGGGTGATCGATGATCCTGATGGAGCAGCGGTTCGATGCGAAATCCCACGCCTGCAATCCCCCCTCCGGGATAAACCCCGAGTGCCGGGGATTGGTGACCCTCCGCATAACTGACCTGGTCTCCACGGACATCCTCAGATGGCTCGCGTACCTGTCCATGAAATAGCGTCCACAGCGCTGCTCATTATCCTCGCAACTTGCAGAGCCATAGTGGAGATCAGGATGATTGGACCGCCAGGAGGCCTTGAACTTCACCTGGCCCCAGTCCGCCGTGCTGAGCAGCTCTCTCGCGATGATACTCGTCACAATGCCAACGTCTGATGCCGGGGTGTCGAAGGCGCTGTGGTAACCGGAGATACTGCCGATTGTGATTGGATGCCCATAATCCTGTGATGTAGCGTCATGGTACTTGTGCCCGTCTATCCTCGGGTTTCCGACCAGGGTCTGATGAGCTCCATTGAACGCGAGATCCCAGCTGTTCGTCTTGGGAGTGTGATGCGGGATCACCGCCTCGAACAGATTCTGTCTCTCGTCCTTTGCGTACAACCCCACATAATTCGCCACACGGGGGCTCAGCGTGAAGTACTTGTGGCTCTTCACGAATTTGTGCGAGTCTTCGTCTATCAGTCCGATGTCGTCTCGACTCCCGGGCACCGCATCGAAATTCAGAATGTTGATCCTGAGAACTCTCTCATACTCCGGCGTCAACGCACTGGTCACATCATACCGCCGTTGCAGCTTGCTGACTGTGTCGGCCAGCATCATGGCGAGGATCCCGCCCCGACTGTGGCCGACGATGTTCAGGATAATGGGACTCCGCCTGTGCGTATCCATGATACTGAACAGGTTGCCAGTCGGATTGGTGTCCAGGGCTTCATGCAGCCGGTAATCCCAGCATTCAAAGCCGCCGGTGTAATACACTGGCCCGACCCAGCCGGAGCGTTGGAACTGGATTGTCGTTCTGGTCGGATCCCAGGGACTGGGGGTAGATGCTCTGATTCTGCACTGATTGGCATGTCTGGCCGCCAGTGCAGCGTCCAGAACATTGTCATTGCCTATCCCATCAACCCAGATCTTGTAGTGCATGGGATCGCCGACATCGTGATTGTGGTACAGGTACTGGAGAAGCTCGGGCACCGCGTGCTGGCCGCGGGGCGTGCCGCCTCCGTAGTGGAACTCCGTATTGGATCTCAATATGGTTCCGGCAAAGTACACAGTAATGACCTGAGGTGGGCCGTCGTACTGGGCTCCAGAGGCGTCGGATGTAAATGCTGCGAGGACGACAAGTACCGAGGCCAGTGTTGCTGTGTAACCTTGCCTGCTGAATGCTCTGGTGCGCATCGTATCCTCCTTGGTGTTGGGGCACCAACCCGTGTCTCCGCTGCCAAGGGACAGCCCTCCTCGCGATGCCAAGGAACGGACCGCCCCGCGAGGTTCTCCCCTGACGTCTCCTCCCGGGAGGGCCTTTCCCCCTCGCCACCGGCGGGCCCAACCTGCTGTTCCACCTGGGGAGCACCCGCTACGAGCGGGGGAGTGTCGTCCTGACCTCGACCAAGCCGTTCCGCGACTGGGGGCAGGTCTTCGGGGATGAGGTGATCGCCAGTCCTGTCCGGAGGGATGAGGAAGCCATGGCGGCCTCCGGGAGTGGCCCAGAGCCCAGGCGGAGCCCGAATGCGAGAAGCGTATCGTGAACGGTGGCCAGGCGGAACGGCAAGGAGGTGGCGTCCCAACCGGGACACCGGATCATGCAGTAAGAGCGAAGTTACGCCGAATCTTCTCGGCTGTCAAGCGCAGGCGGGTGGCTCATTGCTTGGTCCAGTTCCCGCCGGATCTCCCGAATCCGTGCCTGTGGTTCCCGAAAACGAAAATAGCTAACTCGGTGAGATCCATCACCACCGCAAATCATGCTGCTATCCGCTCGTAGTGATGGTGGAGTCCGCCCACTTCCGGAACGGCCACAATCTGACCCCGCCCGGGTGGTTGCACTGGTCGGGTGTCGGGGCAATCCATGTCCAGGGAGAGATGCGTTCTCCAGCGGTGATAATACTGGAAGTAGTTGGCCAAGAGGCGCCGGAGATGACCCTCGCTGAAGACGATCACCTGATCCAAACACTCGCGCCGAATGCTCCCGATTAGTCGCTCCGCATACGGATTCTGCCAAGGACTCCGCGGGGCGGTCAGGAGTTGGGCAATCCCCAAACCCACAACCCGCCGCTGAAAGTGTCCGCCATACACCCCATCCCGGTCCCCGAGTAAGAATTTGGGGGCCGTCTCCCAGGGGAACGCGTCGACGATCTGCTGCGCGGTCCACTGCGCGGTGGGATGCTCGGTCACATTGAAGTGGAGAATGCGTCGTCGGTCGTGCGCCAGCACGATCAGCACGAAGAGCACCCGGAAACCCACCGTGGGGACGGTGAAGAAATCCAGCGCGACGATCTCCGTCAGGTGATTATTGAGGAAGGCCCGCCAGGAGGGTGACGCTGGTCGTGGCGGGCGCACGCGATACTTCTCCACCGTGGATTTCGCCACCGGAATCCCCAGCTTCCGCAGTTCGCCCAGGATCCGTGGGGCCCCCCACCGCGGGTTACCGGCGGAGATGTTCCGGATCAGGTCCCGGACTTCTGGGCTAACCGCTGGCCGGCCCGGTCTTTTCTGGCTGAGCCGGACCCAGTGGTCCCGAAACCGGCGCCGCTGCCAGGCAAGGACAGTCGCGGGCTGCACGAAGATCAGGGCCTCCCGCCACCGGCCCCAATGCCGGACCAGCCATGACCAGAGGATCCGGTCACTGGGGCGGATCTGCGGCCGCCGGATCGATCGGCGGTACACAGTCAACTGGTGCCGCAGCGCCATGATTTCGAGTTGGAGTGCGATCCGCGAGCGAAACATACCGAACACAAATACGAGCGCGGCATGCACGGTGTGTATCATGCGGCAGGGTCCTTTGGTCGAAGAGGGATTCATTCGAGGCAGGCAGCTTGCTGCAGATTGCGCGAAATATCAATTGGGAAGCTGACTACGAATTATCAGGAACCACAGGCCCTGGGGGACTGGAGCATTACTCTGCAGGGGCGTATAGAAGGTAGCCATGCACTCCTCCCTGAGCGGGAGGGCTCTGGCCACGGGTGCCCGGGCGGGACAGGGAGGGGCCCAAACAAAAAACCTCTCCGGGGTGGAGAGGTCTCACGCCGTTGATTGCTCGGCCTGAGCCTTATCGTCCCCGTTGCCGGGCTGGCGTTGGCACCTTGGTGGCGTCACCAGGTTGCCGGGCGCGTGGTCGGACCCGATCCCGCGGCGGGGTCGAAAATGCCGGAGCAGATCATAAAGACGCCCTCACAACCGACCGCTTCTCGGCTCGGAAGCAGCTGAATTCGGGCGATCAGATCCCCAGTCCTGCGTTTCGCTGACGCTGCCGTGCTCCCGGCCAGCGATTTGGTTCAGCGCATCACCAGCAACCTCGATGCCGGGTTCCTGGTCAAGGTCTTGATGGCAGCCGAATAGCCAGCCGGAAGTATCGCGTCGCCAGGAGCACGGGGGTGTCGCCGCGATGGACCCTCTGAATCGGCGCCGCGGCCGAGAACTGATAGGTGATTCCTGTGATCGGTCCGCGGACGAGCACGGGCGATTGCGCTAGGTACTCCACCTCCACCATGTCCTGCGTGGGCACCGTCGGGTAGGCCGCCTGGACGTTAGTTGTCTTCGGCGGTGCGGCCGGCGGCCGGCTCGCCACTGCCCGCTTTTGGCCGCAGCAGCCCATCCTGCGTCCCTCCTTCCTGACTATGCAACGCCCCTGGCACCATCCACTCCGGCTCTCCCACGGCGCGTTCCAGCAAACAGGCCGCGCCGGAAATCGCCAGCCACCCCACCACCCACTGCAGCACATTCTGCGTCAGAAAGAAGGTGAATGGCGCTGCCACCCACAGGGTGAGACACTGGAAGCAGTCCATCAGCCTCCCGAACAACCCGCCGCCGACGGCTTTGCGAAGACGCACGATGAGGTCCCACGGGCCGTCCTCCTTCACCAGCAGGTGCGTGATGCGCCACACCGCCAGCACGGCCAATGCGAACCTCATCCATGCGTCCATCGCAGGTCAGCCCCGGACGCCCGGGGGCGGTGTCCCGGCGGGCAGGTCGTTGCAGATGCACACCGGGAAATGGTGCTCAATCTCGTGCCGCCCGTTTGAGCCCGCCGGCACAACCGACGTGTCCCAGACCAACAGCCGGAGGACGTATCCGCAGCACTCGCCGCGCGACAGCGTCAAGCCGGGCTCCGCGGGATTGCAGACCGCATCCAGCCGGCGCATATCGATCGTCAACAGCCGGTTGCTCAACTCCGGGCCAGGGGGGGGTGCGGGGCTCGCGGTGCTGCACTTCGGGCGGAGCCCCGGCCCTGGCACCGTCCCGGGATCGCCCACCCGGTTGGTGCCGACGAAGGGCGGTCCCCAGGGCGGAGCCCCCGGCCCTGGCACCGGCAAGGGGACGCCCGGGTCCGGGGCGCCGTCCTTCTTGATCCACAATTCGTACCCGCCGAAGTTGTCGCTCGGAATGGAGAGGTCCCCTTCGCTAATGTATTCGTCGTACGCGATGCCCAGCAAGTCCGCGGGCCACGGGACGTTGCAGGGAGCGCCCGGCGGCGCGAACTGGCTCAGCGTCAGCGACGAGCACGGCGGCACACCCGCATACTGCGCGATCTTGCCGTGAATCTCTTTGTTGTCGATCCAGATCTGTTGGATGTCATAATAGTGAGCCCCGGTGGTATCCTCCACGTCGAGTTGCAGCGTGTACTTGCCGGAATGGCAGTTGAGGGGGAACACCTGCTGCGCGGTCCAGGTCGGCCCGGCTTGCGGATCGATGGGGAACGTTTGGGTTGGGGCGACGCTGCCGGGGATCAGCGGCCCGGTCCACCACCGCGTCGCCCCCAGCCAGTCCTTCGGGAAGCAGGTGCCGGGTGGGAAGGGCGGGCTGGGCAAGCAGATGGGCTGGTAGTACCAGAAGCTCGTGAGCGTAAATTCGGCGTCGGGAATCTCTTTTCGTTGCAGCGCCGTTAAATAATCGACCTGCCAGAACTGGGTCCACCCGGCCCCGCCCGCCACCACGACGAAGCCCGGTTGATAGGAGAGGGTGAAGCGTTTGATCTCCCGGCCGGTACATTGGCCGACCCACGCTCGTCCCGTAATGCCGAGCGCGGAGCCAAACGATTTCACCACTCCGCCGGCCATCAATTGCGCGGTGGGATCCAGGACGCCATTCGGTCCGGTGAGCACCCCCTCCACACTGGTGATCCACACGCGCTGCCGGAAGATCTGGAACTCCACCGTGGTACAGCAGGGAGTGGTTCCCGCCGCGCCGTAGACGCAGAGCCGGACGCTGACGCTGTTGGGCACCGGCCCCACGGCGGTATTCAGATACCCCAGGGGGGCGTTCACTTTGCCGCACGCGCCCGGTCCCCCCGGGGGCGCCGGCGATGCGTACACGATGCCCACTTGCGTGTACGCGGCCGGCGGCGCGGCGGCATCCTTCCATTCCAGGGTGTAATGCGTGCAGAAGCCGCCGGTCGCGGTCCCCACGATCTCTACGCCCAGGACGTTCGGGCCGGGGAAGTACTGCTCGTCCGCGCAGGCGTTCAGCGCAGGCTTGAGGATCTTGCAGACGAGCGGCTGGAAGCAATCGCGCAGACAGCGGAAATACCACAGCAGGCAGCGAACCGCCTCGGGGAGCGAGCGCGCCCGCGCCAGGCAGCACCCAAACCGGATGCCGCACAGGCACCAGCAGCGGCAGAACCAGAAGAAGGGGTCTTGCTGATGCTGTTCGAACGCCTTGCGACCCAGCAGCGCCGGCGCCACGTCTTCCTGGATCAAGCGCTCGAAGACTTCCCCGGAGGCTTCCAGGCCTTCGAAGCAGTCGATCTTGCCGCTCATCACCTCCTCCGGGATGCCGGCCGGGAATTCGACGCTCGCCAGCTGGTCGGTCAGATACGGTTTAAACGCCGCGGCCAGCGCCACGACCAGGGTCTGGAAATCCTCCCGCTCGTGCGCGGTCGGCGGAGTGGACACCGGCGTGCCGAGCACCTGCCGGACGCACCGCCAATAGCGGTACAGGTAATAGGCGAAGGCGCGGAATGTTCGCGGGCCGCGGCAGACCAGCCATCCGAAGATGATGCAGCAGCGGATGTGCAGCAGGCACCAGCGCCAGCGTTCCGGGGGACCCAACAGCTGTCGCGCTTCCGGCGGCAAGGACCGGATCGCCACCTCTTCGGTCAGGAACTTCTCAAACAGCGCGTTCGCCTGCGCAACTTCATCCTCGCAATTCGGCGGGCTGCCCTCGACCTGCTTTTTCAATTCCTCCGGCGCCCTGGACAGGCGCAGTAGTTCCTCGAGAATCGGCTGGTAGGTGGCGAGCAAGGCCCTCAAAACAAACTGAAAGTCCTCGTTGTGTAGCTCCTCGTGTTGGACTTGGGTGGAACGCTCTTCTGCCATGGCACGGCCCTCCTCTCATCGCCAAGGGCGGTTTGAAGGAGCACGCGATCGACACCGGAGCTCCTCCGTTCCCCCGGCAATCCCTGCACTCCGCAAAATACCGCCGCAAAGAGTCGAGCTAACTCAAAGCGAATGGGTGGTGCCGACTGCACGGTCACGCTCCGCATCCCTCCCTGTATAGTCACATCCAGTCACGGCCCATCGTCCTACCGGACTCCTCTGCTTGTTGGCCTCGCCGCCTTAGGTCACGATCGCCTGATGCGCTGCTCCCGAGGGAACCACATGGCCTGAGAATGACCAACGCCTTGGATATCCTGGGGCGACTCCTCCATAGGTGAAAACACAACGACCCCCTGGGGTCCACTTCCCCAGAGGGCCGCGTGTAATCCAGCCGACTAGCTCGACCTTCGTACTACCACCGCCATCTATCGAGGTCACCCGCCTGTCCTCCTGCATGGGTCACAGGAGCGCGGCAGCCATGCTTTCTGAGGTGAGAACCTGCTCTTCCGGGTTAGTGGAGGCGCCCAAGGACAGAGATGCTACACCCCCTCCCCTGGTCTCGCTGGGGGTGGCAACGCCTCATCGGGACGCCTGGATCCTCCCAGATCATCCATCTACTATAGCGACGAAGATCTGTGTCCAGATCGGCGAGGTTGAGGCGCGCCAGCCTTCTTCGCCTCAAGGGTGCAACGGAACCAAGGTTGACACTGCAGAGAGGAAGCCCTGCTGGGTACGCCTCAATGCCCTTCCGGACGCAGTTAATTTATCTCAAATATTCTGTCAGAGTTCGCCTCCCATTGCTTTTTTTTCGTCTGTCCTTGCCTTTTAGGTCGCGACATCCGGGGCTGGAGCTTCAAACTGGAACACCACTAATGGAGTGATATCGGCAAGGTTCCGACCCTCGGCAGGAGGCACGCGGGGGGCTGAACGAACACGTTATGTGCTGGCCTTAGTTCGCCGGCTCCGCACACCCGCGGTACTCCTTCGCCGGCTGCTCCGCTTCCTCCGGCGTAGCCCCAAAGGACGCCAAACCCTTCAACGCCCCTGGCTCTGGTGGAGATTCCTCGTCTGCGAGGAGCAAGGCGGCTTACCTGTCGCCGGCTTGGAGGACCTAGAGGCAGACCCCAGGCGGCTCGTGGGCGGGGCGGAGGGTGAGCAGGCGGGGAGGGGACACAAAGGGACTGTCTCCGGTGAGAAGCGAACGCCGGGCGAATCGTGTTCCACGCCACGCATCACCGGGCTGCGGCCCGTGACGCTGCCCCTCTCACCGACACGCTCTGTGGCTCCGGGGTAGGCGCTGGTTCGCCCCGGCAGCTGCAGGGGGTAGGCCGCCGGCCCTACGGCCGCGCCCCGCCGGGGTTGGTCCCGACGAACGCGTAGAAGCTCTCGCCGGGAACGAGCCGTCGCGCCGTGACGCCAGCGAAGCCTGCTTCCCCCATCTGCGCGACCAGCTCCGGCGGGTCGGGGAGCCGCCCGCACCCGGCGGTCATGGTCCCCCACAGGTCCAGCACGGCCGCGGTGGAGCCGCCCCCTTGGCAGACGGTGGTAAGCAGCAGGCGGCCCCCGGTCTTCAGGAAGCCGCGGACGTGGCGCAGCAGCCCGGGGCGCTCGGCGACCGGAAAGTAGTAGATGTTCTGGTGCAACGTGGCCAGGTCGAACGAGGGGTCGGGGGTGCGGTCCCGGATGTCGCCCACCGCAATGGCCACCCGGGGACCCAGGTGCCAGCGGGCGAGATTCTCGGTGGCCAGCGCCGCCGCCTCGGCTTGTAGGTCCAGGCCCACGGCAGTCAGTTCCGGGTT
>Ga0316622_100004557_pt1 | contig 10199 bp, 8 predicted proteins | sample OWC_Aug_OW2_C1_D_FD_207646 | JGI IMG/M metagenome (GOLD analysis project Ga0316622, IMG submission 207646) | Wetland soil microbial communities from Old Woman Creek delta, Ohio, United States - OWC_Aug_OW2_C1_D5_C | ecosystem: Environmental > Terrestrial > Soil > Wetlands | place: USA: Ohio... | reverse complement strand
CTGACAAGGAGCGCACGTGGGCAGCAATCAGGTCCGGGAGGTCCTGGTCTGCCCTGTAGCGTCTGGCGAAGTCAACGATCTTTTCGAGACCCAGGCGATTTCCCTCCCTGTCCTTTGCGTCGAACACCCCGTCGGTGATGAAGAGCGCCCCGTCACCTTCACTCAAGGTGAAATCAGAAGCAGTGTAGTCGAAGGGCATGATGCCGAGTGGGGGTCCCGATGAGATGTCAATGAGGGTGACTGCACTGTGAGCCAGCAGCAGGAAGGGGGGGCTCCCCGCGGCAGAGAGGGTGGCTGTGCCGCGGAGGACGTCGACAATGCCATACACGCCCGTGACGAACATGCCCATCGGAGCGTGCTGAAGTTTGAGGTTCAGGGCGTTCAGCACCTTTTCGGGCGAATCACCGTGGAGCGCACAATGCCTGAAGTCGCTGATGACTTTTGCCATGTACAGCGCCGCCGATATGCCCTTGCCGGAGACATCGCCGATGAAGAAGGCCGCCCTCCCCTCGTCGAGATCGAGGAAATCGTAGAGGTCTCCGCCGACCTTTGCCGCGGCAATGTTCACCGCGGCGAGCCGGACCCTGCCTTTTGAGAAGCGGGGGTGGGGAGGGAGGAAACTCTGCTGGAGGGTCGCGGCTATTTCGAGCTCATGCCTGAGGCGCTCGCGCTCGAGGGATTCCTCGTGAAACCTGGCATTCTCGATCGCAATGGCGAACTGCCGGCACAGGAGGAGGAAAAGTTCGGGGTCGTAGTCGAGTCTTCTCGGGTTTATGATTTCCGCGACGCCGATCAGGCCGCTTCTGCCCATGAGGGGGACGGCTATCATGCTCCTCGTGGTGAATCCCGTCGCCCTGTCGGCGCCCTGGTAGAATCGGCCGTCCTTGCTCACGTCCTCGATGACAAGGGGCTCTTTCTTCTCAGCGACCCAGCCCGCAATGCCCTCTCCGACACGAAGCGTCACCTTTCTTTTCAGTGTGTCTGATACCTGCCCGTCGTCGCACAGGGCGACCTCGAACTCGAGCGTGTTCGTCTCCTTGCGGTAGAAAAGGATCGAACAGGCCTCGGCCTCGACGATGGCCTTGGCCTTCTCCATGACGAGCGGCATGAGTTCGCTCAGCTCAAGGGTGGATGCGATGAGCGCCGAGACCTCCGTGAGGATCCTGAAATTCTCGATCTTCTTCTCGAGAGTTCTCAGGTAGAGTTCACTGTCCTGTGGCCGGGGGTCCTCTGACACTGTCAAATCCTATCAGTCATTGAACTTGTGATTCCCGGTTTCCCTCACCCAAGGGGGGAGGGTGTAGGGAGGGGGTGTTCATGATCCTCTGCCACCCTCCCCTTCATCCCCTCCCCTCAAGTGAGGGGATAGGAGACATTATAATTGCATTTCAGCTGCAGTGCAGGAGGTCTCAACGCCCCAGAGGCTGTAATCAGTGAGAGGTGATGAGTGATCAGTAACTGATTACTCATCACTCAGTACGGTCTTTGGCGAGGGGAAGGGTGGCGCGCCTCGGCAGCGGTCACCTGGAATACCGCAGGAACCGCTCAGTCCTCTTCTGCACGAGGGCGGCATCGGGCTTTGCCGGCGGCATCATGCTCCGGATTTTCTCGATTCTCTCGGCGGTATCCGGATGGGTTGCGGCAATCCCCCCTGCGGTGCCCCCCTGCTGTGCCCCGAGCCTCTCGATATAGGCGGTGAGGGCGCGTGGATCATACCCGGACCGGGCGAGAATCACAAGAGCCGTCTCATCGGCGCTCTTTTCCTGTGTTCTCCCGTAGCCGTTTACCACGATGGTCTTGAAGACGTCGTCCACGGAACCCTCGAAGAGGTTCACAAGCGTGGAAATCTGCCCCGGGGTGTATGACCTGACGGTCTCTTTGCCGACGATTGTTGCCACTTCTGTCCAGCGTGAGCTCTTGATGGCGTCGATGCCGTCGCGGTGGTTGATGTGAGCCACCTCATGGGCGAGCACCGCCGCAAGCTCCTCTTCGTTCCTGACGGATGCGATCATGCCCCTGGTGATGAAGATGGTGCCGCCCGGCGAGGCAAAGGCATTCACTTCCCGGGCCTCGAGCACGGAGAAATGGTATCCGCCATAGGTCAGGGGTTTGTCCGAGTTGAGGGCCACGGTCATGCCGACGAGGTTCACATATTCCGTTAGCCCCGCGTCCTTCGTGAGGGAGTGGGTGGAAAGAATCCGAGCGGAGACGGCCCGTCCCACGTAATACTCTTCCTCATCCGAGATAGGCCGCGCCGCTTTTGTGGTGGTTGTAGCGAGCGAGGTGAGGGTGCCGACGTCAGGGAGTCCCGGGGTTCTGCATCCGGCGAGGAGCGCCGCAATAATGACCATGACTGCAACGCCACGGAGATGCTTCATCAGGGCTGCCTCAACCCTCCGTCGCGGACGAACTTGCGGAGAGTCTCGTCCGAGACACGGTATTTCTCCACTGTGTCAACAGCCTGGTAGTTAAAGTCGCGGTGCTGCTTCTTATAGGAGGCCTCCACCTCGGGTGTGAACCCTTTACCGGCGAGCGAGACCTCCTCCTGTGACGCACCGCCCCCTCTTGTGCCGGACACGCCGGAGAGAGAGTAGGTTCTTGCCTCGAGAGCGCTCTTGTGGAGGCATCCCCGGGCCTTTCCAAAGGCGACCTTGAACCAGTCCGACTCCCGTGAAAGAATGTCCACGCTGTCGTTGTACTGGAGTTTTATCGTTGCAGGGGAGAGAAACTTGCACTGCTCACGGAGGGCGGTCTCTTTCACGACAATCTTTGCACTCTCCCCAGAGGCGGAGGCGACGTTCAAGAGGGCGCACAACACGACGCATATGAGAATCAGGAGGTTCATTTTTCAATCATCTTAACGATTTTCCAGTCCTCTGTCAAGGCAGGTTGCCGCAGGAGGTCCCTGCATCTGGCCGCGTAGAAGGCCGAGGGGCCGTCGCCGGGGAGTCTGCAAAGGACCTCCTCGAAGACCGCCAGGGCTTCCTGTATTCTGCCGTCCTGGAAAGAGGCGACGGCACTGTTGAAGGCATGAATGGCGACCCGCTGGGCATCAGTCGCCTCGCCGGCATTTCCGACGAGTTCGAAGATGCGGAGCAGCCTGGATTTCCCCTTCAGTTCGATGAGGCCAAGCTCCCTGGCAAGAAACCGGTCTTCGGTTTTCATCCACGTCTCCTCGCTCACGATGATCTTCGTGTGGAAGAGTTTATTGGCCGACTCGAGGCGGGACGTGATGTTCACGGGGTCCCCCACCACTGTGTAGTCGAAGAGACGGCTGCTCCCGAGGTTTCCGACGATCACGTCTCCCGAGTGGATGCCGATCCGCACCGATATCGGCGGCAGCCCTTCCGAGGAGAATCTCTCATTGATCTGTTCAAGCATGGCGATGCAGCGAAGCGCTGCCGCGCAGGCCCTGATTTCATCATTCTCCGTTCGGAGCGGCGCACCCCAGAAGGCCATGATCGAATCTCCGATATACTTGTCGATGACACCTCCCTCGGCAATGACGGCCTCGGTGAAGCCGTCAAGCACGGTGAAGAGCATCGACGCCGTCTTTTCAGCACTAAGACTCTCCGCCAAAGAGGTGAACCCGGCGATGTCCATGAAAAAGATCGTGACGAATCCCTTCTGCCCCCCGGGCTGTATGATCTCCGGGTGCTTGAGGACGTGCCGGACAACCCTGTCATCCATGTACTGGGAGAACACGCGCCTGATGAAGCGTCGTTCCTTCGCCTCAGTGGCATAACTGTAGGCGCTGGCCATGCCGTAACTCACGACCAGAGAGAGTGCGGGAGGGACGGCGGGCAGATAGAACCCGTACGTGAAGGCCGCCGCGGGGATGCCGACAACTATCATCCCGGCAGCGAGCAGGACGATGCCGTTGGCGATGAGGGACTGGTGCCTCATGACAAAGGACGTGATAAAGGCGCATATGAGAGCCATAAAGGCGACGGCATACCACAGGCTGAGGGGATAGATGAAGTTCCTGTTCAGGATGTTCTCGAGTGTCACGGCGTGAATCTCGGCGCCCGCGGCGACGGGAGACACCGCGGTGGGTTTCAGGTCGAAGAGCCCCGCGGCGGTGAGCCCAATGAAGACGCGCTTGCCCCTGAAGTGCTCTTTCCCGACCGAGGGCACCCGCGAAGCCGCCGCGTCCGCATGTGCTTTGAGGATGTCGGCGGCAGAGAGGGACGCAAAAGGCTCATCTCCTCTCGGATACCTCAGAAGCAGCCTCCCTCCGCTGAGTGGTATCTTCGCGTCTCCGTTGTAGAGTTCTCCTTCCTTTACTGTGACGATCCCTCTGCGCAGGAGCTGCGCAAGGACAAAGTGGGGCACTGTGTACTTATCCACATTGAAGAGAAGGGGGACGGCCCTGTACACCCCGTCCTCGTCGGGACGCATTGTCACACTGCCGGCGCCTTCCGTTGCAGGCCTCAGCAGCTCGATCGGCAGAAGAGCCGACCGGAAGGCAGGGCCTGAGGCAACCCGTTCTCTCACCGCATGCTGCTCCACGAAGGCCCGTTCGTTGTCGGTCAGGCCTTCCTTTCTGTTGGTGAGCGCCAGTGGAAGATAGACGTGAGACGCGGCCTTCATCGCCTCCGCGAGCATAAGGTCATCATGGTGTCCGTATGAAGAGGGTTCCAGAAAGAGGATGTCCAGGAAGACTGCTTCCGCCTCGGACAGGTACTCGATGAGGGCTGCGTAGACCTGCCGTGGCCAGGGCCAGGTGATCCCCTCGCGGCTGAGGCTGTCAAGGCTTGCCTGGTCCACCTTTACCATCACGAAGGATCCCGGCGCCTCCCGGGGGTTGCACGTTCTTGACAGGAGGTCGTAGGCCTTGTGTTCGAAGCCTTTGAAGAGGCCCGAGGCTGCAACGGCTAGAGACAGGGAAAAGGAGACGAGAATGAGCAGGATCCTGATTTGTGATCTTTTGGTGAGGACGGGCGCCATGCAAGGCACATTTAACCATACCGCACGAAGCTTCTGCAAAGAGAAGCACTTGGCACTCATCACGATCTTTCATTCACGGCAGTATCATTGTGGAGAAGCGGGCTGTTGCGGTATGATCAAGAACTTTCGGGAAATAGAGGCAAGCCAGGTCACATGCTCTACAGAAAAGTCGTCAGCATACTGATTGCCCTCACCGTGGTCATTCTCGCGGGCACAATCGGATACCGGTCGCTCGAGGGCTGGACAATTGTCGATGCCCTGTACATGACGATCATAACCATTGCGTCCGTGGGATACGGGGAAGTGCACCCCCTCTCAGACACGGCACGGATGTTTACCATGGTTCTCATCCTCGCCGGGTCAGGGGTGCTCATCTACGGCATCTCCGTTGTCACCGCGTTCATTGTAGAGGGAGAACTTACGGACGTCTTGAGGAGGAGGAGAATGAGCAGGAAGATACAGGGACTCTCGGGGCACTACATTGTGTGCGGCGCTGACCGGACGAGTGGTTACGCCATCGAGGAGCTCATGAAGATCAGGAAGGACCTGGTGGTCATTGAGAATGATCAGGAAAGGATCAAGGATCTCATGGGCCGCGGCGTCCTCTGTGTTGAGGGCCGCGCAACCCGGGATTCGGTCCTGCTTCAGGCGGGTATTGGGCGGGCAAAAGGGCTCATCTCCTCCCTCGAGACCGACGCCGAGAATCTCTTCGTGGTGATCACTGCCAAAAGGATAGCGCCGTCGGTGCGGGTTATCGCGAAGGCGATCGAGGAGGAGTCGGAGGACAAACTCAGAACAGCCGGAGCAGACAGTGTCGTGCTGCCTGACTTTATCGGGGGCATGAGGATGGTCTCCGAGATGGTGCGGCCTTCCGTCGTCAGTTTTCTCGACACCATGCTCAGGGGGAAGGACAAGACCATACGGGTGGAGGACATCGACATATCACCAGGCTCACCCCTGCTTGGCAAGACCCTTGCGGAGACGGGAATTGCCGATATCGAGGGGGTAACCCTTGTCGCGCTGAAAGACAACGCAAAGGACTCTTACACGTTCAACCCTTCGAAGACGACGGTGCTGACAGGGGACCATACCCTCGTGGTCATGGGCCATGTGGATGCCATTCTCGATATGAGGGGCAGGGCGAGCCCGCGGTCTTGAGGATGTGGTTCGCCGGCCCTGTCCCGGCACTGCAACTGAAGGTGCGGAGTGCTTGCTTTTGACCCTCTGCCCCTGTATCATTAGACACCGCGTCTTCTCCCGGGGCGCTGAGGCACTCCTCCTTGTTCCGAGAACTCTTTCCGGGGTGTCTCTCCCAGGGAGCCGCAATTATCAGCCATTCCACGGGAGGGCGGGCTGCATGGCTCCAAGGAAGCGGCAGGTCAACCAGGGACTCTACAAGGTCCTGGCGGACCTCATGGACGACGACGTCTTTGTCGTCGACAGGGACGAGAAGATTACCTACGCGAACAACTGCGGCGTCCGTCACCTGGGTCTGACGCCCGGTGACGTTGTGGGCAGGACAATCAAGGAACTGTTCCCTCCCGACACCTATCTGCGTTTGAGCAGCAACCTCCGCCATGTCGTTCAGTCAGGCGGCAGTGGTACCTTCGAAGACCTCTTCACGTTTTGCGGCAAGGAAGTGTGGATCGAGACACGGCTCGTACCGATCAAGGATGGGGGAGGGGAGGTTACGGCTGTGCTCGCACTATCGCGTGATGTCACAGACCGGCTGGGCCGGGAAGAGGCGATTATAAGAGCCAAAAGAGAGTGGGAGCAGGCCATGGATTCAATCACCGATCCCATTGCAGTCATCGGGTCCGATCACCGTGTCCGGAGGGTGAACAGGGCGATGGCGGAGAAGATGGGCCTGACGCCTCAGAGGGCCGTGGGTGTTCTCTGCCACGAGTCGGTCCACAACACCACTGCTCCGCCACCCTTTTGCCCCCTTCTGAGGCTTATCGGCGACGGGAAGGAACATCTCACTGAGATCCGCGACGGAGGAGCGCTCGACGGATGCCTGGTGAAGGTTTCGCCACTCAGGGACCCGGGCGGCAGCGTGATAGGGTGTGTTCACGTGGCACGGCCTCTCGCCTCTGTCGAGCGGCAGGATGAGCCCGACCAGGGGATCAGAAAACGCCTCTTCGCGGTCCTCAAGTCTGTCGAGCACCTTACGACCATACAGGACACCGAAGGAAGGTACCTCTTCGTCACTTCCGTGCCCCCTGCTGACAGTCTAGCCGATGTGATCGGTAAGAGTCCCTCGGACATCCTCGATTCCTATAATGCCGCGGTTGTCATGGAGCAGGTTCAGCAGGTGGCGCTGCGGGGAGATAGCAGAAATAGGCTCACACGGATCACTCTCGGTGAGGAGACACTCAACTTCCTTAGCCAGGTTTCCCCTGTGAGGGATAGTAGTGGCAACGTCACGGCCGTGGCGACAGTGTCACGGAAAATCGATGACCACGCCTGGACAAAAGGGGATTTCGCCGCTCTTACAAGTCCTGCTTTGCCCAGCCTGACGAAGAGGGAACTGCAGGTGCTGAAGCTCATCGCCTCGGGTCTGACGAGCAGGCAGATAGCCCAGAAACTCTTCATCAGCAGAAAAACCGTCGAGACCCACAGGTCCAGGATGATGCAAAAGCTTGATCTGCATACCACTGCGGACCTGGTAAAGTACTCTTTCCGTTTCGGTCTCTGACTGCGGAGGCATCGGACATGGGATCATTCACCATAAGCTATGTGTTCCGTCTGCCGGTCGGAGGGACGCGGACCTTCGACATCACGCTTGATGAGCGGACTCTGGACCTTCTCACGCAAATCCCTCCCGACCCTCCGAAGTGGACGGCCCTCGACTTTCATCAGTGCCCGCACTGCCCGATGGCCCCCGGCGATCAGGCGCGCTGCCCTGCCGCGGTAAGCCTCATAGACGTCGTCAATGCGTGCAGCAGCCTGCCTTCCACAGAGGAGGTCTCCGTGGAAGTCGTGACGACCCTGCGGACTGTGTACAGGGACACGTCTGCGCAGAGGGCGGTCAGCGCCATCATGGGGCTTCTGATGGCGACGAGCGGGTGTCCGCACACGGCTTTCTTCAGGCCTATGGCACGATTTCACCTTCCCCTGGCCGACACGGTAGAGACGATCTACCGGGCTGCCTCCATGTACCTGCTGGCCCAGTATTTCCTGGTGAAACGAGGTTGCAAGGCGGACTTCGAGCTCGAGGGACTGAGACGGATTTACGATAATGTCGAGATTGTCAACGAGGCCATGGCGCGGCGCCTGCGGGCTGCTATCTCCGAGGACGCAACCGTAAACGGATTGATCCGCCTCGACGTGTTCGCCAAGACCGTGCCCATGGCAATAGATGACGCCCTCGGAATGATGGAGCACCTCTTCGTCCGCTATTTCACCGTGACGTAATCCCTCCTCACCCTTTCTTCCACAGAGGCAGCGCGTAGTAATGAAGTGCCCAGGATTCATCGATTAGGAAGAATTCTCTTTTCCGCGCAGATGCTGGGCATGGCGATTGACATCATATCTCATGTGATGTAAGATGTAATCATGGAAAACACAAAACACAGGACGCAGGTATCCCTTGAGCAGTGGCAATACCAAAGACTGGTTGAGCTGTCGAGAAGGACGAAGAGGAGTCTCTCTGCAATCATCAGAGATCTGATCTCAGAGAAGTTCCCCGCAGAGACTGTTGACAAGAAAGGAGACCCTCTCTCTAAGGTGATCGGCATGGCAGCGGGCGACGGTTCGCCCGTTGCAAGAAATCACGACCGGTTCCTTTACGGGAAAAAGGGATGAGACGGATCTTCACCGACACCGGAGCATGGTATGCCATGGTTGACAGAAGGGACCCCGAGCATGGCGCTGCCTCGGACGTTTTCAGGGTAAACGTCCTACCTCTGGTGACTACCAACTTTGTGTTTGACGAGACAATAACCCTTCTGAGGGTCAGGTTGGGCTGGAGTGTTGCCTGTGACTTCGGCAAGAGAATGAAGAGCAGCGCTTTCGTAAGCGTCGTGCCTGTTGAGGACGGAGATGAGGAAAGGGCCTGGGAGATCTTCCTGAAGTACAAGGACGTCGATTTCAGCTACACCGACTGCACGAGCTTCGCCCTCATGGAGAGACTGCGCATTGACACGGCGTTCTCCTTTGATGCCCATTTCAAGGTCATGAAGTTTCACATTCTCCCCGCTTCGTAGCCGGCAGCCGTAGATTTTCCACGACCATGAATGAATGGTCTACGCCACCCCTTTTCCCGGACTTGAGTTCGCCCTTTCTTCCAACCCAATCTCTTCGATAGAGCCTGTCCGCAGGGTCGTGGAGAGCAGTTTGCCTGTCATTCCCCCCCCAGGCGGGCATCCAGGCTTTCAGTGCTTGTCATCCTCCGGTCAAGTCTGGGGACGGATCCAGATTTGTCCGAAATCGTTTCTTCGTAGCGATTCCCGACGCCGCGATGTCAAACACAGCCCGGACATTCTTTGCTGAGCGACAGTCGTTGCTTCAATCGTCACATCTCTGAAAATCAAACCTTTCCTGCCCGAAACCCCTGTTTCTTGAGCAACCTTTGGCGGGGCGAACCGCAGGACCCTTCAGGCGCGTTTCGCATGTCATGTGCTGATATGAGCACACCGTGGACGTTCAGAGCGAGACAATTGACGTTTGTTCCAAGCCACGCAGCACTGTAAGAAGTGAGAGAAGATGGCTGATGCCGCGCTGACCGCAAGCATGTGGCGGTTAATGAAGGGCGGCATGTCAAGGTACACTTTCCATCGATTGCGTAGGGGCACAGATCTTGCTTCAGTTCTCCTGAGGCGGAAGAGGTTGACCTATAGGAAATGCGTCTCCGGGTGTCTTGTGTTTCAAGGACAAAGGAATCCCTTTAGGCAACATTTGAAAGAATGACTACAATGTGGTATTGTTTGCACAATTCACTGCGCGGCGCAATTAAATCCAGTTCTGCGAAGCGGCGGAGGCACGATGAGCGCAGACATGCGAAGGGTCGTGATGAGCAATAAACGCGTATGATTTCAGGACATTATTGCTATGTTGCGCCCGCGAGAAAGAACTCGAAAGAGGTCGGACAGAAAAGTACATTGTTCACCCGACAAATATACAGTATCATCCGGATTGCACGGTACATTACGTTATGCTAAAGATGGATGACAAACATTGCATAGGGCAATAATCAGGCACTTGTTCACTGGTCAGATTTGCTGGGCTCGTTCATGCAAAGAGGCGAC
>Ga0316622_100004556_pt1 | contig 10200 bp, 8 predicted proteins | sample OWC_Aug_OW2_C1_D_FD_207646 | JGI IMG/M metagenome (GOLD analysis project Ga0316622, IMG submission 207646) | Wetland soil microbial communities from Old Woman Creek delta, Ohio, United States - OWC_Aug_OW2_C1_D5_C | ecosystem: Environmental > Terrestrial > Soil > Wetlands | place: USA: Ohio... | reverse complement strand
TTCGGCGCGAACTCGGGATTGCCGGCCCAGGCCTGGAGCGCGAAGATCTCGTCGATCGCCCCGGCGGCGGCGATCAGGTGGCGCAACGCCTGCCGGTCGCCCTCGGAGAGGTGGCCGACGCCGGCGGTCAGGGTCTCGGGCACGAACTGGGCGCGGCGGGCCGCGATGTCAGGCGCCACCCACAGGGCAGCCGCCCGGCTCGGGTCCGGGGCTTGGGGCCGGCCGCAGCCGACAGTCATCGCCACCACGGCCAGGGACAGCAACCAGAACCTCATGGGAACCTCCGGGATCAGCCCACCGCCGGCCGGCGCGCGACCAGCACGAAGTCGCGCGGACCGTTCAGCAGCTCGTCGAGCCGCCCGGTGAGACGGTCGATCCGGTCGGACAGGGCGGCCACCTCCGGCGCTGCCGCCCCGGCAGAGGCGGGCTCCGCGCCGGCGAGTCGCTGCTCCGCCGGGAAGGGATGCAGGAACTCGACGCCTTCGACCTCGAGACCGCTCGCGGTGGCGAGCAGCCGCAGCGTCTCCGGCGGCAGCGGGCGGCGGTGGGTCGGGTCGATCCAGAACTCGCTGCCGCCCACGCGCAGGGTGTGCGGGTTCGGGCACTCGGCGAGCAGGACTCCCCCCGGCCGCAGCACCCGCCGCACCTCGCCGAGCAGCTCGAGCAGGGCGTCCGCCGGCAGGTGCTCGAGCAGGTGGATCGCGGTGACGGCGCCGACGCTGTCCGCGGGCAGCGCGCGCAGCGCCGCGGCCGCGTCCGCCTGACGGACGTCGAGGCCACGGCGGCGCCCCGCCTGGACCAGCGCCGGGTCGCTGTCGACGCCGCTCGCGGCGATGCCCGCCTCGCGCAGCAGCAGCAGTAGCTCGCCGCGGCCGCAACCGAGGTCGACGACCGGCGCCGCGCCACGCAGCACCGGCAGGTGGCGGTCGAGGCGATGCCGGATCTCGGCCTCCTCGCCGCGGAACGCCTCGAGCAGCCGCGGCTGGACCTCGGCTAGGGCGGCCGCGATCTCGCGCTCCGCCGCGCCGCCCGCCGGCGCCGGCAGCGGCTCGGAGAGCAGCATCCGCTCGACCAGCGACGCCAGCTCGTCGAGCTCGCCGGCGAGCCGGTCGATCAGCAGGTTGCCGCGGTCGACCACCGCCGGGACGAGCTCGTCGCGGACCCGGGTGGCGGTGGCGCTGACCTCGGTCAGGGTGCTCTGGGTCTCCCGAAGCGACGCCTCGAGGCCGTCGAAGCGGAGGTCGACCCGGACCAGGCGGTCGTCGCGCAGCGCCTCCAGCTCGCGCTGCAGGCCGCGCAGCGCCTCCTCCGCGGCGTCGAGCCGCCGTTCAACGGCGAGGGAACGGTCTGCGGCACCGTCCAGGCGCGCCGCGAGGTCCGCGATCGCCTCCGCCTGGCCTTCCAGGGCGCGGCGCAGGCCCCATGGCGTGAGACGGTACAGCGTCCTGGCCCAGCCCGGGCGATCGCCCGCGGCGTCGGCCTGGGACCCGTCCCGGCTCGCGCCGGCCATGGTCAGCTGGCCGCCTGGTCCGAACCGGAGGGCGTGGCGGCCCCAGCCGCCGGGCCGTCGCCTGCCGGCTCCTGCCCGGGCTCGGCCTGGTCGCCCGGCCGCACCACGTGGACCGGGATCGACACCGCGATGTCACGGTGGATGGAGATCTCCACCATCGACGTGCCGAGGGTCTTGATCGGCTGGTCGAGCCGGATCTTCCGGCGCTCGAGCTCGAAGCCGCGCTGCTCCAGCTCGCGGGCGATGTCGACCACGGTCACCGAGCCGAAGAGCACGTCGCGCTCGCCGGCACGGCGCTCGAAGTGGAGCTCGACCCCGGCCATCGCGGCCGCGGCCTTCTCGGCCGTCGACCGCCGCTCGAGGTCCATCGCCTCCCAGCCCGACTGCTGCTGGGCGAACAGCTTCCGGTTGCCGGCGGTGTCGAGAAAGGCCAGCCCCTTGGGGAGCAGGTAGTTCCTGGCGTAGCCGGGCTTCACCGTCACCGAGTCGCCGCGCTCGCCGAGATGCTCGACGTGGTCGGTCAGAATCACCTTCATGAATGTCCTCCGTCCTCGACAGTCCGGGGCCGCAACGAGTAGAAGCCGTCCGCAATCCCGAGCGCCGCCACCACCAGCGGCAGCGGCCCTTGCAGACAGAGCAGCGCGACGGCCCAGCGAACCAGCCACCCACGTCCGATCCAGCGGGCGACGTGGGAGCGGATCATAGCCAAACCCTGCACGAAATACAACACGAGCACCACGATCAGCAAGTTCACCGCCAGCCAGCGCGCAGTGCCCCCGAGCAGCAGCGTGCCGAGCCCGAAGAGAGCGAACCCCGCCGCCAGCCAGTCCTCGCCGCGGTAGCGCTCGAACGGCGCCACCGGCATCGCGAAGCCGAGGATCGGCAACCGCGGCCGCAGCCAGAACAGCACGATCACCAGGTAGGCCACCGGCAGGACCGGCGCGATCCACGGCACCACCGAGTCGACCGCGTCGAAGGCGAGCTCGAGCTCGCCGGTGCCGATGCCCATCTCGCGGTAGGCAGCCTCGACCTGGGCCGCGGTGCCGCGGAACCAGCCGGCGATGGCATCGACCGGCGGGGCCGGCCAGGCGGCTGCCACCAGCGCGCCCAGGATCGCCGCCGTCGCGGCCATTGTCGTCACCGCCGCCCACCGCCCCTCGCGCCACGAGCCGAGCCGCCAGAGGTCGAGGCTGGCGGCCGGCAGCGCGACCACCAGCAGGTAGGCCGCGAGGAAGGTCCACGCCGGCGTGCCGAGCACGTCGAGCCGGGCAACGGCGAGCGCTGCGAGCCCGGCCACGATCGCCGCCCACGCCAGCCGGCCGCGTCGCGGGTCCGCCGCCACCCACTGGGCGACCGGCACCACCGCGAGCGGCGCGACCAGCAGGCCGATCGGCGCCACCACCACCAGGCTCGCCGACAGCAGCAGCGACACCGCCGCCGAGGCGGCGACGCCGAGCCGCGGCTGGCGCACCGGGGGCAGGATGACGACGGTCGGCCGGTCGGCGGCTTCGTCGGCGGTCAAGGGCTCTCCCTCCGGGCGACGACGGTCGCCGGTCCGGCCGGGCCCGGGGGACCGGCGCCCATCGGAGGACGGCTACTGGCCGACGTACGGCAGCAGCGCCATGTAGCGCGCGCGCTTGATCGCCCGGGTCAGCTTGTGCTGGAACGCCGGCCGGGTGCCGGTCACCCGCCGCGGCAGGATCTTGCCGTTGGTGGGGGTGTACTCGCGGAGAAGCTCCACATCCTTGTAGTCGATGTAGTTGATCTTCTCGACGGTGAACCGGCAGACCTTGACGCGACGGCGGAAGCGCCGCTTGGGTCGATTGCTTGCCATACTCTAGACCTCCTCGGCCTCGGCCGCGGCCGCCCGCTTGGCCGCCTTGGCCGCGGCCCGCGCCGCCTGCTTGGCGTCCATCTTGCGCTTGCGACGAAGCTCGGTGTCGAGGTTCAAGACCATCGACCGCATCACGGCGTCGTTGGTCCGCAGCTCGAAGGTGAGCTTCTCGACCACCTCGCCCCCGACCTCGAACTTCCAGAAGTGGTAGACCCCGAAGTTCTTCTTGCGGATCGGGTAGGCGAGCTGGCGGCGGCCCCAGGTGTTCTGCTCGACCATGGTCCCGCCGGCGCCGGTGATGATCCCCTGCAGGCGCTCGAGCGCGGCGGTCTCGCTCTCCGGGTCGACCTCGGGGTCGATGATGACCCCCAACTCATACAGCGGCATGTGTCCTCCTCGTGGCCCTGTGGCCCCGGCTCATCGGTCCGGGGCAAGGAGTTGTTCCCCGCACGCAGGCGGGGATCGGCATTCTACTCGAAATCGTATGAGATGCAAGTGGCTCGGCGACGCGTCCATGCCTTGAGCGATTGTCGATCGGCTGAGGGCGCCCCGGGTATTCGCGCCCGATCTCGTTGCCTGACCCCGGCGCAGTCGTTTACAGAGGTCGCGCCAACGGGTATCGTCGCACCGAAAGACCATGTCGCGAGTCATCGCCCTGATTGCAGCCGCCCTCGCCGCCGCTCCTCTCTCGGTGGCTGCCCTGGAGTGTCCGGAGTTCGTCGGTCGCTGGCCGTATGTCAGCACGGTCGCGGTGGCCATAGCCGATGGGCACGCTTACTTTGGCGGCGAAGCCGCACTCTTTGTCGCGGAGATGACCGATCCGGAGGCACCGCGCTTTCTCAGCCATGCGGAGCTGGCGAGCGATCCTGAGGATATTGTCAGGGCGGTTGACGTTGCCATCGCCGGCGGCCACGCCTACATCGCTGCGCTTTTCGGCGGGCTGCGGGTGGTCGACGTGTCCGACCCGGCGAATCCGGCGGTCGTCGCGGTCCATCCAACGCCCGGGCAGGCGAGCGGCGTGGCAGTGGCCGGCAACTACGCCTACATTGCGAACGGGTACGGCGGACTGCGGGTGATCGACGTGTCGGCGCCGAGTTTCCCGGTCGAGGTCGGCTCCGTCGATACTCCGGGACCCGCAGGGGATGTCGCGGTCGTCGGGACCTTCGCATACGTTGTCGATGGGGGACTGCGGGTGATCGACATCTCGACTCCCTCGGCCCCGGTGGTGGTGGGCTCCCTCGAGGGCGCAGTCTCGCACACCGCCGTGGCCGTCGACGGGAGCTACGCCTATCTCGCTGGGGGCGATGGCGGCCTGAAGATCGTCGATGTTTCCAGCCCCGAAGATCCTCGAGAGGTCGGAGCGCTCGCCGGTCCGGACGGCGATTGGGCCACGGACGTGGCGGTCGCCGGCGGACTTGCCTTCGTCACCAACGGCGCGACAGGGGTGCAGGTCGTCGACGTCTCGACGCCGTCGGCTCCGGTTCGGCTGTCCCTCGTCGACACCCCCGCCTACGCCGAACGCGTGGCTGCCGACGGAAACCGCGCCTACGTTGCGGACGGAGACGGCGGGCTGCGCGTCATCGACGCCACGGCGCCCGGCGGACCTGCGGAGGTCAGCTACCTCGACACCCGTGGAGGGGGCGTCAAGGTGCAGGTCGCCGGCGGTTACGCCTTCGTCGCCGACCGCGACGACGGGATCCGCGTCGTCGACCTCTCGGTGATGGAGCGACCCATCGAGCTGAGCTCCTTGGGAACACCCGGCTGGGCTGTGGAGGTTGCGGCGTCCAATCATCACGTCTACGTTGCGGACTACGGCGGGGGCCTGCGGGCCATCGACGTGTCCGCGCCCGACCGCCCGCTCGAGGTGGGCTTCATCCAGACGCCAGATTACGCGACGAGCGTCGTTCTATCGGGCGATTACGCATGGGTGACCTGCCGGTATGCCGGCCTGCGCGCCATCGACATCTCGACCCCCTCGCACCCCGTGGAGGTCGGCTTCGCCGAGTTCCCGGAGTGGGCCGCCGCCGTGGCCGTGGAAGGCGGGTTCGCCTTCGTCGCGAACGACGACGCGGGGCTGCGGGTGCTCGACGTTACCGACCCGTCGCATCCAGTCGAGGTCGGGCTGGTGGACACGCCGTGGCGGGCGGTGGAGGTGGCCCTCTCCGGGGTCTACGCCTACGTTGCGAATCACGGCGCCGGCATGAGCATCGTCGACGTCTCCGATCCCGTAAGCCCCGTGGTGGTCAGCTCCATTTCCACTCCGGACACCGCATTCGACGTCGCCGTCTCGAACGGGCTCGCGTTCGTCGCGGCCGACAACATGGGGCTGCGCATCATCGACGTCTCCGATCCCACCAATCCAGTCGAGATCGGCTTCGCCCGTACCGCCAGGGACGCATATGGTGTCAGCGTGGCGGGAGACCGCGTCGTCGTGAGCGGCGTCGGCGGCATCGAGATCTACGACGTGTCCGCCTGCGCCAACACCGAGGAGCTCCCAGCCCCTCGGCGTCCCCGGAGGCGGCTGTCACCCTGAGGTCACGACCGGAAAGGGCGACGGGATGCGCGCCGGTTCGCACACGCTTAGCGTCTGCAGCCGCAATCCACCCAGAATGGCGTGTCAGGCGCCCTGAAGGCACTCTGACGTCGTTCATGATCCGCAGTGAACGCTCGGGACCGAAATCGAGAGGGATCTCGCACTGAGAGCAGCGGCTGCTTGTGAGCCGAATCGCACGCAGACGCAGCCGACGCCGCTCCTGCCGGCTCCGTACACCGCACGGGCGGCAGCTCGTCAGGTCCGCCGCAGATCACTAGAATCGAGAGACCGCAAGGGTTGCGGAGGGGGCGACACAGTGCCGACGACTGCTATCGAAGAGGTCGCAGCGAGCGTCGGGGCGCGTGCGCTGCGGAGATTGCCTGGCGTGCTGCTGCTTGCGCTTCTGGCCGTGGTTGTCAGCTCATTCGGGGACTACGGCATCACGTGGGACGAGCCAAGCAACCGGAGCTACGCCAGCTCGGTTGTGCGTTGGTATGAGACCTCCGGGCGCGACCAAGCAGCCATCACCGCCGCGATGCGAAACTACGGCGGCCTCTTCGAGCTGGTGGCAACCCTGGCCGAGAGAACCCTCCCGTTCGGCACCTACGAGAACCGGCACCTGGCCACGGCCCTGGTCGGCGTGCTGGGGATCGCGTTCACCTACATGCTTGGGAGGACGTTGGGCGGGCGCACCACGGGGCTGGTTGCAGCGAGCCTTCTCACCCTCACGCCCGTCTACTACGGTCACATCTTCGCGAACCCGAAGGACGTGCCTTTGGCCGCGCTCTACTCACTGGCGCTCGTCGCAATTGTCAGGTGGTATCAGACATGGCCCTCCGCAGGGTGGCGCCACGCACTGGCGGTCGGCGCATCGATAGGGCTGGCGGCCGCGGTACGTGTTGGTGCGCTCGTCCTCTTCTTCGTTCTCGCGTTTGCCGTGGCGCTGCGCCTGGCTACCGATTGGCGCCGCCGCACTCGCAGGCCATGGGAGAGCGGAACTCTGCGCTCCCTGGCGCCCCTCGGCGCCGCGCCACCGATCGCCTGGGTCGTGATGTGCATCTTCTGGCCGTTCGCGATGGCCTCACCCCTCCGTCATCCACTTGAGGCTCTGCGGGTGTTCTCACGATACGCGTGGGAGGGGCACGTTCTCTTTGGGGGCCGGCTCTACGACGCCCACAACCTGCCATGGGACTATCTCCCGCGGTGGTTTCTTGTCTCGATGTCGGATGCGACACTCATGGTCCTCGGTGTTGTCGCCACAATGGCGCTCCTCGGACGATTGTGGCCGCTGTCAGGTTGGTTCCGCGGGGAGTCCGCAGTGCTTCTCGCGGCCGTTGTCGGTCCGCCCGCCGCCCTCGTTGCCAACCACGCGACGCTCTACGACGGCCTCCGGCACGTTCTCTTCATCATTCCGCCACTCGTGACCGTGCTCGCCCACATGCTCGTCTCGGGTCTTCGCGCTTCGCCCCATCGCCGCGTACGCCGTGTTGCCGTGTTCGTTCTGGCCGTTGCGGCCGCGGTCACGATCGCTGACATGGTGCGTCTTCACCCCTATCAGTACGTGTATTTCAACCGGATAGTGGCTGGGGGTCTGCGGGGCGCCGCCGGCAAGTACGAGACCGACTACTGGGGGGCGTCACTCAAGGAGGCCGCGGAGTGGACGGTTGCCCATGTCCCCGCGACCGCAAGGCAGCCCGTGCGTGTCGGGAACTCTTGCTCACCCGATCTGACAGGCTACTTCATTGCGAGGAACGCCCGTGCGAAAGACCGCTTCGTCACTGTCGACGTGGACGACGTACAGCGGGGTGCTGTTGATATCAACCTCGCGATCACACGCGGCGGCCGCCACGAGAAGCTCCCTGGCGAGGTGCTTCATCGTGTCGAGCGCGACGGCGTGGCCCTGTCGTACGTGATTGCCGTGGACCACCCGGCGACCAGCGCAGAGCATGGCGAGACGGCGCAAGGGATGCCGACAGTCCATTCGTCTGCAACGGGACCCGAGTTCTAGGATGGTGCCGGGTACAGGCCCCTGTGCGCGCTTCTGGTGAGGTCGTTGTGGTTGGCCTCTGCCCCAGACGCTCCTGTCAGGATGCGCTGCGCGCATCCTGAGGAGTTCGTGCCGCAGTGGCCGTCTGACAACGCCTCGGTCAACCACGCCCGCCGAAAAGGCCAATGCGGTATGAACTCCTACCGCCAGCCGCTCGGGTAGCCGGCCGGCGGGTGGTCGTACTCGACGCCGCGATCGCCGGCAATGACGTTGCCTACGGGTGAGCCCGGGCAGCCGTCCCGCTTGAGCGACTCGAGCACCTTGCCCAGGACCTTGGCCGGCACCGCCAGGATCATGCCGACGCCGAGGTTGAAGGTCCGCCACATGTCGTCCTCGGGGACCTCGCCGCGCTCGGCGAGCAGCCGGAACAGCGGCGGGATCTCCCAGGCGCCGACCTTGATCCGGGCCCGCAGGCCCTCGGGCAGCACCCGCGGCAGGTTGTCGGTGATGCCGCCGCCGGTGATGTGCGCCGCGGCGTGAACCCAGCCCTCCTCGAGCAGCGGCCACACCGGCTCGAGGTAGCTGCGGTGGACTTTGAGCAGCTCGTCCGCGACGCTCGTGCCGAGCTCGGGCAGGACCTGGTCCGGCCGGCAGCCGAGGACCTCGAACAGCACCTTGCGCGCGAGCGAGTAGCCGTTGGTGTGCAGCCCGGTCGACGGCAGGCCGACCAGCACGTCCCCCTCCTCGACCGCCGAGCCGTCGAGGATCTTCCTGCGGTCGACCACGCCGACAATGAAGCCGGCGAGGTCGTACTCTTGGTCGGCGTAGAAGCCGGGCATCTCCGCGGTCTCCCCGCCGAGCAGCGCGATGCCCCGCTCGCGGCAGGCCGTCGCCACCCCGCCGATGACCGCCGCCGCCACTCGGGGATCGAGCCGTCCGGTCGCCAGGTAGTCGAGGAAGAACAGCGGCCGCGCTCCCTGGACCAGGATGTCGTTGACGCAGTGGTTGACCAGGTCCTGGCCGACCGTGTCGTGGCGGCCGGTGGCGAACGCGACCTTGAGCTTGGTGCCGACGCCGTCCGCCGACGCCACCAGCACCGGCTCCTTGAGGCCCTTGGTCGGGAGCCGGAACATGCCCCCGAATGATCCCTGGTCGGACAGCACGCCGTCGGTGTAGGTCGACCGCACCAGCTCCTTCACCCGGGCCAGCGCCTGGTCCTGGGCGTCGATGTCCACCCCCGAATCGCGATACGTCGTCATGCGGCCTCGTGCCCCCCGTTCGATTTCGCTCGCGCCTCTCCAGCGTCCAGCCGACCATATCCCCTTGGATGGCCGTGATCAACAGGCTGGCCGCGGAGGCGCGAGCGAAATCGAAATGGACGAACGGTTCCAGAGCCGGACTCGGGAACGGGGACGGGAACGGGAGCGATGGCGCGACAGGTCTGGCACAACCGCCAGCGACCTGCTACAAACACCGCCATGGAGCTGCAGCACCTCTACCGGGCGCCGGGCCTGCCGGAGGGCCAGCGGCGGTCGCTGCTCGAATCCGCTCGCCGGCTGGTCGGACCCGAGGTCGAGGCGGTCGACACCGAGCACTGCTTCAACATCGAGCTCGCACGCCCGCTGTCCGCCGCCGATCACGAGGTCCTGCGGTGGCTGCTCGCCGAGACCTTCGAGCCCGAGCGCTGCCGGCCCTCGAGCTTCCTCGACCCGGCCGCCGGCCCGATTCTCGAGGTCGGCCCCAGGATGAGCTTCACCACCGCCTGGTCGACCAACGCGGTCGCGGTCTGCCGGGCTTGTGGGCTCGCCGACGTCCGCCGCATCGAGCGCTCGCGGCGCTACCTGCTGCGCAGCTCGCGGCCGGTCTCAGAGGAGCGGCTCGCGGCCTTCCTGGCCTCGATCCACGACCGCATGACCGAGTGCCGGTACCCCGAGCCGCTGCGGACCTTCGCCACCGGCGTCGAGCCGCAGCCGGTGTTCGAGGTGCCGGTGCTCGCGGAGGGTCGGCGGGCGCTCGAGCGCATCAACCGCGAGCTCGGTCTCGCCTTCGACGACTGGGACCTCGACTACTACACCGAGCTCTTCGCCCGCCGGCTCGGCCGCAACCCGACCAGCGTCGAGTGCTTCGACATCGCCCAGTCGAACAGCGAGCACTCGCGCCACTGGTTCTTCAAGGGCCGGCTCGTCATCGACGGCGTCACGGCCCCTGACCACCTCATCGGCATGGTCCGGCAGACGCTCGAGGCCAACACGAACAACAGCGTCATCGCCTTCCACGACAACTCGAGCGCGATCCGCGGCCACCGGGTGCGCGTCCTCCACCCGGCCACGCCGGGC
>Ga0316622_100004555_pt1 | contig 10203 bp, 8 predicted proteins | sample OWC_Aug_OW2_C1_D_FD_207646 | JGI IMG/M metagenome (GOLD analysis project Ga0316622, IMG submission 207646) | Wetland soil microbial communities from Old Woman Creek delta, Ohio, United States - OWC_Aug_OW2_C1_D5_C | ecosystem: Environmental > Terrestrial > Soil > Wetlands | place: USA: Ohio... | reverse complement strand
AGTGCGACCAGCGGGAGGCCGATACCCATGAATATGAGCAGCCAGCGAAAGCCGCTCGTGGCAAGTTCGCGTATTTCGAAGAATTGCATGTAGAGCATGATCGAGCCCAGCAATGAGGCTACCAGAATCGGGCCACGAGCCGCGAAACGCGTGCGAAGCACCTGACGAGGCAGCAGGGCCGCCAGCAGGGCCAGAACGGATGTTACGAGCGCCGCCTCGAAAAAGTCGCTGACAAGTAGGTAGCTCAGTACACCGACAATCTCGCCGGGCTCCATGAAAAGCATCCAGTTCACTGTCAAGCTTCGAAAGAAGGCGATCAATGTCCACCCGTAGCAAAAGAATGCCGCGACCGCAAAGACCTTTGCGACCTGGGCCTCGTCCGGAAACCGAGTTCGGAGCCAAAGTTGCCTGTCCGGGCGTCCGTGTCCCTGCTCTTCAGCCTCGTAGCGACGAGTTGGGGGCATCACGGCTGGCTTCGCTGTCGAACAGCCTCGTACAGGAGAATGGCGGCCGCGACAGAGACGTTCAGCGAGTTCACGGAGCCATGCAACGGGATGCTGATCTGAGCGTCGGCGCCGGAGAGCCAGAACGAGCTCAGGCCTCGGTCCTCCGACCCGACTACGATGGCGATACGGCCCCGCATGTCCGCCGAGGTGTATACAGTGGTGGCGCTAGGAGTGGCGGCCAAGCTTCGGATTCCCTGCGCTTTCAGCCATCGCATGATGTCCACGCTGTCAGCCTCAACGCCGCGCGTTGTGAACGCCGTTCCGCGGCTCGCCCTGATTACATTCGGACTCCAGAGATCTCCGCTAGTCCCGCATGAGATTACCAGGTCCACGCCGGCCGCGTCCGCCGTCCGAAGTATCGCTCCCAAGTTGCCGGGTTTCTCAACAGACTCCACGATCATTACAAGACAGCCATCGCCCACCTGGAACTTGTCAAGCTCCATGTAGCGTATGCGGAAGACCGCGAGCCAACCGTCGGGATTCTCGCGGTACGACATCTTGCGGAACGCCGCTTGCGATACGGTCACGACCTCACCCGCGGCCGGCATTTCATCGAGCGCGGCTGCCTCCGGGCTGGTAAAGATCGTCACAGGCACATGGCCCGCCGTCGTCGCCATTCGAATCTCGTCATGGCCCTCGGCCACCGTCAAGCCCGTCCTGCGGCGCTCACGTCGATCGTCGCGCAGCCTGACCACGTGCTTGATTCTTGGGTTCTGACTACTGGCTATATACATGGGCTCAAGTAGGACGGATCTACCATTCGGCGCCGGCAGTAGCCTGGCGCGCTCCGCGCCGAGACGGGCCGGGGGATTGTACCCGTTTCCCCGCTGGCAGCCGGTTGCGCGCGGCCGGCTGAAGGTGCCTTCCCGGTAACCTCGCGGGCATCACGACTCCGATCGGACATGTTTGTCAAAGAACCGTGCGGAACGCTCCATGAATGCCACCCACTGCTCTGCCAAGAAAGAGTGCCCCTCCCCCTCGTACGCGAACAGTTCGGAGCTGACGCCCGCTTCCAGCAAGGCCGCGTGCAACTTCTGAGACCACGCGGGAGGCGTTCCGCTCAATACCTGGCCGTCCTCCGTGCCGTAGCCGATCTGGACCGGAGCGGTTATGCCTTCGAGGTGGAAGATCGCGGAGGTCTCCCTCAGAAGCGCCGGCTCGTAGGAGGCCTTCTGGTAGGCGTCCACCACCTCCGAAGGAAGATTCAAGGGTACGATGTCAGATGAATTGCAGCCAACGAGCAGTTCGTTCTCAAAGACGTCACCGATGCAACCGGAGCCCCATCGCTCGATGATGTCCGCATCGTCAGCGCTCACGGTAGAGTAAAGGACAGCGGCCCGTACGCGACGATCCACGGCGAGCACCTTCACGGTGATGCCGCCGCCCATGCTGTGGCCAAGCATGCCGATGCGGTCGGGATCAGCCTCGGGAATTGAGGCAATGCCGTTCAGCAGGTTGATCACGTCGATGACCAGCCCGGAGTAGAAGAGGCTGGCGCCAACACCGGAGCCGCCCCAACTTCGATAGTCTGACGAGAGCGTCAGGTAGCCTCGCCGGTTGAAGTACTCCGCGGCCCGATCGGTGCCATCACCGGAGTTGAAGTCACCACGGTAAAAGTAGCCGTGATTCAGCACAAGGACGGGAAAGGGTGGCGTGCCTCGCCGGGGAATCTGGAGTATTCCCGTGATCACGAGGTCGTCGGATGGATATGCGATCAGGTAGCGCGTGAAAATATCGGTAATCTCCAGGATCCCGCGCACTTCGATGGGCCCACTTCGGAAGTCGTGTTCGCGCAGTCCTGCTATCGTATAAGGTCGGATTGCCTCGGTCAGGGAAAGGGTCGGAGTGGGTTGAACCAGCGTCGACGTGGCAGGGGCCTCTTGCGACGAGGGACGCGGTGTGCTGTTGGGCGCGATGCCTGCCTGACAGCTGCAAAGCAACAGGACGCAGATCCACAGAGATCGCATGCGGGCAATTATAAGCAAGCCACCGACCCTACCCCGCCATGGCGCAAGCTGCCGGCGAAGGAGTCGTGATATTCGTCATTTGCGAGCCCGAGGGTTTAGACCTATACTGGTTCGGTCGAAAGACCACGGAGGAATTGATGACCGAACCGCGCAAGAAGATTACGCTTCCGTATCTGTTCAAGAAGATGGCCGACGGCGAACCGATCACATGGCTGACCTGCTACGACTATCCAACGGCTTACCTCCAGGAGCAAGCTGGAATCGAAGTGATTCTCGTTGGTGACAGCCTGGGCATGACGATGCTCGGGTATGAGTCCACTCTGCCGGTCACGATGGACGACATGATACGGCACACGCAGGCTGTCCGAAGGGGAGCGCCTACCGCGTTCCTTGTAGGCGACATGCCCTACATGACGTATCAGCCATCGGTGGAGACCGCAATCCGGAACGCGGGCAGATTCATGGCCGAGGCTGCGTGTGATGCCATCAAACTGGAGGGCGGGGCCTCCATGGCCGATCGCATCCGCGGCATCGTGGACGCCGGAATTCCGGCAATTGGACACCTGGGACTTACACCCCAATCTGCCTCTGCACTCGGTGGTTTCCGCGTTCAGGGGAAGACCGCCAGCATGGCCAGACGGATCATCGAGGACGCGAAGATCCTCGAGCAAGCGGGAGCTTTCATGATTCTCCTGGAGATGGTTCCTGATCGGGTGTGCCAGGTGATCACAGAACGGGCGGATGCCTGCATCATTATGAGCCTGGGCTCGGGTCCGCACGCTCACGGGCAGCTGCTCATCTATCACGACATGTTCGGGCTCTACCCCCGTTTCCGGCCGAAGATGGCGAAGGTGTTCGGGCAGGCTGGCGAAGTCATCCTCAATGGCCTCAAGCAGTATCATGATGAGGTGATTGCCCGGACCTTCCCGCAGCCGGAGAACTGGTTCGGCATCTCCGACGAGGAATATGCCGAGTTGAAGAAGAACCTGTAGCCAAGCGCACATCAAGGAGCAACGAGATGGACCGAACGTACCACGACCTGCTTGCGATTCCGCCCCAGCGGCTGGACGCGATCAACGCTGTCATCCGCAATCCAGACGCGCGCATCATGGAGGAGTTCCTTGCTGTCGTGTCCAAGTACGGCACCCCCGACGAGATCAATCAGAAGGCAAGAGAGGCCTCAGACCTCAAGCGGCTCTACAAGAAAGTGGAGCTAGTGCGGCCGGCCCATCTGAAGGAGCTTCAGTGGCTCACCGAGCAGCGGGAGACCGCCAAGTTCGTGTCGATCAGGGATTACCGCCGCAGAGTCCTGGGGGATCAATTCAAGAGCACCACGTTCAGTGACGAGTCGGCAGTCACCCTTGAGGTATCGGCCCTGCAGTATTTTCCGTGGGTGAGAGAGATGGTGGACCGTGCGATACGGGCTAAATCGCTAGTCCCGGGCCGGTTCATCATGGTGCGCAAGATGAAGGAGCAAGAGGAGGACGGTGATCTTGCCGCGATGGTTGCGGCCATGCAGATCATAGGCGCGTCCTATGTCCAAACACTCGACACCAAAGGTACAGATGGATCGAATCCGCATCTCGGCGGGCCGGAGACCATCACGGGTTACTTTGGCGGGATCGGCCAACCCAACGAGCACGCCCTGGCATGGGTCGATGAGTATCTCTACTACTACACCAATTACGGGGTCCGTGCTGTCCTGAACTTCAATGCCGGCACTATCTTGCTGGGCTTCCTGCTCTACCGGCTCGGCATCGATATGGAATTCAAGATCTCGGTTTTCTTCGGGAGCGACAACCCCTACCACGCGTTCTGGATCATGCTGGCCGCGAAGTTGTTCAGCCGTGATGACGGCACCTCCCCCCTGATTGGCTTCAATTGGTCAAACTCGGTCAACAACCAGACCCTCGAGCGGACTGCGGAGTTCCGGCGGGCGCTCGGCTTCGAACGAGTGGTGCGATTCGAGCACCACATCACCGAGACTTGGAAGTCCATCGTGAAGCAACCTTACAATCGCCGCGCCGACTTGCTGGAGATTGCAGACCGAGTGGCGAACATCTCGGCCAAACACGAGGGCGGAGAGCCGGAGCTGGAGGCAACGCTGGCTCACCCATCCGACATTTTGGACTACTTCAGGCAGAAGGACGAGGTGATTGAAAGCGGCGACTGGGACAACCTGAAGCTGAACTTCATGCACAAGGTCGATGCAGCCAACGCGACCGCCGCGGCGCTCACGGAGCGGGGTCTCAGTTTTGTTGCGGCACAACATCTTCACAAGTAGCCGGCGCTGAGTTACCCGGTGCAGATCAGTTCCGGAGCAGCTTAGGCCGGCGTGCGGCCGTCCACGGCGGGGCCCTGACGGTCATCAGGGGCGTCCCGCTTTCGTAGGGCGAACCTGCTGGCCAGCACGAGCAGCAGGGTGAACACCCAGTCCATGAGCAGTACGCCGCGCGGGAATCCAGGCGCCCATCCCATCCTAAACGCGGCCCACATCAGCGTGGCAATTACGATGGTTCCAACAGAGATCGCCCCGACGAGCCTCGGGACCGTGCGCTTGTAGGCTCCTGTCACGTGCGCTTGACCGTTCACGGAGAACGCTGCCGCTACCGCCGTGCGCACCACTACCGCGAGCCAAAACATCAGATTCGCGGCCAGTTCGAACTCCGCGAGCTGCCTGCCAATACCAAAGCGGAGAACAAACGCGAGGGTAACTGACGCGGCAATCACGCCAATATCGACCACCGCGATCAGGAGATCAACACGCTCCATCATTCGCTTCAGCCAACGGCGCAGCGGCAGGTCCACATACTGGTGTGCAACCAGGCCAACAACGAGCATGAGAGGCAGAGCCGCGGCAGCTTGAATGTGACCGGGCCGGGGCAGGGAAGCTTCGTGAAGACCCCGTTCGAGAAGCCATACAACGGGAACATGCAGGATATAGAGGGCGTACGAAGTCTCGCCGAGCAGGACCGGCAAGGGTTGACTAAGCCAGCGGGAAAGGCGCGAGCGATCAAGCGCCATGGCAAGAATCGTGACCAGAAAGAACGGTGCAAAAAGGCCCTGCATGGGCTGCAGCCAGCGCGGAAACCACGGGAACAAATCACCCATGAACATGCAAATGGACGCCATCACAAGACCCATCGTCAGCACCGCGAGTGTGGTCCTCGGCGCGCTTCGCAGCTTCTGTCCTTCCCGCACATACCAGGCGCCTCCTACCGCGCCCAGCAGGCAGGAACTGAGATGAAAGACCGGTTGGTAGACCAGCAGACTCTCGGCAGCAGGCCAGTAGCGACTCCAGAGCACATAGTGAACTGTCTGACTCACTGCCCAGAATCCCAGTGATGCCCACACAAGCTTGCGGAGCGGCTGCCGGTACGACCACGCGGTGAGAAACGGGAAGAGCGCGTAGAACAGAACCTCGGCGGTGAGGGACCAGGCGGGGTAGTTGAAAGACTGCGCGAAGCTTGGAATCCAGGCCTGGACGATGAACAAGTTGGCCAGGATCTTGACCGCGCTGATGTGCGCCATGTACTCTAGGTAGTACAGACACACGAGCAGGAACGCGATCAGATAGAGGGGATAGATCCTGACAAAACGGCTTGTCCAAAAATCCCGAACACGGAACCGGGTGCCGGGTTGGTGATAAACGAGCGACATCACGAAACCAGACAAGACAAAGAGGTAGCTGACTGCGGAGGGCGCGAAGTTGAAGACGGATGAAACCGGGAAGACATCGATCGCCGCCCGATAGATCCCACCGACGCCATGGGCGGCAAGAACCAGCAGCACGACGAGAAAGCGCGAGAAGGTAAGCTGGTCGAGGCGCTCAGCCCGGGCCCGAGTTGCCGCACCGGCTACCATCGCAACCTAAGTAGACTACAGCACGCAGCTCTCATGAACTGCTGGCAGCGGTCGCGCGGAGAGTTCGCCACTACGTCGCCCTGCGCAGACTGATCCATGTGCCCGCGCTGGCGGCGATGATCGCTGTCGCGATGATGATGGCGACGGCAAAACCACCGCTAGCCGTGCCCGGGGACGCTGCAGGATCCGGCGTGGTTGTCAGTGTGGGGGTCATGGTCGCCGTTGAGGAGTCTGGCGGTTGCGTTGGGGTTAGGCTCGGTGCTGGCGTTTCCGATCCCCTTGGCGTTGCCGATGGCAGCTTCCCCACCAACAGGCGCTGCCCCTCGTAGATCTCATTCCCGGAGATCCCATTCAGCGACCTGAGCTGATTGACCGTGGTTGTGTACGCGACCGCGATGCTCCACAGGGTCTGCCCATACTGGACCTCATGAAACAACTCCCCGGAGGCCATGGGAGTGCTAACCATGACCGGCAACATAAACTGGGAGACAATGGGCGTTCCGGGCGTGCCAAAGAAGGTGCCGGCTGGAGGTGTGTACTCGACGGGTGTGCCACTCGCCAGGCCTGCATCAAGAACGCAGTAGGTTCGCCCTCCAGAACTCGCCACGCCTCCACCGATATCGCGCAGCGTCGTGTGCAACATCGTATTTGTGTGTGGAGCATCGCCGGTCCATGCCTGGATAGCCTCGGCTGCCGATCTGCCTGTGCAGTCCATCCAATTTTCCGAAAACCAGCCGCCAAGGGAGAGATCCCCCGCGACTGGGTATCCAGCCTGAAGTGCCCGCTGAAACGGTCGCAATCCATCCGCACTGTAGTGGCCCGCCGATCCCCCTGTGACCGCCAGGTAAACGGCTTGATTCTGAGCGATTTGCATCAGTACGGGGTGCGCTGAGTAAGCTGGTAGACCGTTAGCAGCGCGCAACGCGTTGACCTCGGCTATCAGCTCGGAACCGGTGATGTGCAGTTGCGCATCGCGCTGGCGAGCATGGGCTGCGGGCACACCCAGGACAATCCCAAGCACCAGCAGTGCCAGCACGGCAGCGGCGCGCCCTCTTCCGGGTTTCACGTCCGGATTATAACCGTGGCTCCCAACGGCACTTCGACGTTGCAGCGTAGCACTGCGATGGGCCGCCGTCCCTCGAGCCGGTCTCTGTAGCAGGACCGGGGTAAGGCTCTGCGTCGCGCAAGCTATCCGTTCATCGAGCCGCGATATGGAGCCGGGGCTAGTGGGCGGTTTGCTTGCCAGCCGCAAGACACGACCATCGGCGCTCAGCGACCGCTAAGGCCGCAACCGTCGGCACCAGGACACTGATTGAGGTCACTCAACTGCTTCTGGCGACCCGATTGGCTTGGCTAAGGTGATCAAGCAGTTGTCCTCGCAGGCGTTCAACGAGAGCCGGGTTTGCCTGCGCCAGGTCATTCTCTTCGCCTGGATCTTCCTCGACGTCATAGAGTTCGTAGGCCTCGTCCAGCCCCGGTAGCCCCAGATAGGCGATCAGTTTCAGCGCACCCTGGCGCATGCAAAGCGCAGCATGCTTGATATCGGATGCGGCTGAGTTGGTGGCCGCATCCGCCGAAAACACGGGCCGATCCCAGGTCTCATCGCCACCGAATGGAGGCAGGATGGACCCATCCAGCTTTGGCGGCGCCATTACTCCCACCAAGGACAGCAGTGTCGGAAATAAGTCCACATTGCTGGTCGGCGACCATACCTCCCGCCTCGCCCTTTGCCCCGGTTCATGAATGATCAGTGGAATCCGCACGACCGGCTCATACAGACGACGCAATCCGTGCCCGTAGAATCCGCGTTCAAAGAGCTCACCGTGGTCCGACGTCAGAATCACGTACGTGTTTCGGAGGAGTCCGGCGCTCCGCAGGTGGGCCATCATTTCGCCGAACTCATCGTCGAGCTGTCGTATCTGCCGATCGTAGAGCGTCCTCTGGTTCAGGAGCCAGTCTTCACTGAGGGCACCGGGAAGGTAAGGAGCCCTCTTCGGCGTTGGCACGAACTCATCCCTAAAGAGAGATCGGTAGTCGCTCCGAGGCCGATATGGAAAATGCGGCGACCAGAGGTGGATGTAAGCCAGGAACGGCCGATCCAACATTGAGGTCGCCTGGACCTCGGCAACGACTCCGTCGAAAACCTGTTCATTCAGGTAGGGAATCCAGGCGCCCGGATTGATGGCTTCCGGAGCACCCTTAGGATACCTGGGGGAGCTTGTTGGAAGCTGTCGGCGCAACGTACGGCTGCGTCGGAGATACCCCAGCATGCTGGACGCCGCCGGCAATTCACCCTGCATCGGAAAGAGGAATTCGTCCAGCGCGAACGAGCGCATGAGGCTGTCGGCCCGGCGCTCCTCAAGGGGGTGGCCATCTGTGAGAAGGCTGTAGGAGGCCGGCTGCAACAGCCTGTCCACCATCTCCGCATCTTGAAGGATCAGTCGATGGGCCCAAGTGTTCTGCGTAAATGAGAGGCGAAAGAAGTCCGAGGCTAGCAATGCGAACGGACTGTTGCGCACATACGTTTCTCTCACCAGTCCACCATGGTTAATCGCGCGATGGCTCCAAGGCAACAAGCCCGTGAGCATGCTCGCCGTGCCAGAAGTGGTGAAGTTGCCGGCGCTGTAATGGGAATGAAAGACAGTGGATTCCTCCGCGAAGGAATCGATGTTCGGAGAAGTCCTGCGCGGATACCCATGCAGCGAAAGGTGGAAGGCCGACAAAGCGTCCAGGACCAGGACGAGGATGTTAGGCAGGCGCTGCTCACTGGCGACTGAAGCGCGCGCCCGCCCCATCGGGGTCGCGCCCATCAAGGCGCTGCCGGCGAGTTTCAGAAAATCGCGTCGTGAAAGAGCCGGAAACGTCGAATTACGCAAGGCTTCGCGCCATTACGATGATCCCGCCGATCGCCGTCAACGGCAGGTAGGCAATAAGGAGCACGGCAGTGCGATCCGCCAGCCCTTCGAGAAGGCGCCGAATCGGCTCGGCCCGGTGAACCACCGTGAGTGCTGTTCCTGCCACGACCACTGCTACCGCCCACCACCCCACTTCGCTTTGAACGAACATCTCCAGCTCTGAGAAGTACTCAAAGCGGACGAGTCTGAGCATTGCCGTACCCAAGAACACACCGATCAGGATGACCGATCTGGCGACCGAACCTGGACTGCCCAGCAGCGGCCTGAAGAGCAGAAGCTCCGCCGCTTGGGTCGCCACGAGCAGCAGGAGGCATTCGGCGAAATCTACGATAAACATGTAGCCATAGATCGCAGCAAGCTGGGTCAGGCTGAGGTAGTGGAGCCACGACGGCAACTCGTAGAAAGATATGACGATTGACCAAGAGTAGACAAGGAACGCGGCAAAACCGAAGACCGCAAGGAGCTCGGTCTGCTGCAGCCGCCAGGTGCTGGGTCGCACTCCTATGCTCCTGGCGCGCTCTTCTTGCCCTGATTCGCGACTGCCGAGACTGCCTTGGCTATCTCATCTGGATTTCCCAGATATTCGCGACCAAGCGGCCGCATCCTCAGATCGAACTCGTACACGAGCGGAACGCCGGTCGGAATGTTGAGTTCGGAGATCTCGTCGTCTGGAATCTGATCCAGGTGTTTGATGAGCGCACGCATGCTGTTGCCATGCGCGGACACCAGAATACGCTGTCCACTGCGTATGCGCGGCACGAGCAACGACTCCCAAAACGGAACCACGCGCGCGAGGGTCATCTTGAGTGATTCCGTGGAGGGCAGCTCGGCAGCCGAAAGCTTCGCGTAGCGGGCGTCAAAACGCGGGTGGCGCGGGTCGTCGGCCTCCAGTGGTGGTGGCGGAATATCGTAGCTGCGTCGCCACTGCTTCACCTGGGCCTCCCCGTACTT
>Ga0316622_100004554_pt1 | contig 10203 bp, 7 predicted proteins | sample OWC_Aug_OW2_C1_D_FD_207646 | JGI IMG/M metagenome (GOLD analysis project Ga0316622, IMG submission 207646) | Wetland soil microbial communities from Old Woman Creek delta, Ohio, United States - OWC_Aug_OW2_C1_D5_C | ecosystem: Environmental > Terrestrial > Soil > Wetlands | place: USA: Ohio... | reverse complement strand
CCCGGATCCCGCCGACGAAGTCGATCCGCTTGTCGGTCCGCTGGTCCGCGATGCCGAGGATCGGCGCGAGGAGGCGGTCGGCGAGGACCGAGACGTCGAGGGAGCCGATCGGGTCCCCGGCGTCGACGGGGGCGATCGGCTCGAGGTGGTGCCAGGCGCCGCTGAAGTACATCCGGACGTCCCCCTTGCCGGCGGGCTCAGGCCCCTCGCCGTGGCGGATCCGGAAGACCTCGCGGACCGCCGCGAGGAATTCCCCGGGCGATTTCCCGCCGAGGTCCTTCACGACCCGGTTGTAGGGGAGGATCGCCAGCTCCCGGTCGGGGAAGATCGTCGCCGGGAACCAGTTCACCGGGTGGTCCCGAGAGAGGAGCGGATCCTTGTCGCGGAGCGCGGCGCGGGCGCGCGAGGCGGAGGCCGACCGGTGGTGCCCGTCGGCGACGTAGAGGCACGGAACGTTCCCGAAGGCCTCGACGAAGAAGGCCGCCTCCCCCTCCGGGACGAGCCAGAGGGTGTGCCTCACCCCGTCGGGGGCGTCGAAGTCGTACTCGGCCGGCGTCGAGGTCACTTCACGCACCTTCGCGTCGATCGCCTCGACGGCCCGGTAGGTCAGGAAGACGGGCTCGGCGTGCGCCGACTGGGCGAGGAGGTGCCGGACCCGGTCGTTCTCCTTGTCCGGCCGCGTCTTCTCGTGCTTCCTGATCAGGTCGCGGTCGTAGTCGTCGACGGAGCAGGCGGCCACGAGCCCGTCCTGCCTCCTCCCCCGCCACGTCTGCCGATAGACGTAGAGGCGGGGCGTCGCGTCGTGGACGAGCGTGCCCTGGGCGTAGAAGTGGTCGAGGTTGGCGCGCCCCTTCGCGTAGACGGCGTCCGCGTAGAGGTCGGTCCCCTCGGGCAGGTCGATCTCCGGGCGGCAGACGTGGAGGAACGACTGGGGGTTCCCCTCGGCGAGCGCGCGGGCTTCCTTCGTGTCGACGACGTCGTAGGGAACGGACGCGACCCGGGCCGCGAGGCCCTTCGGCGGGCGGCCCGCGAGGAACGGTCGGATCTGTGTCATGGCAAGGGTGGATTATGGACCGGAGGCCCCCCCTTTTCCGGGCGTGGGGGCGGCTACGGGCTTCGCGGGCGGCCTTGCGAACCGGGCGTCGTCCACCGGGACGTTCAGCTCCACGGAGGCGAAGGTCACCTTCTGGCCGGGGCCGGTCGCCCCCTTGACCCGGCTCTCGATCGCGAAGGGGATCTTCACGCCGGAAACGTCCCGGTAGTCGCCGAGGACCGAGACGATCTCGACGTCGGCCCCCTGGATCTTCCGGACCGACTCGCCCCGGATCTCGAGAGAGGTGCCCGCGTCGAGGAAGGCCGTCCGGGTGGTGCCGGTCCTCAGCGTGATCCGGAGCTTCCAGGCGTCCCGGCCGTCGACGATCTCCCGTCCGATCAGCTCGACCCGGCTCCCCTTCTCCTTCCAGTCGACGAGGTCCCCTTCGATGTCGGACTGCTCCTCCATCTCCTTCAGCTCGTCGGCCGAAAGGGGCTCGGGGTCGTTCTTCCCGGCGAAGGGGACGACCTGCCAGCCGGCGGCCCCGTCGTAGACCGTGACGGCCGTCGAGCCGAGGACCGTGACCTCCTGGCGGAGCTTCCGCGGCCTCTTGAATTCGAAGGCGACCGCGGCCTCCCGCCCCGGTCCGAGGGTCATCGTCCCGGCCATCCGGACCGACCGGATGCCCCGGAGCCTCGCGCCGCCCCCCCGCGCCTCGATGTTCTTCGCGACGATCTCGTCGAGGGTCTGGGCCGAGACGGCGGTCGCAGCGGCGAGCAGGGCCGCGAAGAGCGGGATCCGGATCCTCATCGAAATCCTCCTTCCGGGGGGTCCGCGGGGATCCTACCCGACGGCTCCATGCTAGTCTTGATACAAGCCGGCCCCTGCCGGTCGCGAAAGGACTCCGGGAATGAAGCTGTACGTCGGGAATCTCTCGTACGCCGTCAACGACTCGTCGCTCCGTGCCCTCTTCGAGGCCTACGGGGCCGTCCAGTCCGCCACCGTCGTCGCCGACCGCGACTCGGGCCGCTCGAAGGGCTTCGGCTTCGTCGAGATGGCCGACGAGGACGCGAAGAAGGCCATGCAGGCCCTCAACGGCCAGCAGCACGAAGGGCGCACGATCCGCGTCAACGAAGCTCGGCCCAAGAATCCGTAACGGCCACGCGCTCCCGGACGGCCGGGAGCGGGGAGTGTTCGCGATGAAACGGGCTCTTTCAGCCGCGGCGGTTTCCGCCGCGGCTTTTTTCGTTCTGGCGGGCGCCACGGCCCCTTCCGACCGGGACGACCTCGTTTTCGAGCACGGGCGCGTCGCGGACGGCACCGGGGCTCCCCTCTTCGTCGCCGATGTCGCGGTCCGGGGGAACCGGATCGCGGCGGTCGGATTCCTTCCCGAGGAGCGGAAGGCCGCCGCCCGGAGGCGGATCGACGCATCGGGTCTCGTCGTCTCGCCCGGCTTCGTCGACCTCCTGGGCCAGTCCGAGTACAACGTCCTCGTCGACGGCCGGGCCGCCTCGAAAGTGATGCAGGGGATCACGACGGAGGTGACGGGCGAAGGGCGCTCGATCGCCCCGGTCAACGAGCGGATGCTGAAGGAGGACGAGGCTCTCTGGAAGCGGTACGGCGTCCGCCCCGACTTCACGACGCTGGCCGGCTATTTCGCCCGGCTCCGGAGGAGCCCGCCCGCGATCAACGTCGGGACGTTCGTCGGCCTCGGCGGGATCCGGGATCTCGTCATCGGGAAGGAGGACCGGCGCGCCACGCCGACCGAGCTGGCCGCGATGGAGCGCGAGGTGGCGAAGGCGATGGAGGACGGGGCCCTCGGCGTCTCGACCTCCCTCCAGTACGTCCCCGACATGTACAGCTCGACCGAGGAGATCATCGCTCTCGCGAAGGTCGCCGCGCGTTACGGCGGCGTCTACTTCACACACCAGCGCTCGGAGTCGAACCGCCTCGATGCCTCGCTCGACGAGGTCGTTCGGATCGCCCGCGAGGCGAAGATCCCCGCCGACATCTGGCACCTGAAGACCGCCTACCGGCGGAACTGGGGAAAGATGCCGGCGGTCCTGGCCCGGCTCGAGGCCGCCCGCGCCGAAGGCCTCGACGTCGCCGCGAACCAGTACCCCTGGACCGCGGGGTCGAACGGGCTCGACGCCTGCCTTCCCCCGTGGGTCCGGGAGGGGGGAGCGGAGAAGCTCATCGCCCGTCTCAAGGACCCCGCCGTCCGCGAGCGGGCGAAGAAGGAGATGGCCGAGGAGACCGACGCCTGGTCGAACCAGTGGTACGGCTCGGGGGGGGGCTCCGGCGTCCTCGTGGCGAGCGTCCTCAATCCCTCCCTGAAGACGTACGAAGGGAGGTCGCTCGAGGAGATCGGGAAGACCGAGGGGAAGGACCCGCGCGACGCCCTGATCGACATCGTGATCGCCGACCGCGCCGGCTCTTCCGGGATCATCTTCATCATGAGCGAGGAGGACGTCCGGACCGCCCTGAAGAGCCGCCTCGTCGCCTTCTGCACCGACTCCGGGGCGTCGGCGACCGACGGCATCTACTCCGAGGAGAAGTCGCACCCGCGGGCCTGGGCCTCGACGGCGCGGATCCTCGGAACCTACGTCCGCGACGAGAAGCTCCTCCCCCTGGAGGAGGCGGTCCGCAAGATGACGTCGCTCTCCGCCGCCCGGGCGCGGATCCGGGACCGCGGCCTTCTGATCCCGGGCCTTTATGCCGACGTCGTCGCCTTCGACCCGGCCCGCGTGAAGGCGGTCGCGACGTACGCCGACCCGCTCCGCTACTCCGAGGGCTTCCCGTACGTCGCCGTGAACGGGGAGCTGGTCGTCGACGGCGGGAAGCTCACCGCGGCCCGGCCGGGCCGGCCGGTACTCGGGCCGGGCGCCCACCGCGCCGACTGACGCCTACCCGGTGAACCGAAGCCCGTCGACGATCCTCCGGCCTCCGGCGCGGAGGGCGGGAACGAGGGCCGCGAGGAGGCCGATCAGGACGGCCGTGGCCACGGCCAGGGCGAGGACCTCGGGAAAGATCCTCATCCCGGCGGCGAACTGGGAGAGGCGCGTGTCGATGAGGGCCTCCCGCATCGACGCAAACCCCGCCGCGAAGAGGACCAGGCCGATGGCGGCCCCCGCGAGGGCCATGACGAGGCTCTCGGCGAGGATCAGGAGGACGACCTTCGCCCGGGTGTAACCGAGGGTCCGCATCACCGCGATCTCGACGACCCGCTCCCGCGTCGACATCGCCATCGTGTTCGCCGCCACGAGGACGATGACGACGACGAGGACGAGGACGAGCGACGTCAGGAGGAGCTGGACGTTCCCGAGGAGCTGGACGAATCCCGTCAGGAAGGCGCTTTCGGGATCGCTCTTCGTCGGGAAGGGGGAGTTGTCGAAGAGGGCGTCGATCTCGGCCGGGAGGCGCGCCTCGGCGGCCGCGTCCTTCGCGCGGGCCCAGATCGTCGTGACCTGTCCGCGGAAGGGGGGCCACGCCTCCTCGAGGTACTCGCGGTGGAAGAAGAGCGAGGCCGAGGTCTCGTAGGGGAGGCGGTAGACCGCGGCGATGACGAGGTCGAGGTCGACGGGATAGAGGGTTCCGCGGATCGTGACCCGGTCCCCGAGCTTCCAGCCGTACTTCCGGAGGATCCTTTCCCCGACGAGGGCCGACGCACGGTCCCTTTGCCAGGCCTCCCCGCTCCCCTCCACGATGACGGCGTCGTCGAAGACGCGGAGGAACGTCGAGGCGTCGGTGGCGAAGCGCGGGAAGATGTTCGCTGCGCTCTCGTCGCGGTAGATCCCCCGGAACTGGGCGAGGACCGTCGTGGCGCCGACGCCCCGGAGCGTCTCGACCTGCCGGGCCCACGCGAAGGGGAGCGGCGTCGTCAGGCTGACCCGGTGCCGGGTCACGACGCGGAAGTAGCCGTCCCGGGCCGGATCCGCGAGGTCCAGCGCCTTCAGGAAGGTCCCGAGGAAGGCGATCACGAGGAGGGGGAAGAGGATCGAGGCGATCGTCAGGAGGGTCCGCGTCTTCTTGCGGAACAGATTCTTCAGAATCAGCGGCAGGAACCGCATCCCGGCCGACGCTACGCGCGCCGGACCCCGGCGGCCATGATTCAGATGGGGGCGCGAGGCACCTTCCCGGCGCCTTGACAGATCGCCGCGCGTTCAATACCGTTTTGGGGCCGTATTGGGCATCTACCGGCCCGGAAACCCCCGGGCCTTCCGCCAATGAACCGAAAGGAGAATTCCGTGCGCCGCACTCTCACGTCTCTCGCCCTCGTCGCCACCCTGGCCCTCTTCACGTCGGCCTGCTCCCAGAAAGGTCCCGCCGAGGAGGCCATGAAGGCCGCCGACGCCGCCATCACCGCCGCCAAGGCCTCGGTGGAGAAGTACGTCCCCGAGCAGTGGAAGGCGCTGAACGACGCCGCCAAGGACGCCAAGGACAAGTTCGGGAAGGGCGACTACGCCGCCGCCCTGGCCGCCGCCCAGGCGATCCCGGGCAAGGCGACCGAGGCCGTCAACGCCGCCAAGACCAAGAAGGAAGAGTTCACGAAGACCTGGAACGAGATCCAGGCCTCCGTCCCGGTGGCCGTCAAGGCGGTCGAGGACAAGGTCGCGGAGTACGCCGCGATGAAGAAGCTGCCGAAGGGGTGGGACGCCGCCAAGCTCGACGCCGCCAAGGCGGGCGCGTCCGATCTCAAGAAGATGTGGGACGAGGCCGTCGCCCTCGGCGCGAACGACCCGATGGCCGCCATCGAGAAGGCCAACGCGGCCCGGGCCAAGGCCGGTGAGCTCGCGACGTCGCTCGGCGTCGGCGCCGCGGCTCCTGCCGCCGCCAAGAAGTAGGCTTCCCTTCGTCCGGACGGGGCCCGCGGATCGCTCCGCGGGCCCTTTTTCTTTCCGGCTACTCCGGGGAGTCGGCCGGCGCCGGAAGGTCCCGCCGGTAGGACGCTTCGCGGTCGAGGACGGTCAGCGTGTCGGCGTAGAGATCCTCCGCCTCCTCGCGCGAGCTCCCGATCACGGTGAGCCCCAGCTTCCCGTGCTGGGAGAGGGCTCCGATCATGTGGAACAGGACCCCGGTCTCCGTGATCGGGCTGTAGTGGAGGCCGTTCGCCGTCAGGATCTCGATCAGGTCCTCCGGCAGGAGGCCGCGGTACCGGGGCGACGCGAGGTTGTCCGTGGAGCGGTAGTACTTCGGGTGGTCGGAGGGGGTCACGAAGAGGCCGCTCTCCCGCCGGACCGCACCCCCCGTCAGGAACTGGAGCGCCAGGAAGGGGTGAGTCGTCCCCCCCTTTCGGAGGTTGATCTCGATGCCGAAGAGCTCGGTTCTTCCCCCGTCGCCCGGACGGACGACGAAGTCGATGCCGAAGCGGCCGATCACCCCCTCGCGGGAGAGGACTTCGCCGACGCGGAGCCCCGCCTCGCCGATCTCGCGTCGGTAGGCCTGGCGGGCCGGAAAGCGGCAGCCCAGGTAGAGCTGCCCCGCGGCGCCGCCGAGGATCTGGTCGTGCGTGGAGAGGAGAACCGGCTTGCCGGTCGGCTCGATCAGGAGCTGAGCGCTCGGCGAGACGCGGTCCTCGCCCTCGAGGAACTCCTCGACGACGCCCCCCATCCGGCCGAGCTTGGCGAAGAACGTGTCGAAGCTCTCCGTGGGGACCGGGAACTCGAGGCGGAAGAGGGCGGCCGCGATCGCGTCCCGTCCCGCTTCCGAGGGATAGCGGAAGACGCCGTTTCCCTCCCCCGAGAAGCTCGCATTCAGCTTGACGACGGCGCGCCGGATCCCCGGCCTCATCCGCCGGAGCTCCGCGAGCGCCTCGGCCGTGTCGGCCGGCGTCCAGAGCTCCTCGAAGCCGGCCGGGATCGCGAGGCCGGCCTCCCGGAAGACCTTCCGGCTTCCCGACTTCGTGCCGAGGTGCGTGAGGGCGGGGTCGCAGCCGAAGAGCGGGATGCCGAGGAGGACGGCGAGCCGCCGCTCGAGCGGCGTCGAGTTGAAGACGGTCAGGAAGGCGCGGGAGGGATCGAGGATCCCGGCGCGGATCCGGTCGATGAGTCTCGGGCGCTCGAGGATCTTCTCGGTGAGCGGCCGGGGAGTGGAGTCATAGGCGCACAGGAGCGTCAGGCGCGAGCGGGCGTGGCTGGCCGGGATCCCGGCGAGGAGCTGGAGGTAGTACTCGAGGACGAGCGGGTGGACCGGCTGCGACGTGACGTAGACGAGTCGCGCCCGCGGGTTCCGGAGGCGCATCAGAAGGAAGAGGAGGCGCTCCTCGTAGAACGCGGAGCCCGGGATCTTCTTCAGCTCGCCCTGGTCGAGCGTGAGCGACGGGACGACGACCGAGGTGTAGGCCCCCTCCCCCGTGTTGCCTCCGATCGTCTCCCAGACCTCCCGCATCCGCCCCTTCAGCCGCTGGAACTCGGCGATCTCGCGCTCCGGCGTCAGCTCGGGGTAGAGCGTGTCGTCCATCCTCCATTCCATTATGGAGGAGGCGGCGCGGCGGCCCGGAGGCCGCCGCGCAGGGGTTCCGGACGTCCCGCGGTCAGCGGGCGACGACGGCGCCGGCCTCGGCCGGTGTCCTGACCACCGGCCTCGACCACTTCTTCAGGATCTCGACGACGTTCTCGCCGATCCGGAGGAGGTTCTCCTTCGACGAGCCGCCGACGTGCGGCATCAGGATGACGTTCGGGGCCGAGAGGAGCGGGCTCTTCGGGTCGGGAGGATCGGAGAGGTAGACGTCGGTGGCATAGGCGGCCACCTTGCCGCTCCGGAGCGCCTCGGCGAGGTCCTCCTCGGCGATCACCTTGCCGCGGGCCGTGTTCACGAGGACGACGCCGTTCTTCATCTGCGCGAACGCCTGCCGGTTCAGCATCCCTCGGGTCTCCGGGGTCAGCGGCAGGTGGACGCTGATGTAGTCGGCTTTCGCGTAGAGCTCCTCGGGCTCGTCCAGCAGCTCGGCGAGGGCGTGGTTCGGGATGTAGTGGTCGTAGGCGACGACCTTCATTCCGAACGCGAGGGCGCGCCGCGCGACCTCGGTCCCGATCAGGCCCGCGCCGAGAAGACCGAGCGTCTTGCCGTAGAGCTCCGTCCGCTTCAGCTCCTTCTTCAGCCACTTTCCGTCCCTCATCGAGTTGTGTCCCTCGATGAGGCGGTTCGGCACGGCCAGCATGAGGGCCATCGTCAGCTCGGCCACGGCCACCGACGACGCGCGCGGCGTGTTCTTGACCTCGATCCCCTTCTCGCGGCACGCCTCGATGTCGACGTTGTCGAGGCCGACGCCCCCGCGGATGACGAGCTTCAGCATCGGCGCCCCGGCGAGGAACTCCTTCGTCACCTTCGTCTTGGAGCGGACGAGGACCACGTCGGCTTCCGCGAGCGCCTTCATGTCGGTCGTGGCGTCTCCGAAGGGGGCGAGCTTCTTGGGAAGGGACTCGTCGAACGAATCGGCCAGGAGAATCTTCATGGCAGACACCTCCAAACGTCTCCTGGTCGTGACGTTAGGTGAGGCCCCGCGGGAAAGGGATGATGCGGAGGAATCAGAGGCGGAGGGCGTCGCGGAGACGGCCCGCCTCTCCGGCGGGAGCCTCCGGCCCGGCCCTCTCCGGGAGCCGCTCGTCCCCCTCGCCGGGCGCCAGGAAGAGGTTCCGCTCGAGGCCCAGCTGCCTCGTGTACATCTCGAAGTAGCGCCCTTTCGCCGCGTAGAGCTCCTCGTGCGTCCCCCGCTCGGCGACGAGGCCGTCCTCCACGACGAGGATCTGGTCGGCCCGCCGGATCGTGGAGAGGCGGTGGGCGATGACGAACGTCGTGCGCCCCTTCATCAGGACCGAGAGCCCCTCCTGGATGAGCGCCTCCGACTCCGAGTCGAGGGACGAGGTCGCCTCGTCGAGGATCAGGATCCGCGGGTCGGCGAGAAGGGCGCGGGCGATGGAGACGCGCTGGCGCTGCCCCCCCGAGAGCTTGACGCCCCGCTCGCCGACGACGGTTTCGTACCCCTTCTCGAACGTCCCGGCGAACTCGTCGACGCGGGCGACCCGGCAGGCGCGGAGGACCTCCTCGTCCGGCGCGTCCGGCTTCGAGAAGGCGACGTTCTCGCGGATCGTCCCGTCGAAGAGGAAGGACTCCTGGAGGACGACGCCGAGAGCCGTCCGGTAGGAGTCGAGGCGGACGGTGGCCAGGTCGACGCCGTCGACGAGGACCGTCCCCCCGGTCGGGACGTGGAAGGCGGCGACGAGCCCGATGATCGTCGACTTTCCCGAGCCGGACGGTCCGACGAGCGCCGTGACGGTTCCGGGCGCGGCCGCGAAGGAGACGCCGCGGAGGACCTCCTTCCCCTCCGCGTAGGAAAACCGGACGTCCTCGAAGACGACGTGCCCCTCGACGCGCGGGAGGGCGACGGTCCGCCGCGGGTCCTCGTCCTCCGGGCGCTCGTGCAGGATCTCGCGCGTCCGCTCGAGGCCGGCGAGAGCCTCGGTCAGCTGCGTCCCGATCGCCACGACCTGGAAGAGGGGGGCGACGAGGAAGCCGAGGAAGAGGGTGTAAGTGAAGAAGCCGCCCAGCGTGAGCGTCCCGGCGAGGATCTGCCGCGTCCCGACGAACATGACCGTCGCGCCGACGACACCGAGGAGGATCGTCGAGGAGAGGCCCATCACGGAGGTGGCCGTCAGCGTCTTCAGGACGTTCTCGAGGAGCCGCGCCACGCCGGCCGAGAAGACCCCCGCCTCCCGCGCCTCGGCGTGGTACCCCTTCACGACCCTCACGCCGCCGAGCGACTCCGTGAGGCGCCCCGTCACCTCAGCGTAGATCTTCCCGCGCTCGCGAAAGATGGGGCGGATCGTCCCGAAGGCGTACTGGAGCGCGATCCCCGTCACGAGGAGGAAGCTGAAGGCGAGGACCGTCATCGTCGCCGAGATCCGGAAGAGGACGACGAGCGAGATGGCGGCGGTCAGGAGGCCGCCGGCGAACTCGACGAGCCCCGTGCCGATCAGGTTCCGGATCCCCTCGACGTCGGCCATGATCCGCGAGACGAGGTTGCCGCTCTTGTTCGCGTCGTAGTAAGCGACCGGGAGGCGCCCGACGTGCTCCTGCACCCGGCGCCGCATCTCGGCGATCAGGCGCTGGGCGGCCTTCGACAGGCTCTGCGTCAGGGCGAACGACGTCACCCCCTGGACGCCCGTCGCGAG
>Ga0316622_100004553_pt1 | contig 10204 bp, 9 predicted proteins | sample OWC_Aug_OW2_C1_D_FD_207646 | JGI IMG/M metagenome (GOLD analysis project Ga0316622, IMG submission 207646) | Wetland soil microbial communities from Old Woman Creek delta, Ohio, United States - OWC_Aug_OW2_C1_D5_C | ecosystem: Environmental > Terrestrial > Soil > Wetlands | place: USA: Ohio... | reverse complement strand
GATCGCCGCCGGCTGCCGTGGGCGCTGGTGGCACTGGCCATCCTTGCCGTGGGGGTGCTGCCCCTGGCGGCAGCGGACATGAGCACCATGGCGCCCCCGGCGGGGACTGTGCCGGAGTCGCTGACCGGCTCCTACGTCGCCTTTGACCCGTCGGTCGGCGGCGACATCTGCTACATGCCTGGCGTCCCGCAAACCTTCTGCTTCATCGCCTACTCGTACAGCCCGGACTGGGAGTACGTCTACAACGTCTGGGAGAAGTTCCCGACCGACTGGACCGTGACCAACGTCTACGTCCAGGGTACGCCGACGTGCAACGTCGGCACGTGGGGTACCTTCGGCTGGTCGTTCCAAACCAGCCCCTATGAGGTGAACATCGCCCACGCCCGCTACCAGGCGTCGGGTGGCGACGCCTGCACCGCCTACTACTGCTTCGAGGTGGTTTCCGGCACCGGCGCCCCCGACGCGCTGGTCTCCTGGTTCTGGGACGGCGATGGCTACGCCAGCACGCCTCACTGGCCGTGCTCGAGCGATGGCTACACCCCGGCCGGACAGTCCACATGTGACGAGGCGGTCCAGCCGCCGGCCGCGATCCCACCCTGTGTCCTGCCGCCGGTGATGCTGACGCCGGCCTCGGTCGAGGCCGAGGGCTGCCCCGGCGTGCCCCAGGTCCACACCTTCACGGCCTGGAACAACGCCGGCTACGACATGACCATGGACATGGAGTACACCATCGTGGGGGGCACGGGTACGTGCTCCGGCCCGGACACGGTTGCGGTCGCCAACGCTGCCAGCGTTGCCTTTGACGTCGACTTGACGCCCATCGGCGCTCCCGGCGACACCACGGTCTGCCAGATCGAGGCGGTCGACCCCGGGAACCCGGCGAACTACGACGAGTCGCTGCTGACCAAGCACATCTTCCTCGGCGGCTGGGATCCTGCCGGCTGGCAGAACCAGAACATTACCGGCGCCACTACGGTCCAGTGGGGGTCGTGCGCGGTCGGGGGGCACCCGTCGGTGACTGGCCCGGTCGGTTACTATCTGGGCGGCCTCGCCCCCGGCTCGGTCACGCAGGCGGTGCTCCAGATGTACGACCCCGGCGCGGACGCATGGACCCAGCTCCCGGTCTCGCCGGTGGGTCTGTTCAGCCACGTCGCGAGCTTCATCGATGGTCGGCTCTATGTGTCCGGAGGCTATGACGCCGCCTTCACCGGCTCCACCGATCTGCAGGTCTTTGACCCGCTGACCAACACCTGGGACAACACCACCTACCCGGACGTTCCGGCCGCCCGCGGCGGCGCCTCCGGCGGCGCCGGCATCTGCCACACCGGCACCGGCTGGTGCCACTTCCAGGTCGGCGGCGGCCCGACCGGCAGTTTCGCTGCCACCACGCGCGACACCTGGGAGTTCAACCCCGCGACCAACACGTGGACCCAGCTCGACTCCAGGCCCCAAGGTTCGACCCCCGATGGCATCACCCTGGGCGGCGGCGTCGGCTGCCTGGGATACGTCTTCGTCGGTGGCGACTACCGCGGCTTCAAGGACTTCTTTGGCCTCGACGCGACCATGGCTTCCGGCTCCCAGTGGGTCCAGCTTGCAAACATCCCGGCCGACGCGGGCTCGATGACGCCGGCCATGGTGTGCAGCGAGGATGAGTCCGCCATCTACCTGATCGGCGGCGACCCCTACGGCTATTGGAGCACCTACAACAACACTGTCTACCGGTACAGCATTGTGGACGACACGTGGAGCGGCCCGTTGCCCCAGCTGCTCAACATCGCCGAGACGGGCTCGTGTGCACTCAACATGGCCGACCGGCTGTGGACCTTCGGCGGCACCATCGGGTCGGGCCCCATCGCCCCGGTGCCGCATGAGTCGCTCACATTCATCACCTGCCCTTCTGGGGGTCTGCCGTGGTCCGACGGCTTCGAGACTGGCGACACGTCGATGTGGTCGCTCGTTTATGATCCCTGACCGGGAGGCTTAGAGGAACGACGACACTGAATGACTGATTGAGGCCGCGGGCCGTCGCCGGGATCGGTTTCCCGGCGCGGCCCGCGACTTTTTCACCGCCTGAGCACCAGCATCCGCTCCTCGGTCATCTCGCGGTAGGCCCACTCCGGGCCCTCGCGGCCGACGCCCGAGCCCTTGACGCCGCCGTAGGGCATCGGGTCGGCACGCCAGGTCGGCACGTCGTTGTGGATGATGCCGCCGACCGCAAGAACCGCCCAGGCCTCCTGGACCTTCGAGGTGTCAGACGTGAACACGCCGGCCTGCAGCCCGTAGCGCGAGTCGTTGACCAGGTTGAGCGCCTGGGCGAAGTCCTCGTAGGGGTCGAGCACCGCCGCCGGGCCGAACACCTCGTCCGAGACGAGGGCGCAGTGGTGCGGCACCTCCTCGAGCAGCGCCGGCACCACGACCGAGCCTTCGCGCTCGCCGCCCACCAGCAGGCGGCCGCCCGCCGCCACGCCGTCGGCGATCCACTGCTCGACCCGGTCGGCGTTGGCGGCGTCGATCAGCGGCCCGCACACCACCGCCTCGTCGGCCGGGTCGCCGGTGGCGATCTGTTTGGTCGCCTCCTCCAGCGCCCGCCGCAGGTCGACGTAGATTTCCTCGTGCGCCAGCACCCGCTGCACCGCGATGCACGACTGGCCCGCGTAGCCGAACGCCGCGCCGGCAATCCGGCGGGCGATGGCACCGAGGTCGCCGGCGTCCGGCTCGACGATCACCGCCGCGTTGCCGCCGAGCTCGAGGGTGACGCGGCGCCGCCACCCAAGCTCCTTGAGCCGCCAGCCGACCGCCATCGACCCGGTGAAGGTCAGCTTGGCGATGCGGTCGTCAGCGGCCAGCCGCTCCGCGTCGGATCCCCGGCTGGGGATGACCGACAGCGCACCCTTCGGCAGCCCGGCCTGGTCCAGGGCCGCGGCGAGCAGCAGCGCCGGTCCCGGGGTCTGGCTGGCCGGCTTGAGCACCACCGGGCAGCCGGCCGCGATCGCCGGCGCCAGCTTGTGGGCGACCAGGTTGAGCGGGAAGTTGAAGGGGGTGATCGCGAGCACCGGGCCCACCGGCACGCGCCGGATCAGTGCGAGTCGGCCGGCGCCCGAGGCGACGCCGCCGAGGTCGAGGGCCTCGACCTCGGGCCGGCGGGCGATCCGGGTCGCCTCGGTGAAGGTGTCGAGGCAGCGCTCCGCCTCGACCCGCGCGAGGGCGATCGGCTTGCCCGCCTCCTCCGAGATCGCCGCCGCGAGCTCGGCGAGGTGCTCCTTGATGAGGTGGGTCGCACGCGACAGCACGCGGGCGCGCTCGAAGGCCGGCATCGCCGCCATCGCGCGGGCCGCCCGGGCAGCGGCGTCCGCGGCCGCATCCAGCTCCTCCCAGCCTCCGCGTGCGACCTCGGCGATCGGCCGGCCGTCGTACGGCGACCGCACGACGATCTTCTCCGCCGAGTCGCGCCACTCACCGGCAAGGAAAAGCTGGTGGGAACGCATGGTCCACCTCCGAAGGCCCATGGTAGCGCGCGACGCGCTACAGTGGGGGCGTGCGACCCGTGGCGCTGCTGACTGACTTCGGCCTCGACGACCACTACGTCGGCGTGCTGCACGCCGTGCTGGAGCGGGAGGCGCCCGGGGTGCGGCGGATCGACCTCGTCCACCAGGTCTCGCCGGGCGACGTCTGGACCGGGTGCTTCCTCCTGCGCTGCGCGTGGCCGTCCCTGCCGGACGACGCGGTGGTGCTCGCGGTGGTCGACCCCGGGGTGGGAGGGGAGCGAAGGCCGGTGGCGGCCCTGGTTGGCCGCCGGTGGCTGGTGGCGCCGGACAACGGCCTCGCGGCGGCGGTCGGCGTCGCGGCCGAGGTCGTCGAGATCGACTGGCGCCGGATGGGGCTGCGCGCGCCGTCGGCCACCTTCCACGGCCGCGACCTGTTCGCGCCGGCCGCCGCCCGGCTGGCCCGGGGAGACGTTCACGTCACGCTGGGCGAGCGCGTCTCGGCGGACGGTCTCGAGCCCTGCCCGATTCCGGAGCCGACCGGTGACGGGACAACCTGGCATGCCGTGGTGGTGCATGTCGATCGCTTCGGCAACCTGATCACCAATCTGCCGGCGGCCGCGGCGCCGGCGGGAGCGGCAGCGTGGTACGACGCGCCCCGGCCGGCGCGGCGGGCGCGCAGCTATGGCGACGCCGCGCCCGGCGAGGTGGTGTTGCTCGAGGGCTCGTCCGGGCTGCTCGAGTTGGCGGTCAACCGGGGCTCGGCCGCCGCGCTCACCGGCCTCGGCCGCGGCGACGAGGTCGAGGTCACGAGTGACGAGTAGCGACGAAGACCGGCATCAGCCGTCTCTCACAGCCCCGGTCGACTTGCCGACGTTGGGCCGGCCAACGGTGACGATCACCGGCTGGCGGCTCAACCATCGGCCTCCGAGCCGCCCGCGGGCGTTGCGTCGCCCTCGATGTTCTTGCGCCCGATCACTCGCCAACGGCCGTCGACCTGCCGGAGCTGCAGGACTGCCTTTTGCACCGAGCCGTCGATCCTGCCCTTCTCGACACCGGTGAGCGCGTCATAACGGACGACATCCCACACCTCGAGGGTCTCGACAGTGGCATTGACGCCGCGGAACATCGCCACTTGCTCGATCTCATATCTGCGCAACTTTGCCTCAACCCGGTCGCTGGTGACGACCAGCGACCGCACGATCCTGCGCACAGTTGCGATTTCGTCCGGCCCCGCCCACTCCTCGAGCGGTTTGGTGTCGAGCGTGGAGTAGGACTCGGCGAGCGCGTTGAGGTAGCCGGCGACCGCCCGGTCCAACTCCGCAGACCGCGCGGGGCTGGCCGTGGTGTCATCGCAGCTGACCGCCGCGAGCACCGCGATCGCCAGGGAAAGCCCTGCCGCCCATCGAATGAGCTTGTCCATGGTTCCTCCCTTCTCCGCTGAAAGCGGGCATCCGCCCTCGACGTCTTCGACGCAACGACGAAGATCCTCCGGAGCGGAAAGACCGTGTTGAAGGTGTGTGGTGGATTGATCTCGGCGGCGGACTGTAGGGACCTGGCCGGGCGACCGCGCACGATGTCTCCGACTTGGTGCCGGAGACGCCCTGCCAATCGATGCAGGTCCGGCGTTCTCGATCGAGCCGCGGGACGGTCGGGTTGCTCGCGGCGGCGAGAGCACGCCGCCTGCAGAGCGGGGGGAGCATTGCGTCACACATCATCAGCTACCGTGCAGCCATCGTGATGATGAGGTAGGCGAGTGTGGCCGCGATCACGATGAGGACGGCGAGCCCCGCGACGATGGCGCCGAGGCTGTCACAACGTAGCCTCCGCACCGATCGGACGAACCACCCGTGGTCAGCGACGTCAGGCTCAGCGCGCTGCCCCTGGGGGGGTCGAAACGGCCGCAGGAAACCCAGTGGGTCAGCGTCGCCGTGGTCGGCGGGATGCCCGCACAGCCAGACGTGGATCAAAGACTGGTGCATACTTCCCTCCTAACCTCCGGTAATGCCCACCGCGCTCGCCGCAGCGGGTGTGACGCTCAGATCCTCGAGCACGATCCCCAGCTTCTCGGCTCCATTGTTGTGGCAGAGATCGAGGAAGTCGGCCACCTGGTCGAATTCCAGGTCACCGTGGGCGGCGAAGAAGACGACCTTGGACTCGCGGTTGCGCATGGTCTCTGCGAGGCGGCTCGGGAATCTCGCAGCCGGGACGAGGTCCTTGTTGATGTACATACGCCCGTCGCGGCTCAGGCTGACGACGATCTGGTCAGAGCTGGTCGGCGGCGGCGCCGCGCTCTTGACCTCCGGCGGAACGGACACCTGATAGCCCACTTGCAGGAGCGGCGTGATCACCATGAAGATGATGAGCAGAACCAGGACGACGTCCACCAGGGGCGTGACGTTGATGTCGCTTTTTACTCCGCGGATGGAACCGACGGTCATGGCCATTGGTCGCCTCCTTTCGTCACCCGCCCCGGCTAGGGCGCCGCCGCTTCGCGGCGGCGCGCCTCGATGCCGGCACCGGAGAAACCCGCCTGCTGGACGGTCCGCATGACATCGCGCACCTCGCGGTACCGCAGGCCCCTGTCGGCCTTGATGACCACGTCCTTCTCCGGTGATTGGGCGTAGATCTCGGTCAGCTCCATCAGCAGTCTTTCGCGGGGCACGAGGGACTGGCCAAGGAACACCGTTCCGTCGCGTTTGAGCGCGATGTCGAGCTGCTTGCCGCCCTCGGGCATGCGATCGGGCGTGGTGGTCTCCGGCAGGACGACGTCGACGCCTTTCTGCAGCAGTGGCGTCACGACCATGAAGATGATCAGCAGCACCAGGCAGACGTCCACCAGCGGCGTGACGTTGATGTCGCTGCGGACCTCGTATCCGCCCCTGGGCATGCTACTGGCGGGCCCCGACGGCATGGGTTCCTCCATACTTCTTGATGAAGACGTCGGTCAGCTCTGATCCGGAGTTGGACATCTCCACCGAGAACCGCTCGAGGATGTTGGTGAAGTGGTTGAACATCCACGCAGCGGGAATGGCCACGAACAGGCCGAGGGCCGTGGTGACGAGGGCCTCGGCGATGCCCGCCGACACCGCCGCGATGCCCCCCGACCCGGTCGCCGCCATGCCTCGGAAGGCGTTGATGATCCCGATGACGGTACCGAACAGGCCGATGAACGGCGCGGTGGTGGCGATGGTGGCCAGGGTCGGCACTCCCCGCTTGAAGTCGGAGTGGGTGATCAGAGTCTCGCGTTCGATGGCGCGGCGGCCGGCATCGACCAGGTCAGGGCCTATCAGGCTGTGCTGTGCATGCTCCAGGTTGAATTGGACGAGGCCTGCCCGTGTGACTCGCGCCAGATGGCTCAACTTGTAGGTGCGCGAGCGGTCGATCGCTTCGTTGACCTTGTCCTGCCGAAGCAGCTCGGTGAACTGCTTGGCGAAGGCCACCGACTGCTTCCTCGCCTTGCGAAACGCCACTAGTCGGTCGATGCACACTGACAGCGACCAGACGGAGAGAAGCATGAGCACCACGACGACGGCCTTCGCGATGAACGACATCTGCGACCAGAGATGCAGAGCTCCCATTTCCATGGCTGTAAACCTCCTCGAAGCTCGGTTACTGGATCTGGAATCTGACGGTCAGCACGTAGTACACGGCAACCGGCCGGCCGTTGAGCTCGGCTGGTTTGAACTTCCACCTCATCATCGCCTCGACCGCGGCCTCGCCCAGGCCCATGGGGAGCCCCCTGAGCACCTTCACGTCGATGACCTCGCCCTTGGCGGTAATGGTCGCCTGGACGACCACCACGCCCTGGATCCGAGCCCGGCGAGCGGCCTCGGGATAGATCGGCTGCACCGTCTTCATCACCTCGGGCGCCTTGACGTCGCCGCCGACCTGCAGGATGGTGGACGTGCCCACGCTGTCGGGCACTCCGCCGACCACCCCGCCGGGCACGCCGCCTTCTGGGGCACCTCCGGGAATCCCGCCCAGGCTTCCGCCGGGCACTCCGCCGACCACCCCGCCGGGCACGCCTTCACCGGCGTCTGGGTTCTCCGGAATCGCGTCGGGGATCTCCACCGGCTGCACCGGCTCGGAGGGCACCTCAACCGGGGCCTCCAGTTTGGGGGCCGCTGCCGGCGGCGGTGGCGGCGGCGGTGGGGGGGGTGGCGGCGGTGCCGCTGCGGAGAGGAAACTCACCTGAATCGGGGGCTCCGGCACGGGATCGATGCTCCAGTACTGCGCCACCAACACGGTCGTTCCGACGACCAGGTGGACCGCGAGGGCGCTGGGCACGACAAAGGCACGAACCTTCGATCGCGACTGTTTCTGGAGGAGAGACTGCTCGAACATGGTGCTTCAGCTCCCCGTCCGCTCCGCGGCGGCACGATTGTTTTCCTCCCGCTCCTCCTTGTCCCGAAGAGCGATTGCCCTCTGCATCCACTCGTCGGCCTGCCCCTGCCAGTGCCGTCCCTCCAGCGGGTCGATCGCGACCTTCGCCTTCTCACGGCAGACGAGGTTGTAGTACGCCATCGCCTCGAAGTAGTCGGGCTTGAGGTCGAGCGCCTCGCGGAGAGCCCCGAGCCCCAGGTCGACGACGGCGGTGCGCTCCTCCAGATCAAGTGTGGGATCGCCGTAGGACCGGGCCCACGCCGCGACGCCGATCGAGTAGAGGAGCTGCGGATCCGGCGTCGTGCCGGGTCGATGGACGCGCCTCACGGCATCAGCGAGGCGGTTCGCCTTGATCATGACCGCAACGATCGCGTTTTCGGCGGTTGAAGGGTCGCCGTTTGTGCTCGCCTTCTGCTCGAGCCGTTCGATCGCCTGATCGTACCGTCCGGCGTTGATCAACATCGTGATCAGGTGTTCCTCGACCTTGGGATCGCCGGGGTTGGCGAGCGCGTACTTCTCGAGAGCATCGATCGCCACATCGGCCAGGCGCTCGTTGTCCTCCCCTTCGACCCCTGGCCGGTAGAGCGCCATCGCGGTCAAGCCCACCGAACGCCAGGCGACGGTGGCCAGGGGATCGAGCTCCAGCCCCTTTTGAAACTGCTCCAGGGCCTCGCGGTACTCTTGGTTTCGGTAGTAGCCGTTGCCCTTTCTGAAGTCGTTGCGCGCCTGGAACTTGTTGCATCCCGCAAGGAGGGGGAGGGCAAACGCCAGCGCCAGCAGTCGGACCGGGGTTCGGGTGGAGCTGCGGAGGAGCGATGCGTGTTTCATCACCCCGAAATTTCGAGCCTGCGGCGCCAGGAAGTCCGTAGGGAGGCGTTAGAAGTGCACCGAGGAAACCGTAAGGGGACCGTGAAGGCCATCGCCCGGCGGTGAGCCCGGAAGTATACTCGCGACATGCAGGGCCGCACCGCAACCTGGCTCTCGGTCGTGGGCGCGCTGATCGCCGTGCTCGGCGCGACCGGCGTCGGGATGCTCTCCAAGGCTGGCCCCACGATCACGGGCTTTCTCTTTCTCCTCGTTGTGCTCTTCGTCGCCACCTTCGGTGGTCTCGCCGCCGGGATCTGCGCCTCGGTCGCAGCGGCCATCTGCTACAGCCTGTTTCTGCCGCCAGTGGGCAGCGTCCAGATCACCAACCGTGCGGACTGGGTCGCCTTTGCCGCTTTCCTGACCGCCTCGGTCGTGGCCAGCCGCCTCGTGACGCTTGCCCGGGAGCAGGCGCGGCGGGCTCGAGACCGCGCCCGCGAGGTCGAGGCGATGAATGCCCTGACCGTTGACGTGCTGGCGGGCGAGCACGATCTCGCGTCATTGGGACAGCTGGCGAGCGACGCCCTGATCGCAACCGGCTCGCGCGCAGCCGGAGTCCTGCTCTACGACCAGGAGAGCGGGGTGCGGCCCCTTTGCTGGTGCGGCGAGCCCTGCCATCCCGACGTCGTCGAACGCGCCATGCGGATGCAGCGGTCCGTCGCCATGGTGGAATTGGCGGGCGACGACGACTTCGATTTCCTGGTGCCGCTCGTCGAGCAGGACCGGTCGATCGGGGTGCTCGCGAGCCTCGGCACCAGCGCAACGCGCAGCGCCGTCGAGTCGGTGGCGAAGATCCTCGACCTGGCGCTCCAGCGGGACCAGCTCCTGCGCGAGCGGGTCCACGTCGAGGCCTTGCGTGAAAGCGAGGAGTTGAAGACCGCGTTGTTGCGAGCGGTCTCTCACGATCTTTCGACCCCGTTGACTGCCATCGGGTTCCACGTCGACGCCTTGAAGCGCAAGGTCGTCGGCCAGGACGCGCTCGGCAACGTCGTCGAGCTCGAGCGGGAGGCGGCGCGGCTGCGGCGGCGAATCGAGGGCCTGCTGTCCCTCGGGCGTCTGGAGGCGGGCGGCGTCGTGCCGCGACCGGAGCCGGTGCCGCCCGCCGATCTCTTCCGGTCGGCGCGCGAGAGCCTGTCGCTGCTCGCGCGGCCTGTGGCCGTGCGCATCGACCCCGACTGTCCCGAGGTCCTGGCCGATCCATCGCTCGCGCTCGAGATCATCGTCAACCTGCTGGAGAACGCCGACCGCGCCAGCCCAAGCGGCGTTCCGATCGAGCTGGTCGCTGCAGCCAGCGGCGACATCGTGAGGCTCGGGGTACTCGACCGGGGGCGGGGCATCGGCAGCCTGCCCGCGGGCCAGGTGATCGACGCGAGCGATGTCTTGCCGCGGGGCCTCGGTCTCGAGATCTCGCGACGGTTGGCGGAGGCCTCTGGCGGCGTGGTGACTCTGGAGGCGCGCGACGGCGGCGGGGT
>Ga0316622_100004552_pt1 | contig 10205 bp, 5 predicted proteins | sample OWC_Aug_OW2_C1_D_FD_207646 | JGI IMG/M metagenome (GOLD analysis project Ga0316622, IMG submission 207646) | Wetland soil microbial communities from Old Woman Creek delta, Ohio, United States - OWC_Aug_OW2_C1_D5_C | ecosystem: Environmental > Terrestrial > Soil > Wetlands | place: USA: Ohio... | reverse complement strand
CGCTTGACCCTGCAAACGCGGGAAATCAAGCGGATCGAAGAACTGGCCCTGCGCCAGAGCCTGGAGACCATCCGGAACCGGGTGGATCAATTCGGCGTGACCGAGCCGCACATCGTCCCGGAGGGTGATCGTCGGATCGTCGTGCAACTGCCCGGCATCAAGGATCCGCAGCGGGCCATCAACCTCATTGGCAAGACCGCGCTGCTGGAGCTAAAAGCGGTGGATGACAGCCTCAACCCGGAAGAGGTCGCACAGGGGAAGGTGAGCCTGCCACCGGACCTGCAGCTCCTTTCTTTGCGAGAGGTGGACGACAATCGTCAGGTGGTCGGGAAGCGGCCCATCGTCGTTCGGCGGCAGCCGGTGATCACGGGTGCCAATCTCACCAGCGCGGAGGTGCGACCGGACGATCAGGGGGGATGGCTGGTGGCTTTCTCTCTCGACGGCGAGGGTGCACGCGTCTTCGGGGATTTCACGGGGGCGAACATCGGCAAGCACCTGGCCATCGTTCTGGACGACACGGTATTTAGCGCGCCAGTGATTCGATCCAAGATTGGCGAGGGCCGCGGCCAGATCGAGGGCAACTTCACCGCGGACACGGCCCGGGATCTCGCCATCGTCCTTCGGGCCGGCGCCTTGCCGGCCCCGGTCCAGATCATCGCCAACCTTACCGTGGGACCGAGCCTGGGGCAGGATTCCGTCCAGAAGGGTGTGCGGGCGGCCATCCTGGCGGCGATCCTGGTTGCCGCCCTCATGGCCTTCTACTATAAGCTGTCCGGGGTCATCGCCGATTTCGCCCTGATCCTGAACTCCATCATGCTCGTGGGGATCTTGGTGGCGATGCGGGCGACGCTCACACTGCCGGGCATCGCCGGGATCGCCCTGGGCATCGGGATGGCCGTGGACAGCAACGTCCTCATTTTGGAGCGCATCCGGGAAGAGTTGAAACTGGGCAAGACGGTCCGGTCGGCGATCGATGCCGGGTACGACAAGGCCTTTGTGACCATCGTGGACTCCCACGTGACCACGCTCATCACCGCGGCTGCCCTGTTCCTGTTCGGCACGGGGCCCATCAAAGGCTTCGCCGTGACCCTCAGCCTCGGGGTCGCCATCAACCTCTTCTCTGCGCTGGTTGGCACGCGAGTAGTCTACGACTGGATGACGTCGCGCCGGGACCTGAAGGCCTTGAGCATCTGAGGAAGATCGTGGGATCTGGGGCGCCCGGAGCGCAACGACGGGCGGCCCCATTGCTCTTCACTACCGTCGCCGTCAGGCGGACAAGGGAACGGGCTGATCGTGGAAATCCTCGGCAAGACCAACTTCGATTTCATCGGCAAGCGGTACATGGCGTATGCGATTTCGACCGTCCTCGTCTTACTGGGGATTGTGGCGCTTATCCAGATCTCGCGCGGGTCGGCCAACATGGGGATCGATTTCGCCGGTGGGACGTCAATCCAGGTGAAGTTTGAGCGGCCCGTGGATCTGGGGGCGGTGCGGCAAGCCTTGAGCCAGAGCGGGATCAAGGACAGCGAGCCGCAGCAGTTCGCCGACGGTCGAAGCGTCATGATCCGGCTCAAGCGGAGCACGGCGGAAGCCGGTATGGCGCAGCAGGTTCAGGATGCCGTGCGCGCGGGGATCCCCGACAACCCGTTCGTGGTGGAGGCATCCACCGAAGTCGGTCCGGCCATCGGCAAGGATCTACAGAACAAAGCCCTCCTGGCCATCGCCATCTCCCTGGCCGGGATCGTCGTGTACATCGCCTGGCGATTCGAGTTTCGCTTCGGTGTGGCCGCCACGGTGGCCACGTTTCACGATGTCCTGGCCGTGCTCGGCATCGTCTTCGTCCTCAACAAAGAGATCACCCTGCTCATCGTGACCGCGTTGCTCACCATCGCCGGATACTCCCTCACGGATACCGTGGTTGTGTACGACCGCATCCGCGAGAACCTCCGCGCCCGCCGCAAGGAGAGCCTGGGCGACACCATGAACGCCAGCATCAATCAGGTACTGGGTCGAACGGCCATGACGTCGCTCACCACCGTGCTCGCGTCGGGCTCGCTGTTCTTCCTCGGCGGAGAGATGCTGCACGATTTCGCGTTCGCCCTCAGTATCGGAATCTTTATTGGCACCTACTCGTCCTGGTTCGTGGCCTCTCCGCTGATCTACGAGTGGCGCATCCGCAGCGAGGCTGCCCGTCGCTCGCGGCGCTGAGGCCGGGGACGCCGCCGCCGTGTTCGAGCCGAGGGTCGGGAGGCGCTGGCAGATCGCCGATCGGGAGGCCGAGCTGGTGGCCGCTCTGAGCCAGGCGCTCGGAATTCCCCCCCTGCTGGCCCACCTGCTGGCGCGGCGCGGCTGCGCCACGCCCGAAGCGGCGCAAGCCTTCCTGGACGTCCCGTCGACCGCCCTGCACGATCCCCACAGCATGGCCGGCATGGCTGTTGCGGTAGAACGGCTGCAGCGTGCCGTGTCCGGGCGCGAGCCCATCCTCGTCTGCGGCGACTACGACGTGGATGGCGTCACCGGGATGGCCCTCCTCGTGAGCGGCCTCACGCGGGCGGGCGCCGAGGTGGCGTACGCCGTGCCGAACCGACTGGAGCACGGCTACGGTCTGCCGGCGAGCGTCGTCGAGGAGGCCGCCGCCAACGGCGTGCGTGTCCTGGTGACCGTGGACCACGGGATCAGCGCGCATGCCGAGGTATCCCTGGCGCGCGACCGCGGCCTGGACGTCATCATCTGCGACCACCACGTGCCTCCGCCCACCCTCCCGCCCGCCACCGCCATCCTGAATCCGCGCCAGAGCGGCTGCCTGTATCCCTTCAAGGAGCTGTCCGGCGTCGGGATCGCGTTCAAGCTGCTGCAAGCGTTCTACGGGCTCGAGGCCCGCGACGAGTATTGGCCGCTCCTGGACCTCGTGGCGCTCGGCACCATCGCAGACTTGGTGCCCGTGGTGGGCGAGAATCGAATCCTCGTCAAGCACGGCCTCGACCAGTTGGCCGTCACGACTCGGCCGGGACTCCGCGCCCTGGCCGAAGTGGCCGGCGTTCCGCTCTCCGGGCCCGGCGGGGTGACGCCGGGGCGGGTGGCCTTCGGCCTCGCACCTCGCATCAACGCCGCGGGGCGGGTGGACGACGCGACGGTGGCCGTGCGGCTGATGCTCACCACCGACCCGTTCGAGGCGCGGGATCTCGCGAGCCAACTCGACCAACGGAATCGCGAGCGGCAAGAGCTGGAGGGGCAGATCCTCGAAGAAGCCCTGGCGCACGCCGCGGCCACGCATGATCTCACGCGCGACCGGGCGATCGTGCTGGCCTCGCCGGGGTGGCACCCCGGCGTGCTCGGGATCGTGGCGGCGCGTTTGGTGGAGCGGTTCGGCCGGCCGGCGGCGCTGATCGGGACACAAGGCGATCAAGCGCGAGGGTCCGTCCGGGCGGCCGGGGGGTGGCACGTGGCGGATGCCCTTGGCCGCTGCGCCGACCTCTTGACTCACTATGGAGGACACCGATCGGCCGGCGGTTTCTCGCTCGCGCCGGACCGCATCGAAGCGTTCCGGGAGCGGCTCCTGTCCCTGGCGGCGGCGGACCTGACCGAGGAGGCCCTGGCGCCCGTCCTAGAGATCGATGCGGAAGTCGCCCTGGACGATCTGGACCTGGAGCTGGCGGATGCGCTGTCCCGACTCGGTCCGCACGGTTTGGGCAACCCCGAGCCGGTGCTGGCAGCTCGAGAGCTTCAAGTCATGCGCTCCCCCCGACTGGTTGGCCGGAACCATCTGAAAATGAAGGTCCGGCAATCGCCCGCGGGACGTCAGGTCGTGGAAGCGATCGGATTCAACCTTGGATCCTACGCGGAACTTCTCGATCACCCGATCCCGCCGCGAGTCGATCTGGCCTTTGTCCCGGAACGCAACGCCTGGAACGGGCGGGAAATCCTCCAACTGCGCGTCAAAGACCTCCGCCTCCTGGAGAGCGCATAGCCGCGCGACCGGAACCCGATCCGCATTCCGCCGGTGTATCCTGCCCCCTTTCTTCCGGCGCATCTGCGAGAAATACATCGCGGCGCGCCCACCGTCTGTCATGCTCCCACCTGTCGAAGCGGCATGCAACCCCCGTCGTTTCTTGTCGTTTCTTGAGTGCCAGACAGATGACGGGATCGTTTTCTCTTGACAAGGTCGGACTCGCCGCTATAGTTGCGCGATTGAAGAAGTGCAGTGGCGACGCGGTGTTGTGGGGCGCTGCCGCGGACTTGGCGCCTGGACCCGCTGTCGGGGAGCGGTGGATGCATCGGGAGGATCCGAAGAAAGGCGCTGCTGATCGTGTGCGGGTCATGTTCGAGGACAGCGCCGCGATAAAGGTGCAATTCGGCAAGGAAAATGCAAACCGGATTGCCGGAGTTGCCCGGCAAAAGTCTGATGTACTCCACCATGGAGGGAAGATCCTCTTCTGCGGCAACGGCAGCAGCGCTGGACCTCATGCGGTTGGCCGGGGCAATAGGTTCGAGACACCTTTCAGCAGGAGGAATGATTCCGTGATGCGGCGGCTCGTACCCTGGGCGACGTTGGTCCTCCTCATCTTCGGCCTCGTCGATTCGGCGCTAGCGGTGCGGTATCACTCGGGAATCCACCGAAAGCGGATCACGTCGTCAGAACGAGTTCCAGCCGCGTCGCGAGGGCGCCTGCAGCCGCCATCGCTCGGTGAATCGTTGGCGCTGCCCCGGGCCGGCCGGCCGACCTATTCCGACGGGTCGGACGTCTTCGGTGTGCGCGCGGCGTCGGCCGTCCTCATGGATGCGAACTCCGGCGTCGTCCTGTACGAACGGTCCCCGGATGCGGCCCGTCCGCCGGCGAGCGTGACCAAGATCCTCACGGCGCTGGTCATTCTCGAACACGGACAGCTGGCGGACACGGTGACGGTGAGTTCGGCCGCGGCCCGGACGGCGGGGTACCGGCTCGGTTTGCGCGCAGGCCAGCGCATCTCGCTGGGCGATCTCTTGGCGGCGATTCTGATCCGCTCCGCCAATGACGCCTCGGTGGCGGCAGCCGAGCACGTCGGGGGCAGCCTCGGCGGTTTCGTAGCCTTGATGAACGAGAAGGCCGCCGACATCGGCATGGCCAACAGCCGATTTACCAATCCGCACGGGCTGGATGAGCCGTTCCACTACACGACGGCACGGGACATGGCGACCCTCACGCGAGTCGCTCTGGACAACCCGACCTTCGCTGAGGTAGTGCGGACCCGCCAAGCCCGGGTCACGATCTGGAAACCGGGCCGCCAGAGGCTCGTGCCGCAGGCCCGAATCGTCCAGAGCCACAACCGTCTGCTCGGGCAGCTCGAAGGGGCGGACGGGGTTAAGACCGGTTACACGGATTCCGCAGGCCGCTGTCTGGTGGCTTCCGCCAGCCGGGGGAGCAGCCGGATGATCGCCGTCCTGCTGAATGACCCGCGACGCTGGACGGATGCAGCCATGCTGTTGGAGTATGGATTCGGATCTATCAGGGACGCCGCCCGCGTCCAGCCCGACGGCCCACCCTGGCATCCTGAGCGTGCCGAGGGATGGCCGCGGTTGGAAGCGCAGGCTCGCTTGGAGGAGCGCCCATGAAACGCACGGGTGGAATCGGTCTGGGTGGCCTCATGCTGGTGGTGTTCTGCTTGCCGGTCTTGGCGGTTGCGGCCAATCCGCCGGAGCCGACGCCGGGGGAGACTCCGGGCGCGCTCGAGTCCCCCTATGTCGTGAAGAAGGGGGATACGCTTTGGGGGATCTCTCGGGATCTCCTCGAGGACCCACTCCTCTGGCCGCGCCTGTGGGAACAGAACAAGTTCATCTCGAATCCCAATCGGATCTATCCGGGTGACCGGCTGGGCGTTCCCGGCAAAGAGGTCGCTCCCGCGCCGGCCGCCGCACCATCGCCGGCCCCGGTGGCCGAAGCGCCGAAACCCGAACCGGCGACGCCCGAGCCCCCGAAAGAGCCAGAGAAAGCCGAGGCTCCCGCGCCGCCAGCCGCACCGCCGGCGCCGGTCGAGGCGAAGCCGGCGCCCGAGCCCCCCGTGCCGCCCGCGAGCCAACACGCACGGGTGTGCACCCCCGCGCTGGTGGGGGAGGCGGAAGCCATGAAGGTGGGGATCGGGGAGCTTGTGAAGAGCACCGATAACCGCGTCATGAACTCCATGGAAGATCGGGTTTTCGTCGGATTGGATGCCGGCCGGCCACTCAACAAGGGCGACCGTCTGGCGGCTATTCGGGTGGGGCGGCTGGTTACCGACCCCAGGACAGGCGCGTCGGCAGGCCGCGTTCTGTACGTGCTTGGTCTGTTGGAAGTGACGGAGGTGAAGGATCGCGTCGCGCGGGCGCGGATCAGCTATAGTTGCGGACCCATCGGTGTCGGCGATCGGGTCGCCCCGTTTGCTCCCATGCCGTTCCCGGAGGAGAAAACGCCGCAGCCGGCTCGTCGGTCGGTGAACGCTGCCGTCCTCGACTCGCTCCGGGGGGAGACGCTGATCGGCCTGCAGCAGGTCGCCTTCGTGGATGTGGGCGCGAATCAGGGAATCGGCCCGGGCGACATCTTCGCCTTGATGCGGCAGAACGCGCCGGCCGCCACCAGCGCGGGCACGATGCTTCCGTTACCGCCCGATCGGCTGGGCGACGCCGTGGTCATCCGGGTTGCCGACCGCAGCGCGACCGTGTTGCTGACGGCCAGCTCCCGCGAGGTTCGGGTCGGCGACCTAGCGGTGTTGAGCTACCAGATAGCGCCCTGACCTCAAACCACATTCCCGAGGCCCCAGCGGGCCCAGACGAAAAGGGCGATGCGAGCGGGCGCCCGACCTCCAGCGGCAGCCGACTCGTCCTCCCCGGCCGTAACCGAACGGGAGGCCCGCTGGGCGTGCGGGTTGCTTCCGCAGCTCGGCGGCGTGGCGCTCCAGGGGTTCGTCGCCACGTTCGGTTCCGTGTCGGCGGCATGGGCGGCCTCGCCGGACGCTTTGCGGCAGGTGGCGGGGATCGGCCCGGCCACGGCCGAGGCCATGCGTCGCTTTCCGTGGCGGCGGATGCTCCGCGAGGATCAGGCGCGCGTCGCGCAAGCGGGGCTTACAGTCATCGTCTGGGGGGATGCCGAGTACCCCGCCCGCCTACAGGCCATTGCTTCCGCACCGCCGGTTCTGTACGTTCGCGGCGCGCTGGAGCCGGAGGATGAGGCCGCAGTGGCCATCGTCGGCTCCCGCCGTGCCACCGCCTACGGCGAGCAGATGGCGGGCGAGCTGGCGCGGGAATTGGGCCGGCGCGGGCTGACCATCGTGAGCGGGCTGGCGCGGGGAATCGACGCGGCGGCCCACCGGGGCGCCCTCGAGGTCGGGGCCAGGACCGTGGCCGTTCTGGGAAACGGACTGGATCAGACGTATCCGCCGGAGCACCGGGGTTTGGCGGCGGACGTCGCGGGCTCGGGCGCCCTCCTCAGCGAATTCCCGCTTGGCACGGCACCGCTCCGACTCCATTTTCCGCGAAGGAATCGGATCATTAGCGGCCTGAGCCTGGGCGTCGTGGTGGTCGAGGCGGGCGTGGAAAGCGGGGCGCTGATCACCGCGCACCACGCGCTGGAACAAGGCCGGGACGTGTTTGCGGTTCCGGGCCGGGTCCACGCGCGATACAGCGAGGGGTGCAATCGGCTGATCAAGGCCGGGGCCATGTTGGTGGAGAGCTGGGAGGACGTCCTCGCGGAGCTCGTGCCGAACCTGAAGCGCAGAAGGCGAGGACGCCAGGCCGGGCCGCCGCCGCCGGATCTTGCGGGCGAGGAACAGCGGATCTACGATCTCCTGGCGGATGGGCCGCTCCACATCGACGCCATCATCGTGCAGAGCGGACTGGGCGGAGGGCGGGCGGCATCCGTCCTGGTGGGATTGGAGATGAAGGGGGTCATCCGGCAACTCCGAGGCAAGGTGTTCGAGCGGACGGACGGGGGCTGATCCGTCCCCGGCGAGCAAGGGGCAGAGACGGACCCAAGGCCCGTGGTCGGCCTTGGGTTTTCGATTCTGGCAGGCCGCTGAAAAAGGCCCATCTGCGGCGTTGGTCCGCTCGGGCACTCACTGCGGCGTACCCGATGTACGCCTCACTCGGCCCATCGCGGACCGCCTTGCATCTGGACCTTTTTGAGCAGCCTGCGGAAAACGCAACTTTCAACCACCTGCTAGAACGTACAGAGATCAGGCATCGGCTTTCGGTATTCGGTAAAGCACCGAGGCTGAAGGCTGACTGCTGAAAGCTGACGGCTCGCTTCAAAGGAGTTTCCACCGGTGGCGAAGTCGCTGGTCATTGTCGAGTCTCCGGCAAAAGCCAAGACGATCAATAAATTCCTCGGCCGAAATTACACGGTCAAGGCGTCCATGGGGCACGTGCGCGACCTCCCCACGAAAAGCCTGGCGGTTGACGTGGAGAAGAATTTCGCGCCGAAGTACGAAGTCGTTCCCGGCCGCAAGAAGGTCCTGGACGAGCTGAAGAAGGCGGCCAAGGCGTCCTCCGCCATCTTCCTGGCGGCCGACCCGGACCGGGAGGGCGAGGCGATATGCTGGCACCTGGCGCACGAGCTGAAGGCCGCCAAGAAGCCGGTGCACCGGGTGATGTTCAACGAGATCACGAAACGCGCGGTCACGGAGGCCTTCACCCACCCCGGTGCCATCGACAAGCGCAAAGTGTACGCCCAACAGGCCCGACGCATCCTCGATCGGTTGGTCGGATACAAGATCAGCCCGTTGCTCTGGGAAAAGGTCCGCCGGGGCATTTCCGCAGGACGGGTCCAGTCGGTGGCGCTCCGCCTGGTGGCGGATCGAGAGAAGGAGATTCGAGCCTTTGCTCCAATGGAGTACTGGACCATCACGGCACGGCTGGCGCGGCCTGACGGAAGCGGACCCGAGTTTCCCGCCCGACTGGCCAAAGTGGACGGGGAGAAGGCCAGTATTCCTTCCCAGGAGGCGGCGGACGCGATCCACGCGGAGCTTCAGGCGCCCGGCACCGCCTACCGCGTGGCCGCGCTCACTCGCAAGGAAAAGCGGCGGAATCCGGTTGCGCCTTTCACCACGAGCAAACTGCAACAGGAGGCGGCTCGCAAGCTCCGCTTCACTGCCAAGAAGACAATGCAGGTGGCTCAGCAACTGTACGAGGGGATCGAGCTGGGCGAGGCCGGGTCGATCGGCCTCATCACCTACATGCGCACGGATTCGACGCGAATCTCCCCCGAGGCACAAGCGGAGGTCCGCGCGTTCGTCGCCGAGCGGTTCGGCGCCGAGTTCCTGCCGGAACGCCCCCCCGCGTACAAGAGCGGTAAAGGCGCTCAAGAGGCGCACGAGGCGATCCGTCCGACCTCCGTGCTGCAAGAGCCGGGACAGGTCGCCGCGTATCTCACGCGGGACCAGTTGCAGCTGTACACGCTCATCTGGAACCGGTTCGTGGCCTCCCAGATGCGGCCGGCCATCTTCGACACGACCGCAGCGGAAATCACCGCAGGCCGATTCACGTTCCGGGCCAGCGGCCAGCACATGACGTTTGCGGGATTCATGCAAGTCTACGTTGAAGGGCAGGATGAGGCCCAGCAGGATGAAGCCCGACAAGCGGAAGGCGAGGAGAACGAAGAGCGGAGCCTGCCGGAGCTCGCGGAAGGGCAGTCGCTCGACTGCCGTGGGCTGGAGCCGGTCCAGCATTTCACCCAGCCGCCTCCCCGCTACACCGAGGCCACACTGGTCAAGGAGCTGGAGGAGCAGGGGATCGGGCGTCCGAGCACTTACGCCGCCATCCTGAGCGTGATTCAGAACCGGGATTACGTGGTCAAGGCGGAGGGGAAATTCAGGCCCACGGAGTTGGGCGAGATCGTCGTGGACCTTCTGGTGGAGAGCTTTCCTCGCATCCTGGACCCCGGCTTCACGGCGCAGATGGAGACCAAGCTGGACGAGATCGAGGAGGGGACGGCCGACTGGTTGGAGGCCATGCACGAGTTCTACGGGGCCTTCACGCGCTGGCTGGAGCACGCCAAGAAGAAGATGAAGAACGTCAAGGCCATGGAAGAGCCGACGGACCAGGTGTGCGAGAAGTGCGGTCGGGCCATGGTCATCAAGTGGGGACGCTTCGGCAAGTTCCTGGCCTGCTCAGGTTACCCCGACTGCAAGAACACGAAGGAACTCTCCGGAAACGGCAATAGCGGGCCGGATGCGGGCGGCAACGGCAACGGCGAGAACGCG
>Ga0316622_100004551_pt1 | contig 10205 bp, 9 predicted proteins | sample OWC_Aug_OW2_C1_D_FD_207646 | JGI IMG/M metagenome (GOLD analysis project Ga0316622, IMG submission 207646) | Wetland soil microbial communities from Old Woman Creek delta, Ohio, United States - OWC_Aug_OW2_C1_D5_C | ecosystem: Environmental > Terrestrial > Soil > Wetlands | place: USA: Ohio... | reverse complement strand
TGTGGCAGCCCATCGCCTGCAGGGACAGCATCATTGCGGCGAGTTCGTCGGGGCTGACCTCGCGCCCCATCCCCTTCTGGCTGATGTCCCAGTTCTGGCAGTAGACGCAACGCAGGTTGCACCAGGCAAAGAAGATCGTGCCGGAGCCGCGCCAGCCGCGCAGCGGCGCTTCCTCACCGTGGTGCGGGCCGTAGCTCGCGACCACCGCCCGCTCGCCGGTCCGGCAGACCGCGCCCTTGATGCCCTCGAAGCGGTTCACCCGACAGTAGCGGGCGCACAGGTCGCACGACCGCATGTGCGCCCAGGCGGTTTCGACGCGCTCATCCAGGGCGCCGGACTCGAGCAGGACCAGATACGCAGAGCGGAACATCGCGGTGCTACAGCCAGGACCTCGCGGCGATCCTCGCGCCGAGCCCGTCCCAACGACAAGGCTCACTTCGGGCCTGGCTCTTCGTCGCTGTCACAGCAACGGTGGGCTGACCTTCCGATTCCGACTCGCAGCACCATTGACAACGTCCTACGGCCGTATCCCTCAAACTGGCTGCATGGGTGGTGCGTCTCGCGCGCGGTGTCCGGTCAACGGCGGCTAGGCGCAGCTGTGTGAATCTTCACGTAGCTATGCGTGGTGGGCTACCGCTCGTCGTCCTCCAGATGGCCTTCGCGCGTCATGAGATCGAGAATGCGCTTCAACAGGTCCACCTGTTCGGCCATGTTGATGCCGCCCGCGACCACCCCGCCGTGCAGACCCTCGTAGAACAGGAGGTCGGAATCCGGTGGGATCGATTCCCACACGGCTGGGTCTTGATCGCCAGCGGGGTATGACGCGCACGCCCCGGCGGGCGTCACGATGGACCAGCTGGTCGTCCTGGGCCCTACCTTCCTGCTCAAGGCCAGGCACCAGCCGAAGGACTTCGACCGCCGCATCACGGTCGATATGTGGCTGTATCCCGACGGCTCGCGCATCATGGAAATCTCCGCCAACATTATCTGAGCGTCTGCGGAACCGAATCCACAACCAGGCCGTGGTTTCTCCCTGGCCGTCGCGACTACGTTTCGAAGGGACGAGCTGCGTGCACGAAGACAACAGGAATTGGAGGAGGCGAGGTAATGAGTAACGTCCTACAAGAGGTTCTGGCAGCGAACAGCCGCTATGCAGCGGATTTCGGCGACAAGGGCAAGCTCCCCATGCCGCCGGGACGGAGGTTTGCCATTCTGACGTGCATGGACGCGCGACTTGATCCGGCGAAGTACGCCGGGCTCGCGGAAGGCGACGCGCACGTGATCCGGAATGCTGGGGGTCGCGCCAGCGACGATGCGATTCGCTCGCTGGTGATATCGCACAAGCTGCTGGGAACCCGCGAGTGGTTTGTCGTTCACCACACCGACTGCGGGATGGAGACGTTCACGAACGACATCATGGCTGGCTTGCTGAACAGCAGCTTGGAGACGGCAACCGTCGATGCCAGCGGCTGGCATGACACTGGCAAGGGTCCTGGGTCACCCGAGGGACGTTACATCAACTGGCTTACGATCGCGGACAACGCAGCGAGTGTCGTGGAGGACGTGAAACGCATCAGGGCCCACCCACTGGTGCCGAAGTACATCCCCGTCTATGGATACATCTACGACTGCAAGACGGGACGACTGGTCGAGGTTCCGGAGGCTACCGCCGCTGGCAAAGCCGCCTAGATCTTGATCACTGTCGTGTCAGTTGCCAAAGGCCGGAATTCCGGCCTTTCTTCGTCGCGGACACGGCTTCATATGCGCAAGCAATTTGTTGGATTCCAGTCGCAGGGGCTGGGTGGCGCATCCGCCTGTGCCAAGGGGCCCGCATCGGGCGCAGTTGTGCTGACGTCGGCCTGCTATGCGGAAACGTGGTAGGTCAGGCACCCTTCAGGAACCACCCATCGAGGACGACGCGGCGAGTTAGCCATGGGCTGCGCAGGATGGCACTGCCCAGGGCGCGCCGCGCGAATGCCGGGATCAGCGCGGCTGCACCCGACCTCGGCCTTCCCAGCCTCGCCCGCAGGCGCGTCCAGTAAGGCATCAGGCGCTCCACCCGATAGTCGCCCGACGCTTCCCGGATCACGTCCGCCGCCAGCAGCCCCGACTCGATCGCGGGGCGGATGCCCTCCCCGGTCTGCGGGTGCGCCAGCCCGGCGGCATCGCCGACCAGGAGAATTCCATCCGCCAGGGGCGCGGGCATCGCAGCGTCGTACAGGCGGTTGGCGTGGCCCTTGAAGGCGGCGGGACAGGCCGACAGGCGCCCCGTCGCGCACAGCCAGTCGCAGAAGCGCTGCACGTGCCCCGGCAGGTCGCGCGGATCGTCGCGGCCCAGGCCGACGTTGAGGTGGTTCCCCTTGCGGATGACCCAGCCGTAGCCGGCGAGGTCCTCGCAGAAGTAGAGCTCGGGCACCCCGCCGGCCACGGGGCCCGCCCCCTCGGCGCCGATGGGGAACTCCACCTCCTGGGCGCGGATGACCGGCACCGGCTCGTCGCCTCGCAGCTGGCGGGCGACGGGGCACGCGTGACCGCCGGCCCCCACGAGCACCGGCGCGCGGAGACGGCCGTTCACCACCCAGTCCTTTCCCTCGCGCACGATCTCGCGGACGGCCTCGCCGAGGATCAGGCGCGCGCCCGACCGCTGCAGCAGGTAGTCGTCGAATTCGCAGCGGCGGATGCCGTAGCTGACGGGCCGCTTATAGTCCGTCTCGACGGGGCGGCCGCCGATCAGGCCCGTCCGGAACGCCGTGATGGGCTGCCACGTGCGGCCGCGCGCATAGTCGCCCGGGTCAATCTGCAGCGCATCGAGGACCGGCGGCGTGATCCAGCCCGCACAGACCTTGTCGCGTGGGAAGCTGCTGCGGTCGATGACGACGACGTCGAGGCCTGCGGCATGCAGCGCGCGGGCGCACGACGAGCCCCCCGGCCCACCGCCAACGATGAGCGCGTCGCAGCGCTCGCTGGTGTCAGTCACGGTAGATGACCGCCCGCGTCCAGGCGACGTCGCCGGCGCCGGTGCGGTTGAACAGCACCTGGAAGAGCTGCAGCGCCCCCGAGTGGAAGGCCGCGATGGATCCCGAGAGGTAGAGGCGCCAGGCGCGGACGAAGGGCTCGTCGAACATCGCGTGCACCTCGTCGACGTGCTGCTCGTAGCGGGCGAGCCAGTGCTCGAGGGTCCGGGCGTAGTGCTGGCGGAGGTTCTCGACGTCGAGAACGGCGAAGTGGAACGGCTCGAGCATTTCCATCATCTCGCGCACGGTCGGCGTGTAGCCACCGGGGAAGATGTGCCGCTCGATCCAGGGGTTCATCGGGGCGCTGATCGACGACCCGATCGAGTGAATCAGGCCGCGCCCCGCGGGCGTCAGCACGCGGTCGACCACGCGGCCCAGATCCCGGTAGTGCCGCGGGCCGACGTGCTCGAGCATGCCGACCGACACGAAGGCGTCATACTCGCCCTCGATCTCCCGGTAGTCGCCCTCGACGAACTCGACGCGATCGGACAGCCCCTCCGTGCGCGCCCGCTCGCGCGCGTAGGCCAGCTGCGACGTCGAGATGTTGAAAGCCCGCACCTGCGCGCCGTAGTGCCTCGCCATGTGCAGCGCCAGCGCGCCCCAGCCGCAGCCGGCCTCAGCGACGCGGTCGCCGGGCCGCAGGTCCAGCTTGCGGCACACGTAGTCCATCTTCGACACCTGCGCGGCCTCGAGCGTCATCGCCGGGTCGGCAAAGTAGGCGCAGGTGTAGACCAGCTGCCGGTCCAGCCACAGCCGGTAGAAGTCGTTGCCGATGTCGTAGTGGTGGTGGATGTTCTCGCGCGACTGCTGCTCGGCGTTGCCGCTGGGCCGGTTGACGAACCGCAGCACCGCCGCGAGCGGGCTTCTCACGGTCGACGTCAGGGAGACGCGGTAGATCGCCTTGCCCAGCTCGACGAGGCTGCCGTCCACGTCGAGCCTGCCGGCGCTGTAGAGCTCGCCAAACTGCAGGTCGGGATTGAGGGCGAGCTTGAGGAGCGACTGCCTGTCGTGGACTTGAATCCACACGACCGGCCTCGCGGTCTCCAACGGCAGCCGGGTGCCGTCCCACAGGACGAAACCGAGTGGCACGCCGCTGAACCCTTTCAACAGGAGGCGGACCAGCATCGCGTCGAGCGCGCCACTGCGCGACCGGCGTTTCCGGCCCTGCTCCCACGCGGTGCTCTGATCGCCCCTCACCGTACGCTCCCGCACGCCGACCGCACTTCGGTCACCGCATGACCTCCCTTTGGCGCAACTCCGACTCGCGCGCGATTCGGATGATAACCCCATCGGTACGGGGATTGCGGGTATTCCTCCGGGCGCCCCAGGCTCGGCTTGGTGGGAACGCCAGCCGCGGCGCGAACAGCCACCGCGCCGCGTACGCCGCGTCGCCAAGCTGCGCGATGGGATCTGCGATCCGGCGCGCAGTTCGCCAGCCGACCAGAACGCCGACGATCAGAGCGCCCCCGGTCAGCAGCAGCGTCACGCGCATGCTCGCGCGGATCCTGTCCGTGAAGTCGGCTTCGGAGGCGGTGAAGGCGGAAGATCGATCCGACCCGGACATGGCCGGCGTCCAGTCAACGGCAGCTACGCACAGAGACCTGACGGCTGATCAATCAGGAGCCGCTGGTCCGGCTCCTGATTGGCCAACCGCCGATGTCAAATCTTTCGACACTGAGCTGGCGGATTGAGGCCAGTGACCCCTTCGGCAGGACCCGGCCAATAGCGGACACACGGATACGCGGCGATGACCTGGGCGCAGCGCCTGAAGCGGGTCCTCGGCATCGACATCGCGACCTATACTCATCCCCTGCAGAATTACGGCATGGTGTCCGCCAACCCCGCGAACACCCGCAGTGCCAGCGGCTGGCGCGGCGGCGGGGGATGGCCGGGAATGCCGAGGTCGAGGACGCGCAGCCAGGCGCCGGGAATGCTTTTCGGCTGGCGTCGCGGCGTCGTATCGGGTCGTTTGTCGTTCATGTCGTTTCTCCCGCGATGAGTGAGGAAGGGACCACGTCCCTGGGGTCTCGCACGCGTCCCTACCGGAATCAGTTCAAGTCGAAGCGATCGAGGTTCATCACCTTGCTCCACGCTGCCACGAAGTCGCGGACGAACTTCTCCTTCGCGTCGTCCTGGGCGTAGACCTCGGACAGTGCCCGCAGCTGCGAGTTCGAGCCGAAGACCAGGTCGACGCGCGTGGCGGTCCACTTGAGCGCGCCGGTCGCGCGTTCGCGGCCTTCGAATTGATCCGCAGCCTCAGAGACCGGCTTCCACTCCGTGCCAATGTCGACCAGGTTCACGAAGAAGTCGTTGGTAAGGGTCCCGGGCCGCCGGGTGAAGACGCCGTGGGGCGACTGGCCGACGTTGGCGTTGAGCGCGCGCAGGCCACCGAGGAGCACCGTCATCTCGGGCGCGGTCAGCGTGAGCAGTTGCGCCTTGTCGAGCAGCAGCTCTTCGGCCGGAACGCTGTACTGGGCCTTCAGGTAGTTGCGGAACCCGTCCGCCGTGGGCTCGAGCACTGCGAAGGACGCGACGTCGGTCTGCTCCTGCGAGGCATCGGTGCGACCGGGGGAGAACGGCACCTCGATCGCGTGCCCGGCGGCCTTGGCGGCCTGCTCGACGGCGGCGCAGCCGCCCAGCACGATCAGGTCGGCCAGCGAAACCTTCTTGCCCCCGGTCTGCGCGGCATTGAACGCGGTCTGGATGCCCTCGAGTACGGCGAGCACCTTCGCCAGCTGGACCGGCTGGTTGGCCTCCCAGTCCTTTTGCGGCGCCAGGCGGATGCGCGCGCCGTTCGCCCCGCCGCGCTTGTCCGAGCCGCGGAAGGTGGAGGCAGAGGCCCAGGCGGCCGAGACCAGCTCCGACGTCGACAGGCCCGAGGCGAGGATCCTGGCCTTGAGGTTCGCGCTGTCCTTCGCGTCAATGAGCGCGTGGTCGACGGCGGGCACGGGGTCCTGCCAGACCAGCACTTCGGACGGCACCTCGGCGCCCAAATAGCGCGAGCGCGGCCCCATGTCGCGGTGGGTCAGCTTGAACCAGGCGCGGGCGAAGGCGTCGGCGAAGGCCTGCGGGTTCTTGTGGAAGCGCCGCGCGATCGGCTCGTAGATCGGGTCGAAGCGCAGCGACAGGTCCGCCGTGGTCATCATGGGCGGATGCTTCTTCGAGGGGTCGTGCGCATCCGGGATCATGTGCTCGTCGCGCACGTCCTTGGCCCGCCACTGCCAGGCGCCGGCGGGGCTCTTGACCAGCTCCCACTCGTAGCCGAACAGCATGTCGAAGTAACCCATGTCCCACTTCGTCGGGTTCGGCTTCCACGCCCCTTCGATGCCGCTGGTCGTGGTGTACACGCCCTTGCCGGTGCCGAAACGGTTCTTCCAGCCCAGGCCCATTTCTTCCAAAGGAGCCCCTTCCGGCTCGGGGCCGACCAGCTTCGGGTCACCCGCGCCGTGCGCCTTACCGAAGGTGTGGCCGCCCGCCACCAGCGCGACGGTCTCCTCGTCGTTCATGGCCATGCGGGCGAAGGTCTCGCGCACGTCGCGGCCCGAGGCGACCGGGTCCGGGTTGCCGTTCGGTCCTTCGGGATTCACATAGATCAGGCCCATCTGCACGGCCGCCAGGGGATTCTCGAGCTCGCGGTCGCCGCTGTAGCGCTTGTCGCCCAGCCACTCGGACTCCTTACCCCAGTAGATGTCCTCTTCCGGCTCGTAGATGTCCTCGCGCCCGCCGCCGAAGCCGAAGGTCTTGAAGCCCATGGATTCGAGCGCGCAGTTGCCGGCCAGGACCATCAGGTCGGCCCAGGAGATCCGGTTGCCGTACTTCTGCTTGATCGGCCAGAGCAGGCGACGCGCCTTGTCGAGGTTGCCGTTGTCGGGCCAGCTGTTGACCGGCGCGAAGCGCTGGTTGCCATGGCCGGCGCCGCCGCGCCCGTCTGCGATGCGGTAGGTGCCAGCGCTGTGCCAGGCCATGCGGATGAACAGGCCGCCGTAATGGCCCCAGTCGGCCGGCCACCAGTCCTGGGAGTCGGTCATCAGCGCGTAGAGGTCCTTCTTGACTGCCGCCAGATCGAGCCTCTTGAATTCCTCGGCGTAGTTGAAGCCCTCGCCCATGGGGTCGGACTTCGCGGAGTGCTGGCGCAGGATCTTGAGGTTCAGCTGGTTCGGCCACCAATCACGATTCGACTGCGCGCTGGCCGTTGTCCGGGCGCCGTGCGTGGCATGGAATGGGCATTTGCTTTCGGTGCTCATGGGTTGCGCTTCCTCAGGTGTTCGGCATGGGGTTTCAGGTCTGCTTGGGCTGAAGCGTAGGCCGTTCCGAAGCGCGCCGGAAATTGGTTGTGGGCATGAGCACGATTGGCGGGGGCTATTGGCCCCACCACGTGGGGCCGTGGCGTCGTCAGGCGCGGTGGCCGGTACCCGCTCGCAGCACGGCCAGGGTCGCGAGGCTGAACAGGACGGCGAGGAGGACGATCCGGCGCGCGACCCGTGGACAGCGGGCGACGAGCGCGAGGACGGCGCCGAGCCAGAGGCCGGCGCTCACGGCAATCAGCAGGAGCTCGTCATCGCCCAGCATGTGCCTTCGCTCTGCGCCGCTGACGAACGCCATCTCCGTCTCGCGGCGGGTGCAAGGTCTGGCCGGCCGCGTCCATGCTGGTGTCGAAGTGTTTTCACAGGTAGGTGGGGGAGGAGCAGACCGGCGACGACGCGTTGCGGATCGTCGAGATGGACGCCGGTGGGCTTCCCCACGTGGCCGACCTGCGCTTGTCGGCCACCTCCGGGCATTCACAACGCCAGTCAGACTTGTCGCGCCAACCGCGGCGCGTCGCCGGGGAGCGACTGTTACCCTTGCGGGGCGAAAGTCAGCGAAGTCACGAGGAAGTTTCAGGGCGGCGGGTGGTTCTTGGTCGCCACCCGGGGAAGCCATCGTCAGTTCAAGGAACCTCGAGGCGTTCGCAGCGCACCTGAGGCTGGGCCGTTACGCCGACCGCTCGCATAGTTCGTCAAGGCGCACCGTCCCACGCATGCCAACCAGCACGTCAACGTTGGTGTCGCGCCGGTGCGCAGGGCATCAACTGCCGCGATCAGAACGGACAGCAGGAAGGACCGGCTACCGCGTTGACGCCGGGGTCGCGGCCCGCCAATGACGGTAGGCAAGCAGCAGCAGCGTGACAGCGGTCAGCGGCATGACGAACCATCCCATCACCGCGCTGAATGGCCCCAGGGCATCGTGCCGGCTCGCCAGCAGGATCAGATAAGCGGTGTAGGCGACGTAGTAGGCCAGGAACAGCAGGCCGTTCCAGCGGGAGATCAGGCTGCCGGTGAAGAACACCGGCAGGCAGGCGAACGCAACCGCGACCATGACGGGAATGTCGAACGCGAGCGCGGCTGGCGCACGGTCAGGGTCGTCGGTGCGCCCACGGCCGAGAAGCCGAGCACGGAGAGGATATTGAAGATGTTGCTGCCAACCACGTTGCCGACGGCAATGTCGCGCTCGCCGCGGACCGCTGCGAGGATCGATGTGGCCACCTCGGGCAGCGAGGTGCCGGCGGCGACGACGGTGAGGCCGATGACCAGCTCGCTCACCCCCAGGTAGCGGGCAAACGCGGTCGCCGCGTCCACCAGCCAGCGTGAGCCGAGCACCAGCAGCGCCAAGCCGCCAACGACCAGCAGCACCTGGACGCCCCAGTGGGCATCCCAGCCGCGGTTCCCGGCCGCGAAGGCCTCGTTGTACTCCGCCCGGATCGCGCGGGTCTCGCGGCGGCTCTGGCGGATGACGAGCACGGTATACGCGACGAGCAGCGCGGCAAGCAGGGCCCCGTCCCAGCGGCCAATGCCGCCGTCCGCGGCGAGCGCCCAGAACAGCAGCGAGACCGCGATCATGATCGGCACCTCCTGACGAATGACCTGCTGGTTCACCACCAGAGGGGTGATGGCAGCGGAGATGCCTAGAATGAACAGGATGTTGAGGATGTTGCTGCCGACGACGTTGCCGATGGCAATGTCTACCTGACCCGACCAGGCGGACTGTACCGAGACTGCGAGCTCCGGCGCGCTGGTGCCGAAGGCGACGACGGTGAGGCCGACCACCAGCGGCGAGATCCCGAACGATAGAGACAGCTTGGCGGCGCCACGTACCAGCGCCTCCGCGCCGGTGACGAGGGCTATCAGACCGAGACCGAACCAGAAAACACTCACAGTAGCTTCTGCCACTCCAAGCAGGCTTCCAAGGTGTGCTCTCCATGCACCCAAAGATAGCGGGACGCCATCGAGCGTCCTCGGACTGTTGGGCTTCCTGTGGGCGATGAAGGTACTGGCGCCCGCCTCTTGGCGGTACGGGTGGCGGTATGAGTACCAGTTTCCGAGGAATGCGGTCGGTAGCTTGGCCCCAACATATCGTTTTATGGAGCCGGTGGGCGGACTCGAACCGCCGACCTACTGATTACAAAAGGGGCCCGGCTCGTCGCGCAACTCGGCAAAACACGCTCGAACAGCAACTTAGCTGAGTGTCTCGGCGTGTTCAAGGGCGTATTTCGGTGTCTTGATGTGCCCTGTCTTGTGCCCCGAATAGCGGATGGGCCGCTGCCCTTATTCCGGCAAAGCGACCGCTCCAGTCCGAGGCACGATCAGTTCCGGGCCTTCGGGCCCCGCCTTGTTGACGGTGCGGGGAGACGCGCTATCCGCGAAGCCAGTCAGCGGGGCAGGGCCGCAGGAGGTGGTCGATGCTGCTACGAGCCTGCTTCGGATCGAGCCAGGTTGCGTAGTCCTCGGGACCGAGGATGACGACCATTCGGTCGTGGATCGGTTCGACCACCTTGTTCGCGGTGCCGACAATGACGGTGCACGAGAGAAGGGGTGGGGCATCCGGCCCGTGCCATTCCCCCGAGAGACCGGCGAACGCAAGCTCCTGGCCGTCCGCGGCACTGAAGTACCAAGGCGGCTTGCGGCCCTGTTCCTCGCGCCACTCGTAGAAGCCGCTAGCCGGCACCAGGCAGCGCCGGCTGCGGTAAGCCGCCCGGAAGGCCGGCCTCTCGGCGATCGTCCCGGCGCGGGCATTAAAGGTCGCGTAGGAAGTGCGGGGTTCCTTCGACCACGCCGGGATCAACCCCCAGCGCATGTTGGCTAGCTCATAGCCCCCGACCTCGTTAGTCCGGACGACCGGCACGATTTGGGTCAAGGCGATGTTGTAGTGCGGCTG
>Ga0316622_100004550_pt1 | contig 10206 bp, 10 predicted proteins | sample OWC_Aug_OW2_C1_D_FD_207646 | JGI IMG/M metagenome (GOLD analysis project Ga0316622, IMG submission 207646) | Wetland soil microbial communities from Old Woman Creek delta, Ohio, United States - OWC_Aug_OW2_C1_D5_C | ecosystem: Environmental > Terrestrial > Soil > Wetlands | place: USA: Ohio... | reverse complement strand
ACCCTCGCTCCGTCAGCGAAGGCCATGTTGTACTCCTGGCCACCCCGCCGGACCCACACCTCCAGGTGCTTGGACAGCGCATTGACGACCGACACCCCGACGCCGTGCAGGCCACCGGAGAACTGATAGTTCTTGTGGGAAAACTTGCCACCGGCGTGCAGCCGCGTGAGGATGACCTCGACCCCGGAGACCCTTTCGCCGGGGTGGACGTCAACCGGCATGCCGCGGCCGTCGTCGGTCACGCTGAGGGACCCGTCCGCGTGCAGGGTCACGGCGATGTGCGTAGCGTATCCCGCCAGGGCCTCGTCAACGCTATTGTCGATGACCTCCTGGGCCAGGTGGTTCGGCCGGGACGTGTCGGTGTACATGCCCGGCCGGCGGCGCACCGGCTCGAGCCCCGTCAGGACCTCGATGGCGGAGGCGTCGTAGCCGCTCACTGATACCCCTCGGCCCCCGAGAAGCCGGGCGGAACGCGCATCTCGAGCCGCCTCAGGGCCGTGGGCCGGTCAAAGGGGAGTGACCTCACGGTGCAGAGGTAGCCCCTGGCGAGATGGTAGCGGTAGGCGTAAGGGCCATCCTGCCGGATGAGCGCCCACTCCTCAGTGGGGATCGGGCGAAGGATCCGGGCACTCGTGCCGTAGGCATAGGAGCGGGCCACGTTGGCCTGGCAGCGGATGCCTTCGTACCGGACATTGCGGGCGCCGTCTCCGGAGGCAAGGACGATGGTGTAGCGGGTGACGCCGTCGCGCGCGAGGCTGAGCGACGCCGTGTCGATCCGGTAGCGGTAGGGATCGCCGGGGCGGCCCACGTCGATCTCGAGCAGGTTTGCCTCCTCCGGGTACGCTGGGAGTGTCGGCGCGTCCTCGCGCCAGGTCGGGGCCTCGTCGCTCGGCGCCTCGGAGAACACCGAGCAGCCGGCCAGCGCAACCAGCAGGCAAAGGCCAGTCAGAAGAGCCCGCGCATGCCATCCCATTCCCCGTCTCCCTCGCCTGCGCACGGGCGCACAGTGTAACCCGAAAAAAACAAAGGCCGGGTCGTCGGGATGACGACCCGGCCCTCTTCGCACCGCTCGTTAGCAGGCGGTCGAGGGAGGGTTCTCCTGCCCTTTCTCAACGCGCTGAGCGCGGCGCATGTCCGTGCTGGGCTGCTACAAATCAGACACCTGCGTGTTTGACTCGCCAGCGGGACATCCCCGTCGGCCCCCCCGGCAGGGTGTCTTTTTCAGCACCCTCCTGGTCGTCAGTCCATGCTGTCCAGGGCCTTCTGGAAGCGGTTCGCGTGCGACCGCTCCGCCTTGGCCAGAGTCTCGAACCAGTCCGCGATCTCGTCGAAGCCTTCATCGCGAGCGGACTTTGCCATGCCCGGGTACATGTCGGTGTACTCGTGCGTCTCGCCCGCGATCGCGGCCCGCAGGTTGTCACCCGTGGGGCCAATCGGCAGGCCCGTCGCCGGATCGCCGACCTGCTCCAGGTACTCCAGGTGACCGTGGGCGTGGCCGGTCTCCCCCTCCGCGGTGGAGCGGAACACCGCGGCGACGTCGTTGTAGCCCTCGACGTCCGCCTTGGCGGCAAAGTAGAGGTAGCGGCGGTTGGCCTGGGACTCGCCTGCAAACGCGTCCTTCAGATTCTTTTCCGTCTTGCTGCCCTTGAGTGCCATCGGTTTCTCCTCCTGCTGAGTGCATCCACTGGATGCGTTGACCCCCATTTGAGGGCGCCCGGGACTTAATTTAGACTAGGTCTAAAAGCAAGACCAACTTAAACTATCACCCTTCCGCCTGTCAACCGCCGTTGTCGACGGCCGTGGCGATGCCCTAAAGCGATTTGACCGCCAGATGCTCATGTAGTAACTTCAACGACTTACCATGCGGAGGGTATCCGTGTCGAGCAATGGCGAGGACCTGGATTTCGAGCAGGCCTTCAGGGAGCTGGAGAGTCTCGTCGAGCGGCTCGAGCGCGGGGACATGAGCCTCGATGACTCCTTGCGGGGCTTCGAGCGGGGTCTCGCCCTTCAGCACGCCTGCCAGCGAGCCCTGGACGACGCCGCGCGCAGGTTCGAGATCCTGACCCGGAAGGACGCGGGCGCCACCGTTCAACCCTTCGAGCCCAATGACCGGTGAGCTGACGTTGCAGCCGCTCGACACCCTACTGCAGGACTATGGGGCACGGGCCGAGACCGTCCTGGAGCGTTGGCTGCCGGAGGGCCGGATACAGCCGACCCGGCTCCATGAGGCCATGCGTTACGCCGTGCTGGGCGGCGGCAAACGGATACGGCCTGCCCTGGTGTACTCAACCGGCCAGGCCCTCGATGTGGACCTGGACGCCCTGGATGGCCCGGCAGCGGCCGTCGAGCTCATCCACGCCTACTCCCTGGTTCATGATGACCTGCCGGCGATGGACGACGACGACCTGCGGCGCGGACGGCCCACCTGCCACCGAGCCTACGACGAGGGCACCGCCGTACTCGTCGGCGACGCTCTGCAGGCCCTGGCCTTCTACGTCCTGGCTCACGACGGAGCGCTGCGCGTTTCGCCGGATCGCCGACTCGAGATGGTGAAGACCCTCGCGATGGCGGCCGGCTCCCGGGGCATGGCCGGAGGCCAGGCGCTGGACCTCGAGGCGGTCGGCCGACAGCTGAATTGCGCGGAGCTCGAGAACATGCATATTCATAAGACCGGGGCGTTGCTCCGGGCGTGCGTCCGGCTCGCCGCGCTTGCCGCGCCCGGGACGCCCGACACCCTGCTCGAGCGGCTGGACCGCTACGCGAAGTGCATTGGCCTCGCGTATCAGGTCCGCGACGACGTGCTCGATGTGGAGGGTGCGACCGAGCGTCTGGGCAAGTCCCAGGGCGCAGATGCGGCCCGCCACAAGCCGACATACCCCTCCGTCCTCGGCCTGGCGCGCTCGGAAGAACTGGCGAGGGGGCTCCACGATCAGGCACTCGAGAGCCTGGCCGGGCTCGATGCCCGCGCCGACCCGCTGCGCTGGCTCTCAGCCTTCATCGTCGAGCGCGCTCACTGACTCGCCCCCGCGCCCGCCTCGGGTCGCTGCCACCTGCCGTTGAGCTCAGCTTATGTGCAAGCCCGGTACCTATCCTATCCTCGACCGCGTCGACAGCCCGTCTGACCTGCGGGTCCTGCCCGAGGACCAGCTGGTGCCTCTCGCGGGGGAGATCCGCGACTTCCTGATCAACACGGTATGCCAGACCGGCGGGCACCTGGCGGCCAGCCTGGGCACCGTCGAGCTCACCCTCGCGATCCACTATGTATTCGACACGCCTGAGGACCGGCTGGTCTGGGACGTCGGCCATCAGGCCTACCCCCACAAGATCCTGACCGGCCGCCGGGCGCGCATGGAGACACTGCGCCAGCGAGGCGGGATCGCGGGCTTCCCGCGCCGCGACGAGAGCCCCTTCGACACCTTCGGCGTGGGCCACTCGAGCACCTCGATCAGCGCGGCCCTCGGCATGGCCATCGCGGCCAAGCGCCAGGGGGCGAGCCGGCGGGTCGTCGCCGTCATCGGCGACGGCGCGATGACGGCCGGCTTGGCCTTCGAGGCACTCAACCACGCCGGTGACCTGGACGCCGACCTTCTGGTCATCCTCAACGACAACGACATGTCCATCTCCCCGAACGTCGGGGGGCTGTCCAACTATTTGGGCCGCATCCTGTCCGGACGTCTCTACTCGACGGTTCGCGAGAACAGCAAGAAGGCCCTGCGCAACATGCCGACCGTCTGGGAGCTGGCGCGGCGCGCCGAGGAGCACATGAAGGGCATGGTCGTGCCCGGAACCCTGTTCGAGGAGCTCGGCTTCAATTACGTCGGTCCCGTGGACGGCCACGACCTGCCGCGCCTGGTCCGTACGCTGCGCAATCTGCGCGGCCTCACTGGGCCCCAGTTCCTGCACGTCGTGACCCGCAAAGGCAAAGGCTATCCGCCCGCCGAGGCCAAGCCCGTGACCTATCACGGCGTCACGGCGTTCGACCCCGCCAGCGGCAAGATGGAGAAACCGCCGGCCCACGGACCGACCTATACACAGGTCTTCGGCGACTGGATCGCGGACATGGCGACCCGGGACACCCGGCTGGTCGGGATCACCCCGGCGATGCGCGAGGGCTCCGGGCTCGTGCGCTTTTCCGAGCAGTTTCCAGACCGTTACTTCGACGTCGGCATCGCCGAGCAGCACAGCGTGACCCTGGCGGCGGGTCTCGCCTGCGAGGGGCTGAAGCCGGTGGTCGCGATCTACTCGACCTTCCTGCAACGGGCGTACGACCAGCTGGTGCACGACGTGGCCATCCAGGATCTGCCCGTGCTGTTCGCCATCGATCGCGCCGGACTGGTCGGGCCGGACGGCCCCACGCACGCCGGGGCCTTCGATGTCTCGTTCTTGCGCTGCATCCCCAACCTGGTGGTGATGGCCCCCGCGGATGAGAACGAGTGCCGGCAGATGCTGTTTACCGGCTACGGCCTGCCCGGCCCCGCCGCGGTCCGCTACCCGCGGGGCGCCGGTCCCGGGGTAGCGGTGCAGGCGGTCATGCGCGCCCTCCCGGTCGGCAAGGCAGAGGTGCGCCGGCGTGGCCGGGATGTGGCCCTCCTGGCTTTCGGCAGCATGGTCGCGCCCGCCCTCGAGGCCGCTGACCGGCTGGACGCGACCGTTATCAACATGCGCTTCGTCAAGCCGCTCGACGAGGATCTCGTCGTCCAGGTGGCCCGCTCCCACCGGCTGCTCGTGACCATCGAGGAGAACGCGGTGATGGGTGGCGCCGGAAGTGCCGTCAGCGAATGCCTGGCCGCCCACGGGGTGGTCGTACCGGTCGTTAACCTGGGGCTGCCCGACCGCTTCGTCGAGCAAGGTGAGCGGGAAGAGCTGCTGGCGGCGTGCGGGCTCGACGCGGCAGGTATCCAGCGTACCGTCGAGCGCGCCCGACCGAGCACCCTTCGCGGCCTGCCGGGTGTGGCGTGATGAACAAAAACCTAGCCTGGTTGTCAGCTACTAAAACCCTGGCTAGTAGCGCCACCGCGCAGGGGCGCGGTCCGGGACGGGGTTGGCGGGACCGTGTGCCGCCAGGGTGAGGCGGACAAAGGCCGCTGTCCGGTGGACAGCGGCCCCGCCGAACGGGTGGGCCATGGACGGCTCACCCCGGACTTGCGGGGCGGGCAGGATAGCCCGCCCAAACAAGGCGGCACACGAGCCTACAGGGATGTATTCACGGCGTGTCCCGACGAGCCGATCCCGGAGCGTGTGGCATTACTTGCGATGTTCTTAGTATGTCAGGGCGATAAATTGATCGCGACAGCCGTCTCCATGAGCCACCCCGATGAGCCATCCTGCCCCGACATCCGATATCGCTGACGTCCAGAGCAGCCACGACACCCGGCGCATCGCGATCGACAAGGTCGGGATCAAGGACATCCGGCATCCCGTGCGCGTCCGCGACCGGACCGGCGGCGAGCAGCACACCGTCGCCACCTTCAACATGTACGTGAACCTGCCCCACGACTTCAAGGGCACGCACATGTCGCGTTTCGTGGAGATCCTGAACAATCACGAGTACGAGCTGACGGTCGAGTCCTTCAAGCAGATGCTCCACGAGATGACCCTGCGCCTGGAGGCGGGCGCGGGACACATCGAGATGGCATTTCCCTACTTCGTGACGAAGCATGCCCCGGTGAGTGGCGTCAGGAGCCTCATCGACTACCAGGTGACATTCATCGGCGAGATACGCAAGGGCAAGCCGGTGATGTTCATCAAGGTGGTGATCCCGGTCACGAGCTTGTGTCCTTGCTCCCGGGAGATCTCGGACTACGGGGCGCACAACCAGCGCTCTCACGTCACCGTGAACGTCAAGACCCGTGGCTTCGTCTGGATCGAGGACCTCATCGACATGGTCGAATCCGAGGCCTCCTGTGAGCTGTACGGGCTGCTCAAGCGTCCGGACGAGAAGTATGTGACGGAGCGGGCCTACGACAATCCGAAATTCGTCGAGGACATGGTCCGGGACGTGGCCGCGCGTCTGAACGCGGACGACCGGGTCGCGGCCTATGTGGTCGAGTCCGAGAACTTCGAGTCCATCCACAACCACTCGGCCTACGCGCTGGTCGAGCGGGACAAGGATCGGGAGGCGGAGACCGCTTGACCCCCGTGTAGCCGTACAGGCGGCGATGGGAGATCTCACCGTTGGCGTAGAAGCCCACACGAGGGAATTCGCCGAGCACGTTCCGGATGAGCCTGAGCTCCGCGGAGTCTGGGCCGAACAGGTTGACCCCGCACCCCAGGCAGGAGACGTAGACACCGCCCCGCGGCCGCCGCGCGAGTCCGCGCCCCAGGGCCTCGAGCATCCGCACCAGATCCTCGCGGGCGGTCCGCCCGTCCCGACGGCAGAACATCAGCTGGCCACCCGGCCGCGCTCAGTACCCGATCGCCACGAGCCCGTCCTCGGTGTCGAGCCCGACCAGGTTGCGCACGAGGTAGTCGCCGGTATCCGAGCCCTCGATCGGCAGGCCCGCGAAGATGTAGCCCCCGATCCGGCCGAGATCCCGAGACAGCGCCTCGCCGATGTCCTCCCGCAGGATGTCGAGGGCCCGCCGACCGTCAAGACGGATGACGACATTTCGCTCGGCCTCGGTGATGTCCCTCCGGGGACCGATCGGTGAGCAACCCTGGCTCAGCCGGGTGCGCACCGCCACGTCCGGTGCAAACAGAACGCCGGACACCCCTCCTTCGGCGACGGTTCCCGCCACGAGCCCGTAGGCGCCCCGAGAGCTGGCCAGACCACCGACCAGGAACCCGCCCTCGAGCCGGTCGGCGAACTGCTCGAGGACGTTGGCTACGGCGCCGCCACGCGGCTCGGCGTGCGCGAGAGCGAGATGTGGGCGATGGGCTCGTACCCACTCACCATGTGCGGCTTCGAAGGGTCTCAGGTCCTCCTCGATCGGCTGAAAGACTCGGAAAGACCCCTCCGGAAAGTGTCCCACCATGGCGGCGATGGCCGGCTCGTCGTAATACTCGGTGCCGGTCGCACAGATGCCCATGCCGACCGCGCCGACCCAGTCCTCGACAGAGGTACGACTCCGCAGGTAGCGCAGGATCGGTGCGAGCTCCGCAGCGAGGGAGTCGGTGACGTAGAGAAAACCGAGGTTCCCGGAGACCTCGGGCGCACCCATCCGGGCGAGACAGGCATCGGCCGCCTCGCGCCATCCCAGCCCCGCTGCGTGTCCAAACCGGAACTGAACCACGTTGGTCCTCCGCGGACGCTGCGACTGTTCTGCCTCTTGGACAGCCGCTCGACCTCAGGTTGCACGGGCGCTCCTCGGACGGCTGCCCACGAGCACGGAAGTCCGGGCGATTCACCGCCTGCGTGAGCACCCCATAGTCCACCTCTATTACAGCCATTCCGGCGTTCGATTGGCACAGCCGTTCCACTGACCCTATATTGGGGATGGGACGCCGGGAGGGGCCGAAGTCGGCAGCGGTAGTTCCCCCCCATGCGGGTGTGCCGTGCAGCAAACGGCATCGACCCGACTGGTGGACGGCCCGATGGACGGCATCCAGCTTCGACGAGGTAACGCCATGTCTTCGAGCGGACGGAGAGAGGGTAGCCTGGAGGCACCCACCCGACACCCCCTGAACTGGAAGGGGCCGGCGTTCTACGATGAGGAAGCGCTGTTGAAGGAGCTCGAACGGGTCTACGAGATCTGCCACGGCTGCCGCCGCTGCGTGAGCCTGTGTAATGCCTTCCCGACCCTCTTCGACCTGGTCGACCAGTCCAGCACCATGGAGGTGGACGGGGTCGCCAGGGCCGACTACTGGAAAGTGGTCGACGAGTGCTACCTCTGCGACCTCTGCTTCATGACCAAGTGCCCCTACGTACCCCCGCATGAGTGGAACCTCGATTTTCCCCACCTGATGCTGCGCGCCAAGGCCGTGAAGTGCAGGAAGGGAGAGGTCAAGGCCAGGGATCGCATCCTGACCAGCACGGACACGGTCGGGCGGCTCGCGGGTATCCCGGTGGTGGTCAAGTTCGTCAACGCCGCGAATCGGACGAGCGCCATGCGCGCGGTGCTCGACAAGGCACTCGGCGTCCACCCGCAGGCCCGGATCCCCGAGTACCACAGCAGCACCCTGCGCAAGCGACTGAAGGACCGGCGTGGCAGTCAGGCCCGCGGGGAGCCCGCCGGGCGCACGAAGGGACGCGTCGCCCTGTTCGCCACGTGCTACGGGAACTATAACGAGCCGGCCATCGGCGAGGACCTGGTGGCTGTTTTCGAGCACAACGGCATCCCCGTGACCATCGCCGAGACGGAGCGTTGTTGCGGTATGCCGAAGCTCGAGCTGGGCGACCTCGAGGCCGTGCAGGCATCCAAGGAGGTGAACATTCCCGCCCTGGCGCGGTTGGTGGACGAGGGCTGGGACATCGTAGCGGTTGTTCCCTCCTGCGTGCTGATGTTCAAGCAGGAGCTGCCCCTGATGTTCCCGGACGACCCGCGCGTCCAGAAGGTCAAGGCGGCGATGTTCGACCCGTTCGAGTACCTGATGTTGCGCCACAAGGAGGGCAAGCTGCGGACTGACTTCAAGCAGGCGCTGGGCAAGGTCGCCTACCAGGTCTCATGCCACATTCGGGTCCAGAATCTCGGTCTCAAGACCAAGGAGGCGCTGGAGCTGGTTCCCGGCACCGAAGTCACCCCTATCGAGCGCTGCTCCGGCCACGACGGCACGTACGCCGTGAAACGCGACTTCTTCGACGCCGCCATGAAGATCGGCAGGCCCGTGGTCAACAAGATCAAGCAGATGAACCCGGATCACTATGGCAGCGACTGCCCGATGGCTGGCCACCACCTGGAAAACGGCCTGCGCGACGGGCGTGCACCAGAGCACCCGCTCACCCTGCTGCGCAAGGCGTACGGGATCTAGGACACATGAACCGGATGCCCGGATCCGTGGTGGACGGGACCGGGTGGCCGGGCAATGGCCCCGCCGGGGCCGCCGTGAGGATCATGAGATGAACCCTTTGACGCGGGAGAAGCTGCACGGCCTCGAGGAATATGCCCGTATCCGCTCGGAGTTTCGGGCCCAGGTCATGGCCCACAAGCGGACGCGAAAGGTGCACGTGGGCCCTAACGCAACCCTTTACTTCGAGGACGCACTGACCGTGCAGTATCAGGTCCAGGAGATGCTGCGGATCGAGCGCATCTTCGAGTCCGCGGAGATACAGGGCGAGCTCGACACCTATACCCCGCTCGTTCCCGACGGGAGCAACTGGAAGGCGACCTTCATGCTCGAGTTCCCGGAGGCCGAGGAGCGCCGGGAGGCGCTGGCCCGGCTGCGCGGAGTCGAGGATCGGGTGTACGTGCGGGTGGAAGGCTTCGACCCCGTGTTCGCGATCGCCGACGAGGACCTGGAGCGCGAGAACGACACCAAGACGTCCTCGGTGCATTTCCTGCGCTTCGAGCTGACCCCCGAGATGGTGAAGGCGGTCAAGGTGGGAGCTTCGATCGGGGCCGGAATCGACCACCCCAGTTATGCCTTTGCCGTGCCCGCCGTTTCCGGAGAGCAGCGGGACTCGCTCGCAGCGGATCTTGCCTGATCGAGGGAGGGCCCGCCGGCGGGCGCGGGGCCTCGCGGGTTATTGAAAAGGGCTCTCCTGCCCCAGGCACTACCTTCAGAACGCGGCGACCTGGTTCTGTTCTATCTTGCGCAGGCCGGCACGCGCGATAGGTTGTGGCTTTGTGAGCAGTCGGTGCGGCTTCGGTCTTCGCTTGACCGCTCGGGGCCCGACACGTCCAGGCCGGTGAGGCAGCTTCAGTTGGGCAATGCCGGCGAGCCGATGCCGCGAGCCCGGTGGCCGCCCGTGGGGGCAATGACGCAGGTTCCGCTCGAAGGCGTTGAGCATCTGCAGCGCGGCTTTGAATCTCAACTGGCGCGGCAACCGGTTGCCCAGGCAGGCCGCCTGCGCCAACACCGCACGCACCAGGTTGTAAGCCAACAGATGTCAGCGCCGACCTGAATCTTCTTCGATTTGGCTGGTTTGAATCTACCTGAAGCTCTTCTGCGGACCGGCGCATGTAGCGCGCGTGCGGGCCTGGCGCCTGGCACATCCAGGCCATGCCCGTGGCTCGGCGTGGTCGCCGCCGTCACAAGATGAGATATCGCTGCAAGCCGCTGAATCAGCGTCGGAATCCTGCAATTGGGGTCAGAGTCGATTTCTGGTCC
>Ga0316622_100004549_pt1 | contig 10210 bp, 9 predicted proteins | sample OWC_Aug_OW2_C1_D_FD_207646 | JGI IMG/M metagenome (GOLD analysis project Ga0316622, IMG submission 207646) | Wetland soil microbial communities from Old Woman Creek delta, Ohio, United States - OWC_Aug_OW2_C1_D5_C | ecosystem: Environmental > Terrestrial > Soil > Wetlands | place: USA: Ohio... | reverse complement strand
GAAAAATTCGATTCCCGGTCCGTGCATCCCATTCCCCCCGGAACTTCGTCCCCGGTGGGCCGGGAGGCTCGTTGGGACCCTCCCGACGGCGGCAATTGTTGCACCGCACAAAACGAATTCTAGGTGCCGGCAACGCGGTTGTCAAGAACTTTTTGTTGCACCGCACCAAAGCTTGGTCAACCGCCCTGGATCCAATTCCAAACACCCGATAAATCAGGCGGTTATAATGTGCGGGTCGATCCCACGGAGCGTGTAATGACCGATTCCCCGCGCCTCATCAAGAAGTATCCCAACCGCCGTCTCTACGACACGGCGAACAGCGGGTACATCACGCTCGCGGACGTCAAGCAGATGGTCCTCGACAACATCGAGTTCAAGGTGATCGACGCCAAGTCCGGCGACGACCTGTCCAGGGCGATCCTGCTGCAGATCATCCTGGAGGAGGAATCGGCCGGGATGCCGATGTTCTCCTCCGAAATGCTGGCGCAGATGATCCGCTTCTACGGCAGCGCGCAGCAGACGATCATGGGCAGCTACATCGAGCAGAACGTCAAGGCCTTCCTCGCGATCCAGAAGAAGCTGCAGGACCAGGCGAAGCAGATCTACGGCGACAAGATGATGATCACGCCCGACCTGTGGAAGCAGTTCATGCAGATGCAGGCGCCGGCGATGCAGGGCATGCTCGGCAACTACCTCGAGCAGAGCGCGAAGCTGTTCATGGACATGCAGCAGCGGATGCAGGACCAGACCCGCGGCCTGTTCTCGGCGTTCCCGTTCCCGAACTTCGGTGCTGCGCAGCAAACCGGCGCCGACGACGAGAAGGCGCGCTGAACCCGCGAAGCACCGCAACAAGCCTCCCTGCCGCGCGATTTTCGTGCGGCGCGGCAGTGCGATCGTCAGCCCCCGCGCCCATGCCGCCGCCGCGGTTTGCGTCGCGTTGCAGCGAAGCGCGCACCGCGCCGGGCCCGGTCCGGACCCGGGGGCGAAACCGCCGCGCCGCGCCCCACCGATCGCCGCCCATCCCGCGAACACGATGACCCCCACCCGCTCCAAGACCGCGCCCGCCGCGCGCCGCCCGGCGCCGGTCGCGCCGCGCGTCGGCTTCGTCTCGCTCGGCTGCCCGAAGGCGCTGGTCGATTCCGAGCAGATCCTCACCCAGCTGCGGGCCGAGGGCTACGCGATCGCGCCGACGTACGACGGCGCCGATCTCGTCGTCGTCAACACCTGCGGCTTCATCGATGCCGCGGTCGCCGAGTCGCTGGACGCCATCGGCGAGGCGTTGTCCGAGAACGGCAAGGTGATCGTCACCGGCTGCCTCGGCGCGAAAGGCGGCGGCGACTTCGTCCGCGCCGCGCACCCGAAGGTGCTCGCGGTCACCGGCCCGCACGCGACGGCCGAGGTGATGGGCGCGGTGCACGCGCACCTGCCCAGGCCGCACGATCCCTTCACCGACCTCGTCCCTGCTGCGGGCATCAAGCTCACGCCGCAGCATTACGCGTACCTCAAGATCAGCGAAGGCTGCAACCACCGCTGCACGTTCTGCATCATCCCGTCGATGCGCGGCGACCTCGTCTCGCGGCCGATCGGCGAGGTGCTGGCGGACGCCGAGCGCCTGCTGCAGGCCGGCGTGAAGGAGCTGCTGGTGATCTCGCAGGACACCAGCGCCTACGGCGTCGACGTGAAATACCGCACCGGCTTCTGGCAGGGGCGGCCGGTGAAGACGCGGATGACCGAGCTCGCGACGGCGCTCGACGCCATGGCCCGCGCCCGCGGCGCGTGGGTGCGCCTGCACTACGTCTACCCGTACCCGCACGTCGACGACGTGATCGCGCGGATGACCGACGATCCCGCCGGCGGCGGCCTCCTGCCCTACCTCGACGTGCCGTTCCAGCACGCGAGCCCGCGCATCCTCAGGCTGATGAAGCGGCCGGCCAACGCCGAGGGCACGCTGCGCCGGATCGAGGCCTGGCGCGCGGCGCGCCCGGACCTCGTCATCCGCAGCACGTTCATCGCCGGCTTCCCCGGCGAGACCGAGCGCGAGTTCGAGGAGCTGCTCGCGTTCCTCGACGCCGCGCAGCTCGATCGCGTCGGCTGCTTCGCCTACTCGCCGGTCGAGGGCGCCGCGGCCAACGCACTGCCCGACCCGGTGCCGGACGACGTGAAGGAGGACCGGCGCGAGCGCTTCATGGCGGTGCAGGCGAAGATCAGCGCGCAACGGCTCGCGCGGCGCGTCGGGCAGACGCTGACGGTGCTGGTGGACGGCCATGCCGAGGACGGCACCGCGGTCGCGCGCAGCGCGGCCGACGCGCCGGACATCGACGGCACCGTCACGATCCGGCAGGGGAGGAAGCTCGCCACCGGCACGTTCGCGCGGGTCGTCGTCACCGCCGCGACCGAGCACGATCTCGCCGCGCGCGTCGCGCGCTGACGCCGCCGCCCGGCACCGCGCCAGTCCATCGGCGGGCGGCTTCGCGCCGTCACTTGGCGGCGAGCCCCAGCCGCTCGATCAGCGCCTTGTCGCGGGCGAAGGTCTCGCGGGCCCACGCGGCATAGTCGTCGCCGCTGCGGTACCACACCTCCTGGTTGAGCTGCTCCAGCACCTCCAGATGCTTCGGATCGTCGAGCGCCTTCCGGAACGCATCGTGCAGCGTCTTCACGATGGCCGGGTCCATGCCCTTCGGCCCCACGATGCCGTAGGGCGAGGTCGACACGACGCCGTAGCCCAGCTCCTTCGCCGTCGGCACGCCGGGCCAGCGGCGGGTGCGGCTCTCGCCGAAGGTGACGAGGAGGCGCATCTGCCCGGAATCGACGAACTTGTCCCATCCGGTCGCGTCGCTTTGCGCCATCACGTGCCCGCCGAGCAGCGCCTGCATCAGGTCGGCGTTGCCCTTGAACGGCACGTGGATCAGCGTGACCTTGGCATTGCCGGCGATCTCCTCCATCAGCAGATGCGGCGAGGTGCCCGTCCCCGTCGACCCGTAATTGATCCTGCCGGGCTCCTTGCGCGCCGCCTCGATGTACTCGTCGAACGTCTTGTGCGGCGACGTGGACAGCACGGTGAAGCCGAACGTGTAGCCGGAGACGCCGATGATGAAGGTGAAGTCGTTGATCGGGTGCCACGCCGTCTTCTGCATGTGCGGCAGCCGCAGCATCCCCATCGGGAATTGCGCGATCGTGTAGCCGTCCGGCTTCGCGTTCTGCGCCATCGTGCCCGGCCCCAGCGTGCCGCCGGCGCCGGGCTGGTTCTGCACGACGATGCTCTGGCCGAGGTTGCGGCCGGCGATCTCGGCCAGCGTCCGCAGGTGCCGGTCGGTGGACCCGCCCGCCGGCCACGGCACGATCAGCGTGATCGGCCGGTCCGGGAACCCCTGCGCCCACGCGCCGGCGAGCGGCGCGACGAGCGCGGCCACGGCGAGGCACAGCGACGCAAGCCCGGATGCAGCGAAGGATTCGATCTTCATGGAGCGCTCCTCCATGGCGGACGCCTGTTGCGGGCCGCGCCGCGCAATGCGTCCGGTCGGATGACAGGATACGCGGCTCGCCGCTGCAACGCAGCCGCGGGCCGCGCCCGTTCCCCGCGACGGCGCACCGCGGCGTGACGGCCGCGCGCCCGGCCGGGTCCTCACTGCGCCGTGCGCGTGCCCGCGGCGAGGCGCGGCTCCCGCCGGATGCCCCGGTTCACGACGGCGCGGCAGGGATTGAGTCCGATGCCATAGGCGAGATCGGCGGGCCGCGCGATGTCCCACAGCGCGAGATCGGCCCACTTGCCGGGCGCGAGGCTGCCGGCGTCGCCGGCGATGCCCAGCGCGCGCGCCGCGCTCAGGGTCGTGCCTCGGATCGCCTCCAGCGGCGTCAGCCGGAACAGCGTGCAGGCCATGTTCATCGCCGCCAGCAGCGACGCGAGCGGCGACGTGCCCGGGTTGCAGTCGGTCGCCACCGCGATCGGCACGCCGGCGTCGCGCAATGCCTGCACCGGCGGCAGGCGCGTCTCGCGCAGGAAGTAGAAGGCACCCGGCAGCAGCACCGCGACCGTTCCCGCCGCCGCCATCGCCGCGATGCCGTCGGCGCCGAGATGCTCCAGATGGTCGGCGGACAGGCCTCGATGCCTCGCCACCAGCGCGGCGCCGCCCTGGTCGGAGAGCTGCTCGGCGTGCAGCTTGACCGGCAGGCCGAGCGCATCGGCGGCGCGGAACACGCGCTCGGTCTGCGCCACGGTGAAGCCGATGTTCTCGCAGAACGCGTCCACCGCGTCGACCAGACCCTCGGCCGCCAGCGCGGGCAGCATCTCCCGGCACACCGCGTCGACGTAGTCGTCCGGCCGCCCGGCGAATTCCGGCGGCAGCGCGTGCGCGCCGAGGAACGTGGTGCGCACGCCCACCGGCAGCGACGCGCCGATCCGCCGCGCGGCGCGCAGCATCTTCGCCTCGGCCTCGAGCGCGAGCCCGTAGCCGGACTTGATCTCGAGCGTCGTCACGCCCTCGGCGAGGAGGCTCGCGACGCGCGGCAGGCTCGCAGCGAGCAATTCGTCCTCGGTGGCGGCGCGGGTCGCGCGCACGGTCGCCACGATGCCGCCGCCGCGGCGGGCGATCGCCTCGTAGCTGACGCCGCGCAGCCGATCCTCGAACTCGTCGCTGCGATTGCCCGCGTAAAGAACGTGCGTGTGGCAGTCGATGAGGCCGGGGAGCAGCCAGTCGCCGCGGCCGTCCTCCACCGTGCGCGCCGCCCAGCCCGCGGGCAGGTCGCGCCGCCGCCCGACCCAGGCGATGCGCCCGCCCCGGATGGCGAGCGCGCCGTCCGGGATCTCCCCGTAGCCCGCCGCGCCGTCGAGCGTGGCGAGATCGACGTTGGTCCAGAGCGCGTCCCACTCGCCGCTGTGCGTGCCGGTCATTGCCGGATTCCGTTCGGGATCCCGCGAGACGCTGGCGGCCACGGTCGATCAGCCGAGGCCCGGCAGCCGCAGACCCTTTTCCCTGGCGCAGCGTACGGCGCTCTCGTAGCCCGCGTCGGCGTGGCGCATCACGCCCGAGGCCGGGTCGTTCCAGAGCACGCGCTCGAGGCGCTTCGCCGCTTCCGGCGTGCCGTCGGCGACGATGACGACGCCCGCGTGCTGCGAGTAGCCCATGCCGACGCCGCCGCCGTGGTGGAACGACACCCAGGTGGCGCCGCCCGCGGTGTTCAGCAGCGCGTTGAGCAGCGGCCAGTCGGATACCGCGTCGGTGCCGTCCTTCATGCCCTCGGTCTCGCGGTTGGGGCTCGCCACCGAGCCGGTGTCGAGGTGGTCGCGGCCGATGACGATCGGCGCCTTCAGCTCGCCGCTGGCGACCATCGCGTTGAACGCGAGGCCGGCCAGGTGGCGCTCGCCGAGCCCAAGCCAGCAGATGCGCGCCGGCAGGCCCTGGAAGGCGATGCGCTCGCGCGCCATGTCGAGCCAGCGGTGCACGTGCGCGTTGTCCGGAAACAGCGCCTTGACCTTCGCGTCGGTGCGGTAGATGTCCTCGGGGTCGCCGGACAGCGCGACCCAGCGGAACGGACCCCGGCCCTCGCAGAACAGCGGCCGGATGTACGCCGGCACGAAGCCGGGAAAGTCGAATGCGTTCTTCACGCCGCGATCGAACGCGACCTGGCGGATGTTGTTGCCGTAGTCGACGACCGGGATCCCCAGCGCGTGGAAGTCGAGCATCGCCTGCACGTGGATGGCGCAGGATTTCGCCGCCTCCTCGGTCAGCCGCGCGTGCAGCGCATGGTCGCGCTGCGCGGCCTTCCACTGCTCGACCGTCCAGCCGATCGGCAGGTAGCCGTTGACGAGGTCGTGGGCCGAGGTCTGGTCGGTGACGAGATCGGGCTTGAGGCCGCCGGTCTTGGCGCGCCGCACCAGTTCCGGCAGCACCTCGGCGGCGTTGCCGAGCAGGCCGATCGACACCGCTTCCCTGCGCGCGCAGTGGTGCTCGACTCGCGCCAGCGCGTCGTCGAGGCCGGTCGCGACCTGGTCGAGATAGCGCGTGCGCAGGCGGAAATCGAGGCTGCTCTGCTGGCACTCGACGGTGAGCGACACGGCGCCGGCGAGGGTCGCCGCCAGCGGCTGTGCGCCGCCCATGCCGCCCAGGCCGGCGGTCAGGATCCAGCGCCCGGACCAGTCGCCGCCGTAGTGCTGGCGCCCCGCCTCGGCGAACGTCTCGAAGGTGCCCTGGACGATGCCCTGGCTGCCGATGTAGATCCAGCTCCCCGCCGTCATCTGGCCGTACATGAACAGGCCCTTGCGGTCGAGCTCGTTGAAGTGCTCCCAGGTCGCCCAGCGGGGGACGAGATTCGAGTTGGCGATCAGCACCCGCGGCGCGTCGGCGTGCGTCCTGAAGATCCCCACCGGCTTGCCCGACTGGATCAGCAGCGACTCGTCGTCCGCGAGCTCCTTCAGCGCGGCGAGGATCCGGTCGAACGCGTCCCAGTCGCGCGCGGCGCGGCCGATGCCGCCGTAGACGACGAGGTGCTTCGGGTTCTCGGCGACCTCCGGATCCAGGTTGTTCTGGATCATCCGGTAGGCGGCCTCGGTCAGCCAGCTCCTGCACACCTTCTGCGCGCCGCGCGGCGCGCGCACGACGCGCGTCGCGTCGTAGCGCGGGTCGTGGGCGAGGTCGCTCAAGTTGGTCATCGAGGGCTCCTGCTGGGCGTGGTCACCGGGCGAAAAGCGTAGCACGTCCGGCCCGGGGCGGCGTGGCGCAGCGCGCCGGGCGGCGCGGGCGTTCCGGTATCATCACCGTCATCCCTGTCGGTGACGGGACGACTCGCCATCCCGGCTCGTCCCGGGCGATGCCCCGAGATGCCGGCTGCACCCTCCGATCCTCCGATGACCGATCCGCGCGACTACACCCGCACCGAGACGCTCAAGAACGGCCTGACGGTGACCATCCGGCACCTGCGCCCCGACGACCGGGAACGGATCGCCACGGCGTTCAAACTGCTCGACCGGCAATCCGTCTACATGCGCCTGTTCAGCTACCGGAGCGAGTTGTCGGAGGCGGCGCTCGACCGCCTGATGCGGGTCGATCCTGAGCGTGAGGTCGCGCTGGTCGTGACCACCCGCGCCGGCGCCGACGAGATCGTCATCGGCTCCGGCCGGTACATCGCGTCGGGCGCGGCCGCGGCGGGCGGGGAGCGCACCGCCGAGGTGGCGTTCGTCGTCGAGGAGGACTACCAGGGCCTCGGCATCGCCGGGCGCCTGCTGCGGCATTTCGCGGACATCGCCCGCGCGCAGGGCATCGCCGCGTTCGAGGCCGACGTGCTCGCCGAGAACAAGTCGATGCTGGCCGTGTTCGCGCGCTCGGGCCTGCCGATGGAAAAGCGCCGCGACGGCGGCACCGTGCACGTCGGGCTCGCGCTGCGCGGCGCCGGGGCCTAGTTCCGCGCCGGCAGCGGAACCAGCGATCGCCCATTCCGATGCCGGTAGCGGGCGCGATACCGGAGTGGCTGCTCTACGGCGCCGCGTTCGCGACGGTCTTCACCGTCATGTTCGACCTGGGCCTCGCCATCGTGCCGGGGGATTTTCGCTGGGCGGTCGCGCGGCCGGGGATGATGCTCAAGAGCCTGTTCCCGACACTGATCGCGGTGCCGGCACTGGCGTGGATCGTCGCCCGGGCGCTCGACCTGCCGCGAGCGGCGGAGGTCGGGATCATGCTGATGGCCATCGCGCCGGGCGCGCCCGTGGCGCTGCGCCGGTCGCTCGGCGCGGGCGGACATCGCTCGTTCGCGCTCGCGCTGCAGATCGCCTTGTCCGCGCTCGCGGTCGTCTCGATGCCGCTGTGGATCGCGGCATTCGACGAGTATTACGGGGCCAGCGCGACCATCGATCCGCGGGAGCTGGCGCGGCAGGTGTTCACCGCGCAGCTGCTGCCGCTGCTGCTTGGCATGACGACGCGACGCCTGCTGGCCGCCCGGGCCGCGTGGCTCGAGCCGGTATTCCGCCGGCTCGCGAGCGTGCTGCTGATCCTGCTGGTCGCGCTGGTGCTGGTCGACATCTGGCAGGTGGTGATCGGCGCGGGGCTGCGCGTGACGGCGGCGATCGTGATCGTCACGCTCCTCGGCCTGGCCGTCGGGCATCTGCTGGGCGGCCCGGACCCCGCGACCCGCACGGCGACCGCGATCTCCAGCGCCACGCGCAACGCCGGGCTCGCGCTGCTGGTCGCCACGCTCAACGACGTTTCGCCGGCCGTCGAGGCGACGGTGCTCGCCTACCTCGTGATTGCCGCCGTCACGGTGATTCCGTACGCGGCGTGGCGCCGGCGCGCCGCGCTGCCCGCGGCCGACCGCGGCTGACGGTGCCGGCACACCGTGCGTCCGCGCCGGGGAGCGGGCGGCCGGCGCGCCCCGCGCTCAGCGCATCATCGTGTTGCAGTTGAGCGAGCGCCCCTTCCAGTACATCCCGTTCAGGCGGAGCGCGAGGTCGCCGAGGTCCGCCGGCGTGCCGCCGGTGAACCGCAATATCACCGCCGGATGCGTGCCGGTGCCTTCGACGCGCTCGAGCTCGACGACCTCGAGATCGGGGGCGTACTTCTTCGCGAACGCCCTGACCTCGTCGTCGGTCGTGCCCGGCGCCATGTTGCCGATCCAGATTCTCATGCTGGTGCTCCTGTCGCCGCGAGGCGTCCTCTCCCCTCAGGCCATGATGCTGACGCCGCCGTCGACGTAGAGCGTCTCGCCGGACAGGCGCCGCGCGTACGGCGTCGCGAGGTACGCGCAGGTGAAGCCCACGTCCATGATGTCGACCAGCTCGCCGATCGGCGCGCGCTGCGCCGCCTCGGTCAGCAGCAGGTCGAAGTCCTTGAGCCCCGACGCGGCGCGCGTCTTGAGCGGCCCCGGCGAGATCGCGTGCACGCGGATGCCCTTGCCGCCCAGCTCGTAGGCGAGGTAGCGGCAGCAGGCCTCGAGCGCGGCCTTGACCGGCCCCATGACGCTGTAGGTCGGGATCACCTTGTTGGCGCCGTGATAGCTCATCGCGAACATCGTGCCGCCGTCCTTCATCAACGGCGCGGCGAGCTTCGCCATGCGCACGAACGAGTGGCAGGACACGTCCATCGCCGTGGCGAAGCCCTCGGCCGAGCAGTTGATGAGCCCGCCCTGCAGGTCCGCCTTCGGCGCGAACGCGATCGAATGCACCAGGATGTCGAGCTCGCCCCACTGCCGCGCGAGGGCCTCGAACACCGCTTCGAGCTGCCCCGGGACGCCGACGTCCAGCGGCAGGAACAGCGGCGCCTCGAGCGCCCGGGCGAGCGGCTCCACGTGCGGCCGCGCCTTGTCGTTGAGGTAGGTGATCGCGAGCAGGGCGCCGAGCTCGTGGAACGCCCGGGCGCAGCCGTAAGCAATCGAGTGCTCGTTCGCCACGCCGACGACCAGCGCCTTGCGGCCCTTGAGCACCGGGCGGGGGACTTCGGGATTCATCGTCTCGCGCACCGTCAGCTGCCTTCGAGCACGCGGCGGGTGTCGCGCGCGATCATCAGTTCCTCGTCGGTCGGCACCACCCACGCCGCGACCCGGCTGGCCGCCGTGCTGAGGCGCGGTCCGTTCGCGTCGTTGGCGACGGGATCGAGGTCCACGCCCAGCCACGCCGCGTCCGCGCAGACGCGCGCGCGCAAGGCACGGCTGTGCTCGCCGATGCCCGCCGTGAACACGATCGCGTCGAGGCCGCCGAGCGCCGCGGCGAGCGAGCCCAGCTCGCGCCCGATCCGGTAGGCGAAGAGGTCGATCGCGGCCTTCGCCGCCGGATCCGCGCTCGCCTCGAGCGTGCGCATGTCGCTCGAGATGCCGGACACGCCGAGAAGCCCCGACTGCTGGTAGATCAGCTTCTCGATCGCGCGCGCGTCCATCCCGAGCTCGTCCATCAGGTAGAGCACGACGCCCGGGTCGATGTTGCCGCAGCGCGTGCCCATCGGCAGCCCGTCGACCGCGGTGAAGCCCATCGTGCTCGCCACGCTCCTGCCCGCCGCGATCGCGCACATGCTGGCGCCGTTGCCGAGGTGCAGCACGACGGTCCGGCCGGCGGCCGCGCGCGCGTCGTAGCGCGGCAGCGCCTGCGCGATGTACTCGTAGGACAGGCCGTGGAAGCCGTAGCGCCGCACGCCGAGGTCGGTGATCGACTTCGGCAGCGCGAACGACTGGGCCACCGCCGGCTGCCCGCGGTGGAACGCGGTGTCGAAGCACGCGACCTGGACGAGCGCCGGCG
>Ga0316622_100004547_pt1 | contig 10213 bp, 6 predicted proteins | sample OWC_Aug_OW2_C1_D_FD_207646 | JGI IMG/M metagenome (GOLD analysis project Ga0316622, IMG submission 207646) | Wetland soil microbial communities from Old Woman Creek delta, Ohio, United States - OWC_Aug_OW2_C1_D5_C | ecosystem: Environmental > Terrestrial > Soil > Wetlands | place: USA: Ohio... | reverse complement strand
TCAAGCAGTACCAGCGGCTGTTCGAGATGGAGGGCGTGGAGCTCGAGATCCGTGAGGACGCCCTGCGCGCGGTGGCCCGCAAGGCCATGGAGCGCAAGACGGGCGCGCGCGGCCTGCGCACCATGCTCGAGCAGGTCCTGCTCGACATCATGTACGACCTGCCGTCCATGAAGAATGTCACCAAGGTCGTCGTCGACGAGGCGGTGGTCAACGGCGCCTCGCCGCCGTTCCTGATCTTCAGCGGTGGCGAGAAGCAGCTCGCGGCATCCGACTGAGATTCCTGCATTTGCTCGCGTGCCGGCACGTTGCGTGGCGGGGCCGGCACGGCGGGCTTGATTGAGGGGGCGACAGCCCCCACCATCGGCACAACGGCGGCGTTGCCCGCCCTCTCTTCCAGCGACCTCTCCCGTCCGACAGAGTCCAGTGCGCCCGTGGCGGAGCCGCCACAGACGGCACTTTGGACATCCGGACCACGCTGAGGCGCTCGCCGCGAGGAACCTCTCATGGGCCAGCACGACAAGACGACCGAGAAGACCACCGCCTCGCCCGGCATCGCGCCCGTGCTGCCTCTGCGCGACGTCGTCGTCTATCCGCACATGGTGATCCCGCTGTTCGTCGGGCGGGAGAAGTCCATCAAGGCCCTCGAGGCCGCCATGCAGGACAACAAGCAGATCCTACTCGTCGCGCAGAAGAGCGCCGACGTCGACGATCCCGCGGCGAAGGACCTCAACCTGGTCGGCACCCTCGCCGTGGTGCTGCAGCTGCTCAAGCTGCCCGACGGCACCGTCAAGGTGCTCGTCGAGGGCGGCGCCCGTGCGCGCATCCACGAGTACGTGGAGACGGCCGAGTACTTCAGCGCCCGGATGGAGCCGCTGCCGGAGGATCTCGGAGGGACCGAGAAGGAGGTCGAGGTGCTCATGCGCTCGGCCGTCGGCCTGTTCGACCAGTATGTCAAGCTCAACAAGAAGGTGCCGGCGGAGGTGCTCACCTCCATCTCGAGCATCGACGAGCCGACGCGCCTCGCCGACACCATGGCCGCCCACATGGCGCTCAAGCTCGATGAGAAGCAGCACGTGCTCGAGATGGCCAACGTTCGCGAGCGCCTCGAGCACCTGATGGTACTCATGGAAGGCGAGAACGACATCCTGCAGATGGAGAAGCGGATCCGCTCGCGCGTGAAGCGGCAGATGGAGAAGAACCAGCGCGAGTACTACCTCAACGAGCAGATGAAGGCGATCCAGAAGGAGCTGGGCGAGCTCGACGAGGCGCCGAACGAGCTTGAGGAGACCGAGAAGCGGATCAAGAAGGCCGGCATGCCGAAGGAGGTCCGCAAGAAGGCGCTGGCCGAGCTGAACAAGCTCAAGCTCATGTCGCCCATGTCGGCCGAGGCGACCGTAGTCCGCAACTACATCGATGCGCTGGTCGGCGTGCCCTGGAAGAAACGCACCAAGATCAGCAACGACATCCAGCGCGCGGAGACCGTCCTCGAGGCCGACCATTACGGGCTCGAGAAGGTCAAGGAACGGATCCTCGAGTACCTCGCGGTGCAGCAGCGCGTCGAGAAGCTGAAGGGGCCGATCCTCTGCCTGGTCGGCCCGCCCGGCGTCGGCAAGACCTCGCTCGGGCAGTCGATTGCCAAGGCGACCAACCGCAAGTTCACGCGCATGGCGCTCGGCGGCGTCCGGGACGAGGCCGAGATCCGTGGGCACCGCCGGACCTACATCGGCGCGCTGCCCGGCAAGATCGTCCAGAACCTCACCAAGGTCGGGGTGAGGAACCCGTTGTTCCTGCTGGACGAGATCGACAAGATGTCGATGGACTTCCGCGGCGACCCGGCCTCGGCCCTGCTCGAGGTGCTCGACCCGGAGCAGAACCACACCTTTCAGGACCATTACCTCGAGGTCGACTTCGACCTGTCCGAGGTGATGTTCGTCGCCACCGCGAACACCCTGAACATCCCGCCGGCGCTGCTGGACCGGATGGAGGTGATCCGCCTTTCCGGCTACACGGAGGACGAGAAGGTCAACATCGCCGAGCGTTACCTGATCCCTAAGCAGACGAAGGGCAACGGGCTGAAGGAAGGCGAGGTGCTGCTACGCGAGGCAGCGGTGCGGGACATCGTGCGTTACTACACCCGCGAGGCCGGGGTCAGGAATCTCGAGCGCGAGATCGCGAAGATCTGCCGCAAGGTCGTCAAGGAGATCCTGCTCAAAAAGCCGGGGCAGCAGGTCGTCGTCACACCGAAGAATCTCGAGAAATACCTCGGGGTGAAGCGGTTCCGCTACGGCAGGGCAGACGAGAAGGATCAGATCGGCCAGGTGACGGGGCTTGCCTGGACCGAAGTGGGCGGTGAGCTGCTGCACATCGAGGCGGCGCTGGTGCCAGGCAAGGGCCGTCTCACGCAGACGGGTCAGCTCGGCGACGTGATGAAGGAGTCCATCCAGGCGGCAATGACGGTCGCGCGCAGTCGCGCCGATGCGCTCGGTCTGGAGCCGGACTTCCATCAGAAGTTCGATGTCCACGTGCACGTCCCCGAGGGGGCCACGCCGAAGGACGGCCCGAGCGCCGGCATCGGCATGTGCACCTCGCTCGTTTCGGCGTTGACCGGCATCCCCGTGAGGGCGGATGTGGCGATGACCGGGGAGATCACGCTGCGCGGCGAAGTGCTGCCGATCGGCGGCCTCAAGGAGAAGCTGCTCGCCGCACACCGCGGCGGTATACAGACCGTGATCATCCCCGAAGAGAACGAGCGCGATCTCGTCGAGATTCCGAAGAACATCAAGCAGAACCTGGACATCCGGCCGGTGCGCTGGATCGATCAGGTGCTGTCCATCGCGTTGACCAGCACGCCGGTGCCGCGGCCGGCGGCGGGCGACGAGGACAAGGCCCAGGCAAGCGCGAAGGCCGAGCAGGAAAAGACGGCGGAGACCCGCGCATCGCGCAGCACCGACCTGACGACGCATTGATCCTGAACCCTCGTTCACGACCGCCGAGGCACGGAGACGCGGAGAACGGCAATGATCTGGGGTTGGAACGCCGTCACCCAGCCGGCACGGACGCGTCCGACCGACCTTTGTTGGCAAGTCTTCTCGGTGCCTCCGTGTCGCTCTGCTGTGTCGGCTGGGTTTCTGCAAGCTCTGCTTTAGGCTGCGAAGACCGGATCGGTTGACACTGTTTTTTGCGCCGGGCTATAACTCGGCGCATGCTCCGCGGCCGATATTCGAGCGCCGTGCGTTTACGACAATAACGGCTCGGCGCCGCACGAATCACCACTGGGGGGATCGAACAAATGAACAAGTCAGAACTGATCGACCACATCGCCAAGCAGGCGGACATCTCGAAGAGCAGCGCCAGCAGGGCTTTCGATGGCTTCGTGGATGCGGTCGTGACGTCGCTGCAGCGGGGCGAGGAGGTGTCGCTCGTCGGCTTCGGCACGTTCTCGGTGCGCCCTCGGGCGGCGCGGAGCGGGCGCAATCCCAAGACCGGGGAGACCATCACGATCCAGGCGTCGCGCGTCCCCAGCTTCAAGGCTGGCAAGGCGTTGAAGGATGCCGTAGACTAACGCGCCTGCCTTGGGGTGCTTAGCTCAGCTGGGAGAGCATCGCCCTTACAAGGCGAGGGTCGCAGGTTCGATCCCTGCAGCACCCACCACGGTAACGAGGAGTGGTAGTTCAGTCGGTTAGAATACCGGCCTGTCACGCCGGGGGTCGCGGGTTCGAGTCCCGTCCACTCCGCCATTCGTGAGGCAAACGGGGTATCCGCGGATACCCCGTTTGTCTTTCTGCGTACGAAAACCGTCAGGTACCGCACATGCTTCAGGAGATCAGAGAGAGGGCCCAGGGCTGGTTCGCATGGGCCATCGTCGTCCTCATCAGCATTCCGTTCGCGCTCTGGGGAATCCAGGAATACATGGGCTTTGGCCAAGTTCCCGTCATCGCCAAGGTCAACGGCCAGGAGATCACCGAGCGCGACCTAGACCTGGCGCTGCATCGGCAGCGACCCGAGCCCGGCGAGGCCGTGGATCCCGACGTCGGCCAGGCGCAGCGCCGCAAGGCGGTGCTCGACGGGATGATCCGGGAGTCGCTGCTGGTGCAGGCGGCCGAGACGATGAAGATGCGCGCCGGCGATGCCGCGGTCGTCGCGACGATCCGGTCGGTGCCGGCCTTCCAGCGCGATGGTCAGTTCGACATGCCTGTCTACCAGCAGATGCTGCGCCAGCAGGGGATGGCCGAGGCGGCGTTCGAGCAGCAGTTGCGCCGGCTGCTGGTGACCGACCAGCTGGTCGAGGGCATCCGAGGCTCCGCCTTCGTCACGGAGGCAGAGTTGCGCGACTCGCTCCGCCTGACCGAACAGCAACGCGACGTCGGGTACTTCGTGCTGCGCCGCGCGGACTTCGCCACCGCTGCCGCGCCGGCCGACGACGAGATCAAGGCCTACTACGAGCGGCACCGGGACGCCTTCATGACACCCGAGCGGGTCCAGATCGAGTACCTGGAGTTGGATGCCGCTCGGCTCGCCGCCGCCGTCAACCCGACCGAGGAGGCGATCAAGGGCTACTTCGAGGAGCACCGGGACGAGTTCGTGCAGCGGCCGCAGCGCAAGGCCCGTCACATCCTGCTCGCGGCGGATGCGGCCACGGCCGGCGACAAGCTGGCGGAGGTCGAGGCGAAGGCCAAGGCGACGCTCGAACGGCTGCGCAAGGGCGAGGACTTTGCGGTGCTGGCCAAGGAGCTCTCTGATGACCCGGGATCCGCGGCCCAGGGTGGCGATCTCGGCTGGTTCGAGCGCGGCGTGATGGTCAAGGAGTTCGAGGACGTGGCCTTCTCCCTGCCGGCCGGGCAGGTGAGCGAGCCGGTACGCTCGCCGTTCGGGTTGCACCTGATCGAGGTCACGGAGGTGCGCGAGAGCGACCAGCCGAGCCTGGATGCCGTCCGGGACCGGGTCGTGCAGGCGCTGCAGCGGGCGGAAGCCGAACGGCTCTACTACGACCAGGTCGAGCGGTTGAGCGACCTCACCTACGAGAACGCCGGCAGCCTGGATCCCGCCGCGGAGGCCCTCGGCCTGAAGCCGCAGCTGACCGATTGGTTCGGGCGCGAGGGCGGGCTCGGTGTCCTGGCGTCGCCGAAGGTGGTCGCGGCCGCGTTCAGCGAGGAGGTGCGCGGCGAGGGACGCAACAGCGACCCGATCGAGCTGGGACCCGAGCACACCGTCGTGCTGCGCCTGCGCGCCCACGAGCCCGCGCGGTTGCGTCCGCTGGAGGAGATTCGGGCCGAGGTCAGCGCGAAGCTGGTGGAGGAGAAGGCGGCGGCGGCCGCGCGGGCGCGTGCCGCGGAGCTGGTCGGACGCGCGCGGGCCGGCGAAGGGCTGGACGCCCTGGCGAAAGAGGCCGGGTCGGGCTACGAGCGGGTCGCCCGCCTGGGTCGGCGAGGTGCCGGCGTGTCCCCGGCCATCGCACAGGCCGTGTTCAGCCTGCCGCGGATCCCTGCCGGTGGCGCGCCGGCGTTCGCCATCGTCGACCTTGGCAACGGTGACGCTGCCGTCGCGGGCCTGTTCGGTGTCGAGGAGTCCAGCAGCACTGTCAACGAGGCGCAGGCGCAGGGCTTGCGGACCGCCTTGGCGGCGCAACAGGGGGCGGTGGATCTGACCCGCTTCCAGGAGGCCCTGCGCGGCCGGGCCGAGCTCGAGGTGAAGCCGTTGTCGGCCGAGCCGGGGCGGCCGCTCGACTGACGGGACGTCGCGAACGGCGTTGCCACCCCCGCGGGGGCGGCAACGCCGCCCGGCTCACATGCCCAGGATGTGGTACCCGGAGTCGACGTAGAGCACGTCGCCCGTGATCCCCGACGCGAGGTCGGAGCACAGGAAGGCCGCCGCATTCCCGACCTCGTCGATGGTGACGTTGCGGCGCAGCGGCACCTTCTTCTCGGCCTCGGCGAGCATGCTCTTGAAGTTGGCAATGCCGGCGGCGGCGAGGGTGCGGATCGGTCCCGCCGAGACCGCGTTGACCCGGATCCCCTCCGGCCCCAGGGCATCGGCCAGGTAGCGGACATTCGCTTCCAGGCTCGCCTTGGCGACCCCCATGACGTTGTAGTTGGGGACCACGCGCACGGCGCCGAGGTAGGTCATGGTCAGCAGCGCGCCCTTGCGGCCTTGCATCAGCGGCCGTCCCGCCTTGGCGAGGGCCGCGAAGCTGTAGGAGCTGATGTCGTGCGCGATGCGGAAGCCTTCGCGGCTCACCGCATCGATGTAGGTGCCCTCCAGCTGCTCGCGCGGCGCGTAGGCCACCGAGTGCACGATGCAGTCGAGGCCGTCCCAGCGCTCGCCGAGGGCCGCGAAGGCGGCCGCGATCTGCGCATCATCGGCGACGTCCAGCGGCAGGACGATCTCCGAGCCGCATTCCGTCGCCACCTCGTCGACACGCGACTTCAGCTTCTCGGTCTGATAGGTGAAGGCGAGCTCTGCGCCTTCGCGGTGCATCGCCTTGGCGACGCCATAGGCGATCGAGCGATTGCTCGCGACACCGACGACGAGTGCGCGTTTGCCCTGCAGGAATCCCATAACAGTGACCTCGCTGGTGCCGGCTGAGGCGCGGCTGACAGGGCCGGCCGGGGATGCGAAGATGATGTCGCCGCGTGTGCGCGGCAATTTAACGAAATCGTTCGCGACGGGCAAAAAGAACCGGGCCGATGAGCGCTGCCGCGCCGACACGCCGCTGCCGGGCCGGGTGGCTGGCGCTCAGCCTCCTGCTGGCGGGCGGCTGCGGCGAGGGTCCCTGGAACGATCCCCATGCAACGCCCGCCCCAGGCGAGCGGGTGATCTACAGCTCCTTCGAGGAACGGCCGAAGCACCTGGACCCCGCGCGCTCGTACAGCTCCAACGAGCAGCGCTTCATCGCCCAGATCTACGAGCCGCCCCTGCAGTACCACTACCTGAAGCGTCCCGCCGAGCTCGTGCCGCTGACGGCGGAAGCGCTGCCCGAGGTGACGCTGCTCGACGCCGGCAATCGGCCACTGCCGGCCGGCGCACCGCCGGAGCAGATCGCCTTCTCCGAGTACCGCGTGCACATCCGGCCGGGCATCCGTTACCAGCCGCACCCGGCCCTGGCGCGCGATGCCGCCGGCCGGCTCGTCTATGGCACCTTGCCCGATGAGCTCACAGCGCGGGTCCACAGGCTCGCCGATTTCCCGGTGACCGGTACGCGCGAGCTGACTGCTGACGACTATGTCTACCAGATCAAGCGGCTTGCCTACTCGCCCCTGCACTCCCCCATCGCCGGCCTCATGGCGGGCTACATCGTCGGCTTCGCCGAGTTCGGCAAGGCGACCGACGCGGCGCTGGCCGCACTACGGGAGCGCAGTGGGCAGGAGCACCCCTGGCTGGACCTGCGGGAGCACGCGCTGGCGGGTGTCGCGGCGGAGGACCGGTACACCTATCGCATCCGGCTCAAGGGGCAGTACCCGCAGTTCCGCTATTGGCTGGCGATGAGCTTCTTCGCTCCCGTTCCCTGGGAGGTCGACCACTTCCACCATCTGCCGGGGTTGCGGGAGAAGAACATCAGTCTCGACTGGTTTCCGGTGGGGACCGGCCCGTTCATGCTGACCGAGAACAACCCGAATCTGCGGATGGTGCTCGCCCGCAACCCGAACTTCCGCGGTGAGACCTATCCGCGGGAAGGGGAGGAGGGGGATGGCGCGGCCGGCCTGCTGGCCGACGCCGGGCAGCCGCTGCCGCTGGTCGATCGCGCCATTTACGGTCTCGAGAAGGAGGCCATTCCCCGCTGGAACAAGTTCCTGCAGGGCTACCACGACGCCTCCGGCATCACGTCGGACAGCTTCGACCAGGCGGTGCAGTTCGGCGCCAGCGGCGAGGCCACCCTGACGGACGAGATGCAGCGGCGCGGGATTCGCCTGGTGACCTCGGTCGAGACCTCCGTGTTCTATTTCGGCTTCAACTGGAAGGACCCGGTGGTCGGGGGCGACGGCGAGCGGGCGCGCCGGCTGCGCCAGGCCATCGCGATCGCCCTCGACTTCGAGGAGTTCATCTCGATCTTCCGCAACGGCCGCGGCGTGGCGGCGCAGGGGCCACTGCCGCCCGGCATCTATGGTTACCGGAGCGGGGTGGATGGCCTGAACCGCTACGTGTACGAGCTGGCGGACGGTGCGCCGCGGCGCAAGTCGATCGAGGCGGCACGGGCACTGCTCGCCGAGGCGGGCTACGCCAACGGCGTGGACGACGCCACCGGGCAGCCGCTGGTGCTGAGCTATGACACAGCGGCGACGGGACCGGACAGCAAGGCGCAGCTCGACTGGTACCGCAAGCAGTTCCAGAAGCTCGGCATCCAGCTGGTGGTGCGCGCCACCGACTACAACCGCTTCCAGGAGAAGATGCGCAAGGGGACCGCGCAGCTGTATTCGTGGGGGTGGAACGCCGACTATCCAGACCCCGAGAATTTCTTCTTCCTGCTCTACGGCCCGCACGGCAAGGCGGACCACGGTGGCGAGAATGCCTCGAACTATGCCAATGCCGAGTTCGACGCGCTGTTCGATCGCATGAAGAACCTGGCGGACGGGCCAGAGCGGCAGGCGCTCATCGACCGGATGACCGAGATTCTGCGTCACGACGGTCCCTGGGCCTGGGGCTTCTTCCCGACCGGCTTCACCCTGCACCATGCCTGGTACCGGAACGTGAAGCCGAACCTGATGGCGAACAACACGCTCAAGTACGTCGCCGTCGACGCGGCGCTGCGGCGGGATCGCCAGGAGGACTGGAACCAGCCGGTCGTCTGGCCGGCCGCGGCGGGGCTGCTGCTGGTCGCCGGCCTGACGGTGCCGGCGCTGATCGCACACCGTCGGCGCGAGCGGCGGAGCCTGCGGTGATTGCCTACATCCTGCGCCGGCTACTGTATGCGATCCCGATCCTCATCGGGGTGAACGTCATCACCTTCGTGCTGTTCTTCGTGGTCAACACCCCGGACGACATGGCGCGCATGCAGCTCGGGCAGAAGCGCGTCGGCGAGCAGGCCATCGAGAACTGGAAGCGGGAGCACGGTTACGACCGGCCGTTGCTCATCAACGCCGGCGCGCAGGGTGCCGCGACGGTCACCGACACGATCTTCTTCCAGAAGTCGGTGAAGCTGTTCCAGTTCGACTTCGGCCAGTCGGACAGCGGGCGCGACATCGGCTACGACATCGGCCAGCGCATGTGGCCGAGCCTGGCGATCGCGGTCCCCGTCCTGCTGGTGGGGCTGCTGATCAACATCAGCGTTGCGCTGCTGCTCGTGTTCTTCCGCGCCACCTACATCGACGTCGGCGGCGTCGTGCTTTGCGTGGTGTTGATGTCGGTTTCCGGCCTCTTCTACATCATTGGCGGCCAGTACCTGATCGGCAAGCTGCTGCGGCTGGTGCCGATCTCCGGCTACGACACCGGCCTGGCGGCGGCGAAGTTCCTGGTCTTGCCGGTGCTGATCGGCGTGGTCAGCGGCATCGGGGCGTCCGTGCGCCTCTATCGCACGCTGTTTCTCGAAGAGGTCAACAAGGACTATGTCCGCACCGCGCGCGCCAAGGGACTGGGCGAGGCCGCGGTGATGTTCCAGCACGTGCTGCGCAATGCGCTGATACCGGTCCTGACCGGCATCGTCGTCGTGCTGCCGCTGCTGTTCATGGGCAGCCTGCTGACCGAGTCGTTTTTCGGCATCCCTGGGTTGGGCTCGTACACGATCGACGCGATCGACATGCAGGACTTCGCCATCGTCCGGGTGATGGTGTTCCTCGGGTCGGTGCTCTACATCCTCGGCCTCGTGCTCACCGACATCTCCTACACCCTGGTCGACCCCAGGGTGCGCCTGGCATGAGGTGAGCCGTGCCGGTACCCGTCCTGCTCGCGACCGACGCCCTGTTCTTCACGCTCTTCCTGCTGTTGCTGGTCTTCGTGGCGATCGCCCGTCGGCGCGAGCACCTGCGCGCGCCCTGGCGCGCCGTCGCCCGCAGCCGGCTGGCGGTCGCCGCCACCGTGGTGCTCGGCAGCTACGGCGTGATCGGCCTGCTGGATTCCCTGCATTTCCATCCGCCGCTCGATGTGGCCGCGCACCGGCCCGGCCAGTCCCATTCCACCGAGGTGCTCAGCCTGTTCGACGTGCTGGTCGGCCCGCTTCGGACGCAGAAGGAGAAGACGTACTCCGCGCCACTTGCGACACACCTGTACACGAAGGAGTCGGTCG
>Ga0316622_100004546_pt1 | contig 10214 bp, 2 predicted proteins | sample OWC_Aug_OW2_C1_D_FD_207646 | JGI IMG/M metagenome (GOLD analysis project Ga0316622, IMG submission 207646) | Wetland soil microbial communities from Old Woman Creek delta, Ohio, United States - OWC_Aug_OW2_C1_D5_C | ecosystem: Environmental > Terrestrial > Soil > Wetlands | place: USA: Ohio... | reverse complement strand
GGACTGCATGGATCCGTCGTCGTACCAGAGGTCCACGGTGGCGCGGGCAAATTCGACGCTGTTACTGTCCAGCGATTGCACCAACACCCGGTTGAGGCCGGGTTGGAGCGTGACGGTGTTGGTCCAGCGCCCCTGCCAGGCCGACCACGTGGCGGCGCTGCCGTTCACCAGCACGCGGCGGGTGTCGATGATGTGGGCCTGGCCATTGAGCGTGACGCTGGGGGTGGCGGTGTAGAGGTAGCCACTCTGCGTACCCAGCGTGGTGGCGACCGTCAGGTTGGTGGGAATCTGGGTCAGCACGTAGGCGCGCCGGTTGGCGGCCCAAGTCTTCATATTCGGAATGGTGGTGCCCGTCACCCAGCCTCCCAGCACCTCGTCCAGCAGTGGGTTGACCTGCTCGGGACTGAACGTGGTGTCCAGATGCTGCTGCCACAGGCGGAAGTAAATGGGCGCAAACTCCGGGTGCCGCATGAAGCGCGACAGGAAGTTGGCGCGCTGAGTTGGATCGGTCGAACGCGGCGTATCCACCATGTACCAGATCGAGCGGGTGGTGCTCTGGGCGGTGTCGCCCTGGCCCAGGATGGTGTCGAAGTCGTGCGCGACCAGACGGAACCGCGGGTCCACCAGCCCGCGATACATCGCGTAGTCGTCGCCCACGCCGTTGCACAGCGACGTCTCCTGGTAGTCGAAGAAGTTGCAGACCATGAAGTAGAGCAGCCATTCCTCGACGTTGACGTTGGTCTGGACTGCCGTCACGTAGTCGGCGTCGGACGTGTTGCTGGACAAGGCGTAGGTGAGCCGGAACAGGTCGGTCCAGTCGTTCTCGTCGCGATTCGACGCCTTGTAGTAACCCAAGCCGGTCTGGCCATGGTAGGTGGCCGCGTTGGTGCCCTGATAATCGAGGTTGGCGTTCCACGGGAACTTCGAGCCGCGATAGACGTTGCCGTCCGGATCGAGCGGGAAATGATTGGCCGCCCAGTCGCCGTTCATCGGTTCCACCAGGACGTAACACCCGAAGCTGTTGTTGACGCCCAGGTTCTGGCCGTTGATGCGGACCTGCACCACGCGCGCATCTTCGGTCGGCAAGCCGGCGCGTTGGGACAGAACACTGCCGGCCAGTTGCGCGTGGACGTAGCGGCTGTTGAGGTTCATCCGGGCGCGGTTGTTCCACAAGTGGTCGTTCGGGAGGTTCACCCGGAAGTTCCTGGGATCGCCGTTCCGACTTCCCGCCCCGCGGATGCGAACGCCCGCGGTATGGCGCACCTGGGTGCCGTCACCGTCCAAGCTGACGAAGGTCACATTCATCTCGGCGTCACTGCTGCTGTCGCCGGGCGGGAAGACGGCACGCTCCGACCCGCTCATGATGATGCGCAGGAACGGCATGTTGGTGGCCGAAGACTCGTCGTCCACCTGGTAAAGCGCGTTGGCGAGTTGGGCAAAGGTGTTATTCGTTTCCCAAGTGGGCGCCGGCCAAGTGCGGGTGAGGCCAGTGGGGCCGATCGCCTGGACGTAAAACTCCATGATGTTGCGGTTCGCCTGCGGCCCCAGCGTGGCGCCGTAAAGGCCATCCTGGGCTACGCCGTCATTGTGCGCGCCGTCGTCGAACATGCTCACGCTGCTGAAGGCCGTTGGGGTCGTGGTGGTGTGGTTGCGGTAGAAGAGCGTGACACTCTGCACGCCATTGGTCTGCTGATCGGAGACCCGCGCGCTGATCGTCACCGAGTCCGTCGAGCGCGGCACCGGCGGGAAATGAGTCACGTCGAGAATGAACGGCGCCACGTTCGTGCTGAGCACAGAGTTGGCCCGGCCGGGGGTCCCATCCGGTGTGGTGCTCGTCAGCCAGTTTTGCCCGACGTTATTGGGCCGGGCCGGATTGACCAGTTCCAGCGAGTTGCCAAAACCGTCGGCGGCGGAGAACCACGACCAGCCCGGCTGGCCACTGTCGATGACCTGGCGGCAGATGATCCGGCCCGTAGCCGGCGTCGCCGGTGTACCGGACACCGTGATGTTGAATGTGGCCGACGCCGGCGAGTTGACCACGAACATGCCGTTGTATTCCGGCTGGTCGGCGCCCGAGATGAGTACCCGGTCGTTGGCCGTGTAGTTGTGACCAAAAAGGTTCACCGTCGCGATGGTGCCGCTGCGCGTGATGCTCTCGACGAGACGCGCCCCGTGGCCGCGCTCGCGCCGCGCCCAGTCTCCTTCGCTGGCGTAGCGCACGCTGTCCACCACCTCGTCCTGCGCCGTCGCGATTTCAAGCGTCTCGCCGTTGTCGGCCAGGCGGCCCGTCCAGCCGCCCACCACATTGGTGACGCTCGGATACTGGTCCAGGAAGGCGTACGGGTCTGCCGCCACGACAAGGTAGCTCCCCGGCGCGAGGGAGACGTTGGGGAAGGTGAATTCCAACCCGCGCGTGAAGTGCCAGCCGGCCAGGTTGACGACATCGCTGCCCACGTTGAGCAACTCAATCCATTCGTCGGCGACGCGGCCGACCAGCGGATTGAACATGAGCTCGTTGAAGATGACCTTCTCCGCGAAGCTGGCGTTGGGATCAACCAGGTAGGTCCACTCGCCTCCGGCGAACGGGTTGGGCGGCGTGGCCAGATCCGTGATACCGTGCGCGGCCGACCAGCGGACCGCCACCGGGCCGTTCGAAGGCTGCCCATAAGCGAAAGTGTAAGGCCCAGCGCCCGAGCCGCTGACCTGGCGCGCCGGGAGGCTGTTGAGCAGCAGGTCATTGGTATCGACCCCGGTCACCGGTTCGCTGAAGGCCACGGTGATCTGGAGCAGCGAGCGCACCGTGGCGCCGGCGGGCGGGCTGAGGCTTGTCAGGCTGGGCGGCACGTTGTCGGGGGTGGTGTAGAACCAAGTCGATCCGGGCGCGGCGGCATTGAACGCATTGGGCGTGTCCGCCAGGTCGCGGATGCCATGCGCGGTGGCCCAGGTGACGTTGACCAGCGTGGCATTGGGCTGGGCGAAGCTGAACGTGTAGGTCGCCCCCGAGCCGCCGACGCTGCTGGCGGGCGCGCCGTTGATCAGCAGGTCGCTCGCGTTCACCCCGCTGACCGGCTCCGTGAAAACGACGGTGATCTGGGTCAGATTCGTGACCTGCGCGCCAGCGGGCGGGGCCTGCAAGGCGACGGCCGGCGGCGTTTGATCCACAAGGTTGTAGGTCCAGGTGTTGCCGGCGCGGGTGCCGTCGAAGGCATTCTGCTCCGGCTCGGTGTCGGTGATGCCGGTGCTCGCGGCCCAGCCGATGGAGACGGTGCCGTAGGCGGGCTGTGGGAAAGTGAACAGATACGTTGAAGCGTTCAAGGGTTGAAGCGTCGAGGCGGGCAGGCCGTTGATGCGGAGGTCGGCCGCGTCCACGCCCGTGACGGCCTCGGAGAAGGAAACCGTGACTTGCGTGAGGTTGCTAACGGTCGCGCCTGCGAGCGGTGTTTGCGCAGCAATTGTCGGCGCGTTGGGGTTGACGAGCGAGTAGTTGAAGGTCGCGCCGGCTGCTGTCGCGTTGAACGGCTTCGGCGGATCGTCAAAGTCCTGGATGCCGTGGCCGACTGCCCATGTCACGGCGACGGGTCCAAAGGCAGGCTGGGTGAAGCTGAAGGTGTAGGTCGTGTTGGTGGTGCTGCTGAGGCCCGTGGCGGGCACGCCGTTGATGAGCAGGTCGGCGGCATCGACGCCGCTGACGCCTTCGGTGAAACGCACCGTGAGGTTCGTCAGATAGAACAGGGAACCGGGAGCTGGCGTCACGGCGGCGACACTCGGAGCGATGGCGGAGGGGTCCGCCAGGATGGCGGCGAGCTGCGCGTTGAAGCCGAAGTCAGTGCTCTGTGCGAGCGACTGGTTGAAGGCATGGACGGCGAGGACATTTTCGCCATCGACAAGGTAGGCGGCCGTGTTGGCCAGCGTGTAGGCGATATAGGCGGCGCCGTTGTTTTGCGGTTCCGGAGCGGTCGTCGTGGCGAGGCCGTTATATGGCACATCGCTGGCCGGGGCGTTGTAGCGAAGGACTTCGACACCGTTGATCCAGGCCACGAAGCCGTCGTCGCTCTGCACCGTGAGATAGAGGTTCGTGATCGCGCTGGCCCCGATGAGGTTGAATTTCTGGCGCAGGTAGATGGTGCTGTAGTTGCCTTGCATGTCGCTGAGCAGGGTGAAAGCCGGCACGCCATTCGAGTAAGGATCACCGAAGAAGAACGGCGCCGGGGAGTTGGACCATCCCGAGTCATCGAAGGCCAGTTGCCGCCAGGCGTCAATCGGCGTCGAGGCTTCTGCGAAGCCTTTAAGGAAGCGCCAGGTCGAGTTCGACTGCACCAGGGGCACGCGCAGATCGAGCGTGTAGCTCCAGGTCGCGCCAGCACCGGTGGCGTTGAAGGCGTTGGCCGATGCATCCACGATGCCGTGCGCGCCGGCCCAGGAGACATTCACGGTGCCCGCCGCCGGCTGCGAGAAGCTGAAGGTGTAATTCGATCCGCTGCCGGCGAGGCCGAGCGCCGCCGCGCCGTTGACGAGGAAGTCTGCTGCGTCCACCCCCAAGACCGGTTCGCTGAAGGTGACGGTGACCTGGGTGAGGTTCGTGACGGTGGCGCCGGCGGCCGGCACACGCGCGGCGATGATCGGTGGCGTTTGGTCCACGAGGACGTAGTCCCACGTCGCGCCAGGGCCGTTCTCGTTGAAAGGAAGATCGGAGGGCCAACCGAAGTCGGTGATGCCGTGGCCGACCGCCCAGTATATGTCGATGAGCCCATAAGCCGGCTGCGGGAACGTGAAGACGTAGTTCGATCCGCCCGCCGTGGCGGTGATCTGGGTGGAGGGGACGCCGTTGATGAGCAGATCGGCGGCATCGACGCCCTGCACGCGTTCGCTGAAGGTGACACTGATGTTGGTGAGGCTGGTGACGGTCGTGCCGCCCAGCGGGACTTGCGTGGCGATGGTGGGCGCAATGGTGTTTGTGGGTGGGATGGTGATAAAGACGCTGACAACCGCGGACGTGCCGGGGACACCGTCCGCATCATAGGCGACGGCGACCAGGCCGTTGCTGAGGAAGGTGGAGGGCCAGACGACGGAGTAAGGCGCCACGGCGTCGTTGCCCATCACCACGCCGTTGGCCAGGAACTGCACGTTGGTCACGCCGCGGATCGCCTGGGCGGTGGCCGTGAGGAGGAGGTTGGTGGGGCCTTCCATGACGGCGCCGTCGGGCGGGCTGGTGATCTTGGCAACGGGCCGACCCGCAGCGTCATAAGCCACGATGGCGGCCTGGACGGAAGTTGCGGCACCGCCGTCATCCGTGGCCACAACGGTCAGGACGTGCGCGCCGATGGGCGGGTTATTCCACTCGAAGCTGTAGGGTTCGCTCGCGTCCTCCCCGAGCTTGACGTCGTCCGCGAAAAACTCGACCTTGACCACACTGCCGTCGGCATCCGCGGCCGTGGCTTCCAAGGCGATGCTCGCTGGCGCGAGGAAGTACTGGGTATTGGTCGGACTGGTCAAGGCCACGGTGGGGAACTGGTTGTAGATGATGATCGGGATGCCGGACAGGTCCATGTTGAAGCTGGTGTCCGTGCTGGTCGCGCTGGTCTGGTGAATCTCCACTGCCACCAGGTTCTCGCCCTCCACCAGCAGGCTGGTCGGAACGGTGGCCGGCCAGAAGTTGGCCCCGTCGTCTTCCGCGTTAGGGGCCGTCGTGAGATAGTTGACGCCGCCTGCGTTCATGTTGAAACGCGCCGCCTCCACGCCGTTCAGATACACCACCGCGCCATCGTCCCGCTTCACGTTCATCAACACGCTGGAGTACTGCGCGACGTTGTTCACCACGAAAGTGCGACGGAAGTAGGTCGTGATGTAGTAGTTGTTCGCCGGACCGCTGTTGACGACGGTGGCCTCGTCGCCATCGCCGTAGCCCAGTTCGGCCGGGCCGCTGGCCCAGCCACTGTCATCGAAGTCATCGTAAATCCAGTCCGTGCCCTGGTCGGAGCCGTTGTCCAGGTATTTCCAGACCGAGCCCAGTGGAACGAGGAGCTGGGCCACCGCAATGTTCACCGGCTGCGAGTTGTAACTGGCGCCGGTATCGGCCTTGCCCACCGCCGTCAACCGATGGGAGCCTCCTGTCACGCCGCCCCAGGTCGCCATAAACGGCGCGGCTGCGTCCTCGGCGAACTTCACTCCATCCACGTAGAACTCGACGTTGGTGATCGTGCCCGTGTCGAGGAAGGTGAACGCAGTGAGGGTGATCGGGTTGGTGTTAGGGAAGGTGGCGCCGTCGGCGGGGGTTGTCAGGGTGAGGCCGAGGTTGAACACGGCTACGTTGACAACCGCCGAGGTAGCCACCTGGCTGATGCTGTCGGTGGCGACGGCGTACAGGGAGTTGGTGCCGGCGGGGGCGTTGCTGACGATGAAGGTGCAGGACGAGTTGGTCGTGGCGCCGAGAAGCGTGGCGCCGCGATAGAGTTCAAGCTGGGTGATCGCGCCGGCGGCCGAGCTGGCGGTGACGGTCACAGGGATATTGGTGCCCGCGACGAAGGTGCTGCCGTTGATGGGGGAGGTGATGGCCACGGAAGGCGGCATGGTGAGGTTCAGCACGATGGCGCCGGTGGCGATGGTGCCACCGGGGCCGAAGGTTTGAATGCCGCCGACTTGGATCTGGTATTCGACGCCCGCCGTGGCGCTGAAGGTGACGAGACTCACGTTCGCCAGCCCGGGGGCATTATCGTTTTGTTGCACAATGGTGAGTCCGTTGACGGCACTGCCGGTGTAAACACCGAGGTAAGTGTTGAAACTGCTGCCGATGGTGTCGATGGTCACGAGCCCGCTGACCGGCGGCGTCCATTTCCACCAGAGCGTGGCGCCCCAGCGGGTGAAGAAGCCTTGGTTCACCGGTTCGCCGGCTTCCGTGGTCGCCCCGGCGTTGGCGGCGGTGACGTGGGCCGGCGTCGTGAGCGCGAAACGATTGACGAAGTTGTTGTTCGCCAGCGGGTCCACTACGAACGTCACCGTGTTCGTCGTCGAACGGCTGGAGCGGCCCAGGCTGTCGGTCGCGGCTGCATAGACCGTGTGCGTGCCGGCCACTGGGCTGCCGACCGACACGGAATACGGGGCGGTGGCGTCCACGCCTGCCGAGACGCCGTCGTAGAAGAATTCCACGCTGGCGACCGTGACTGGCGCGATGACGGAAGCCGTCGCCGCCAAGGGGAAGGGTTGGCCGGCGGTGGCGCTTTGGCCGTTGGCCGGGCTGGTCAGGCTGACGACCAGGGGGTTGGGCAACACGGAGATGATGTTGGTGGTGGAGTTGCTTTGTTGCGGTGCCGGGGCGGAACTGTCCGAAACGTGGGCGTAGAGGGCGTGGCTGCCCACGGGCAGGATGCCGAGGTTCACCGTGTATGGCGCGGCGTTCAGCGAAACGACCGGGTGATCGTTGGTGTAGAACGTCACTACGTACGGCGCGGTGCCGCCACCGGGGGCCGCCTCAAGGGTAACAGACTGCCCGAAGGTGAATGAGGCGCCGTTGGTGGGCATGAGGACCACGCCCAGCGGCCCAGTGATGTGCACGGTGTGCGCCAATGAGTTGCTCACCCAGCCCCGCCCATCCGTCACAGCGGCCCGGATGGTGTGGTCCCCGACGAACAGGGTACCAAAGTTCCGGGCATAAGGCTCCGAGGTCACCGGCACCCCGTTGGCCACCCCATCCAGGTAGAATTGCACCGAGTAAGGTACGGTGCCGCCGGAAACCGTGGCGGTCCCCGTCACGCTGGTCAGGTTGTCGAAGGTCGCGTCATTGGCCGGGGCCGTCAGCGTGATCGTGATCGGGTCCGCGACGTAGAACGTGTTCGTCTTCGAGATCGCGCTGGCCGGACTGCCTGCGCTGTCCGTGGCCACTGCATAAATGTTGTAGGCGCCCGGGGACAGCGCGCCCAGCGCCACGTTGTACGGCACCGTCCCGCTCGATCCCGCCGACTGGAACACCGTGTTCCCCGCCCCGCTGTTCGTAAAATACTCAACCGTGTAGGGCGCGGTGCCGGCGGCGACCGTCGCCGCCGCGGTGACGGGTGCGCCCGAGATAAGGACCGCATTGTTGGTCGGCCCGGTCAGCGTGCAGGTCAAGACCGGCGGCAAACCCGCCGTCACCTGGAGCGAGAAGTTGTCGATTTGATTGCCCGAGTCGGTCGGATTTCCCGTGGCATTGTCATCCGCCCACAACAGGTACAAGCTCCCCCCGTTGGTCCAACTCAGAGGGAGGTTGGTGCTCAGGATCGAACTGCCAGCCGCCGACGCGGTGCTGTTGAAGGTGGCCAGGTTGATCCAACTACTGGCCAGGCCAGTGAGGCTGTAATAGACCCGCGTGCCGCGGCCCGCTTCCTCGGCCACACCGCCCCCGGCAATTGTAAACAGGTAGGAGAGGGTGACTTGGGTCGCGTTGGTGCCGGTGTTGTTGAGGAACTTCCCCATCAGCACCGTGTAACGGTTGCCTGTCGGCCGGAGCTGAAGATACAACCCAGCCGAACTCCACGTCGCATTCGCAGTGGCGGCTGGCGGATTGGCCGCATCCGACGTGGTTTGAACGGTGACGCCGCTGGCCGTGATGTTCGCGTTCACATCGCTGTCCATGTCGTAAGCGTCCGCCCCCGCGCCCGCCTGGCTCAGGGTCGCCCAGTCGGCGGCCAGCGGTTGCGTGGCGAAGGCATTGGTGTAGCCAGCAGGGGTGACGCTGGCTGCGAGGGCGTCACCCGCGAGCACGGCGAGGTTCAAAACAACGAGAATTCGGATGAGGTTTTTCCGGGGAATCATGGCAATGAAGAGACGAAGGTTGGTGTGAACCAATGAGTTATGACGCTGAACGCAATGCATATTAAGTCTGGACCACTTATACATGCGCAAGGCGCAGACAAAGTCCGCAAAGATCGTGGCCCCGGCCGGGCGGTTCTATAAAAATCAGAACGTGCAAGCCAAGGAGGTGGTGGGGAGTCTTTTACATTCCCAAGAACGCGCGAGTTCACCCTATTCCAGGGTCGGTCTCAATCGTTTGCTCCCCTTGTTTGTGTTGTGCGCTTTATGTGAGTGACCGGAGCGAGGATACTCGCTAAGCTTGGTCCATGGCTGGACGGCTGGAAAACAAAGTCATCGTGCTCATCGGCGGCACCAGTGGTTTGGGATTGTCGGCGGCGCGGGCGTTTGTGCGGGAGGGGGCGCGGGTCGTCGCGGTCGGGCGTGACACCGATTTCACCGAGGCGGCGCAAAAGGAGCTGGGTTCGGCAGCGCGGGGGCTTACCGTTGACGCCACCAAGCCTCAGACCGCGCCTCAGGCTATCGAAACCGCGCTCCTGGAATTTGGCGGCTTTCATGGTCTGTATCACGTGGCGGGGGGCAGCGGACGGCGCCAGGGCGACGGCCCTTTGCACGAAATTACCGACGCGGGATGGGAGCACACGCTCCGACTCAACCTGACCTCTCTGTTCTTCTCGAACCGCGCGGCGGCGCAACAGTTCCTGAAGCAGGGCGGAGGGGGCACCGTGTTGAACCTGGGATCGGTGCTGGGCTTCTCGCCGTCGCCGAAGTTTTTCAGCACTCACGCCTATGCGACCGCCAAGGCCGCGATCATCGGGCTGACTCAATCCGCAGCCGCTTACTACGCCCCCCACAACATTCGCTTCAACGTGCTGGCCCCGGGGTTGGTGGACACGCCGATGTCGCAGCGGGCGCAAGGAGACGCGGCGATCCGGGAGTTCATCAAAACCAAACAACCGCTGGAGGGCGGGCGCATGGGACAGCCGGCCGACCAGGACGCGGCGGTGGTTTTCTTCATGTCGGACGAGTCCCGGTTTGTAACGGGCCAGGTGTTGGCGGTGGACGGCGGATGGGGCGTAAGCGAGGGCCAGTACGGATGAGCCGCTGGCGGCCGAGGACTGGAGGACGGGCGGACAAGGTGTGTTTTTCCAAAGGGCAGAATGAAACTGGAACCTTACGCATTGGGAATCGACCTGGGCGGATCGAGCATCAAGGCCGTGGCGGTGATCCCGGATGGCCGGGTGTTGGTCCAGAAGCAGGTGTCGTTTGACGCGGCAGCGGGTCTGGACTGGTCCGGTAAGATTCGCGATCTGGTCCGGCAGTTGCAGAGCGAACGGGAGAGGCCGGCGTCCGCGATTGGGCTTTCGGCCCCTGGTCTGGCGGCAGCCGATCAGCGTTCCATCGCCCACATGCCGGGGCGGCTGCAAGGGTTG
>Ga0316622_100004545_pt1 | contig 10216 bp, 8 predicted proteins | sample OWC_Aug_OW2_C1_D_FD_207646 | JGI IMG/M metagenome (GOLD analysis project Ga0316622, IMG submission 207646) | Wetland soil microbial communities from Old Woman Creek delta, Ohio, United States - OWC_Aug_OW2_C1_D5_C | ecosystem: Environmental > Terrestrial > Soil > Wetlands | place: USA: Ohio... | reverse complement strand
AGCGGTCCGGCTTCGAAGGTCGAGGTGCCGGCCACGTGCATCGGCCGGTGCGGCAGTTCCATGATCAAGAAGGTGTTGTCCAGGAACGTCAGGCGATCGTACGTGTACTTCGGCATGGCTCACTCCCGGCGCAGAGGCCTGAGACCCCCTACCACCCCGCATGACCGGCGTAAATCCCGCCGGCGGGCCCGGCCGTTGTGTCTGGCCCGCGGCGTCCGGCCATGATACACGGAGCCCGATTCCGCACGGATACGGTTGGCCGCCAGCGAGGGATGCGTCGTGGATGGCATTCATGATCTCGGAGGTATGCACGGCTTCGGTGCGATCCGGATGGAGCCGCACGAGCCGGTGTTCCACAGCGCGTGGGAGGGCCGCGTCTTCGCCATGGCCCTGCTGCTGTCCGCCGGCACTCTGGCGAACATCGACCGCTTCCGGCACGCGATCGAGCGCTTGCCGCCGGCAATCTACCTCGGGGCGGGATACTACGGACGCTGGCTGCGCGCGGTCGAAACCCTGCTCGTCGACAGCGGCGTCCTGCGCCTCGGCGAGTTGGACGCCGACACCCCCGGCGTGCGCGCACCGGCCGCGTCGGCCCCAGCGCCGGCAGGCGCAGCGGCGGGCGCCCTGCGGACCGTGCCGCACCCACCGCGCTTCCACGTGGGACAGGTAGTGCGGGCGCGCAACATGCACCCGCCCGGTCACACGCGGCTTCCGCGCTACGTCCGCGGCAAGCGCGGTGTGGTGACGATCATCCACCCGGCCTGGGTGTTTCCCGACACCAACGCGCACGGCCTCGGCGAGCACCCGCAGTACGCGTACGCGGTGCGCTTCGACGGCGAGGAGCTGTGGGGAGCCGATGCCGAGCCGGGCACCGCGGTGCACGTCGATTGTTTCGAGAGCTACCTCGAGCCGGAGTGAGCCGCCATGAGCCACCACCACGATCACACGCACGACGATGATCCCGCCCGCGCGGAGGCCCTGCGCGCGGAAGCCCTCGAAACGCTGCTGCGCGAAAAGGGCATCGTGCAGCCGGAGGTCATCGACGCGATCGTGCAGCGGTACGCGCAGGACATCGGCCCGATGAACGGGGCACGGGTCGTCGCGCGCGCGTGGAGCGACCCAGCCTACAAGACGCGCCTGCTCGCCGACGGCACGGCCGCCATCGCCGAGCTCGGCTTCGGCGGCGCGCAGGGCGAACACATCGTGGTCGTCGAGAACACCGATCGGGTGCACAACGTCGTCGTCTGCACGCTGTGTTCCTGCTACCCGTGGCCGGTGCTGGGCCTTCCCCCCACGTGGTACAAGGAACCGGCCTATCGCTCGCGGGTGGTGCGCGAGCCCCGGCAAGTGCTCGCCGAGATGGGGCTGACGCTCGACCGGCGCGTCGAGATCCGGGTCTGGGACAGCAGTTCCGAGGTGCGTTACCTGGTCTTGCCGCAGCGGCCGGCCGGCACCGAGCCCCTCGACGAGACGGAGCTGGCCGGCTGGGTCACGCGCGATTCGATGATCGGCGTCGGCCTGCCGCAAGCGCCGGTGACCGAGCGGGCCGATGGCTGAGCGGGCCTCCTTTTTGGACGGTGGCGGGCCGGCGGCCCCGCCCCGGGCGAACGGCGAGCTGGTCTTTGCGGCGCCGTGGGAAAGCCGCGTCTTCGGGATCGCGGTGGCGCTGCAGGAGCAAGGGCTCTTCTCGTGGGACGAATTTCGCCAGTGCCTGATCGCCGAGATCGCGGCGTGGGAGCGCGCGCGCGGCTCTGCGGAGCGCGACCAGGACTGGAGCTACTACGCACGCTGGCAGGCCGCGTTGGAGACCCTGGTGACGCGCCAGGGCGTCTGCCTCCGCACCGACCTCGATGCCCGTGCCCGAGCACTCGCCGCCCGTCCCCCCGGCCACGACCACTGACCGGCCCCGCCCTCCCCCTCCGCGCCCCTGCTCCCCAACTCACGTTTCTGTTGTCCTGTCCCAGGCGACCTGTGGTATGAGGTCGCGCGCGAAGGGACCCCCCGGATGTTGCTCACGGGAAAGATCGCCCTCGTCACGGGGGCGGCGCGCGGAATCGGTCGCGTCGCTGCGCAGGTACTGGCCGCGCAGGGCGCCGATCTGGCGCTGGCGGACGTGTTACCGGAGGTCGAAGAGACCGCGGCACGCGTGCGCGCGCGCGGGCGGCGGGCGGTCGCGGCCGCCTTCGACGTGGCCGATCCGGTGCAGGTGCGGGCGGGGGTCGCGCAATTGCGCAGCGCGCTCGGCGACTGCGACATCCTGGTCAACAACGCGGGCATCGTGGCGAACATCGCGCCGCTCACGAAGATGTCCTTCGAACGGTGGCAGTTCGAAATCGGCGTCAACCTGACCGGCGCGTTCAACATGGTTCAGGCGGTCATCGGCCCGATGATCACGCGCGGCTGGGGGCGGATCATCGTCATTTCCTCGGGCGCCGCCCGGGGCGGGCTGCATCACCAATGCGCCTATGCCGCCAGCAAAGCCGGCCTGCTCGGGCTGGTGCACACGGTGACGCTCGAGCACGCGCGGCACGGCATCACCTGCAACGCCATTCTCCCGGGACTGATCGGCACGGAGAACGTGCAGATGATGCCGAGCGAGATCCGCGACTTCGCCATCGCCAACACGCCGGCGCGGCGCGTGGGCCGGATGGAGGAGGTGGCACACCTGATCGCCTTTCTCGCGTCGGACCATGCGGGGTACATCACCGGCGCGGAGATCGACATCGATGGCGGGATGCGCCTGAACACCGGCACCCTCGCCAGCCGCAAAGAAGCACAGGCACGCCGCGGCGTGCCGTAGCACGCGCGGGCCGGGCGCAGCACCGGCACAGGAGGCTCCATGGCGAACGAGCGAACGACGCAGTCCGGCATTCCGGTCAAACCGCTGTACGCGCCGGCCGATCTCGACGGGTTCGACTACAGCCAGCGACTGAACGACCCGGGCGCCTACCCGTTCACGCGCGGCGCGCGGCCGGTCCGACCCGGCCACGGCGCCTGGATCGAGCGCGAACTGTCCGGCGAAGGCGATCCGGCCCGCTCGAACGCGCAGTTCAAGTACCTTCTCTCCAAAGGCCAGACGGGCCTCGACGTGATCGGTGACGCCCCGACGGTGGCGTGTCTGGATCCGGACCATCCGTTTGCCGTGCACGCCATCGGCACCCAGGGCGTCTCCATCTGTTGTCTGGACGACTACCGCGAGTTGTACCGCGACCTGCCGCTCGACCGCGTCACGCTGTCGCACTCGTTGCCGGCCGCGTTCACCGTGGCCGCCCTGCACACGGTGGCGCGCGAGCGCGGCTATGCGCCGGCTGCGTTGCGCGGCTCGGTCATTCAAGCGCCGTACTACGCCGAGGACTGCAGCTACGCCACGTTCATGCCGTTTCGGCTGCGAGTGCGCATGACGGCGGACACCATCGCCTTCTGCAGCACCGAGATGCCGAAGTTTCACTCCTTCATCGAGGACACCTACTTCTTCAGCGAGACCGGGCTCGACTCGGTCGAGGAGATGGCGCTCGGCTTCATCGAGATCCGCGGGCTCGTGCGAGAGCTGTTGCGGCGCGGCCTGCCCATCGACCAGTTCGCGCCGCGCATCGCGATTCTGGTCACGTGCCGCATGGACGTGTTCGAGGAGATCGCAAAGATCCGCGCCACACGCCGGCTGTTCGCGCGCATGATGCGGGAGGAGTTCGGCGCGACGGACCCGCGCTCGTGGGCGGTGAACATCACGGCGCACACCTCGGGCCTCTCGCTGACTGCCCAGCAACCGGTGAACAACGTCGTGCGCGGCGCGATCCAGACGGTGGCGCTGGCCTGCGCCGGCGTGCAGGCGATCGAGGTGTCCACGTTCGACGAGGCGTTCCGCACGCCGAGCCCGGAGGCGCACGTGGTCGGTCTGCGCACGCAGCAGATCGTCGCCCTCGAATCGAACGTGACGCAGGTGGCCGATCCGCTCGGGGGCTCGTACTACGTCGAAGCCCTCACCGACGAGCTGGAGCGGCGCATCTGGAGCATGGTGCAGGACATCGAAGCGCGCGGAGACGCGGCCGCCCTCTCCGACTCGGGGTTTTTCCGCGCCATCTTCCAGAACGCCATGGAACGGCATGCGCGAGGGATCGCGGACGGCACCACCCCGAAGGTGGGGGTGAACGTGCACCAGGTGGCGGAGGAGGAGGACACGCTGCTGCGCGCGGTGGCCGAAGGCAAGATCGAGCCGTTCCGCGAGCGCATCGACTGGGTGCGGGCCTACCGCGCGCGCCGCGACCAGGAGGCGGTGCGTGCAAGCCTGGACGCCCTGGTGGCGTGCGCGCAGGACGCCGATGCGAACCTGATGCCGCCCATCCTTGCGGCCACCGAGGCGGGCGCGACCCTGGGCGAGATGTCCGCTGTGCTGCGGCGCGCGTACGGCATGACGACCGACCCGGCCGGCGCCCTTGCCAGCGCGGCCTGACGGCTGCGGGCACGGCATGGCAGCGGTACGGGTGTTGATCGGCATGCTGGGCATGGACCAGCACGAGGTCGGTGCGCTGGCGGTGGCGCGGCTGCTGCGCGACGCCGGCATGGAGGTGATCTACGCCGGCCGTTTCAACCTGCCCGCGAGCCTCGTCAAGGCCGCGGTGGAAGAGGCCGCGCACGTCATCGGCATCAGCTGCCACTCGTGGGAATACCTCTACTACGTCGACGAGTTGCTGGAGCTGTTGCGCGCGCAGGACCTCAACATCCCGGTGGTGGTGGGGGGCTCCGTGGTGACGGCGGACGACGCGCGCAAACTGGTCGCCAAAGGCGTCGCCGCCGCCCTCGGCCCGACGGTCACCCGCGAGGACATCGTCGCAACGATCCGCCGCCTTGCCAGCGTGTAGCCACATTGTTCATGCTTCTGAGGTGCCCCGATACGGCTCATCAAGGGGCGGGGCCGGCTCCCAATTGACCGGCGTCGCGACCTAACCCCCACGCCCCCTTCCCTGCGAGGGAAGGGGCTGCAGTGCTTCATTGCGCAGAGGGGCCAGCCGTCCCTCCCCGTGTCGGGGAGGGACCGAGGGAGGGGCCGGTGTCACTGGCGCCAACCATTGACGGCTGTGCTATGCAAATGCATTTACAAATTGACCACGCGCACCGAAAGGACGGACCCGATGGCTGCTGATCCCACCGCACAGTATGGCTTCGCCACCCTCGCGCTGCACGCCGGCCAGGACAAGGACCCGGCCACCAACGCCCGGGCGGTGCCGATCTACGCCACGTCGTCGTATCTGTTCAACGACACCGATCACGCCGCCAGCCTCTTCGCGCTCAAGCAGTTCGGCAACATTTACTCGCGCTTGATGAACCCGACGTGCGACGTGCTGGAGAAGCGGCTCGCGGCCCTCGACGGCGGCGCCGCCGCCCTCGCGTTCGCCTCGGGTCAGGCGGCCATCAGCGCAGCCATCCTCACCATCTGCCACAGCGGACAGAACTTCGTTTCGGCCACGAGTCTCTACGGTGGCACGTGGACGTTGTTCACGCAGACCTTCAGCAAGCTCGGCGTCGAGGTGCGATTCTTCGACCCCCATCATCCGGAGAAGATCAACGATCTCGTCGACGCGAACACCCGGTGCGTGTACTTCGAGAGCCTCGGCAACCCGAAGAACGACGTGCCGGATTTCCAGAAGATCGCCGACATCGCGCACGCGCACGATTTGCCGGTACTCTGCGACAACACGGTGATGACCCCGTGGCTGCTGCGGCCCATCGAGTACGGCACCGACATCGTCATCCACTCCACCACCAAGTTCCTCGGCGGCCACGGCGTGCACATCGGCGGCGCCATCGTCGACAGCGGAAAATTCCCGTGGGCCAAGACGCCCACCAAGTGGCCGGAGTTCTGCGCCCCCGACCCGGCCTACCACGGGATGGTTTTCGAGGAAGCGTTCCGACCGGTGGGCAACATCTCGTACGTCCTCCACATCCGTACGCACTGGTTGCGCGACACCGGTGCCTGCATGAGTCCGTTCGCCGCCTTCCTGTTCCTGCTCGGCCTCGAGACCCTGCAGGTGCGTATGGAACGCCACTGCGCCAACGCCCAGCGGGTCGCCGAGTTCCTCAAGGGTCACCCGGCCGTCGAGTGGGTGAACTTCCCGGGCCTGGCGGACCATCCGGACTTCGCGATGGCCGAGCGCTACCTCCCGAACGGGAAGGGGGCCATCCTCGGCTTCGGCATCCGCGGCGGCCGCGCGGCGGGCATCCGCTTCATCAACAGCGTGAAGCTCTGCAGCCATCTCGCCAACATCGGCGACGCGAAGACCCTGGTGATCCATCCCGCGTCGACGACGCACTCGCAGCTCACCGAGGCGGAACAGCGGGAAACCGGTGTGACGCCGGAGTACGTGCGTCTGTCCGTAGGGATCGAGGACGTCAAGGACATCATCGCCGACCTCGACCAGGCGCTGCGCGCCTCGCAGGCGTAAGGGCGCCCGCGCACCGGCCGCCCGTGGGCACTCCCGACGAGCTGTTCGAGAGCAGCGACAGCGTGCGCAGCGGCGCCCCGCTGCGGCACGCGCGGGCGGTGCGCTTCGACGAACCGCTGCACCTCGCCCTGGGCGGCCAGTTGCCCTCGGTCACCGTCGCCTACGAAACCTACGGGCGGCTGAACGAACGGCGAGACAACGCCGTCCTCGTCTGCCACGCCATCAGTGGCGACTCGCACGTGGCGCGCCACGACGTCCACGACACGCCCGGGTGGTGGGACATCATGGTCGGGCCCGGGCGGCCGATCGACACCGACCGCTACTTCGTGATCTGCCCGAACGTCCTCGGCAGCTGCCGCGGCACCACGGGACCCAACAGCATGGATCCGCGCACCGGCACACGCTACGGCGCCGCGTTTCCAACGATCACGGTCGCGGACATGGTGGACGTCCAGCGCTGGCTCACCGACCACCTGGGCATCCGCAGGCTGCACGCCGTCATCGGGGGCTCGCTCGGCGGGCAGCAGGCCCTCACCTGGGCCACGCGCTACCCCGACCACGTGCGCGGCTGCCTGGTGCTCGCCTCCGCGCATCGCCTGACGAGCCAGGCGCTCGCCTTCGACGTCGTCGCGCGCAACGCCATCATGCATGACCCCGAGTACCTGGGGGGCGAGTACTACGATCGCGGCCCCGGGCCGAGCGTCGGCCTGGCACTCGCCCGCATGCTCGGCCACATCACGTATCTCTCGCGCGAGTCGATGACCGCCAAGTTCGATCCAAGCCGCCTCACGCCGCTGGACGTCGTCACGGAATTCGAGAAAAAGTTCTCGGTTGGCTCCTACCTTGCCCACCAGGGCGACAAGTTCGTCGAACGCTTCGACGCCAACAGTTACGTCAGCCTGTCACTGGCCATGGACCTGTTCGACCTGGGCGACACCCCCGAGAAGCTCCGCGCAGCGCTCGGCCTCGCGCACTGCCGCTGGCTGGTCATCAGCTTCAGCACGGACTGGCTGTTCCCACCGTTTCAGAGCCGTGAAATCGTGGACGCCCTGATCGCAAACACCCAACCCGTGAGCTACTGCAACGTGGCGAGCAGCTGCGGCCACGACGCCTTTCTGCTGCAGGACAACCTGCCCGTTTACGGCCGCCTGGTCGAAGCGTTCCTCGCGCACCTGGACGGCACCGGCCTCGTCCCCAGCGTCGACATCGCGGAACTGCACGACCCGACGCATCTGTTCCGCGGGCACCGCCTGGACTACGAGATGATTCTCGAACTCATCCCGCGGGGGGCGAGCGTGCTCGACCTGGGGTGCGGCCCCGGCGTCTTGCTGGAACTCCTGCGCGCGCGCGGCCACGAGCGCCTCATGGGCGTGGAACTCGACGAGCAATCGGTGCTCGCCGGTGTCGAACGCGGCCTCGACGTGGTGCACATGGACCTCGACCAGGGGCTGGCAGCATTTCCCGACGGCCAGTTCGACGTGGTGATCCTGTCGCAGACCCTGCAGGCGACCAGCAACACCGAACGCGTGATCGACGAGAGCCTGCGCGTCGGAGGCCTGGCCATCGTCGGCTTCCCGAACTTCGCCTATCACAAATTGCGCCGCATGCTGTACGAGCAGGGCCGGTCGCCCAAGGCGCACGGCCCCTACCACTATGAATGGTACAACTCGCCCAATCGGCGGTTTCCCTCCATCGCCGACTTCGAGGATTTCTGCCGCGCCAAAGGCATCCGCGTGCACCGGGAGCTGTACCTGGACAGCGAGACCAACCAGCAAATCACCGACGATCCGAATCTCAACGCCGACATGGCCATCTTTGTGCTCAGCCGCTGAGCGCGCGCCCGCCGGCACCGCTTGCTCCGCGTGAGCCGGCGCACTAGTTTAGTGCGTCTATCCCCAGCACCTGCAGGAGTTGTCGAATGCCGCAGTGGAACCTCGCAGATTGTCTCGACCGCGTCGCCGCCATCCGGGGCGAGGAAGACGCCCTGATCCAAGGGCCGCACCACCTCTCGTGGACGCAACTCGAGCGGCGCGCCCGCAACCTCGCCGCGTGGATGGTGGACCGGGGGGCGACGCACCAGGCAAAGCTGGCGTTGTACACCTACAACCACCCGGCCTTCATGGAAGGCGTCTACGCGGGCTTCAAGGCCGCCCTGGTACCCGTCAACGTCAACTATCGCTACCGCGACGACGAGGTCCGCTACCTGCTCGAAAACGCCGATGCCGAGTTCGTCGTCGTGCACGAAGAGTTTCTCTCCGTGCTGGCCGCGGTCCTGCCCGACTTGCCCCTCATCAAGGGGGTGCTCGTCGTGACGGAGGGCGGGCACGCGGCGCTGCCGGCCTTCGCCGAGAACTACGAGACGGTCGCCGAGACGGATCGGCCGGCGCCGGCGGTGCCGCGCAGCGGGGAGGACATGATGTTCCTCTACACCGGCGGCACCACGGGCATGCCGAAGGGGGTCATGTGGCGGCAGGACGACCTCTACCACCGCTTTGCCGGCGGCGGACTGACCGAGCCGCCCGCGACCATGGAGGCGTTCGAGGCGTTCGTGCAGAACCCCCCGTTGCGCTTGCGGACCCTGGTCGGCCCCCCGCTCATGCACGGGACGGGGTGGTTCACGGCGATGATCGCCTGGCTCACCGGCGGGGCCGTCATCCTGCTGGATGACCCCAAGCGCTTCGACGCCATGCAACTGTGGGAGGTGGTCGAACGCACCCGGTCGACGGCCATCACCATCGTCGGCGATTCCTTCGCCAAGCCGATGCTGCGCGCGCTGGACACCGCGGCGCGGCCCGTCGACATCTCTTCCGTGCTGCTGATCGTCTCCTCCGGCGTGATGTGGAGCCGCGAAGTGAAGGAGGGGTTGCTGCGGCACAATCCCAACATGATGCTGATGGACGCGTTCAGCTCGTCGGAGGCGGTCGGCATGGCCACCTCGGTGACGACCAAGGACGGCGCCAGCGAGACGGCGAAGTTCATGCTCACCGACAAGACGCGGCTCTTCGACGAGCACCTCCGCCCCCTGGTGACGCGCCCGGGCGTGAAGGGCCTGGTGGGCGTGGGCGGTCCACAGCCGGTCGGCTACTACAAGGATCCCGAGAAGAGCGCGCGCACGTTCGTGGAGGTCGATGGTGCCCGATTCTCCATCCCGGGCGACTGGGCGGTGGTCAATGACGACGGCGTGAGCCTCACGGTCCTCGGGCGCGGCTCCGTGTGCATCAACACCGGCGGCGAGAAGGTCTTCCCCGAGGAGGTCGAGGAAGTCATCAAACGGGTCGAGGGGGTGCACGATGTCGTGGTCGTCGGTGTGCCCGACGACCGCTGGGGCGAGGCGGTCACCGCGGTCGTCTCCGTTGCCGGCGGGGCGGTGGATCCCGAAGCGATCAAGGCGCACGTCAAGCACCATCTCGCGGGCTACAAGGCCCCGAAGCACGTGGTGTTCGTCGATCACGTCTATCGCTCCCCGTCGGGCAAAGCCGACTTCAAGCGCACCAAGGAGGTCGCGCTCGAGGCCCTCGGCCGCGCGTCGTAGGAGCAAGGGGAAAGGGGACAGGCTGCTTTTCGAGCTCTTCGGGCCCTGGTCCGTCCACCCGATGCGGCCGGCGGCGTCCACCGACGCACGGACTGATCCGACCCAAAAGGCAGCCTGTCCCCTTTCCCCTGCCAGATCGGCCCCTCCCCTTGACCTGCATCCGGCCTCTGTCACATGCTGACGAGTCTCGAGTAGGGGGCGCCGTGCCAAGCCAACCACTGCGAATGTCAACCGGTCGCACGCGCCG
>Ga0316622_100004544_pt1 | contig 10219 bp, 7 predicted proteins | sample OWC_Aug_OW2_C1_D_FD_207646 | JGI IMG/M metagenome (GOLD analysis project Ga0316622, IMG submission 207646) | Wetland soil microbial communities from Old Woman Creek delta, Ohio, United States - OWC_Aug_OW2_C1_D5_C | ecosystem: Environmental > Terrestrial > Soil > Wetlands | place: USA: Ohio... | reverse complement strand
GCCGGGTGTGCCAGGCGAGATGACCCGTATGTGGACGGACTCCGTGATGCCGTGGCTGCGGGGGATCTGCGATGGGCGCCGCGCGGTAATGAGCCGCACGTTTCAGACCTTCGGGCTCACGGAATCTGGGCTCGACGAGATCCTTCGGGGCGTGGTTGGCCCGGAGGAGGCCCGCGTTTCGTTCCGGGCGAGCTTTCCCGAGATCTCGGTGCGGCTCGCCGTCGTGGGGGAGCCGAGCGAAGCCGAGGCCCGTCTTGCTATTGCTGCCGAGCGTGTGCGGGCCAGAATCGCGCAATATGTCTTTGGCGAGGGAACCGACACCATGGAGGGGGTGGTGGGGCGGCTGCTCGCGGAGCGGCAACTGACGCTCGCCGTGGCGGAGTCGTGTACCGGCGGGCTCGTCGGCCACCGGATCACGAACGTGCCTGGGAGCTCGGCCTATTTCCTGGAAGGGGTGGTTTGTTACAGCAACGCTGCGAAATGCGACGTGCTCGACGTGGCCTCCGAGACGCTCGATGCTCATGGGGCCGTGAGCGAGGAGACGGCTCGCGAGATGGCGATCGGCGTCCGCCGGTTCGCGCGGAGCGATCTCGGCCTCGCAATGACAGGGATCGCCGGCCCGGAGGGTGGGACGCCCGCGAAGCCTGTGGGCACAGTCTGCATCGGCCTTGCGTGGGAGGGCGGCGTCGCCTCGCGGTGCTACCAACTCTGGGGCAACCGCGACTGGATCAAGCTGCTCACGTCCCAGATCGCCCTCGACTGGGTGAGACGTTACGCTCTTGGGCTTTCGGTGACAGGGGCGGGTATCGCGGGCGGATCGGAGCGCACGCCAGGCAATGGGGCTGCGGGTTGAGCGGCGACCGGGTGGCCCTGGCGGCATCAGATGCTTCGTCGCGGTCGATCTGGCGGCGGACGTCGTGGCTGCCATCGAAACGGTCGTTGCGCCGATACGACAGGTGGGTGGCGACGTACGCTGGGTCGCCAAGGAGAATCTGCACGTGACGCTCAAGTTTCTCGGCCAGATTTCCGAGGCGCGCGTGGATGCGGTACGGGCAGCACTCTCGCGCTGTGCGAAGCTGCGAGCGCCATTCGAAGTCACGGCGATGGGACTCGGTGCCTTCCCGAACCAGCGGCGAGCACGTGTCGTTTGGGTCGGTCTCGACGGGCCCGAGCTGGGCGCTCTCTCGTGCGGAGTCGACGAGGAACTCGCTGGGGAGGGATTTCCGAGGGAAGCGCGTGCCACCATTCCCCACATCACCATAGGGCGGGTGCGCAGCCCCCGAGGCTGGGAGCGAGTCCTCGCGGCCATGCGGCCGTACTGGGAGAATTCCTTTGGGAAATCACGAGTGGATGAGATAGTGCTCTACCGGAGTGATTTGCGGCCCGAGGGCCCTCTGTACATGGCCCTCGAGCGGCTGCCGCTAGATGGGTCGGGTCAGTGAGTCAGCGGGTGAAGAGCGCGGGCAGCGTGGCCGACATGAGGTGTGTGGCGGGGGAGCAAGCCTGAGGCACAACAAACGTGGGGGAGAGCGAGACCTTTTCTTGACGAGTTGCCGGTGAGCGTGGCTGTTTGGTGCACCGGCAGATGGGGGGCAGACGATGGCAATTGACGTGAACCGCGAACGGGCGATCGATTTGGCTGTCAGCCAGATCGAAAAACAGTTCGGCAAGGGCGCGATAATGAAACTCGGCGAGGATGCGCTCATACAGGGTATCGCGGTGGTCTCGACAGGCTCCATTGGCCTCGACCTGGCCTTGGGGGTGGGTGGTGTGCCTCGGGGCCGAGTGGTCGAGATTTTCGGTCCTGAGTCGTCCGGAAAGACCACCCTAGCGCTCCAGATCCTGGCCGAGGCGCAGCGATTGGGCGGGATAGGGGCATTCATCGATGCGGAGCACGCGCTCGACATCGCATACGCCAAGCTCGTCGGCGTCAAGACGGAAGACCTGTTGGTTTCGCAACCCGATCACGGTGAGCAGGCCCTCGAGATCGCCGACACGCTCGTTCGTAGCGGTGCGATCGACGTGCTCGTGATCGACTCGGTCGCCGCACTGGTGCCGCGTGCGGAAATCGAGGGAGAGATGGGTGAGCCGCAGATGGGGCTGCAGGCGCGCTTGATGTCACAGGCGCTGCGCAAGCTCACGGGCACGATCTCCAGATCGAACACGATCATGATTTTCATCAACCAGATCCGGATGCGCATCGGGGTAATGTTTGGCAACCCGGAGACCACGAGCGGCGGCAACGCGCTCAAGTTCTATGCGTCCGTCCGCCTTGATATTCGCCGGATCGGGGCTCTCAAACACGGCGACGAAGTGCGCGGCAGCCGAACGAAGGTGAAGGTGGTCAAGAACAAGGTTGCCCCGCCGTTCCGGGAAGCGGAGTTCGACATCCTTTACGGTGTTGGCATTTCGAAGGAAGGCGAACTCATCGACCTGGGTGCGGAGCAGGGGATCCTCGAGAAGAGCGGAGCCTGGTACTCGTTCAACAACGAGCGGATCGGCCAGGGGCGCGAGAACGCGAGGGATTACTTGCGTGAGCACTCAGAGGTGGCTCGCGAGATCGAGGCGAGGTTACGCGCCAGGCTCGGGTTGGCGGAACTCGCTCCGGCGGCGCAGGACACGCAAGTGTCGGCGCCGGCCTCACGCAAGGGGAGGGGTGCCTAGCTCGCCCATCCGGGAGGAGTTGCAGGATCACGAGGGCAACAAGGCGTGCCTGGCGGGCGATGCGAGCGGTGATGTGGTCACCGCGTGTGGCCGTCCAGCCGCCCGGGGCGCGGTAGATGTGCAGAACGGAAGGGAGTCCACGATGACGGAGGCATGAACGTGGATATTCGCGTGATCTTGTCGGTTGCAGTTCGGTCGGAAGCTTCGGACGTTCACATCAAGGTGGGTGCACCACCGATGCTCCGCATCAACGGTGAGCTGGTTCCCGTAGACGGAGCGGAGCAGGTCGACCGGGAGACGATGCAGGCGTATCTGGCTCAGTTGATGGCCGACCATCATCGGGAACGCCTCGCACGGAGCTTGCAGGTGGACTTTGCCTACGGAGAGCCGACGCTGGGCCGCTTCCGGGTCAACGTGTTCTACCAGCGGGGCGAGCCGGCCATCGCGATGCGGCTGATTCCCGCCGTGATCCGGTCGAGCGAGGAGCTGCAACTCCCCCCTGTCGTCGATCTCATTGGCCAGGAGCGGCGCGGTCTGGTGCTGGTCACCGGCACGACGGGCAGCGGAAAGAGCACCACGCTGGCTGCGATGGTTAGGTCGATCAACGAGAGCCGTCCGTGCCACATCATAACGATCGAGGATCCGATCGAGTACGTGCACGAGGATGCGGAGAGTATCATTTCGCAGCGCGAGATCGGTGTGGACGCCACCACGTTTGCCGACGCGCTCAAAGCAGCCCTGCGGCAGGATCCGGACGTGATCCTGGTCGGCGAGATGCGCGATCTGGAAACGATAGAGACGGCTATGTTGGCTGCGGAAACCGGGCATCTCGTCATGAGCACGTTGCACACGCTCGATGCTCCCGAGACGATCACCCGCGTGATCTCGGCGTTCCCGGAGCATCAGCGGGACCAGGCGCGGCTGATACTAGCCAGTGTACTCAAGGGAATCGTCAGCCAGCGGTTGGTGCCGCGAGTGGATGGTCAGGGGGTCGTCCCAGCCGTCGAAGTCATGGTGTCCACCGCGCTGGTCCGCGAGTGCATAGCGATCAAAGAGCGGACACGAGAGATTCATGAAGCCATCGCGCGGGGCTACAAGACGTACGGCATGCAGACCTTCGACCAGTCACTCATGCAGCTCTGGCGGCAGGGGCTCATCACGTACGACGAGGCGCTCGCCCAGTCGAGCAACTCTGCCGACTTTGCGCTCGAGGCCCGCGGCGTTAGCTCCACCAGTGACAGCCGCTGGAGCGAATTCAGTTCAGGCACAGAGGATGCCGAGGCGCAGGCTGAGCCGGCGATCAAGATAGAGCGGTTCTAGCGTCCCTGGCGAGACTTTGCCGGGCGATATTTCCTGGGCCTTGCTGTGCGCGCTCGACTCGGCGGGCGCAGGCTGCTAGGAGCCTATCCGAGTACTCCTTTGCGCGGTGTTGTCATGTTGTCACTGATCTGGGGTGGTCTTCGAACCGGGTGCAGGTGACCGCTGGTCGTGGAAAGGCCGAGTGTGCACCTGCGCTCGGGTGTCGCGCAGGAGCCTCATGAAATGAGTGTGCGGGAGCGGGAGAGCGGCACGCGTGCGGCCTTTGATTTGGCCTGCCGCTGGCTCGGACGTGCCCGGCGATCGGAAGCGGAGGTGCGGGGGCGACTTCAGCAGATTGGGTTCGGCGACCCGACCGTCGAGAAGGCGCTCGACCGGCTGCGTGAGCTGCACTTTGTTGACGATTACGAGCTGGCCCAAACGCGCGCACAGGCGCTGGCTGTTCGCGGGTACGCCAACGCATGGATACAGCATGACCTCCAACAGCGGGGCCTGCCTGAGGAAGCTGTCGAGGAGGCGCTTTCGATCCTTGCGCCCGAGATCGACCGCGCGAGAAAGTGGGTCGAGCGCTGCTCGGGCGATCGTGGTCGTAAGGCTGCGTGGCGATCGCTCCTCCGACGCGGGTTCGGGCCAGAGGATGCCGAGCGCGCATTGCGGGCTGCAGGCGGGGGGGCAGACGAGGAGGGGCTTGCCGACTGAGGGGGAGTGCTGGCCGCCTCGACGCACTGTGCCGTACGCCTTCGGCGTCCTCCAGTCCGGGGCTCGCGACTGTGCAGCACTCTCGGCGCCCCCGCTGCGCGACCCAATGAGAAATGCGGGCTCGGGGGACCCACCTCCGAGACCGCTGGCGTCCCGCAACCCGGGGCGGTACAGTGTGGGCGCGTAGGGCCCAAGCAGTGAGCCTCAGCGGTAGCGATATCCGCCATCAGTTCATCGACTTCTTCCGCGCTCGCGGTCACACCGTCGTGCAGAGTTCATCCCTCGTGCCGGAACGGGACGCGAGCCTGCTGTTCACGAACGCAGGCATGGTCCAGTTCAAGAACGTGTTCTTGGGAACGGAGACTCGGCCATACGTGCGGGCGGTTGATTCTCAGAAGTGCCTGCGGGTGAGCGGGAAGCACAACGACCTCGAGGACGTTGGCCGCGACAACTATCACCACACGTTCTTCGAGATGCTCGGCAACTGGTCGTTCGGGGACTATGGCAAGCGCGAGGCGATCGCCTGGGCTTGGGAGCTCTTGACTGGGCAATGGGGACTGCCGAAAGCCAAGCTGTGGGCGACGGTGCACACGACCGACGACGAGGCCGATGCCCTGTGGCGTGAGGTGACAGACATCGAACGCCGTCAGATCCTCCGCTTCGATGCCGAGAACTTCTGGGAGATGGCCGACGTGGGTCCGTGCGGACCGTGCGCGGAGATCCACGTCGACCGGGGTCCCGAGGCGTGTGATCGACGGGAGGTCCCCGGCCATGTCTGTGGTGTCAACGCCGGCTGTGCCCGCTTTCTCGAGCTCTGGAACCTCGTATTCATCCAGCACAGCCGCGACGCAGAAGGGAAGCTGACGGATCTGCCGCTGAGGCACGTGGACACCGGCATGGGCCTAGAGCGGGTGACCGCCGTCGTACAAGGTGTGCCTGGCAACTACGATTGCGATCTTCTGCGCGCCGTGATCGGCGAGGGCGAGCGCCTCTCGGGAGTTCGGTACGGCGATGATCCCCGCACTGACGTCTCCCTGCGCGTGATTGCCGATCACTCCCGCGCGAGCACGTTCCTGGTTGCCGACGGTGTCGTGGCGTCGAACGAGGGACGGGGCTACGTGCTGCGCCGGTTGGTGCGGCGGGCGGCTCGGCACGGCAAGCTGCTTGGCCTGGGCGAGCCGTTTCTCCATGAGATGGCCGCTGTGATCGCCGCAATAATGGGGGATGCGTATCCGGAGGTGCGTCGGCATTGCGGATCAATTGCCGAGATAATCCGCTCGGAGGAGGAACGCTTCGCGGCGACGCTCGACCGTGGGCTTGCGCTACTGGAGGACGAAGTCCGTCAAGCCCGCCGCTCAAGCACCGGCGAGCTTCCGGGCGAGGTTGCCTTCCGGCTTTACGACACATACGGGTTTCCCCTCGATCTCACGGAAGACATACTGCGCGGCGAGGGGCTGAAAGTTGAGCAGGCTGGCTTCCAGCGGAGCATGGAAGAGCAGCGGGCGAGAGCGCGGGGAGCACAGCGATTCGCCAGCGTGACTGCAGCCGGGGGAGGAGGGGTCACTGGCTTGGGCGAGTCGCGGTTCGTCGGCGATCGCAGGTCCGAGTGGACATCCGAGGTACAGGGACTCCGGGTCGGGGGTGCCCAGTGGGTCAGGACCGCGCGCGAAGGAGACACGGTCGAAGTCGTGACGGCCGAGACACCATTTTATGCCGAGAGCGGCGGGCAGGTCGGCGATGCGGGCAGCATGGAGACCGTTAACGGTGGGCTCGTCGAGGTGATGGACACGCAAAAGGAGGATCCGGGTCTGATCGTTCATCGCGGGCGTGTAGTGCGCGGCGCGCTCGGGGTCGGTGATCGCGTGCATCTCGAAATCGACTCGGAGCGGCGCGAGGCCATCCGCCTGAACCACTCGGCCACGCACATCTTGCATGCGGCGTTGCGTGAGACGCTCGGTGCTCACGTGCGGCAGGCGGGCTCGCACGTGGCACCGGATCGGTTGCGGTTCGACTTCAGCCATTTCAAGGCGATCGACGGGGAGACCCTCGCTCGAATCGAAGATCGGGTGAACTCCTGTATCCGGGACAATGCCGATGTCACCCAAGACGAGATGCGGTTCGACGAGGCGATGAGAATGGGCGCGCTCGCGTTTTTCGGCGACAAGTATGGCGATAGGGTGCGCGTCGTGAGGATGGGTGATTTCTCGGTAGAGCTCTGTGGTGGCACGCACGTGCTGCGGACCGGAGACATCGGTCTGTTCAAGCTTCGGGCCGAGAGCGGAGTTGCGGCGGGAACCAGGCGGGTAGAGGCGATGACGGGTGGGGGTGCGCTCCGCTGGATCCGACAACGCGAGCGGTTGCTCCGAGAGGTTGCTGCGGCGGTGAAGACTTCCGAAGAAGGGGTCCAGGAGAAGATCGAGCGCTTGCTCGCCCAGCAGCGCGAGCTCGAGAAGCGGGTGGTGGGGCTGCAACGCAAGATTGCGGGTGACAGCACATCGGATCTCCTGGCTGGCGTGCATGAGGTGAACGGCGTCAAGGTGCTCGCCGCTCGGGTCGAGGATGTGGACGCCGAGGGGTTGCGCTCTTTTGCGGACCGCCTTCGCGAGCGGATTGGCTCGGGGGTCGTCGTGCTGGGTGCCACGCAGGGCGACCGGGCGCTCCTCGTGGCGGCCGTGAGCCGCGACCTCGCCGGCAAGGTTCACGCCGGTGAGATAATCAAGGGGATCGCACCCGAGGTGGGTGGTGGTGGAGGAGGTCGCCCGGATTTCGCACAGGCGGGCGGGCGCGACCCGTCGAAACTCGACCGGGCGCTGGCTGCCGTTGATGGGCAGGTTCGGGGGCAAGTACCCGGTGGCACGGGTGCGTCGAGTGCCGTAAAATAGCGCAGGTCGCATGGCTTGGTTCGTGGGCGGGGCCATGGTTCTCCGTCTACGGCGGTGGGTGGATGGGAAGAGCTGCCGGCGACGAACGCTGTGACCCGGCGGTAGAGATCGACCGCGAAGCAGAGAAGTTGGTGAATCAGGTACCGGAGGCCGCCCCGCTCGAGCTGCACTTCGACGATTACCGGCTGTTCCACGACCTCCTCGGCCAGCACGATGAGCACATCAAGGTGCTCGAAAGAGAACTCGGCGTGCGCATCGGCTTCGCGGGAACCTCGCTTAGCGTTGCCGGTGAGCCATTTGCCGTCGAACTCGCGGGCCGCGTCCTGACCCAGCTCTACCGGCTGCTCGAAAGGGGGTATCCGGTATTCGTGAGCGATATCGACTACGCGGTCCGGATTCTGTCGAGCGACCGCGGTGCCGACTTAGCCGACATCTTCCTCGACACCGTCTACATCTCTGCAAACCGGCGGGTCATCACACCGAAGAGCATCGCCCAGAAGGCGTACATTGATGCCATTCGGAACTGCGACATTGTGATCGGCATAGGTCCTGCTGGTACGGGCAAGACGTACCTGGCTGTGGCGATGGCCATTGCCGGGCTCACGAAGGACAGCTTCTCACGGATCGTGCTCACGCGGCCCGCGGTCGAGGCGGGTGAGCGGCTCGGATTTTTGCCGGGGGACGTGGCTGAGAAGGTGGACCCGTACCTGCGCCCGCTATACGATGCGCTCTACGATATGGTCGACCGGGATCGTACTCACAAGATGATCGAGCGTGGCACGATAGAGATCGCGCCCCTTGCCTTCATGCGTGGGCGAACGCTTAACGACTGCTTCGTCATTCTCGATGAGGCCCAGAACACGACCAGGGAACAGATGAAGATGTTTCTCACCCGCCTCGGATACGGCTCGAAGGCGGTGATCGCGGGCGATGTCACGCAAATCGACCTCCCGGCGGGCAAGTCATCGGGGCTGAAAGAGGTCCAGAAGATCCTCCGCAACATCGACGGCATCGGGATGATCATGTTTTCGGAGCGCGACGTGGTCCGGCATCGGCTGGTCCAGGACATCATCGCGGCGTACGAGCGTGCGGAGCGGGGCTCGCAGGTAGATAGCTAGTAGCGAGTCCCGGCGGGCCTCGGTCCTGCGGTTGGCACCGGTCGTCGCTCGTGCTGGCAGCCCTGCAGGCGAGTCGTTGCTGGCGCCTGAAGTGCGCCTCGTTTGCTCCTGCGTCGGGTGTAATGCGAGCAGGCGCGTGTCGCGGTGTGGCGCCCGGGTTGTTTATTGATGCTGCTGGATGGGAGCCGATGGTCCTAGTGACGAGGCGCTCACGCGCGGGGCGCTGGCTTGCCCGGGGGCTGCGCACGCGCGGGGATGCCATGCTGCGGGCCCTCCGGATCGGGCGGGCCGAGCTGAGCGTCGTGCTGGTGAGCGATGCGCGGATGCGAACGCTCAACCGCACGTATCGCGGTGTGGACCGGGCCACGGACGTTCTGTCCTTTCCGATGCACGGCCGCAGCCGGCCACGGTGGGGGACTTTCCTTCTGGGGGACGTGGTGATCTCAGTGGAGATGGTGCGGCGCCAGGCCCGTGCGGACGGGGTGCCCATGATCGCAGTGGGCGAGCGGCTCCTCATACACGGGCTGCTGCACCTTCTCGGTTACGATCATGAGGTTTCCGAAGCCGAGGCCCAGCGCATGGCCCGGAGGGAGCGGTCTCTTACGGCGTCGATCGGCGGCCGTGGCCTCGCCTAGGTTCTCTCGATGGCAGGAGTCGGTTGGCAGGCCTGCCTGGCGGTCGTGAGCGGCGCCTTGCTGGCGCTTGCGTTCCCATCAGTGAATCTGAGCCTGTGCGCTTGGGTGGGGCTCGTTCCGCTGCTTTGGGCGACGGCGGGCGCCAGGCCGAAGCGGGCGTTCTGGCTCGGGTGGCTCTGCGGGTTCGCGTTTTTTCTGGGAACTCTCTACTGGGTGGTGAACCCGATCGACCACTACACCGACGCGCCGTTCGTCGTGGCCCTTTTGGCCTTGCTCCTGCTGGCTGCCGCCATGGGGCTCCAAACTGCGGTGTTCGCCGCCGGGCTCCGCGTGGCCAAGGCGCCAGAGCTGATTCCGGTGGAGCTGCTTGCCCCAGCTCTGTGGGTGGCTCTCGAGTGGCTGCGTTCGATAGGTTCGCTTGCGTTTCCGTGGGTTGCGCTCGGGTACTCCCAGTACCGGCAATCGAGCCTGATCCAGTTCGCCGAGGTGACTGGAGTCTACGGAATCTCCGCGTTACTCGTCTTTGCGAACGTCGTAGCTTGGGCGCTCTTGGGGAGGCGCCGCGCGCGTTTCAAGCGCAGCGCCTGGGCGCTCGCGATTCTCGTGGCGCTGCTCGTTGGCTTGCCGATGGTCGGTCGTCGGCGTCTGGAGGCAATAGGGCGAGCGCCGCGTGCGGGTCGGGTTGCCGTCGGGATCGTCCAGGCCAACGTGGACCAGGGTCGGAAGTGGGACCCGGCTTTTCAGGAGGAGGCGCTCGAGCGCCACGCGCGGCTTGTTGTCGAGGCCAGGAAGGCGGGAGCAGAGCTCGTCGTGTGGCCAGAGACAGCGGCTCCGTTTTACTTCCAGTCCGAGAGTCCCCAAAGACAGCGACTTCTCGATCTTGCTGTTGCGGAGGACGTTGACC
>Ga0316622_100004543_pt1 | contig 10219 bp, 8 predicted proteins | sample OWC_Aug_OW2_C1_D_FD_207646 | JGI IMG/M metagenome (GOLD analysis project Ga0316622, IMG submission 207646) | Wetland soil microbial communities from Old Woman Creek delta, Ohio, United States - OWC_Aug_OW2_C1_D5_C | ecosystem: Environmental > Terrestrial > Soil > Wetlands | place: USA: Ohio... | reverse complement strand
AGCGGCTGGCCCAGCTTCTACCTGCCGATATCAGACGACAAGATTGAGGAGAAGTCTGACGGAAGCCTGTTCATGAGCAGGACGGAGATAATCTGCGCCAAATGCGGCGGCCATCTCGGCCACGTGTTCGATGACGGCCCGGAACCCACTGGCCTGCGATATTGTGTCAACTCAGCATCCCTAAAGTTCGAGGGGACCGACAAGAAGGAGTAACAATCCAAATGTGCGGACGATTTGCCATCGCCTACACGATGGGGCTGTTCGCGAGGTTCGGTGTCAAGGATGACGCACCGGAAGTTGAACCCCGGTTCAACGTAGCGCCCACCCAAACGGTGCCTGTGATCGTCCGCGACGTCGCGAGGAAGGCGGTTGTCATGAGGTGGGGGCTTGTGCCATTCTGGGCCAAGGATCCGAAGATAGGCAACAGGCTGATCAACGCGCGGGCTGAGACTGTGTCGACCAAGCCAGCGTTCCGCGCCTCTTTGAAGAAGAGGCGATGCATCGTTCCAACCACGGGGTTCTACGAATGGAGAAGAGAAGGGAAGACCAAGACCCCCTTCTACGTACGTATGAAGGATGACTCATTCTTCGGGCTCGCGGGACTCTACGATACGTGGCGCAAACCGGACGGATCACCCCTGCAGACTTTCACGATCATCACGACGAGGCCAAACGCCGTACTGGAGAAGATCCACAATCGCATGCCGGTCATTCTCACGCCCGAGCAGGAGGAGACCTGGTTGAGCGGCGGGGAGCTATCGCCGAGCACGCTGAGCAGTCTCTTCAAGCCGTATCCGTCCAGACCGATGGCAGCTCATGAGGTCTCGAAGGACGTCAACAACCCGAGGAACGATTCTCCCGGCCTGATCCATCCAGTGTGACCTCTCCTCACACCGCCGGCCGATTTCGCCTCAGGACTTGCCGAATCCCTTGACTATCTTGTCAAGCCTCTTCTCAACCGCCTTGTCCAAGGGCTCGGGCCTGTGTTCCGTCAGGACGGAGTCCGCCTTTCCCCTGGCGACCTCCATTATGTCCTTGCAGCCGGCCTTGCTCCAGGCATCATAGCTCTGGTCAGGCCACAGCGACGATACATAGAACTCGCGGATGTGCCTCAGGGTGTGCATCTCCTTGAGGAAGGTCCCTCCGATGCCGACCTTCGCAATCACCTCGGCTGCGAGTGTCTCCTGGTTGACCGGGATCTCGCGGAGCGCGCTCAGCGTCATCCCGACCATCTCATTGTCCATCATCAGCTGCTCGTAAGAGAGCACTGTGGAGCTGTCTAGGAGGCCCATGCCGTTCATGACCTCGGAACCCGAGATGGCGCCGAGAACCGATATCAGCGAACTCTCGATGGCCGCTTGGGGTCCGGGTACCATGGATCCTGGTCCGATTCCCATGCACGAACACGGGAACTTGACGAATCGCGACATCTCACTCGCGCACACGCCGAGCACCATGGCCTCGATGGAGCTAAGGTTGACGGAGCCGGTCTTGGGATTCATGCTTGATAGGACAGATCCGTAGATTACCGGTGCTCCGGGCTCGTGCGCCTGCACGGCGCACGCCAATCCAAGGGTCTCCGCATGGTTCAGCGCGATGTCCCCAGCAATTGTTGCCGGGCCAGACATCCCCATCATCGCCATGCCGGTGATGTGTATTGGAACATGATTCTCCGCCCACACCATCGCCGCGTTCGTAGCAGGGCCCTCGAGCACTAGCGGGGAGATAGTGCAGACCATGGCGGATATGTAGTGCCTCTTTCTGAGCTCTTCTGATGATCCCACTACCTCAGACGCCATCTGGACCTGTGCTCTTGCCTCCTCGGGAGTCGTGGTCGATTCGGTCTCAATGTGCTTCGTGTTGTTCGCCATCGCCTCCCTGAGGCCGCTGACGACATGCCTCTCGAGAGGAACGTCGTGGGCTACGACCATGGGCTCGTAGATGCTCAGGTTGGGGAGCCAGTCGGCGATGACCGCAGTCCTCCTTATGTCCTCCAGACGGGATTCGCGCCTGGCGCAGGACTTGGGGTCCCAAACGCTGACGCCGCACCCGTCTGTCGTGAAATAGTAATGGGTGCCGTCAAGAGGGAGATCGTATTCCCTGTTCCTCGCCGCCAGAACTATGTTGGAGGGCACGGACTTGAGCAGGTCCTCGACTACGTTTCTGGGCATCTTGACAGTCCCAGATTTCTCATCAACTGTGGCCCCAGCGTTCTTCAAGTCGCTACGAGCGGCCGGGCTGTCGATCCTGATGCCAACCCGTTCGAGCAAATCCAGCGCCGCGCCATGAATCTTCTGCTTTTCATCCCGAGTCAATGTGTCTAGCCGCTTCCTTATCCTGAATCTGTTCTCAAAGCCTGCCAACTTCTCCACCTCCTCGCGCTCCGGCGAGTCCTACCGGGCCCGGCAACATCACACCCCAACATATCCTTTTCGAAACCCGAGTCCTGGAGACACCTCAACGTCGCAAACCAAAGTGGACAATCGACGTTCCAGGCAATCGGATTGTTATATACGTCGGAATCCATGTCCGTTCCTTATGGTGGAGAAGGATACCCCCAAGCCTCCCTTGGCCAGGAGAGTCCCAACGGTCCTGGCCAAGCACGGAGACGAACGAATAGATGAGTACTACTGGATGCGCGACCGGAAGAACCCCGGTGTCATCGAGTACCTCGAGGCCGAGAATCGGTACATGACGGAGATGATGAAGCATACCGAAGCTCTGCAGAAGAAGCTCTTCGACGAGCTGAGGGCGCGCAACAAGGACACGGACTCATCTGTCCCCGAGAGGATTGACAACTTCTACTACTACACCAGGACGGAGGCCGACAAGCAGTACCCCATATACTGCCGCAAGAACGGGAGTATGGATGCCTCGGAACAAGTGATCCTAGACCTCAACGCTGTCGCTGGAGGCAACTCGTTCTTCAAGGTCAGCCTGGTCAGGCCGAGCCCCGATCACACCAAGCTGGTCTACCTAGCGGACGCCGAGGGGTCGGAGCGCTATACGATCTTCGTCAAGGATCTGGATAGTGGCGAGACCCTTCCAGACCGAATCGCCAACACCCACGATGCCGAATGGGCGAACGACAGCAGAACACTCTTCTACTCGACTATGGACAAGGAATACCGGCCTGACAAGGTCTGGAGACACGTCCTCGGCTCCGACACCAAGAACGACGTGCTGGTCTACCACGAAGAGGACGCAAGATTCTACTATCTCGAGGTTCGCAAGACAAAATCCAGGAAATTCATTCTGATCACCGTCGAGAGCGCGACAACCTCCGAGGTCCGGTACCTGCCCGCTGACAGACCCGCGGAATCTTTCATGCTCTTCCAGCCTCGAAAGCAGTTCGTGGAGTACTTCGTGCTGCACCTGGGGAGCACATTCTATGTGGTCACCAATGAAGACGCGGTCAACTTCAAGGTCATGACCGTCCCGGACAATGACATTGCGCGGAAGGACTGGAAAGAACTCATCCCGGCGCGGGACGACGTTGCGATAGACGTCAGCGACCCCAATCCATGGGTCGAACCCTTCGAGAGACACCTCGCGGTCTTCGAACGCCAGAAAGCGCAGGGAAGGATACGGATCTACTCGCTCGAAGACATGAGTTCTCGCACAGTGGATTTCGGAGAGCAGATCTACTTCGTGATGCCCATCACGAACCAGAACCCTCAGTCGAACGTCCTGAGGATACGATTCTGGTCTATGGTGACGCCGACAAGCGAGTACGAGTACAATCTCGATACCCGCCAGCTGAAGCTGCTAAAGCGAGATGAGATACCCGGCTATGATCCGGGCAAATTCACCTCCGAGATGTTGTGGGCCACCTCGAAGGATGGCGTGCAGGTGCCGGTCTCTGTCGTCTATCGGAAAGAGCTCAGGAAGAACGGAAGGAACCCCTGTTACCTGTACGGCTACGGTGCGTATGCCGCCTTTGAGTGGGCCAAGTCGGAGTTCAACACGAACATCATCTCGCTCCTTGACAGAGGGTTCGTCTGTGCTCATGCGCACATAAGAGGCGGCGGCGATCTGGGAAGAAGATGGCATCATGACGGTCGCGTGCTGACAAAAATCAACTCGTTCTATGACTTCATCGCGTGCGCCGAGCACCTGATCAAAGAGGGATACACATCCCCCGACCTGCTGGCCATTAGAGGGAGGAGCGCGGGGGGTCTGCTAATGGGGGCCGTCGCCAACATGCGTCCCGACCTGTTCAAGGCAGTCATCGCCGAGGTGCCGTTCGTCGACGCCGTCACGACCATGCTCGACCCTACGATCCCGTTAACGATCGGCGAGTTTGAGGAATGGGGTAATCCCGAGCAGAAGGAGCACTATGACTACATCAAGAGATACTCACCGTACGATAACGTGTCCAGAAAGGCCTATCCTAACATGCTTGTCAGCGCAGGGCTCAACGACTCCCGGGTCCAGTACTGGGAACCCGCGAAGTGGGTTGCCAGGCTGAGGGCGATGAAGACCGACGATAACCTGCTGCTGTTCAGGGTCGGGATCACGGAAGGGCACGCGGGGGCCTCGGGCCGCTACGACCATCTCAGATGGTTCGCTTGCATGTACGCATTCATTCTGGACCGACTAGGTATTCAGAGTTGAATCCCTACTTGGTACGGCGTCTCGGCTCCAGCCTCTCCATCACGGCCTTGATCACCAAAGGCCATGCGATCGTCGCGTCCGACATGACCTCGACGTATCTTCCGCCCTCAGATCGCGGCCGGATCTTGCCCCAGGAGACGCCCTCTGAGTAAGTGCATCCAGACAATCCGCCCCAGTGGACGGGTTCCGGGCAAATCCTGACGGCGTAGTCAAACCGTTTGAATCCGCCGCCGACGCCTATGCGCTTGTCGATGATGTCCAGGTACGGCCCGACCTGCTGCGCCCAATTGCGGGGGACGCCTCCTCCGATCGTGAGGATGCCGAGCTTCTTGGACGCTAGGACGCGGCCGGTGTAGTCCTCCAGGTCCGCGAAAGAATCGTACTGGACCGGCTTCTTCTTGGCCATCCGCATGCGCCTCATGTATATGCCGAAATCAAGACCCAGTTCAGAGTCCGTGAAGGCCGGTACGTACACCGGGACCTTCTTAAGGAACGCTGATTTCAGGATGCCTCTCTGATCCTGCTTCGTGTTCTTGGAAAGATACTCTCCGATGAGCCAATTGAGTTCGAAACTGCCCAACGAGTCCTTGTCGCTGTAATTGTCGATGACCTTCCTGAAGATCAGCTCCATATCGTCGAGGCTCCGTTCAAGCTCGATCGTATCGTAGATCCTGTTGTAGCCCATTTTGTAGAGCTGATTGTCGTTCATGAACTCGTTGTGCTTGAAATGAGACCGCCCGGTGGACTCCACCATCCCATGTGCCATGATCGCACCGGTCGATATGATTGCATCCGTCATCCCGAGGTCGATCATGTCGCATATGACGAGACCCATCTTCGCTGGCGTCATCGCGCCGGACAAGGTCAGCACCTTGAAGCAGTCCTTATCCTTCACCATCGCCTCGACCACGTCGGCAGCTTCTCCGAGGGACCGTGCACCAAAGCTGCATTTGCTCATTCCTCTGAGCAATTCAGAGACCTTCTCGTACTTGCCGAGGTCGAGTGACTCCAGAGGCTCAAGTCCGTCACTCGTGCCATCGTGGTACTCGCCCAGCTTCCTCATTCCCTTGCCCGTTCTTGACACATCGACACCCCCGCACGAGCGCGTGCGTGACTCCGAGATAGTATATCATCATCACTTGGAGGACTGAGCGGCCTCGTCCTCCGCATTGGAGCTCGCCGCGAACACCGCGACCGCGATGACCGTCGTCCACAGGCCGTTCTTGTCCCCTTCCGCAGTTTTCGTGACGTTGAGAGACTTGACGATCTTTCCGCTCATCTTGTATATGTCCTCTCGCTCGTCCCAGTCTTTCTCCGGGTCGAACTCGATTCCGAGCGTGGTCGCGAGCATAGTTGCAGCTAGGTCCTCGGAGTGATGTCCAGCGACATCTGCGTTCTCTCCGAAATCGTGGTGCTCGGACAAGTAGCCGTAGTGGCTTCCATCCGCTGGGAGCGCGCAGCCTATGGAGGCCGCCACCATCCTGTTGGGTTCGTTCGTGGCGTTTCGCGCCATCACAACAAACACGATCTGACCCGGCGTGAGCTCTTTCAAGCCATCCTCTCGGGAGACTATGTGACATCCGGGAGGAAGGATACTGGACACGGAAACCAGGTTGAACTTCTCAATTCCAGCGTCACGCAGAGCAAGTTCAAACGACTGCAGCTGATACTTGTGCTTTCCCACGCCCTTGGTGAAGAACACCTTTTGGGGAACTATACGCATGAGCAGTGATAATGCGCGAGCCACGTTCTTAAAACTAGTTCCGCTACTGGAACAACAGACTGTAGATCATCCCGGCTGCGGCAAGGTACACGCCGCAAGTGAAAATCGTCTTCACGACCCTTGTCTTGAGCTTCTCCAGGCCCCACCTCGAGCCAATGATCGCCATGACCATGATCAGCGGCGCGAGCACCAAGGCCACATCGTAGTGTATCGTTACTCCAGCACCTGAATCGAGCACGTACGCAAGGAACGCAGCTGGGGTGAGAATCGCTCCCATGAGCGCGGAGGTGCCTATCGCCTTTCTCGGCTCGAATTTGAAAACGTAGATGATCAAAGGAACGCTAACGACGCCTCCGCCGATGCCGAAGCTGCCTATCAGAAGGCCAGTGAGGACGCTGATCCCCATACCTGCAAGCATGCGCTTCCTTGTGAACTCAGTCGGGCAGACCAATGCATCCTTCTTCTTCCGATAGATGTCATACATCATCTTCGTGGCCACGATCACCAGGAGCGTGACGAACGCAGACTTCACAATCCAATCATCCACGCTCAATGTGAACAGCACGCCGCCCAACACTCCGATCAGCCCCCCCAGCGCTAGCCTCACGCCGAGCTTGAAATCCACCAGTTTCTTGCTGCTGTGTGTTGCTGTCGAGCTGAGCATGGTCACGAAAGCGAACGTGAGGGAGAGCGGCACTATGTCCCGCATTTCCATGCTCTCGAAGGCCAAGACCATGATCGGAACGTACAGCTGCCCGCCCCCGAGGCCGAGGTTGGAGTAGAAGAATGCGACGATAGCGCACAGGACGGCCACAATGAGCAGAGCCTCGACGCTGATGCCCTCGAACGCCACATCCGTGTTAAAGAATCCTGCATATTAAACACGTCTTATTGTACAATCGTTCGAACAATCAGGGGCTTTTGCGCATAATTTGCGAACAATGCAGGGGTTCGACTGAAGTATCCCAAATCCTTTTATATTCTGTAGCAATTCGTTCGACAGCCCAAGATGGGGGCGCGGTTCCATGAGGATTCTGAGAGTCGATCTGACGGCAGGGAAATTCGCAGACCAGGAGGTCTCGAAAGAGGACTCGAGAAACTACCTCGGAGGCAGAGGCCTTGCGGCGAAGATCCTGTACCAGGAGAACAAACCGAAGATAGACCCGTTTGACCCCGAGAACCGACTGATATTCATGGCAGGACCGTACACGGGGACGTACGGTTCGTTCACCGCCTTCTACAACGTTACAACGAAGTCGCCGTTGACCGGAGCGATCCTGTCCGCCCATTCGGGCGGGCACTGGGGACCAATGTTCCGCAAGACTGGCTACGATGGAATAGTCATCAAGGGCAGATCCCCAAAACCAGTCTACCTTCTGATCACTGACGCAGGCCCGGAGCTGAAAGACGCCTCGGACCTGTGGGGGAAGGACGTGTTCGAGACAGTCGACACCCTTGAGGAGAGGCACGAGAAGTCCAAGGCCACCGTGATCGGCCCCGCTGGCGAGAAGCTGATACGGTACGCCGCGATAATGAACGATCACAACAGGGCGGCTGGCAGGGGAGGCGTAGGCGCAGTAATGGGCTCCAAAAACCTGAAAGCCGTGGTGGTCCACGGGACCAAGGACGTCCCGCAGGCGGACCCTGAGAAGCTAAAGGAGACCTTCAAGACGGCGACGGCCACTGTGAAGGAGAAGTCGGTGGCATTCTCGAAGTACGGAACATCCATGGTCGTCGGAATCACGGGCAAGGCGGGCACGATCCCCACGAGGAATTTCCAGACGGGTTACTACCCCGAGTACGAGAAGATCGGAGGGGACACGCTCGTCAACAATTACAAGACGAAGGACACCGCATGTGCCAGGTGTCCTCTTCACTGCGGGAACATGACCAAGGCCGTGAAGGACTACCAGGCCCTGACGGAGGGGCCTGAGTACGAAACCCTGGCGATGTTCGGGTCCAACCTGGACAACTCGAACCTCGAATCGATCATAATGGCCAATCATCTCTGCAACAAGTACGGGATGGATACGATCTCGTGCGCGGACACCATAGCGTGCGCGTACGAGCTATACGAGAAAGGCATAATCACGGACAAGGACACGGGCGGTCTGAAGTTGGTCTGGGGGGACCACCGCGCAATGGTGAAGCTCGTCGAGATGACGGGCGAAAGGGAAGGCCTCGGCAAGCTCATAGGAGAGGGCTCGAACAGGCTGGCGGCCAAGTACGGACCCGAGGCGAAGAAGTACGCGATGAACGTGAAGGGAATGGAGTTCCCTGGGTACGACCCGAGGGGCATCCAGGGGATGTCTCTGGCCTTCGCGACCTCGACCAGGGGCGCGTGCCACCTCAGAGCCACCATGTATGTCCCGGAGCTGTTCCAGGGCGTCCTCGACAGATTCACCGTGAAGGGGAAGGCGAAGACTCTCAAGGATCTGCAGGAGCTGTTCACCGTCTACGACGCGATGGTCCTCTGCAAGTTCGGAGCCAGGAACGCCTTCGCGAACGACTGGAACAACATGGTCATGCTCACGAATGCGGCCACCGGCGCCGGCTATACTCTGGAGGAGCTGAAGAAAGTTGGGGCTCGCATCTGGACAGTCGAACGGCTGTTCAACCTGAGGGAGGGCCTGGGCAGGAAGGACGACACGCTGCCAGAGAGGCTGTTCACTCTGCCGATCCATGACGGACCCTCCAAGGGAGCGGTCGTCAACAAGGTGGACTTCGAGAACGAGCTCACGGAGTACTACAGGCTCTGGGGCTGGTCGAACGACGGCGTGCCCACAAGAGAGGCACTGGACGACCTGGGCATATCGGTTTGAAGTCGCCGACAGGGTTATTTCCGAAGATGACCGTGCTCCTCAAGGTGTTGACATGGCAGCCGCAAAGCTGGAGAAGAGAAAAGCGGTCACGATTGCGTACATAGAATACGTCGGCAGTTATGGGAGCATCCCGTTCGACAAATACATCCCGAGACTGTACGAATGGGTGAAGACGCAGACGAAGGTCATGCCGGGATTCTATCCCTTCTGCATATACCACAGCGATCCGAAGTCGACGCCTGCTGAGAAGTGCATCACCGACATAGGGATCACCGTGAAGGGCAACGTGAAGTCCAGTGGGGACATCAAGATCCGAAAACTCCCGGCAATGACTGTCGCGACTCTGTCACACAAAGGTCCTGCAAGTGAGTATCAGAACTCGTACAACAAGCTCTCAGGATTCGTGGATGACAAGGGGTACGTGATGACGGGCCCGCCGATCGAAATATACTCGAAGAAACCGGAGATGATCGACGGTCAGATGATAATCTACGCAAAGATCATGTTCCCGGTCAAGAAGGCGGCTGGCAAGAGATAGGATCCTCGGGACCGATTCCGCCCTCCGACCGACCGCGCCAGTATGGTTCCGAACGAATTATCAAATGTGATACCCTACCCAGCCGGGTATTTCAACCCCCGCGCACCTAGTCGGGACTGATGTTCTCAGTGGTTGAGGCCAATGGCCTCGTCAAGGACTACAAGACAGTCCGAGCGTTGGACTCCGTGAGCCTCAATGTCGGCCGCGGTGAGATATTCGGATTCTTCGGACCGAATGGCGCGGGAAAGACGACCTGCATCAAGGTTCTATGCGGCCTGACCCAAGCGAGCGGAGGCGGCGCGAACGTCCTCGGGATCGACGTATGCAAGCACCCTGTCTGGGTCAGGGACAACATCGCCGTCCTCTCGGAAGAAACCCGCTTCTACGAAGAGATGACTCCCAGGCGCTACCTGAACATGTTCGGGAAGTTCATGCTCATCAAAAGGAGCGACAGACTGGCCAAGATCAACGCCGTCGCAGATCTGGCCGACCTGCGAGGGTTCATGGACCAGAAGATAG
>Ga0316622_100004542_pt1 | contig 10219 bp, 6 predicted proteins | sample OWC_Aug_OW2_C1_D_FD_207646 | JGI IMG/M metagenome (GOLD analysis project Ga0316622, IMG submission 207646) | Wetland soil microbial communities from Old Woman Creek delta, Ohio, United States - OWC_Aug_OW2_C1_D5_C | ecosystem: Environmental > Terrestrial > Soil > Wetlands | place: USA: Ohio... | reverse complement strand
AGGGTGGGGTAGACATCGGCGATGCCTGGGACGGTCCGGGCGACCTCGCCCACCGCAGTCAGCCGGCTCGACAGCTCGGAGAGGTCGTCGCCGCGGACCTCCAGCACCAGCGGCGCCAGGTAGCCGTTGGAGAAGACGCTGGCCACCAGCCCCCCCGGGGCCTGCAGGAACTCGACGCCCGCGTAGCGGCGCCGGAGGATCTCCCGCATCCGGTCGGCGATCTCGCCCTGGGACAGCCTCCGATCCTCGGGGTCGGAGAGCGCCAGCCGGATGAAGCCCATGTGCGGGCCGGCGTTGGGGCTCCCCAGGGCGGCCCGCGCGTTCTGGGGGACGCCGACGTTGGTCAGGACCAGGTCGACCGTGCCCCTGGGAAGCTCCGCGGCCAGGGTCTTTCCCATCTCCTGGATGCGGCGAGAGGCGTCGGCCAGCGAGGTCCCCGGCGCGAAGCGGACGAAGGCCGCCCCCATCGACTCGTCGATCTCCGGGAAGAAGGTGCTGGGGAGGCGCGTCGAGACCCAGCCGGCCGCGCCCACCAGGACGGCCACGGCGCCGACCACCCACGCCCGGTGGTCGAGCGCCCGTCGCAGGGCGCCCGCGTAGCCGTCGGCGACGCGGTGGATGGCTCCGGCCGTGCTCTTGGCGAGCCGGCCGGGCTCCTCCCCCTTCAGGAAGTACCGGCAGGCCAGCGGGGTCACCAGCATGCTGACGAAGTAGCCCGCGAACATGGCCACCGCGACCGTCAGCGCCAGCGGCCCGAACAGCTTGCGGGCCAGGCCGTGAAGCAGCACCACCGGGAGGAGCACGGCCACGGTGGTGAGGGTGGCGGCCAGCGTCGGGACCGCCACCGAGGTGGCCCCGTCCAGGGCGGCGGCGGCGGGGTCCTCGCCCCCGTGGCGGTGGCGGTGGATCGACTCCAGCACCACCACCGAGATGTCGACCAGCGGCCCCATGGACAGCGTCAGGCCGCCCAGGGTGAAGGCGTTGAGCGTCTGGCCGGAGGCGTAGAGGACGATCAGGATCACCGCGAAGGAGATGGGAATGGCCACCGCCGCGATGAGCATCGACCGCGCGCTCTGGAGGAAGAGCAGGATCACCAGCGAGATGAGGACCAGCGCCTGGACGATCTCCCGCTTCAGCCCCGAATAGCTGTTCTTCACGAAGGTCGACTGGTCGAAGATGGGCCGGACCTGGACTCCCGGCGGCAGGTTGCGGATCTCGCTCACCGCCTTCTTCACCGCGCTCACGATCTCCAGCGTGTTGCCGCCGGGGGTGCGCAGCACGTTCAGGTAGACCGCGTTCTGGCCGTCCACGCTGACCGCCTGTGTTTCCGGGGTCCCGCCGTCCTCGACGCGCGCCACGTCGCGGATGAGGGCCATCCGGCCGCCGCGGTTCTTCACCGGGGCCGCTCCGATGTCCTCCACGCGGCGGGCCACGGCGTTGGTGTAGACGTTGGAGTCGAACTTGGGGGCGATGAGCTCCCCCGAGGGGAGCAGCGCGTTCGACTGTGCCACCGCCGCTGCCACGTCGGCCGAGGTGAGCCCGCGGGCCTGGGCCCGGGACTGGTCCACCACCACGTTGATCTGCCGCTGGCGGCCTCCGTCGACGGCGGCGCTGGCGACGCCGGGGATGCCCTCGAGCAGCGGCTCGATGGTGTTCAGGGCGAAGTCGTAGAGCTGGGGGCCGGTCAGCGAGCCGCCGTACACCGCCACCTGGATGACGGGGGCGTTGGACGGATCCCACTGCAGCACGAAGGGTGGCAGGACGCCGAGCGACTTCGGGACCGCGGCCATCGCGAAGGCCACCTGCTGCTGGACCAGGGTCTGTGCGGAGTTGAGGTCGGTGCCCCACTTCATCCACACGAAGACCACGCTCATGTTGTTGCGCGAGGTGCTCTCCACGTGGTCGACGCCGGGCGTGGCGCTGACGTACTTCTCGACGCGCCAGGTGATGGTCTTCTCCACGTCCTTGGGGCCGAGGCCGGGCGCCAGCGTTCCCACCACCAGCACCGGGGGCGTCAGCTCGGGGAAGGTGTCGACGCTCATCCGAGGCACGACCACCGCCGCGAAGACGATGACGCCGATGGCGGCCATCAGGACGGCGATGGGGTTGCGGAGGGCGAGGCGGGTCACGCGGCGGCTCTGCGGGTCAGTCCTGGCGGGCGGGGCGGTGGGCGGCCGCGGCGCCGGTGGCCACCTCGTCGCCGTCCTGGAGCGACGCCCGGCCCTCCGTCACCACCAGGGTGCCGGGCGCCAGGCCCCCGGGGTCGAGGTAGAGGGTGCCGAGGCTCTCCCCCCTGACGTCCACCGTCACCCGGCGGGCGCGGCCTGCTTCCACCACCACCACCGACGCCTTTGCCTCGCGCACCGTGGCTGCCGGGAGGGGGATCTCCGAGGCCGCCACCGCGCTGCCGACCTCGATGGTCAGCTCGGCGGTGGTGTGGACCGGGAGGCGCCGCGACGGGTCGGGGACGTCCACCTCGAAGTGCACGGTGCGGGTGGCCGGGTCGGCCGCCGGGGAGCGCCGCGAGATCTTGCCGGTGAGGCCCTCGCCCGTCGCCAGCGCCCGGATCTGGACCGCGGTGCCCGGGGCGACCGCGGCGAAGTCGAGCTCGGGCACGTCGGCGGTCACGCGGACGGTCGACCGGTCCACCACCGTGACCGCCCAGGTCCCCGGCCGGGCGAAGGCGCCCGGGTCCAGCATCCGGTCCGAGACCTCGCCGTCGAAGGGGGCCCGCAGGATGCAGTCGTCGACCTCCAGAGAGGTCCGCAGCAGCCGGGCGCGGGCGGAGAGGAGCTCTGCCTCCTTGCTCACGCTCTCGGCGGCCTTCTGCTCGGCCTCGTTCGGGGAGACGAACCCCCCCTGCAGCAGGCCTCCCACCCGTGCCGCCTCGTGGGCGAAGGCCTCCTGGCGGGCCTCGAGCGCGCGGGCCTGCATGGCGACGGCGCGGCTCTCGGCGGAGGCGTTGCGGCAGTCGAGGGTGGCGAGGACCTGGCCGCGGCGCACCACGGCGCCGGGGCGGACCAGGACCGTGTCGACGTAGGCGGAGACGAGCTGAGGCCCGACCCGGGCCTCGGCCCAGGGCTGGATGGTGCCGACGTAGCTGGCGGCGGGCCGGTAGGTCCCGGCGCGCGCCTCGACAACCGAGACCCCCTTGGGTGAAGCGGCCAGCGCCACCTTGTTCACGCGCGAGGTCGAGCGCCAGTAGAGGGCGCCGCCGAGAAGCAGCACCAGGGTCACCGCGGCCGAGATGGCGAGCGGCACGGGGGGCAGGTTCCGCAGCCGGCGGGAGAGCGGCGGCCTCGCCGGCGTCGAGGTGTCGTTCACGTGGCCTCCACCAGGAGACGGCCGAGGACGGCGCGCTGGCGCGCCAGCTCGAACCTGCCGAGCGCCAGATGGATCTCGGTCTCGGTCCGCAGCGACTCGGCGTCGGCCAGCTCGACCACCGTGGCCAGGCCCCCCTTGAAGCGGGCGTCCGCCTGCGCGTAGTTGGCGCGGGCCGCCTCGACGGCGCGCTCGAGCGCGCCGAGCGCTCGCTGGGCGGCGTCGACGGCCACGTAGGCCTGCTGGACGGCGGCCGTCTGCGCCTGCCGGACTCGCTCCAGCTCGGCCCGGCCCACCGCCTCCCGCTGCGCCGAGGCGTCGACCCGCTTCCAGGTGACCCAGTCGAATATCGGGATTCGCAGCACCAGGCCCACGTCCCAGTTGGGAACGTCCGGCACCCAGCCCGCGTAATTGGCCGGGCTCCCTCCGGAGGAGGGCGGAGCCCCGCCCTCCCTCCCGGAGAAACTCGCCGAGAGAAGCAGGTTCGGCCGCAGCTGGGCGGCGATCGACCGCGTCTCCGCTTCCTGGACCCTGACCAGCGCCTGCGCGGCCTGGATGGTCGGGTCGCGCTCGGCGGCGCGCTCGATGGCCACCCGCAGCGACGGCAGCCCGGCAGGCGGGGGCGGCTCGCCGGCGGCGTCGAGGAGGCCCTCCGGGATGCCGACGGCGGCAGCGAAGGCGGCCTGGGCGGCGACGAGGCCGCCCCGGGCGCGGACCCGGCCCACGTCGAAGCGGGCCACGTCGGCCTCGGCGCGGGTGAGGTCGATGGGCTCTCGTAGCCCCGCCGCCACCTTGGCCCGGGCCACCTCGCCGTGGACCAGCGACCGCTGGTAGGCGTCCTCCGAGGCCTTGAGGACGCCGCGGGCGGCGTGGACGGCGAAATAGCTCTCCTCGACCCCGAGGTCGATGGCGAGGGCCTCCGCCCCGGCGCTGAGCCTCCGGAAGTCGATGGCGGAGTCGTTCACGGCCGCCTGCGCGGCGATGCGGCCGAAGTCGAAGACCTGCTGGGTCACCGAGATGGCGGCGAAGGTGGAGGCGTAGGGCTGCAGGCTGCCGGCCGAGGTCACCGACGTGCCGCCCACCCGCGGGACGTCGACCCCCGAGACCGACAGGTACGAGGCGGTGGTGTTGTTGGCGGTCCCGCCGAGGAGCTGGGCGGTTGCTGCCAGATACGGCACCCACTGGGCGCGGGTGACGCTCGCGTCCGCTTCGGCCGACTTGACCCGGGCCAGCGCGGCCTTCACCGCCGGCTGGTGCTCCCGCGCGTAGGCCAGCGCCTCGGGGAGGGTCATGGCCCGCGGGGGAGGGGGCTCGTCGGCCGCGACGCTGCTCCCGCCCAGGGCCAGCGCCGCGCCGAGGGCGGCGACGGCGCGCCGGAGCGAGCCGAAGGCGGGGAGGCCGAGGAGGTGACGGAAAGCCACTGCTGGACCGCTAAGCACGCCCTGCGCCAACGGAATGAATCGTGATGTCAGGGCCTTGGACGCCAGGCCGCGCACCGTGTCACGGAAATATTCCGGTGCGCCACGGAAAATGTCCGTTAGGCTTCGATTGCGGCCCGCGCGAGCCCCCCGGATTCGCTCGTTGAAAGTCAAAGGATCCTGCGGTCTGCTTCTTGCTGTCCACCTCGAAGTGGATGAGGTACTCGCTGACCTCAGCGACGAACGATGGACTCAGGGCCAAGGCCGACCTGGCGCCGAGCCGGGGGGGCCGTTCGCGGACGCACTGGGTTGCCTGGGCGATGATCGGCGCGGTGGGGGCCATCGCGGCCATCGCCTACTGGGACGAGCAGCGGGAGTCGCAGGCCGCCCTCGAGGACTTCGCGCTGGAGCAGGCGACGCTGGCCCGCAGCGTGGCGGCCGAGCTGCACGCCCGGCTGGCCCTCGCCGGGCGCGATGCGATGGTGGCGGCGGAGCTCGAGGAGCAGGGGCGGGCGCCTCCGCGCGGTCTGCTCGAGGGCTACCTGGAGCTGCGGGTTCGCCCCTCCCGGGAAGAGGCGATGCCGGTCGAGCCGCGAGCCTTCCAGGCTTCCCTTCCGCTCGCGGGCGGCCGGACCGTCGACCTGGCGCTCTCGATGAGCAGCCTGACGGCGGGCTTTCGAGCCATCGACCGGCCCAACGCGGCGATGGTCCTGCTGCTGCCACCGGGGGCGGGCCAGTTCCACGCCGCCGACGGCAGGGTGGTGGCCTCGGAGGAGCTGCGGGCCGCGCTGGAGCGGGGCGAGGCCTCGCTCCGGCTTCCGCGCCCCCAGGCCGCCGCCCTCGGCCTCCCCAGGCGCACCGCGGTCGCCGGCCTGGCCTGGGTCGACGGGGGCCGGCTCGGCCGCTGGGGCGTGGCGGTGGTCGCGAACGCGCAGCGCCAGCGCGACCGGGAGTGGCGGGCCCGCTGGCGCCTGCTCCTGGCGGTGCTGGTGGCGGGAGGCCTGGTCCTCGCCTTCGGAGGCCTGGCGCTCCGCAAGCAGCGCAAGGAGATGGAGCTGGAGCGGGGCCTGGCCATCGCCGAGCTCCAGCGCCGGCGCGACGAGCGGCTGGAGCGCGCCGACCGCGCGGCCACGCTCGGGACCTTCGCCATGGGGATCGCCCACGAGATCTCGACGCCGCTGGGGGTCATCGCCGGGCGCGCCGAGCAGCTCCTCGCCCAGGTCTCGTCGGACGAGCGGGCGGTCCGGGCGGCCCGGGCCATCGTCGAGCAGACCGATCGAATCCACCAGGTCATCCGCGCCTTCCTGGGGCTGGCGCGCGGCGACAGCCCCCCGGACCAGGACATCTCGCCGCCCGAGATCGTGGCGGGCGCCACGGCCCTGTGCGAGCACCGGTTCGCCCGCGCCGGAGTGACGCTCGAGGCCGAGGTTCCGGACGGCCTGCCTCCGGTCCGGGGCGATCGGCGCCTGCTCGAGCATGCCCTGGTGAACCTGCTCCTCAACGCCTGCGACGCCTGCGAGCCGGGCGGGCGCGTCCGCCTGGAGGTGGGCGGCGGCGACACCGTCTCGTTCGCCGTCAGCGACGACGGGATCGGGATCGCGCGGAGCGACGCGGCCCGCGCCGCCGAGCCGTTCTTCACCACCAAGCCGAACGGGGCGGGCGCGGGGCTTGGCCTCGCCATCGTGAGCGAGATCGTGAAGCACCACCGGGGCAGGCTGGCGGTCGGACCGAGGGCTCCGCGCGGGACGGTGGCCCGCATCGAGCTCCCGGCGGACGGCAGGAGGCCAGCATGAGGCGTTCCCGCATGCCGCGCGTGCTGGTCGTCGACGACAACCTCGAGATGGCCCGCATGATCTGCGACGGGCTCGGCGAGCGGTACGAGGCGGTCCCGGTGGCCTCGGGAAGGCAGGCCATCGACCTGCTGGGCCGGGAAACCTACGACGCCGTGGTGACCGACCTGCGGATGGCGGACGCCGACGGCCTCCAGGTCCTGGCCGCCTCGCGGGGCCTCGCGCCGGAACGGCCGGTGATCGTGATGACCGCCTACAGCGCCATCGACACCGCGGTCGAGTCGATCCGGCAGGGCGCCTACCACTACCTGACCAAGCCGTTCAAGGTCGAGGAGCTGGTCATCTTCCTGGGCCGGGCCCTCGACGAGCAGCGCGTCCGGAGCGAGGCCCGGGCGCTGCGCAGCGCCATGCGCGAGCGCTTCTCCACCTCGGGCGTCGTCGGCCGCAGCAAGCAGATCCAGGCGGTCCTCGACGTCGTCGAGCGCGTGGCAGAGTCCCCGGTGCCGGTGCTGATCACCGGCGAGACCGGGACCGGCAAGGGGCTGGTGGCGCGCGCCATCCACGCGGAGAGCCGGCGCGGCGGCCCGTTCGTCGCGGTGAACTGCGCCGCCTTGCCCGAGGCCCTGCTCGAGAGCGAGCTCTTCGGGCACGTCCGCGGCGCCTTCACCGGGGCCACCGCCAGCCGGCCGGGACTCTTCGCCGAGGCCGGCGGCGGCACCATCTTCCTCGACGAGGTCGGGGAGATGGCCCTCCCGCTCCAGGCCAAGCTGCTGCGGGTGCTGGAGACCTCCGCCGTCCGGCCGGTGGGCGCGGAGAAGGAGCGGGCCGTCGACGTGCGGGTGATCGCGGCCAGCAACCGCGACCTGCGGGAGGCGGTGCGCGCCGGGACCTTCCGCGAGGACCTGCTGTACCGGCTCGACGTGGTGACCATCGAGGTGCCGCCGCTGCGGCACCGGCGGGAGGACATCCTCGAGCTGGCCGAGCACTTCATCGGCGAGGCCCGTGGGAGGCACCCCGACTCGCCGGTGGTGCGCCTGTCCGCCGAGGCGGCGGGGCGCCTCACCGGCTGCCTCTGGCCGGGCAACGTCCGGGAGCTGCAGCACGTGATGGAGCGAGCCGTGCTCCTCGGCCGCGGCCCGGAGATCCTGGCCTCCGATCTGCCGGCGGGCCTCCTCGAGAGCGGCCGCGGATCGGACCTCTCCTTTCGGGGGGGGGTCATCCCGATCCGGGAGCTGCAGCGCCGTTACGCCGCCTGGGCGCTGGAGCAGATGGGCGGCCACCGCGGGCGGACGGCGGAGAGTCTGGGCGTGGACGGAAAGACGCTCGCCAAGTGGCTGAGCGACGATCCCGAGCCCACCCGGGCCGCGGCGCGGTCCCCGGACGGCCAGACCGATCGCTGACCGGCGCCCGGCCTCGCCTCCACCCAATTGTTTCAGTTCCGCCCAGGGCCCGCCTTGTGCGACGAATATCTGTCGCGCTCACCCGCCGCAGGTCCCTGCGGCCACATGGAGGGAACGAGACCCATGCCTGTTTCCACACTCAGGGGCGCCGCCGTCCTGCTGGCGCTCTCGGCCGGCCTCCCGGCACTGGCACAGTCGGCTCGGCCGACCGCGACGGCCCCGGACCAGGAGCCAGGGGCGAGCGCCGCGACCGCGGCGGGCGCGTCCGCGTCCAGCGGAGCCGCGGCGCTGAAGCTCATGCGGGACAAAGGGGTCATCACCCAGGCCGAGTTCGATGCCGCCGTGGCGGCGACCCCGGCCACGCCGCCCGCGGCCGTGACCACGACCGAGGTGGTGGTGGTGAAGGAGACGAGAAAGGAGCCGCCTCCGATCACCAGCAAGTGGACCGCCTCGATCTACGGGTTCGTCGAGGCCGACTTCATCTATGACTCGACCCAGAGCTTCGTCGACCTCGCCGGCAACAACCCCATCGCCCAGCCCGGCACCTACGCCTACACCCACAAGCGGCTCCAGTTCAGCCTGCGCAACACCCGGCTCGGCTTCCGCTTCGCGGCGCCCGAGTGGGGCGGCATCAAGTCGAGCGCGGTGCTGGAGATGGACTTCTTCGGCAACCAGCCCAGCGGCAGCGAGGCCGCCTTCTACAACAACCCGGGCCTGCGCATCCGGCACGCGTATCTGAAGTTGGAGACCCCGATCGTCGACGTGCTGGCCGGCCAGACCTGGGAGCTCTTCGGCTGGCAGTCCCACTTCCACCCCAACACGGTGAACCTGCAGGGCGTGCCGGGCCAGGTGTTCTCCCGGACCGCCCAGCTCCGGGTGTCCAGGACGTTCAGGACCGATCCGGTGAGCATCGACGTCGCCGTGGCGGCCTCGCGGCCGCCCCAGCGCGACGCCTACGTGCCCGACCTCCAGGGCGGCCTGAAGGTGAGCCTCAACAACTGGAAGGGGATCGCCACCGCGGGCGGGACCGGTACCTCGGTCGTCCCGGCCGCCATCGGCGTCTCGGGCACCTACCGGCGCTTCCAGGTCAACATGCCCTACCCGGCGAACGGCAACGGGAGCGAGGTCACCACCGGGTGGGGCTACTCGGTGGACGCGCTCATCCCCATCATCCCGGTGAGGGGGGACAGCCGGGCCAACGGACTCACCCTCACCGGCTCCTTCGTCAACGGTTACGGCATCTCCGACCTCTACACCGGCCTCAACGGGGGAATCGGCATCGCCCCGACCCCGCAGTTCCCGTCGAGCTACGCTCCGAACATCGACTCCGGCCTGGTCGGCTTCTGGCAGGACGGCAGCGTGCACGCCATCGCCTGGCGCTCCTACATCGTCGGCCTGCAGTACTACCTCCCTCCCTCCGGGCGCTTCTGGATCTCGGCCAACTACTCGGACATGTACTCCCAGAATGCCACCGCCTTCGCCTACGGGTCGAACAACAAGGTCTTCGACCGCTCGCACTACGCCGATGGCAACCTCTTCTGGGACGCCACCAACGCCGTCCGCTTCGGCCTGGCGTACGCCTGGTTCCGCCAGTACTTCGTGAACGGCGCCCAGGCGACCGACAACCGCGTGCAGCTCTCCACCTATTTCCTCTTCTAGGCGACCCCTCCCCGCGGTCCGGGCATCCCGCTAGAGTGACTCCGTGAAGCGACTCTCCCGGGATGCCCTCGTTCTGCTCCTCGCCGGGTGGAGCGCGGCCGCCGGCCTCGGCGGCTGCGCCTCCCTCGGGGCGGCCAACGCGCGCGATTCCTACCTCAAGGCCGAGCTCGCCCCCCACCGATATTCGATGAGCTGCGACCGGCTCTGGCCCGACGCGCTGCGGCTCCTCCAGAGCAAGGGCTTCCCGCTCGGGGGGAGGGATATGGAGGCCATCGGGGAAGCGGCGCCGGGCTTCTTCGCCGAGGCCATTGCCGACGGCCATTCGACCTACCGGACCAAGGACGGCGGCCTGGAGATGGCCACCGACTGGAACCGGCAGCTGGGGACGCGGTACCGCGCCACCGGGACGCCCGCCGGACCGGACGGGTGCCGCGTCGTCTTCACGCGCATCGCCGGCGGCGTGGCCAGCCCCGCCGAGCGGGAGCTGGGTCCCGACTGGGAAATGGCGCTCGAGCTCCTGAGGCGCGTCGATCCCGGGGCCGCCGCCCGCGTCGAGTCCGGCGCGCCCTGATCCGGCCCGGGCGGCTCAGCTCCGCAGGCGCACCACCGTCACGGCGTCGCCGCCCTCGTG
>Ga0316622_100004541_pt1 | contig 10221 bp, 7 predicted proteins | sample OWC_Aug_OW2_C1_D_FD_207646 | JGI IMG/M metagenome (GOLD analysis project Ga0316622, IMG submission 207646) | Wetland soil microbial communities from Old Woman Creek delta, Ohio, United States - OWC_Aug_OW2_C1_D5_C | ecosystem: Environmental > Terrestrial > Soil > Wetlands | place: USA: Ohio... | reverse complement strand
CTCGTACCCCTTCACCCTCTGGTCGTTCGGGACGATCTCGTTGTCCTTCGGGCAGATGTACTGCTGCTTCAGGCGCGACTTGCACTTGGCGTGAAGCAGGTTGAAGGAAACCGCCGAGGCGGACTCGCCGGCGGCGTACGTGCGGATCGGGATGGAGACCATCCCGAAAGACAGGGTTCCGGTACCGATGGAGCGGGCGGGCATGCTCCGATTCTAGCAGCGGCCCATCCTAGGGGAAGAGGGTGCCGCGCTCCAGCTCGCCGAGGAACGACACCACCGGCAGGATGTCGATGCCGTCCGCGGTCCTCTGACGCCGCTCCCCGCGGAAAACCACGAGACGACGCCTCACTCCCGGCAGGTCGGCGATCGCCCGCAGGCCGCGCAGGTCGGCCTCGAACACCTTCGTGCCCGCCCTCACTTCGAGCGCCACCCGGTCCTCGCCACGGCTCAGCACGAAGTCCACCTCGACGCTCGAGCTCTTGCCCGGAGCCCAGTATCCCCAATCCTCGAAGAGACCCCGGTAGTCGCGATAGGCCCGAAGCAACCCTGCCACCCAGCCCTCGAACAGGTGGCCCCGCTCCTCCGCGGTCGGTGGCCCCAGCTGGCGCTTCACCGCACGGGGCAGGCCGGGGTCGGCCCAGTACAGCTTCGGGTGCCGGCGCTCGCGGACGCGGAGCTTCGCCTCGAACGCGGGCAGACGGTAGGCGAGGAGGGTGTCTTCGAGGACCTCGATGTAGTCCTCCACTGTGCTGCGGGCCGCTCCCGCATCGCGGGCGATGCCGGACACGTTCACCGCCTCGCCGTGGAAGAGGGCGGCCACGGGCAGGAAGCGGGCGAACCCCGGCAGGTTTCGAACCAGTGCCTCTGCCTGCACCTCCTCCTTGAGGTAGAGCCGGGCGTAGGCGTCCAGGGCGTCGGCGCGGCCGGGCGAAGTCCAGATGACGGGGAGGGTACCGAAGCGGAGCGCCACCTCGAGGTCGAAGTCCTTCCCGAGCTCCTCCGGCAGGAACGCGTGCAGGTGTCGCCTCACCGCCCGTCCCGCCAGGAGGTTCGTCCCCGCGGTCTTGAGCTTGCGCGCGCTGGACCCGCACAGGACGAAGCGCAGCCCGCGCTCCTCGATGTGCCGGTGGACCTCGTTCAGCAGGGCCGGCAGCCGCTGGACCTCGTCCACCACGACGGTCGAACCCGGGTCGAGGGCCCGCAGCTCGCCGGAGAACCCCGAGGCGTCGGCGAGATAGGATTGGTACAAACCCTCGTCGAGCAGGTCGATGCGATGGGCTCGCGGGAAAGCGCCGCGCAGCCAGGTGCTCTTGCCCGACCCGCGGGGGCCGAAGAGGAAGAACGAGCCTGAGGGCGGCGCCAGCAGCCGGGGGTATAGACTTTTGTACATGTCGTCGTCATTTTGACCCCAAAAATGACGACGTGCAATGCGGCTATCTCGCCGTCGACCAGTAGAGGGCGTTGAAGAGGAACGGGAAGGTGCCCGGCGTCTGCGCCCGGTGCTGGACGCGGAAGCCGAGCAGGACGACCCGTCCCTTCCCGTAGGTGAGCGCCACTGCCGCGGCCTTGCGCGCGATCGCCTCCGGGCCGCGCATCCAGCCGGAGAGCAGCACGTCCTGGGACGCGGCCGGGTAGGTCGCGAGCACCCGGCGCTCCATCTCGGGGCCCGGCAGCACGGTGTCGAACGCGAGCGCCTCGTCCTGGAAGACGGCGACCTCGGTCGGCAGGCCGTACGTGACCGGGTGACCCGGGGTGACCTCGGCGCGCAGGAGCGACCCGGCGATCGCGAAGTCGGAGGCGCGGCCGAGGCCGTTCCGCACCGGCAGGGTCAGCTCGTCGATCAGGTACTCCGTCGAAGACGAGAGGGCCACGAGCGTTCCGCCCTTCTCGACGAACTCCTTGAGCGCCGCGGCCCCCTCCTTCTCGAGGCCCCCCGTGTACTCCGGGGGGAGCTCGGGGAAGTAGCGCATCGCCCCCTCGTCGCGCTTCGGCTTGCCGGTGGCGATGACCTCCTTCGTCACGTCCGGCAGGACGATGGCGTCGAAGTCGGCGTTCAGGTTGCCGGCACGCACCGCCTTGTTCTCGAGCGTCTTCGGCTCGAAGCCGTACTGCTCGAGGACGAAGCGGGTCCAGCCCTCGTCCATCGACGCCGTCCACGGCTTGTAGAGCCCGATCCGCGGCACGCGCAGCGGCTCGGTCGCCGAAGGGGCGGAGCCGATCGCCGTCCACGACTGGCCGGGCTCCGCCTTCGCCGCCGCCGCCTTCGCCGCCGCGCCGTCGAGAAAGACCGTCCCGGCCGGCCACTCGCGGCCCCCGGCGCTCACCGCGGCGCGCGCGACGCGCACGACGCCGGCGCGCATCCCTGCGTTGACGAGGCGGGCCGTCTCCGGGCTGCCCGGCGCGAGGGCGAAGGCTGCACCCTGGAGGGGCAGCGACGGCGACGCCGCCTTCCACGGTGCGAGCGCGGAGGGAAGCGTCGCCCGCTCGGCCGTCACCCCCATCATCAGCGGCAGCGTCCAGGCCGACACGTCGTACGGGCGCACGATGTCCTTGCCGGGGACGAGCTTCGTCTCCGGGTAGCGCTGGGGGGTGAGGAGCTCGTTCACGAAGCGGCCGTACGGCTGGGCGAGGGGGACGTACACGTCGCCGTTCGTGGCCGCGCGCAGCTCGACTCCGTGCTCGGCGAGGAGCGCGGCGAGACGGGCGGCGCCCGCCGCGTCGCGCTGGCCGGCGGGGATCCGGAAGGCGTCCGCCGGGCCGTACGTCGCGATCGCGGCGCGGGCCCGGGCGAGAGCGTTCTTCAGAAAGTCGGAGCGCCGCTCGGCGCAGGTCTCGAGGATGGCGTCGGAGACGATCCGCTCGTAGTCCATGATGTCGCGCAGGCGCCACGTCCCCCCGGGCCAGGGGTTCGGGAAGTTCGTCTGGGGGCCGTACTCCACGAGGCCCTTGCCGCCGCCCGAGAGCTCGCTCGGCTCGATCCGGACGGGCGTCGCGAACCGCACCGAGGCCACTTCGGTGAGAAGGCCAGAGATGTTCTTCCACCAGGCCGTGTTCTTCGTCCCCCCGGGCCAGTAGGCGTCGAAGATGGCGCCGTAGATGACCCCGCTCTTGCCGGCCTGCTCGAGGCGGAAGGCCATCTTCGCCCCGATGAGGTTCACGTCGCGCCACACGAGGGGGTGGATGTCGGGATCCACCGGCTCCGTGTACGGCGGCATGAAGATGCGCGGGCCCGTCGCGCCCATCTGGTGCTCGTCGAGCCAAACCTGGGGGAGCCACTCGTGGTAGACGGCACGGGAGACGGTCTGCGTCTCCTTCTGGGTGAGCATGAACCAGTCGCGGTTGTTGTCGTGGCCGACGTAGTGGTGGTAGAGCCAGGGCATCCGGCCGCCCTCGTACTTCGTCCCGAGGTTCTTCCGGTACCACTCCGTCTCCATGATCTGTCCGTCGGGGTTGATCGAGGGCAGGAGGAGGAGGACCACCTCGTCGAGGCGCCGCTTCGTCTCTGCGTCGGCAGCGGTGGCGAGCGCGTGCGCCCATTCCATCGCCATCTGCGAGGCGCCGATCTCGGTCGAGTGGATGTTGCCGGTGATGAACAGGAACACCTTGCCCTCGCGCACGAGGGCCTCGGCGTCGGCCTCGGTGAGGCCGCGCGGGTCGGCGATCCTCCGCGCGATCTCCTGGAGGCGCCTCCGGTTCGCGAGGTTGGCTTCCGACGAGATGGCGGCGAGGAAGAGATCTTCGCCGAGCGTCGTCTTGCCGAGGACCTCGACCTCGACGCGAGGTGAGGCGGCGTCGAGCGCCTTGAAGTAGGCCAGGATCTGCCGGTAGTCCGCAACCGTCCGGTCGGCGCCCACCTTCACGCCGAGGAACTCGGAGGGGGAGGGAATGGTGGCCGCCGGGGCGGCGAGGGGAACAGCGACGAGGGCGGCGACGGCGAGGGCGCGTGTCTTCATGGCCGATCTCCGAGGCGCGTTATACCATCGCGGAGGGAGGTCGAGACATGAGGCTCACCACGTCGTTCGCCGCCGCTCTGCTGCTGGGTGCCGCGGCCAGCGCTCTCGCCCAGCCCCCCATCCCTCAACCCGGGCCCGAGCACGAGGTCCTGAAGAGGGACGTCGGGGTGTGGGACGTCACCATGGAGATGACGCCGGGTCCGGGGATGCCGCCCTTCACCATGACCGGGGTCGAGACGAACACCCTGTTCGGCGGGCTCTGGCTGCTCACGGAGTACAAGTCGGACTTCATGGGCCAGGTCTTCGAGCAGCACGGCATCAGCGGCTACGACCCGGCGAAGAAGACGTACGTCTCCGTGTGGGCGAACACGATGTCCACGAGCCTGAGCGTCGGGGAGAGCACCTTCGATGCCGCGACGAACGCCGTGACGGGATGGTCCGAGATGCCGGACCCGGCGGGCGGGAAGACGAAGGCCAAGACCGTCGCCACGTGGCCCGGCCCCGACCAGCGGGTCGTCAAGATCTACATGCCCGCGGACGCCCCCGAGCCCTTCATGACCATGACCTACAAGAAGCGCAAGTAGGGGGAGATCGTCCCGAGCATGGCCGACGAGCCCGAGCGCTCGGAGGACGACGCCGGCGGGGAGCCGCTGCGCCAGTATCGTTCCAAGCGCTCGGCTGACCGCACCCCCGAGCCCTTCGGCGGAGAGGCGGCGACCGTCTCGCCGGAGGCCACCGCCGCCCCCGTCGAGCCGTCAGCCGGCCCGGACTGGGCCCGGCCGCGTCTCTTCTGCGTCCAGAAGCACGCGGCCACGCGCCTGCACTACGACTTCCGCGTCGAGCTCGGAGGGGTTCTCCGCTCGTGGGCCGTCCCGCGCGGGCCTTCCCTCGACCCCAACGACAAGCGGATGGCCGTCGAGGTCGAGGACCATCCCGTCGAGTACGCCGACTTCGAGGGCGTCATTCCCGAGGGGAACTACGGCGCCGGCGAGGTGATCGTCTGGGACAAGGGCCTGTGGGTCCCGCTGGAGAACCCCGAGGAGACCCTGCCGAAGGGGAAGCTCACCTTCGAGCTGCGCGGCTACAAGCTGCGCGGCGCCTGGCACCTCTTCCGCACGAAGGGGAAGGGTCCGGGGACTTCGAAGGAGTGGATGCTCGTCAAGCGGATGGACGGCTGGGCGAGCGCCACGCGCACCCTGCCCCCGGAGTCCATCTACTCCGGGCTGACCCTCGAGGAGATCCGCAGCGGGAGCCGGCGGGCGGCGGGGGTGCGGGAGGAGCTCGAGAGGCTCGGGGCGCCCCGCCAGGAGGTGAGAGCCTCCGCCGTGAAGCTCATGCTGGCGGAGACGGCGGAGCGCGCCTTCACCGACCCTGCCTGGCTCTTCGAGCTCAAGCACGACGGCTTCCGCGTCCTCGCCGAGCGCGAGGGAGGAGACCCCCGGCTCGTCTACCGGCGCGGCAGCGACGCCACCGGCACCTACCCGGACGTGGCCCGCGCGGTCTCGGCGCTGCCCTTCGGGGACCTCGTCCTCGACGGGGAAGTCGTGGTGCTGGACGAGGAGGGCCGGCCGAGCTTCCAGCGCCTGCAGCGGCGCGCGCAGCAGCGCCGGACGGCCGACATCCAGCGGGCGGCGCTCGAGATGCCGGCGACGTACTACGCCTTCGACCTCCTCGGGTTCGAGGGCTTCGACCTCCGCCCGCTGCCCCTCGTCGAGAGGAAGCGCCTGCTGCAGACGGTCCTCCCCCGGGCCGGCCCGGTGCGCTTCCTCGACCACATCGAGGGGGAGGGCGAGGCGTTCTACGCCGAGGTGAGCCGGCTGAAGCTCGAGGGCCTGATCGCGAAGCGCAAGGACGCCCCCTACCGGTCCGGGCGCTCGCCCTACTGGCTGAAGCTGCGCACGGAGCGGGCGGACGACTTCGCGATCGTGGGGTTCACGGAGCCGCAGGGCACTCGCACCGGGTTCGGCGCGCTGCACCTCGCGGCCTTCGAGAGCGACGCGCTCGTCTACTGCGGGCGCGCCGGGAGCGGCTTCGCCGAGGAGCAGCTCGTGGCGCTGCGCGCGGTGCTGGAGGCCGATCGGTGCGAGGCACCCGCGTGCACGGGACCGCTGCCCACCGATCGGGGCCACGTCTGGGTCGAGCCTCGCCTCGTGGCCGAGGTGCGCTATCTGAGCTGGACCGACGAAGGTCTCCTCCGACAGCCGGTCTTCCAGAGGCTCCGCGACGACAAGCACCCGTCGGAATGCCCGATGCCGCCCGGCCGTGGCATTCCGACGGGCTCCGACTCGCCAGGCGCTCCTGATGTCGGGGTGGCCGGCCTGTCGTCGCTCCCCTCTGAGCCACTGGCCGAGAGGAAGGTCCCCTTCAGCAACCTCACCAAGGTCTTCTGGCCTGCGGAGGGGTACACGAAGGGCGACCTCATCGAGTACTACCGGGCCATCTCGCCCTGGCTCCTGCCGTACCTCCGGGACCGCCTGCTCGTTCTCACTCGCTTCCCCGACGGCATCGAGGGCAAGAGCTTCTTCCAGAAAGACGCGCCGAGCTTCGCTCCCGGCTGGGTGCGCCTCGAGCGGGTCTGGAGCGAGAGCGCGCAGCGCGAGATCGACTACTTCGTGGCCGGGGACGTCGAGTCGCTCCTCTACGTCGTGAACCTGGGCACGATCCCGCTCCACGTGTGGGGAAGCCGCATCACGGACCTCGCGCACCCGGACTGGTGCATCCTCGACCTCGACCCGAAGACGGCGCCGTTCCTCCACGTGGTGCAGATCGCGCGGGCGATCCACGAGCTGGCGGAGGAGATCGGGCTGGCCGTCTACGCCAAGACCTCGGGATCGACCGGCCTCCACGTCCTCGTGCCCCTCGGGGGGCTCTGCACCTTCGACCAGTGCCGGCAGCTCGGGGAGCTGCTCGCCCGGGTGGTGGCCGCGCGGCTCCCCGAGACCGCCACCACGATCCGCCTCCCGAACGACCGCGGCGGGCGGGTCTACATCGACTACCTGCAGAACGGCCACGGCAAGCTCCTCGCCGCGCCCTTCACCGCGCGTCCCGTGCCCGGGGCCCTGTGCTCGGCGCCGCTCCTCTGGGACGAGGTGGACGAAACCCTGGACATACGCCGCTTCACGATCCGTACGCTCCCCGAGCGGATGTCCGCCTTCGGCCACGACCCCCTGGCCCCGGTCCTGACCGAGCGGCCCGATCTCGTGACGGCGCTCGCGCGCCTCTCGGCGCGGGTGCGGGCTGACTAGCTCAGGCCGACGATCGTGATCTCGACGGTGCGCGATCGGCCATCGGCCGGCTGCCACTGGACGAGGATCGGGCTCTGGTACTGGCCGCGGACGAGCCGGGGTCGCCCGACGACGTCGTCGTGGGCGGCGAGGAAGGTGACCCGCCGCGAGCGCAGCAGGCGCCGGGCGGGAACGGCCATCACGTTGGCCATCACGCGCTCGAAGACCGAGTGGTCCCAGCGCAACGCCTCCACGAGGGAGTTGAGGAGGCGGGGGAAGTCGTACTTCGCGTAGTTGATCGTCTTGGTGGGGATCGACAGGGGGTCGTCGATCATGTGGCGGCCCCGCTGCGCCGCGAACTTGAGGGGGTCCTTCAGGACGTCGACGAGGTCGTGACGCATCAGCATCGTCTCGTACTCGTTCACGGTGAGCCCGACGTTCCGCTCCGCCGTGGCGAGCGAGATGTCCACCCGACCCTTGTCGAGCCCGGTGTCCGCGAGGAGGTCGTGGATCCGCTCGACGAGCCCCATCCTCGGGTCGGCCAGGTTCACGGAGTCGATGGGGTGGTGAGACACCGGCACCGTGAACGACTCGCGGGCCACCACCCGCTCCTCGTCGTAGGCCACGATCGTCGTCTGCCGCTCGCGGCGCGTCTCCCCGTTCGTGCCGTCGAGGTCGATGAAGTACACGGGGGCGAGCGGCTCGTTGCGGTAGGTGACGCAGTTGCGCATGCCCGAGCCGATGAAGGTGAGGTGCGAGTCGGCGTTCCTCGGCTCGACCTCCTTCTGCTCGTCGCTGAGCTCGCTCCGCAGATCCATCTGGTCGTGGCGGTACTCGGCGTCCGGGGGGAAGACGGCGTGCCAGGCGTCGAAGAACCGGGCGACCCGGCCGTGGTGGTGGTGCATCCGCCCGGTGAGGCTCTGGTCGAGGTAGCCCGCGGTCGTGTGCAGCGAGCAGTAGAGGGTCTTCCGGTACCTCCGGAGCAGGTCGCCGGCGTCGGCGGCGATCTTCTCGTTGACGTCGATCGCCTCGAACCGGCGGCTGGGGCTCAGGGTGAGGCGGATCTCGGTAGGAGCGGAGGCCATCTCGCCAACCCACATTTCTATCACAAGTTAGCCGCGGCGGGGGCAGCCGGCCTGACCGCGGAGTGATGCCGAGGTGAGCGCTTCGTGAGGGAAGGAGAAGCTTCACCGGCACCCGGCGTATTACCATCGAATCGGCGTCGTGGCTCTTTCCCCCTTCGAGGAGGCTCACCCCATGCTGCGCAAGGTCCTGCCGGGTCTCGTCCTGGCCGCCGTCCTGGCCGTTCCCGCCGCCGCCCAGACCGTGGACGAGGTGATCGCGAAGAGCTTCGAGGCCCGCGGCGGCCTCGACAAGCTGAAAGCCGTCCAGTCGCTCCGGATGACCGGGAAGATGTCGATGGGGCCGATGGAGCTGCCTGTGGTGATCGAGACCAAGCGGCCCGCCAGTTTCCGGATCGACGTCACGATGCAGGGGACGCCCGCCGTTCAGGCCTACGACGGCACCGCCGCCTGGGGCATCTCGCCCATGGGCACCGGTCGGGCCGAGGCCCTTCCCGCCGAACAGGCGAAGGCGATGGCCGAGCAGGCCGACATGGACGGCCCGCTCGTCGATTACCGGGCGAAAGGCCACCAGGTCGAGCTCCTCGGCAAGGAGAGGATCGAGGGCGGGGACGCGTACAAGCTGAAGGTCACGAAGAAGGATGGCGGTGTCGAGTACTACTTCCTCGACGCCGGGTCGTACCTGCCGGTCCGGGTCGAGGGAAAGCGCACGGTCCGCGGCACCGAGATCGAGGGCGAGGGCACGGTCGGCGACTACAAGGAAGCCGGGGGCTTCCTGTGGCCCCGTCTCATCCAGAACGGCGCCAAAGGTCGGCCCGAGAAGCAGACGATCACGATCGAGAAGATCGAGATCAACCCGACGATCGACGACTCCCGGTTCAGGATGCCGGGGGCGAAGCCGGCCGAGGCCCCGAGGAACTAGCCTCGGTTCGGACGACGACGACTACGGGCGCTGCAGCTCGACCAGGACGTCGCTCGTCTCGCCCCTCACGACCTCCACCTCGCGGCGCGCGATCTCGAAGCCCGGTCGCACGAGCTCGATCGCATGGCGGCCCGAACGCAAGGTGAGGAACTTCGTCTCGCGGCCATTCCCCCAGAACTCGTCGTCCACGTAGACCGAGGCATCGTCCGGCCTCACCTCGAGCCGGACCCGTCCGGTGTCGCGATTGGAGGCGTAGGGGCGCCCGGTGTCACTCGCCGGAGGCGCTTCGGGAGCGTCGTAGCGATAGCCGTAGTAGGGAGCGTAGTAGCCCGGGCTGTAGTAGCCAGCCCGGCCGTAGGGCCACCATCCCGAGCCGTAGTACGGCCACCCGTAGTAGAGCGAGGCGCCGAAATAGAACGAGGAACGGCCGTAGGGGTAGTAGCCGTAGTGGCCCCCGTGGTACGGCCGGTAGTGCCCGCCGTAGTACGGACGGTAGGAGTAACCACCCGTGCCGGCCCGGGGGTGGCGGGCTTGGGCCCCGCCGCCGACGTAGCCGCCACCGCGCGGAACGGCATGGGAACCCCCGGGACGACCACCACCTCCGGGATGCCCGCCGCCCCGCTGTGCGCCCCTCGCCAGGGCGGGCTGGCCCGCGAGGGCCAGCGCCGCGGTCAGAGCCAATGTCACACTCGCCCGGTTCGCGGTCATCGGCCCCTCCAATGAAACCCCTGCCGCCACGATAGCGTCAAACCGAAGGCGGGAGCAAGGACTTCGGGCTCGAATGAGGCCGGCCGTGCGAGTCGGGCGACGAAGGATCCGCCAGTCGGGTATGCTCTGGGCGAGGAGGCCCGACGTGATCCCCAGCCTGAAGCAGTCCGAAGTCTGGTTCGTGACCGGCAGCCAGCACCTCTACGGCCCGGAGACCCTGAAGCAGGTCGCCGAGAACTCGCAGAAGATCGCCGCCGCCCTCGACCAGTCGGCCCGGATCCCCTGCCGCGTCGTCTTCAAGCTGGTGGTGAAGACGCCGGACGAGATCTCCG
>Ga0316622_100004540_pt1 | contig 10223 bp, 11 predicted proteins | sample OWC_Aug_OW2_C1_D_FD_207646 | JGI IMG/M metagenome (GOLD analysis project Ga0316622, IMG submission 207646) | Wetland soil microbial communities from Old Woman Creek delta, Ohio, United States - OWC_Aug_OW2_C1_D5_C | ecosystem: Environmental > Terrestrial > Soil > Wetlands | place: USA: Ohio... | reverse complement strand
ACCGCATCAAGTACTTCGACATGATCTTCAAGTACCTGAAGAAGCATCCGGGAGTGGTGTTCTGGAAAGGCGAGGAAATTCTGGACTGGTTCGATCGCCAGCGGGGAAGGTGATCCGGGGGCTCCCGAGGCGGGGAGCGCACCCTCGTGACCTCTATGAGCTACGGCTCAAGCGAAGGAGAATGGGGCATGAAACAGAGACGAGGTTCTGCGGGCCGCACAGTCGCTGTCGCGCTCTTGGTCGGGCTCGTCATCTTCGGGTTCTCCGGCATTGCCGCCGCCCAGGACTACCCAACGAAGTCCGTTTCCATTGTGGTCGGGATGGAGGCAGGGGGAGTTGTCGACGTCGCCAGCCGGGTGCTCGCCGAGGAGGCGAAGAAAGTCCTAGGTCAGGAAATCCTGATCGAGAACAAGCCTGGGGCAAGCCACATGATCGCGGGAAGCTACGTCGTGAATGCCAAGCCCGACGGGTATACCCTCTGGGGAGCCACCGATGCCCCATTCCTTCGCGTTCCCCACATGTTCAAGCTGAAGTTCGACCCCATCAAGGAGACGACTCCCATCATCTTCTACGGGATCTTCACCCACTTCGTCGTCGTCCCGGCGGAGAGTCCGTTCAAGACCCTGAAGGACATGTTGACCTTCGCCAAAGAGAATCCTATGAAGCTGACTTTCGGCAACCCGGGAGTCGGCACCGTGCCCCACCTGACGATGGCGGGCATGGACCTGGAGACGGGGTTGAAGATCTCCCACATTCCGTTCAAGGGGGAGCCCGCAGAGATTGCGGCGCTGCTGGGAGGTCATCTGATGGCCGCGGGGATCGCCATCGATTCCTGCATCGCACAGGTCAAGGCGGGAAAGCTCCGGGCTATCGGTGTGCTCCAGGGGGACGACCGGCTCTCTGCCTTCCCCGAGATCCCGACGTTGAAGGAAGTGGCCAAGGATTTTGGGATGAAGTCCAGCGTCATCTACCCCGGGCTCATGATGTCCGGTCCCAAGGGGCTGCCGGAGCCCATCGTGAAGAAGCTAGTCAGCGTCTTTGAGACCGCCCGGAAAGCCCCGGGCTTTCAGAAGTATGCCAGCGAGCAGTACATCTTCCAGGACAAGATGCCGCTCACCGGTCAGGCGCTCCAGGATCATCTGACCAACGGTTTTCTAGCCACCGGCGAGCTGATCCAGAAGCTTAACATCCCGAAAAACTAGCCCAATCACGAGGGGAATCGCGGAGCGGGCATGTGGGCTGGATCGCTCCCCGGGCAGGCGGACAGAGCCGTCCGCCCACATGCCAAAACCCGATGCCAGGCCCCACGCGGGAGCGAGAGGGAGCATGAAGGCGTGGCTGAGAAGGACCGGTGCCGATTTCTGGTCGAGCCTCTTCCTGTTACTCTTGTCCGGGGCCGTGATCAACGAGGCATTCAACCTGGAGCTGGGTACGCCCCGCAACCCCGGCTCCGGCTTCATGATCTTCGGGGCCGCGGCCGCGCTTGGCCTCTTCGCCTTGCGTCAATTCATCGTCTCTCTCCTGTCCCTGGCGCACCCAAAGGAGTCCGCGGCGGATCCGATCCACTGGGGCAGGATCGTCTGCGTGGTTCTGGCCGTCCTCGCCTATATCCTGCTGCTGGAGCCCGTGGGCTATCTCCTCTGCACCTTTCTCTTGCTCACTTTCCTGTTTGAGATTCTGGAGCCAGGTTACTGGGTCACGCGGACGATCGGTGCCGGACTCACCTCGGTCTTGACATACGCCGTTTTTGCGAAGGCGTTGAAGCTTGGTCTTCCCAAGGGACTGATCACGTTCTTCTGAGCCCGACAATCGCACCCGGGGCGGGGTCATCCCCCGCCCTTCGAGACGACTTGGTCATGTGGACGGATATCCTGTACGGCTTCAAGGTCGCGACCACCCCCGAGAACCTGCTGCTGTGCTTCATCGGGGTTCTGCTGGGAACACTGGTCGGCGTCTTGCCTGGCATCGGGCCTGCTGGGGCCATGGCCCTTCTTCTGCCCGTGAGCTTCAAGATCACGCCGGTCGGGACGTTTATCATGCTTTCGGGAATCTATTACGGTTCGATGTACGGAGGTTCGACCACCTCCATACTGGTGAGCATCCCCGGGGAGCCCGCCAGCGTCATGACCTGCGTCGACGGCTACCAGATGGCCCTGAAGGGGAGGGCCGGGCCCGCCTTGGGTATCTCCGCCATTGGCTCCTTCATTGCAGGCACCTTCAGCGTGGTTGGCCTCATGTTCCTGGCGACGCCCCTGGCCAAGGCGGCCCTCAAGTTCGGGCCTCCGGAGTTCTTCTGCCTGGTTCTAATGGGTCTGACCCTGGTCACCTACCTCTCGCGGAAATCGGCAGAGAAGGCCCTGATGTCCGCTTTGCTGGGTATGCTCCTCTCCTGGGTGGGGCTGGATCTGATCAACGGGCAGTCTCGCTTCACCTTCGGGAACATGGAGCTGAACGACGGCATCGGCGTGATCCCCCTGGTAATGGGACTGTTCGGTATCTCGGAAGTCTTCACGGAGCTCGAGAAGGGCGAGCAGATCGAAGTCATCAAGACGAAGATCAGGAACCTCCTGCCAACTCGTGAGGATTGGCGGCAGAGTACCGGTCCCATCGTGCGAGGGTCAGTACTCGGCTTCCTCCTCGGCATCATCCCTGGGGGCGGGGGGATCATCGCCAACTTCATGTCGTACATCATGGAGAAGCGCATCTCCAAACACCCCGAAACCTTCGGGACGGGCGAGATCGCGGGAGTCGCCGGACCGGAGGCGGCCAACAACGCCGCGGCCGGCGGCGCCCTCATCCCTCTTCTGTCCTTGGGTATTCCGATGAATGCCACCGTGGCCCTCCTGTTCGCGGCACTCCTGATTCACGGCGTGCGGCCGGGCCCTCTCATGATCCAGGAACGCGGCGACATTTTTTGGGGGATCATCGCCTCCATGTATATCGGCAACGTCATGCTCCTCGTCTTGAACCTTCCGCTCATCGGCCTGTGGGTGAAGGTGCTGAAGATTCCGTACCGGATCATCTTCCCCATGATTCTGCTCTTCTGCCTGATCGGCTCGTACGCCATCAGCCTCTCCGTTCTCGACCTGGAGTTGATGCTCGGCTTCGGGGTGCTGGGCTACCTCATGCGCAAGTTCGATTTCGACACGGCTCCATTGGTCCTGGCCTTTCTCTTGGGGCCCATGATGGAAGTGGCCATGCGACAGTCCCTGCTCCTGTCCCAAGGAAGCTTTATGGTCTTCTTCACCAGGCCGATCGCGGTCACCTGCTTGGGCATTGCCGCCGTGCTGCTCTTACTTAACCTTCTGCCCGTTATCCGGCAGAAACGGGACAGGCTCGCGACGGTCGAGGTGAAATGAAAGGTCAAGGGGAGGGTAGTCGGGCGACGCAGTCCAACGCACTCGGGTCGCGTATGATTAGCGGGGGGACAGAGCCATGGTCGTGAAAGGAAGAATCGTCGACCTGTCGCAGGAGATCTACCAGGGGATGCCGGTGTATCCTGGCCACCTCAAAACAGTGATCTGGACCCACGTGTCGCACGAAGAGTGCCAGCGCCAACTGGGCACCGGGTTCTCCTACGAGACGCGCGGCATCATGCTGTGCGACCACGGCCCGACGCACATCGACTCCATCAGTCACCTCTCCCGGGATCCCGACGCTCCCTCGGTAGACCAGATTCCGCTGGAGCATTGCATCACGTCGGCTATCTGTCTGGACGTGAGCGACATTCCGCAGAAGACGCAGTTCGGCCGGAAGAAGATCGAAAGCGAGTTGGCGCGCTCGACGCTCGACATCCGGCAGGGGGACACGATCCTCTTCCATACCGCTCAATATGACCGATACTATGGCAGGCCGGAGTATATGACCGACTACCCCGGACTCGACCGCGAGGCCACGGAGTTCATAATCGATAAAGGGTGCGTCAACTTTGGCGTCGATTCCCCCAGTCCGGATATGTGGTACGACAAAACCTATCCGTGCCATACTACCTGCGCCAAACGCCGGGTGACGCATATCGAGAATCTGTGCAATCTGGACCAGTTGGTCGGGAAGCGCTTCACGTTCATTGCGCTTCCCTTGAAGATCCGAAGCGGGACGGGGTCTCCCTTGCGGGCGGTGGCCGTCCTGGGGGAGTAGCCGGATTCCGGAGTCGGAATGAGCAGTGGAGAACGCCTCCGACGTCTGTTCCGAGAGAGGACACAGGCCGTCTCGTTGGATGACCGAGGAGCATCGGGATGGGCGAACGACTGGGCATGATCGGAGTCGGCAAGATGGGGTTGGCGCTCGCGCGCACGATGATGGCCGACGGCCACGAGGTGTGCGGCTACGATATCGATCCGGCGCGGATGCAGATGCTCGAACAGGCAGGAGGTCACCCGGTTGCCTCGGCGAAGGAGATGGCCCGCCGCTCCGACATCACCTTCAGCATCCTCCTCAAGCCCGAGCACATCGAGGAAAACACCCTCGGCCCCAACGGTATCGCCGCCGCCGGCACGAAAGGCCTGGTTCACGTCGAGATGAGCACCATGCTCCCCAAGTTCCAGCGGGACCTGGCCGAGAAGCTCGGCGCCATGGGCATCGAGACGCTCGACGCGCCCATCTCGGGCTCCCACCCAAAGGTGGCCGATCGGACGATCACGTTCATGGTGGGCGGCAAGAAGGACGTCTTCGAGCGCGTATTGCCGATTCTCAAACCGCTCGCCGCAAGCGTCGAGCACACCGGTCCGAACGGGACTGGCGCCACGATGAAGATCGTCACGAACCTGTTCGTGAACTCGTCCGTGGCACTGCTGGCGGAGGTGGTCCTCGTCGGCGAGCGGGCGGGGTTGTCGCACGAGACCATGATGAAGTGCCTGCGCGCCGGCTCGGTCCGCGGCGCCATGCTGGAGGTGGCTGCGCCGCGGCTCATGGCGCGAGACTTCGCCCCGCGCGGCGCGGTGGAGATTTTCTACAAAGACATGGGCCTGGCCATCGAGGTCGCTCTCGAGCACGGCGTGGACCTCCAGGTGGTCAAGGCCGCGCGCGAGATGTTCAAGCGCGCGTATGACGCCGGCTGGGGGAAAGACGACGCCACACGGGTCATCGAGGTCTACGAGGGGAAGGACTGCGTGTAGGTTCGACAACACGTTGGAAAGGTCGACGAAGGAGGGTCCAGATGGGTTCTGATCTACTCAAGGAGAACGTGGTCCACGCCATCTCCACGCGGGAACTGGAGCGGAGATGGGCAGCCGTTCGGGACATTATGAAGCAGAAGAAGGTGGACTTCCTGCTCATCCAGAACAGCGAGGACTATCTCGGCGGCTACGTCAAATGGTTCACAGACATGCCGGCGGTGCACGGCTATCCGGTCTCCGTGATCTTTCCCGTGGCGGATGGGATGACGACCTTCTGGCACGGTTCGAGCAATCCCAAGGAAGTGGGGCCCGCGGAGTATCTCCTGCGTGGTGTCAAGAAACGCATCACCACGCCCATCATGCTCTCGCTGAACTTCACCTGTAGCTTTGCCGCCGAGAAAGTGGTTGAAGAGCTCAAAAACTACAAGAACTGCCGGATCTCCTTCGTCAACGAAGGGGCGATAACCACCGGATTCACCCGGTATGTCCGCGAGCATCTGTCGAGCGCGACCTTCGTGGACATTACCGACGAGATCGACGAGATCAAGGCGCTGAAGAGCCCGGAAGAGATCGAGCGGATCAAGGTCAGCGCCTATGTCCACGACGAGGCCATGAAGGCCTGCTTTGCCGCCATCAAGCCTGGTGTGCGGGAATACGAAGTCGCCGCGGCGGGGCGCCTGCGCTGCAGGATGCTGGGCAGCGAGCAGCAATTCATCCTGATCGGCTCGGCGCCGGCCGGCAGCGCTTTTCCCTACCACTCCATCCACGCCATGAACCGGCAGTTGAAGGACGGCGACCAGGTCGGTATTCTCGTCGAGGCCGTCGAGCCCTCGGGGTATTACACCCATCTCCATCGGATGGCGTGCATCGGAAGGATTCCTGACGATCTCGCCCGGGCCTTCGAGATCGAGAAGGAGTTGCAGGACCTCAACCTGAAGATGGTCAAGCCGAGAGTCCACCCGCTCGACCTGCTCAAGGCGAACAACGAGTTCCTGCGGAGCCAGGGCCTGCCGGAGGAGCACCGGCTCTACGCGCATGGGCAAGGATACGATCTGGTGGAGCGGCCCTCGTTCCAGGTCGGCGAGACAATGACGCTGAAGGCCACCATGAACATCGCCGTTCACCCGGTCGTGGCCACACCCAAGGCCACCGCCATCCTCTGCGACAACTACATTGTCACCGAAACCGGTGTGAGCGAGTGTCTGCACAAATTCCCCAAGGCGATCACGGTGCTGTAGGCCGTCCGTGATGGGAAAGTCATCGAGGGGTGAGGCAAACATGAAGAAGAAGTACCGGATCGGGGTAATCCCCGGGGATGGGATTGGGCGGGACGTCATCAGGGCGGCCCAGATCGTGCTCGACGCGGTCAACGAGACGGCCGCGACCTTTGAGATGGAATTCCGCCCCATGGACACCGGGGATGCGGCTGTTGCGAAATACGGCGACCCCTTCCCCAAACAGACGTTCGAAGGTATCGGGCAGACGGACGCCGTGCTCTTCGGCGCTGCGGGCAATCCGAACACCGTGAAAGTGCTCATGGGCTTCCGGCTCGGCTTCAACCTGTACGCCAACGTCCGACCTATCCGAGCCCTGCCCGGATCGAATGCGCTCCGCCCGAAGGCCGATCTGATCGTCGTACGGGAGAATCTCGAAGGGCTGTACTCCGGCGTCGGGTATATCGCCGGGGAACACTACGTCAACCTCCGGATCTTCACGAAGCAGAACATGGAGCGCATTTTGCGGTTCTGTTTCCGGTTGGCCGTGAAAGAGAACCGGAAGAAGGTCACCTTCACGCATAAAGCGCACGTCTTGACGTACACGGACGAGCCGATGCGCCAGATGTTCTACGAAATTGCCAAGGAGTATCCGCAGATCGAGGCCGAGGACATGACGATCGACGCCTGTGCCATGCAGGTCGTCATGAAGCCGGAACGACTCGACATCGTCTTCGCCGAGAACGCCAACGGCGACATCCTGAGCGACGTGGGGGCCGGGGTGGTCGGTGGGATGGGGTTTGCGTACGGCGGCAACATCGGCGATTCCATGGGCGTCTTCGAGCCCATCCACGGAACGGCGCCGAAGTACGCCGACAAGAACGTGGTCAACCCGATCGCCGCCATCCGGGCCGCCATGCTGATGTTCAATTATCTCGGGGAGAAGAAGACGGCGGCCGCAATCGAACAGGCGATCATCGATGTACTGACGGAAGGGAAGGTGCGGACATACGATCTGGGCGGGACTTCGTCGACCTTGCAGGTCGGGGAGGCAATTGCCACGAAGCTGCGCGAGCGTACGCCGGCGTGGACGCCTGGGCGCGGCGCCAGAAGACAACGGGAGAGGAGGACACTATGAACAAGAGAGCGTTACTGTATGCGCTGGTCAGTGTGGCGCTTGGGGTGCTCTGTCTCGTGAGCGCCCCCGGCGCACAAGCAGGCGAAGATCCGTCAAAGTATCCGACTCAGCCGATCCGGATGATCGTCCCATTTGCACCGGGCGGCGCCTCGGACTTCGCCGCGCGCCTGCTGCAGCCGAGCATGTCCGAGTTCCTGGGCAAGCAGGTCGTGATTGAGAACCGCGCGGGCGCCGCGGGGAACGTGGGGATGGACGTGGCGGCGCGGGCGAACCCCGACGGCTACACCATCTTTCTCGGCAACGTCGGGACCGTGTGTATCAACCCGTTCCTGTTCTCCGATCTGACCGTCAAGCCGGACAAGGACTTTATCGGCGTATCGGTCGTGGCTGAGACACCCGGGCTCCTGATCGCCAACCTCAAGTTCCCGCCGAACAATGCCAAGGAGTTCGTGGAGTACGTCAAGGCGCGACAGGGGCAGATCAACTTCGCGTCGCCGGGCAGCGGCAGCCTGAACCGCCTGGAGATGGAGCTATTCCGCAAGAATGCGGGGTTGGATATGACGCATATTCCCTACAAGGGGGGCGCCGGCCCGGCTACCGCGGACGTCATGGGCGGTCACGTCAGCGTCATGTTCGTCACCATCTCGTCAGCCATCAATTTCGTCAAAGAGGGCCGGCTCAAGGCTCTCGGCGTGACAACCAGGGAACGAGTGTCCTCCCTTCCGAACGTGCCGACGTTGCTGGAGCAGGGATTCCCGGACAACGTCAGCGCTTCGTGGCAGGGTATCCTGGTCCCGGCGGGGACACCCCGGCTGATCGTGGACAAGCTCCATGCCGCGACGCTCCGTGCGATGTCCAACCCCCAGCTGCTCAAACGCTACGAGGAGGCCGGTGTGATCGCGGCAACAAGCAAGACGCCGGAAGAATTCAAGAAGTACATCGACGCCGAGTCAGCGAAGTGGAGCCGCGTCATAAAGGAAACCGGCGCAAAGCCCGACTAGGCTGACAAGGGGGGCGCCGCCAGCCCGCACATGGAGCTTGTGCGACGCTTCCTTGGACTGCCCACGCAGACGGTCATCTGCATTGCGCGAGACCGTTTTCCCGGTTCACCGGACCGCGTTGTCTCACAAGCCATTGCGGAGAGGAAATATGTCCACGCTCACGCTCAAACAGGCAAATGCCATCGTCGAGCACGCGCTCGCCAAAGGCCGCGAGACCCAATTGCCGCCGCTTGCCGTGGTGGTGCTCGACGATTCGGGCAACATCAAGGCGGCGCAGCGCGAGGATGGCGCCAGCATGTTTCGCATTGACGTCGCGCTCGGTAAAGCATGGGGCGCGGTGGCGATGAGCTGCTCGAGCCGCGCGCTGGCGAAGCGCGCGCAGGCGAACCCGAACTTTATGGTCACGCTGGCGGCAACCGCCAAGGGTAAGTTTCTCCCGCAGCAGGGCGGCGTCCTGATCCGTGACACGAGCGGGGAGATTCTCGGTGCGGTTGGGATCAGCGGTGCGACCGGCGATGAGGACGAGGCGTGCGGCGTCTTCGGCGTCGAGAAGGCCGGCCTCGCGCCAGACGCATCGGCGTGAGCGGATACGGGAGATATGCGATGAGCACAGTGAAACACACCAAGACCCCGGGCGCGGTGAAGGCCGGCGATGGCCAATACATCTTCAGACTGCGCGAAATGCCGCATATCGCTGCGGGGACCGGCTATTCGTCGGCAGAGGGCCCCGTGGTCGAGGGCGAGCGTATACAGTGCGGGTTGATCAGCAAGAAGCGCGGCACCGGTGCGCGCCCGCATTCCCATCCCAACGAACAATGGAACTTTATTGTCCAGGGTACCTTGCGGGTGAAAGTCGGCGACCAACCGGAGCAGCTTTGCGGTCCCGGCACGCTGCTCTATTTCCCTGCCAACATAGTACACTCGACCGTCGCGACCGCCGACGAGGACGTCGTCTTCTTCACCGCGAAGGACATGTCGCACGGCATCATCGGCATGGCGGCGGACGGTACGATGGCCGGCCCCCACGTCGATTCAGACCTTGACGCGAAGAAGCAACCCCAGGCCTCGTGTGGAGGATAAGAGCCTGACGTTGATAGGAGCGCGCTGCGGTGGGATATAGCTAATCAAGAGGCTTGCCACGGCGGCGGGAGGTGACGATGAGGGTACGCCTTACCACAGATCTGCTGACGGGGCTCTTGTTCCTGGCGCTGGGCGGGTTCGTGCTCGTCTATGGCGCCCGCTATCCGATCGGCAGTGCCGTGCGCATGGGGCCGGGGTACTTTCCCCGCCTCATCAGCTCCGGCCTCGCGCTGCTCGGGGTCGTCCTCGTTGCCCGCTCCCTGCTTCGAGGCGGCGAGACGATCGGGGCCCTCGCCCTCCGGCCGCTGGTGCTCGTGCTCCTCGGCACGTTCGCCTTTGGGCTCCTGATCGAGCGGGCCGGCTTCTGGGTGGCAAGCATCGCGCTCGTCTTTGCGTCTCGCCTCGTCGAGCGCGACTTGCGCTTGGCGGAGGTCGCCGGGCTGGCGCTTGTCCTCACCGCGCTCATCACGGTGATCTTCCGGTACGGACTGGGCCTTCCCATCCGGCTGCTGCCCTTCTGACGGAGTGAGGCATGGGATTCATCGAGCACATCGTCTTCGGGTTCTCGATCGCGCTCACGCCGATGAATTTGCTCTACGCTTTCGTTGGGACCCTGCTCGGGACGATCATTGGCGTCCTGCCGGGGCTGGGGCCGGTGGCAACGATTTCGATCCTG
>Ga0316622_100004539_pt1 | contig 10226 bp, 7 predicted proteins | sample OWC_Aug_OW2_C1_D_FD_207646 | JGI IMG/M metagenome (GOLD analysis project Ga0316622, IMG submission 207646) | Wetland soil microbial communities from Old Woman Creek delta, Ohio, United States - OWC_Aug_OW2_C1_D5_C | ecosystem: Environmental > Terrestrial > Soil > Wetlands | place: USA: Ohio... | reverse complement strand
GGTCAGGCATTCGGTAAAGCGCGCCGCGTCGGCCATGTAGCGCATCTCGCCGCCGAAGGTCGCGGGCAGTCTCAGCCCCTGGGCACCTATCACCGCCGCCGCGGAGCTGTCGACGCCGCTCGGCGTGGCGCTCGTCGGCCCTGCGGAGGCCGGGGCGTCTCTGCCCACCGCGCCGTCGGCGCCAAACGCCAGCGTCAGTGTCGAACCCGAGCGTATACTGACTGCCGCCTCTTTCTCATTGTCATGGCCAGTCACTTGCCAGGCCGTGCCAGCAAGCGTCCGGTCCTGTGTCGCCGCGGCGGCGCAGGGTGCAAGCGCGGGCGCCAGCAGCAGGACGGCTACAGCCAGGTCGATCACGTTACGCATCTCCTGCCCATCTCCTACGGGGTGACTTGCGCGGGCAATTGTTGCCCAGTGACCGGTCGCGGTCCACGACCCGGGGCGCAGATGCCCGTAACTTACCTGCTGATCGGGGTCCTGGTGCTGGTCGCGGGCATAGCCGGAGCGCAAGAGGAGTCGAAGAGCATGTTGGATCCGCGCATCGAAGAGGCCGACGCGCTGATGATGGGCTTTGCCGAGCGTACCGGACTCACCTCCCAGAGACCTCCCCAGCGCTACCTGTGGACGGACGCGTTTGCGGTATGCAACTTCCTCGGCCTGGCCCGGGCGAGGGGGGACGAGGGACGCGTTGAGCTCGCCCGGCGGCTCGTCGAGCAGGTCCATCGCACGCTCGGGCGGCACCGGGGCGACGACGGGCGCAACGGCTGGCTGAGCGGCCTTGATGAGCGATTGGGCGAGGAACACCCGACGCGCGGCGGGCTCCGGATCGGCAAGCCGCTCCCCGAGAGGGCCCGTGACGAGGCCTATGACGAGGCGCTGGAGTGGGACCGCGACGGTCAGTACTTCCACTACCTGACCAAGTGGATGCACGCGCTCGATCAGGTGACGCGGTCGACGGGGGAGCCGCGCTTCAGTATTTGGGCGCGGGAGCTGGCCGAGACCGCCTACGCCGCCTTCGCCCACGGCCCTCCCGGCGTGGGGCGCCCGCGCCGCCTGTACTGGAAGATGAGCATCGACCTCACCCGTCCGCTGGTGCCCGCCATGGGGCAGCACGACCCCCTCGACGCCTACCTCACCCACGTCCAGCTGCGCTCGACCACGTCCCGGCTTCCCGGATCTGTCGGCGGACCGCACCTCGAAGCGGAAACGGGCGAGCTCGCGGTCATGGTCGAGGGGGGGGCATGGGCGACCACGGACCCGCTCGGCCTCGGCGGCCTCCTGACCGATGCCTACCGCGTGCAGCAGCTGCGTGATGAGGGCGCGCTTGCAGATGACCGCCTCCTCGAGACCCTGCTCAAGGCGGCGCTGACAGGTCTCGAGCAGTACGCGGCGAGCGGAGAGCTGGAATTGCCGGCGCCTCACCGCCTGGCGTTCCGCGAGCTGGGCCTCGCCATCGGCCTGCACGCCGCCGAGCGGATGTGGCAGGCGGCAGGCCGCGACCCGCGCCCCACGGCGACGAGCCCCGCTGTCCGGGTGCGGCTCGAGGCGCTCGCGCGCCTCGCACCCCTCGGCGAGGCGATCGAGTCCTTCTGGCGTGCCCCCGAACACCAGCGCGTCCGCAGCTGGTCGGAGCACCGCGACATCAATGAGGTGATGCTGGCTACGAGCCTCGCGCCCGAGGGGTTCCTGGTCCTCCTGAGTCCCCACCACAAGCCGTGAGCTTGTGAGGCAAGGAAGGCCCCCTCGGTTTCTCGGTGCCACCGACCGACGGCATGACGCACAGTGCGTGTCCCGCTCGCGCGGCGCGCACCTGTGCCTCCAGGCCCATCCCGGACCGCGGCCCGCAACGTGGCTTTACTAACGAAGGGATTAGGAAGGCGCCTTGTGGTCTTGGTCCTACCTCGGTGGCAGCGAGTGCCATGCTTCGCCTTTGACGGCCTTAGCGTACCCATACTCGAAGAGCGCCTGCATGTATCCGGAGTCGTACCAGTCACTCCAGGGCGCCGCGAAGTCATTCCCAATCCAGGCCGCATGAAAGGCCGCTTGCTCTTGCTGCGCGCGCAGGTAAATCCTGTGGAGGTCCGCAATTCCAAGTGACTGGGAAAGCTGGTGCATGGCATGTTGGCCAAGCGCAAGGATGCTTGGCGGCATCACCATGTACTCCGCCCTCTCTCGGCCATTGCGAATGACGTAGAAGTGGGTACTCTTCGCCGTGCCGAGGACATGGGCTGCGGCGGTCCAGTCAAGCCCCGGGGGGCCGACAAACGCCTCTCGCGTGATGCCGCCATCAACATGCATCTCCTGGTACCGGCGCCCCCCTGCCTCCACCTCACAATAGACGGGCGGTAACAGTATTGGAACTGCCGCGGATGCGAGCAGGACCCGATGGATGAGATCGAGCGCCTCCGGTCGCCCGCTGCCGGCAATTGCGCCGATGTCCCAGACAACGTGCCGCCCTGCGTAGACGTGGGTTGTGCCAATGAACAACCGGCGGCCCTTGCGATGCTCTTCGGCAATGGCCCGCATCATCGAGTCGTCTACTGCCGTGCTGATGAGCGACGCGAGCGGTTGTGCGGAGGCGAGTGAATTGGTGAAGTAGGCAACGAGAAGTGGTCTCTGGACAATGATGTTGCTGCTCGAGAGTGTGAAGAAGAGATCGCGCAGTGCCCCATCATACTGCGGCCCGAGGAAGGCAAACGGCGCCACGAGTGCGCCGACGCTGACGCCCGTGACGACGTGAAAGTGAGGGCGACTACCAGCGGCGGTCAGCCCTGTCAACAGCCCCAGCGCGAAGCTCCCATTGCTGCCACCTCCCGAGATGGCGAGGATATTCAAGGGTTCCCGCAAACCGCTCGGCGGCGCCGGCGGGGAGAGCTCGTCGCCGTCGTGCCACGCGCTGGCTCCGATGACTCCTGCGGCGTCACCCCACTGCCGGATCGCGCCAAAGCCGGGCACCACGGCGGCATCGACCAACCCCGCGGGTATGGGCGGCAACGCCGGCTTCTGGGCACATGCAGAAAGCCAGGGGATAGCGCAGATCAAGAGAGTCAGCGCGATGCCGCGACCATGGCTTGACACTTTATTCTGATCCTTGCGTCTGATTCAGAAAACTCGCGGTCTAAGAACGTCGGGGCGCTGATCGCGTTGAATGTCCCACGGTGCTCCCGCCCCGACCAGGCCCCATCATCCCGGGGCCGATCATGCCCGCACCCGCCATCCAGAGCGAATGGGAGAAACCCCTCGGCGCGCCGCGCGGACACGCCTGCGCAATCAGCAAGGAATCGGAGGGCGGAGGGGCGGCGGGCGGCTGTGCGCGATGATACGTGGGGTCCCGCACGGAATCTGGGGCGTCGGGCATGGCGGGAGAACCACGGGCTACGCCGCTGGGAGCGCGGGGGTGGCGTGATGCGCGAGCTGGCAGACGGCGGCGCAGCTGTCACCGATACAGCGCGGCTGGCACCACCCGCCGGCAAAGCCGCCGCATACCATCCCGGACGCTGGCTCCCGGGCTAGAAAGGCGAATCTGGCACCTGGGTCGGGGGTCGAGACGCGGTGCTCAGCAGGGTCAGCAGGGAAGGTCGAGGCGGCCGCCGGGTGTTCCACACTATCCGATGTCAGCAGCCCGACAATTCCGGCTACGAGAAGCATGAGGGCCAGACTGCCACGCCCTTCCATAGCCACTGAGACCCAGCCATTGACCGAAGGGTTCCCTACATCGGGTCGCGCTGCAACCCGTCAGGTCCCTTCACGACGGCTAGGCGGTCGAGGCCCGTGTGCGTGCCGCCGGACATTCTGCGGCTGTTGGGCGAGCGTCCGGTCAAACGCGGCACAGTCCCTCGGCTATACTGCGGACGATTTCGATTTCGCAGGCAAACAGGGGACGCAAATCGATGAAAGCGAGGATTCTGTTGTTGGCAAGCCTCATCGGGACCCTCATTCCGGGGCCTGAGTACGCCTATGCAGCCGAGCCCCACTCGGCGACCAACGACCTAAGACTATCTCCGGATCTTCTGACTCTTCTCAGAGTTGAAATGCGGGAAGTCGCCGGCGGAGTGCAAGGAATCGCTCTATCTATTGCCGAGGCGGACTGGAAATCAATTCAGGAAACCACCGCAAAGCTACGCTCCAGCTACATCATGGAAAAACAGCTCACACCTGCCAACGCAGCGGAACTTGACACGGCGCTTCCGCATGAGTTCAAGGGGCTCGATGCCGATTTTCATGAGAGAGCCGAGAAACTTGGCGCTGCTGCGGCCGCCCATGATGCAGAGCTGGTCGTCTTCCATTATTCACGGTTGCTGGAAGGCTGCGTGGCGTGCCACTCGCAGTTCGCGACGCCACGTTTCCCGGCGTTCTCATCCGCCATTGCTCCAGCGCAGCACCACTGAGTCGGGCTCGACAGGTCGGGATGGTTGGGAGATCCGCGGCGGGGCGGCGCGACTCACAACCTCACGACCCCCGCCTCCAACAGGCCGATCACGACGAGGTAGATGCCGATGACGTAGTTGAGGATCGTGGGCCTGACGAGGATGAGGACCCCGGCGACCAGGGCGATGACGCCCTGGGGTCGGACGGGATGCCCGTACAGGTAGTGCAGCAGCCCAAGCGTTCCGACGAGGAGCAGGTAGGCGGCCACCGCGTAGTTCAGGACGCGCGGCACCAGCAGGACGACGACGCCGGCGACGATCGCGGCCACGGCCTGCAAGGGCCAGTTCTGAAGCACATTCGGGATGTCCATCCGGGCACGACCCCCAGGTCGATGGGTGCGCCGCCATGGTAACCCGAGGCGCGGCCGACGGGCGGGCTTCTGCAGGGAGTAGCCAGTGGTGGCGAGGAAACGCCGAACTGCGTAGGTCACCCGCCGCGGGGCGAAGGGCCGTCGAGGAGCTCGATCCAATGCCGCACGGGGGACCGGGCGGCACTGGCGAGGTGGAGCTGGCAGCCGACGTTCGCGGTGGCAACGACCGCCGGGGCGCCACCCTCGAGGGCGGCGACCTTGTCAGCGAGGAGCCTCGTCGAGAGGGTCGGTTGCAGGATCGAGTAGGTCCCGGCCGAGCCGCAGCAGATGTGGGCGTCAGGGACCGGGGTGAGCTCGAAGCCCAGGCGCGCCAGCAGGGCCTCGACGGTGCCCGCCAGGCGCTGGCCGTGCTGGAGCGAGCAGGGGGAGTGGAAGGCGACGCGCCGGCCCCGGCCGATGCCCTCGAGTGTGCTCAGGTCCTCGCGTGCGATGACCTCCGAGAGGTCCCGGGCGAGGGCGGCGATGCGCGCCGCGCGCGTGGCATAGGCGGGGTCCTCGCGCAGCAGCTCGCCGTATTCTTTCACCACAGACCCACAACCGCTCGCGGTGATGACGATCGCCTCGGCGCCGGCCTCGACCTCGGGCCACCAGGCATCGACATTGCGCCGCATGAAGGCGTGGGCCTCTGCGGTCGCGGCGAGGTGGTGGCTCATCGCCCCGCAGCACCCGGCCCCGCTGACGCGCACCAGGGAGATGCCGAGCCGGTCGAGGACCCGCGCGGCCGCGGCGCTGGTGTCGGGCGTGGCGGCCCGCTGCACGCAGCCCTCCAGCACGAGCATCCGGCGCCGGTGGCGGGCCGGGGGCCAGGCCCCCGCCGGGCGCCGGGCAGGGACGTGCCGGCGCAGCGCCGCCGGCAGCAGGGGCGCCGCGAGCTGGCCCAGGCGCAGGAGCGGGCCGAAGCGGCGGGGGTGGGGCACGGTCGCGCGCAGAAGCCGGCGCACCAGCGCCTCCCAGGGGCGGCGGCCGACCGCGCGCTCGACGACCCCGCGGCCGATGTCGGCGAGGCGGGCGTAGCGGACCCCCGAGGGGCAGGTCGTCTCGCAGGCCCGGCAGGTGAGGCAGCGGTCCAGGTGCCGCTGGGTGCGGTGGGTCGGGGCGTGCCCCTCGAGCACCTGTTTGATCAGGTAGATCCGCCCACGCGGTCCGTCGAGCTCGTCGCCGAGCAGGCGATAGGTCGGGCAGGTCGCGGTGCAGAAGCCGCAGTGCACGCACGCCCGCAGGATGGCGTCCGCCTCCCGGCCTTCGGCGCTCCGCAGGGTCTCGGGCGTGAGCGAGGTCTGCATCGTCCGCCGTCAGAAGCGCTCGAGCTCCGGGAAGGGGAGCTGGCCCCGGTGCACGTGCATCGCCCCGAGCTCGGCGCAGCGGTGCAGGGTCGGCACCGCCTTGCCGGGATTGAGCACCCCCGCCGGGTCGAACGCGGCCTTGACCGCGTGGAACTGGGCGAGCTCGGGTGAGGCGAACTGGGTGCACATCTGATCGATCTTCTCGATCCCGACGCCGTGCTCGCCGGTGATCGTCCCGCCGACCGCGACGCAGAGCTCCAGGATCTGGCCGCCGAAGCGCTCGGCGCGCTCGAGCTCGCCCGGGCGGTTGGCGTCGTAGAGGATGAGCGGGTGGAGGTTGCCGTCGCCGGCGTGGAAGACGTTGGCGACGCCGAGCCCGTGCTCGGCCGAGAGCTCGGCGATCCGGCGCAGGACCTCGGGCAGCCGCCGTCGCGGAATGGTGCCGTCCATGCAGTAGTAGTCAGGGGAGATCCGCCCGACCGCGGGGAAGGCGGCCTTGCGCCCCTTCCACAGGGTCGCGCGCTCCTGCTCGTCGCGGGCGGTGCGGACCTCGGTCGCGCCGCTCGCGAGGAGCACCTCGCGCACCGCGAGGACGTGCTCGGAGACCTCCTGGTTGTTGCCGTCCACCTCGCAGAGCAGGATCGCCTCCGCGTCGCGCGGGTAGCCGGCGTGCACGAAGTCCTCGGCCGCGCCGATCGCGGTGCGGTCCATCATCTCGAGGCCGGCCGGGACGATGCCGGCGGCGATGATGGCCGCGACCGCGGCCCCCGCCGCCTCGACCGAGGCGAAGGCGCCGAGCAGGACCTGGGCGCGCTCCGGGAGGGGCAGGAGGCGCACCGTCACCTCGACGATGACCCCGAGCAGCCCCTCCGACCCCGTCATCAGCGCGAGCAGGTCGTAGCCCGGGCTGTCCAGGGCCTCCGAGCCGATGGTCACCCGCTCGCCCTCCACGGTCACGACCTCGAGGCGCAGGATGTTGTGCACGGTGAGGCCGTACTTCAGGCAGTGCACCCCGCCCGAGTTCTCGGCGACGTTGCCGCCGATGGTGCAGGCGATCTGGGAGGAGGGGTCCGGGGCGTAGTACAGGCCGTGCGGCCGTGCGGCCTCCGAGATCGCGAGGTTGCGCACCCCCGGCTGGACCCGCGCGGTGCGCCCGAGCGGGTCGATGGCGAGGATCCGGTTGAAGCGGGCGAGGCTCAGCAGCACCCCGTCGGCGAGCGGCAGCGCCCCGCCCGAGAGACCGGTGCCCGCCCCGCGGGCGACCACGGGGACGCGGCGCGCGTGGCAGACCCGCAGCACCCCCTGGACCTCGGCGACGGTCGTGGGCAGGACCACGGCGAGCGGGGTCTGGCGGTAGGCGGTGAGGCCGTCGCACTCGTAGGGGCGCAGGTCCTCGGCCTCGTGCAGGACCGAGGCCGATGGCGCCGCCCGCTTCAGCGCCACAATCAGCTCGGGATGGGCCATGGGCAACTCCGTACGCGATCCCCTCGCGTCGCGGCTCAGCGGCGCGCGCCCGCCGAGAGGCGCCGGTAGACGGTCGCGAGCGCCGCCTCGTCGCCGACGTTGCCCGGGAAGATCACCACCGGCAGGTCCGGAAATCGCGGGTGATCGGGCGGGCAGCGTACCACGGAGCAGCCGGGGATCACCTGCCCCAGCACCCGTGAGGTGCGCAGCGCCAGGCCGTCGCTGAGCACGTCGTTCGAGGTGATCCCGCCCTTGCTGATCAGGTACCCGAGGGTCTCGGGCAGCGTCCGCACGATGTCCATCAGGAGGGCGGACACCGCCTCGCCGAAGGCAAGGCGCTCGGCCTGGCTCGGAAAGGTGAGCTCCACCCGGCTGGTGAAGACGACCGGCGTCTCGCCCCGCCCATGGGCCGCCGCGACCCGGGCGCCCGCGTCCGCCAGGACCTCCGCACGCGCCCCCGGCAGCCCCTCGACCGGGACCTCGATCGCGACCGTGCCGGACTCGGCCAGCAGCCGCTCGACCTGCTGCGTCGTCTTGCGCACGTGCGACCCGACCACGAACGCCCCCGGGCGCCCCCCTCGAGCGTAATCGGCCATGCGCTCGGGCGCCACCGGTTGCGGGGGGAGGTCGGCGAGCGCGGTGAGGAGGCTGGCGCCGCTGCGGAACAGGAAGCGCTTGCCGCGGTGCGCCGCCTCGGTGAGCGCCCGGGCGAACCGCGCGAGGTCCTCCGGACGCTCGGCGTCGACCACGGCGCAGGCGTTGCCGCTGAGCGCGAGGAGCCGGGGCAGGGCATCGCCGCGCACGTCGGGGAGCAGGAAGCGCTCGACCCGATCGGCCGGGATCCGGCCCCCGGTCTTCTCCTCCACGTAGGCCGGGAGGTAGCTGTTGTGGTATCCGAACACCGAATCACGGGCGAACTCGGTCTCGTGCACCGGGACCGGTCGGCCGGCGACCATCAGGTAGTGCACGCTGTCCCGCGTGACCCGCCCCCCCTCGAAGAAGGCCGGGACCAGGAAGTGGGCGTCAAAAGGTCCGAGCTCCTCGGCGATGACGTCCGTCTCGACCGGGTAGTGGCCGCGCAGGGTGGAGTCCGACCGGCTGACGAGGAGCGGATTCAGGGGGCGACCCGCCTCCGCCAGGCGGGCGAGCGCCGCCTTCAGGTTGTGGCAGACCTCCCGCGTCACCGCCGCCGCCCGCCTGGCGTCCATGCCGCGGGTATTCGTCAGCACGAAGAACAGCGGCGCCGGATCTTGGCACGCCTCGATGAGGGTGTCCGCGTCCCAGCGGGTCAGCAGCAGACAGCTGTGGACCGTCTGCGACCCCGTCGGGTCGTCGTCCAGCACGATGATCTTCGTCTTGCTCATAGGAAGGCAGCCACGGATTGAGGGTAACTAGAAAAAGACCAGGAAAAGATTAGCCACGGATTAACACGGATTTCACGGATTAGGATGGAGGAGTGCCAATCTGCCGTGGGGAGTGCGGATGCCGCGGCAAGCACTACCGGATCGGATACCGCGGCCGCGCGTGAGGGATCGGACGCCGCGGCCTCGATGGGGCGTGGCGGTCGCAGAGTACCCGGCCTCGACCTGGCATCGTCTCTTCAATCCGTGAAATCCGTGTTAATCCGTGGCCATACATTCTTTAGTTTTCTAATCCGTGGCCATGGCTCCTAAGTCAGGAGAGTGGCGGCGCGGGCGGCCAGGCGCTCGCCGGTGATGCCGTTGACCTCGAAGAGCTCGCCGGGGCCGGCGGTGGTCTCGCCCCGCTGCCAGGCGAACACGTCGCGCCGCGGTGTGCGGGCGCGCAGCAGCACGGGCTCCAGAGGGCCGCTTGGACCGCCCGTCACCGCGACGAGGGCGTCGGCGTCGAAGAGGGCGTTGAAGTGGTCGTCGTCCATGAAGCGGTTGTCCGGCTCGGCGACGGTCGACCAGGCGATGTCCGTCGGGCGGTAGAGCCGGCGCGGATTGACCACCGCCACCACCCGCACGCGGTAGCCCGCCTGCTCGAGCCGGTCCCTCGCCTCGAACACCGGGAGCAGGACCATGTCGCCGGTGACGGCGAATGCCACCGTGCGGCCGTCACCCGGAGCGCTCTCGTAGAGGGTCACGGCCCCGTCCTCGATCGCCCGGTCGGCCTCCTCGAGGTCCAGGTACACGGGCAGGGGGCTCTTCGAGGCGAAGATCGCCACGCCCTTGTTCACACTGCCGAGGGCCCAGGCGTAAGCGGCCTGCACCGCGTTGGCGTCGCAGGGGAAGAGCGGGTAGACATTGCCGTTGCGCATCAGGGCGGCGAAGTACGCCTCGACCTCCGGCCGCTGGTGGGTCCAGCCGTTGCGGCCCTGCTCGAGGGCCCCCGCGGTGAACATGGCGACGGCCGACGGGGTGCGCCGGCGCAGCTCGGCCATCGCCTGGGTGACGGTCTGCAGGATCGGCAGGCCGTTGATGGCGAAGCTCTCGTAGGAGAGCCACAGGGATCGCCCGCCGAAGAGGGCGAGGCTGGCGGCCAGGCCGGCGCAGGCGTCTTCGCTGAGCGGCTCGTACACCTGGCCGTTCGGGGCCTGGTGATAGAGCGGGTCCGCGGTGGGGTGGCGGATCTTGAGGGCCTCGTTGATGTTCTTCATCCCGGAGGCCTCGTTGCCGTCGGCGTTGGTGACGACGAGCTCAGGGTCGGCGAGGCCGACC
>Ga0316622_100004537_pt1 | contig 10228 bp, 7 predicted proteins | sample OWC_Aug_OW2_C1_D_FD_207646 | JGI IMG/M metagenome (GOLD analysis project Ga0316622, IMG submission 207646) | Wetland soil microbial communities from Old Woman Creek delta, Ohio, United States - OWC_Aug_OW2_C1_D5_C | ecosystem: Environmental > Terrestrial > Soil > Wetlands | place: USA: Ohio... | reverse complement strand
GGTCGCCAAGGCAAGACAGCGCTGGCAACGTTTGCTGCGGACTTCTCGTTTGCACAAGGGTAACTTGCCCATCGGTGTGCCGGTCCTAAGTACGGCAACACACGGCGGGTACGGATAATTCTCCGCCCCCTCTGGCCTTTGGGCCGATCGCGCTGTCGCTGGAGCTGATTCGGGGCAACGCGTTCCCTCTCGTTTGCTTGAAGCCATCCTGATTTCGCGTCTGATTGCGATGGTCTCTTGTTGCGTGCTATTCGGTATGGCACGATGCTGTGGCACGTGTCGCGACATGCTGTGGGCGTTCAAGGGAGATTTCGTCTCTGTTTTCGGGCACTGGCCTTCTTTGCCGGTATCCCGGGGTTCAATGTGATTGGCCAATGATTCATGGAGAGCTGCTATGACTCTATATATTATTGCCGGCCTTATTGCGCTGGGCCTGCTAGGATATCTTTTGGTTGCGTTGCTCAAGCCGGAGTGGTTCGCATGACGACGTATGGTTGGCTGCAAATCGGGCTCTACTTTTCTATCCTGCTGCTGCTCATCAAGCCACTGGGCGGATTCCTGGCCCGCGTGTATGAGGGCCAACGAACACTACTGGACCCGCTACTGCGACCCATCGAGAGGCTCATCTATCGTGTCGGTGGCGTGTGCGCGGTGGATGAGATGGACTGGAGAACGTATGGCACCGCGCTGCTGGTGTTCAATGCCATTGGCATACTGGCCGCCTATGCTTTGCTGCGGCTGCAAGGCGTGTTGCCGCTGAACCCGCAGGGCTTGCGGGCGGTTGCGCCCGACCTAGCCTTCAACACTGCGGTTAGCTTCGCTACGAACACCAACTGGCAGAGCTACAGGGGCGAGACAACGCTGAGCTACCTCTCACAGATGCTGGGGCTGGCCGTGCAGAACTTTCTGTCGGCAGCAACAGGCATGGCCGTGCTGGTGGCCCTTGTGCGTGGGTTGGCGCGCCGCTCGGCGCGGACCATTGGCAATTTCTGGGTAGATCTGACGCGCAGTACGTTGTACGTCCTGCTGCCGCTCTCGCTCATGTTGGCCCTGTTACTGGTTTCGCAGGGCGTGGTGCAGTCTTTTGGCTCTTACCCTGCCGTGCCACTGCTCCAACCGGTGACCGATGCCGATGGCCATGCGGTAACACGGCAGACCCTGGCGGTCGGCCCGGTGGCTTCGCAAATCGCTATCAAGCAGCTCGGCACAAACGGCGGCGGGTTCTTCGGTGTCAACGCGGCACATCCATTTGAGAATCCAACGCCTCTTTCGAACTGGGCCGAGATGCTTGCCATCCTGCTGATCCCGGCGGCGTTGTGCTACACGTTTGGCAAGATGGTCGGAGACACCCGTCAGGGGTGGGCTGTGCTTGCGGCCATGACCATCCTCTTTGTCATGACGGTGGGGCTGGCACTATGGGCTGAACAGGGCGGCAATCCGACTTTGGCGAAACTGGGTGTTGACCAGTCCGCGAGCGACATCCAGGCCGGCGGCAACATGGAAGGCAAGGAAACACGCTTTGGCATCGTCAACTCCGTGCTATGGGCAACAGCGACGACGGCGGCCTCAAATGGCTCGGTCAACTCAATGCACGACTCGTACACGCCACTGGGTGGGCTGGCCGCCATGTGGCTGATGCAATTGGGTGAGGTAGTCTATGGCGGGGTTGGCTCCGGCCTGTACGGCATGCTGGCTTTTGTCATTATCGCCGTGTTCGTGGCCGGGCTGATGGTGGGCCGCACACCCGAGTATCTGGGCAAGAAGATCGAGGCATTTGAGATGAAGATGGCTGCGCTCGTCATCCTGATCCCGGTGCTGGTCGTGCTGGCCGGCACGGCAGTGGCCATCGTCACGCCTGCAGGAAGGGCAGGCATATTCAACTCCGGTGCACATGGCTTCAGCGAAGTACTGTATGCGTTTTCTTCAGCAGGCAACAACAATGGCAGCGCGTTTGCCGGACTGAACACGAACTTGCCTTTCTACAATATCACGCTTGGATTGGCTATGCTGATCGGGCGGTACGGGCTGGCGATTCCGGTGCTTGCCATCGCCGGGTCGCTCGCAGGCAAGAACCGGGTGCCGGCTGGTGCAGGTACCCTGCCCACGCATACGCCCCTTTTCGTGGTATGGCTGATCGTCGTGGTAGTTATTGTCGGTGCTCTGAGCTTCTTGCCAGCGCTGGCGCTGGGTCCGATTGTCGAGCATCTGCTGTTGGGAGCCTGAGACGTGCCGAGTACGCTGTAAAGCGAGGCACGGAAAAGCACAACAGACAAGAGGAACGGTCATTGGTTATGGCGATTCTCAAGAAGCAGTATGGCCAGGGCCGCGAGTTGTACCGTCGCGCGGTCTTGGACGCTTTCCTGAAACTGAATCCACGCTGGATGGTGCGCAACCCGGTCATGTTCGTAGTCGAGGTTGGGAGCTTGCTGACCTCCGCGCTTTGGATGCAAGCTCTACTTGGCCAGGGTGAGGCTCCCGCTGGCTTTATCGGCGCGGTAGCGCTATGGCTATGGTTCACGGTGCTCTTCGCTAACTTTGCCGAGGCGCTGGCGGAGGGCCACGGCAAGGCGCAGGCCGAGGCCCTGCGCCGCACACGGTGCGAAACACAAGCCAAGAAGCTGTGCCGGCCACAACGAGATGCACCGTTTGAAATCTGTGCATCTACCGCACTGCGCCAAAACGACATAGTGCTGGTGGAGGCAAACGACATCGTCCCGGTCGATGGCGAAGTGATCGTGGGTATTGCGGCGGTCGACGAGAGTGCCGTGACAGGCGAAAGCGCCCCCGTCATCCGCGAGTCCGGCGGCGACCGTAGCGCGGTCACGGGTGGCACGCGTGTCCTTTCCGACTGGATCGTTGTCCGTGCAACCGCCAACCCCGGTGAAGGTTTCTTGGATCGCATGATCAGCCTGGTGGAAAGCGCAAAGCGTCAGAAGACGCCCAATGAGATCGCGCTGAGCATTCTGCTATCTGGCTTTACCATCATTTTCTTGCTGGTTTGTGCCACGCTCCTGCCGTTTTCCCTTTATAGCGTCAGTGCAGTGGGGGCGGGCACACCTATCACGATCACCGTGCTGGTCGCGTTGCTTGTTTGCTTGATCCCAACGACCATCGGTGGGCTGCTCTCGGCCATCGGCATCGCGGGTATGGATCGCTTGATTCAGCGCAACGTAATCGCGCTTTCTGGTCGAGCGGTGGAAGCTGCTGGTGACGTCGACGTGTTGCTTCTGGACAAGACCGGCACAATCACTCTGGGTAACCGACAGGCGGTCGCGTTCATCCCGGTCGATGGCACGAGCGAGCATGACCTGGCTGAGCTGGCGCAGCTCGCCTCGCTGGCAGACGAGACGCCCGAAGGCCGCAGTGTGGTGGTGCTGGCGAAAGAGAGATTCGGGCTGCGCAGCAGGACAATGGGCGCGCAGCCACAGATGCACTTTATCCCCTTCAGTGCACAGACGAGGATGAGCGGCGTCGACATTGACGGCCTGAGCATCCGCAAAGGAGCGCCTGATGCGATCGCCGCGTATGTGGAAAGCCAGGGCCAATCTGTGCCGCAGGAGATGACGGCCGTGCTTGAGCGAATCGCCCGCTCAGGAGGAACGCCGCTGGGCGTGGCACGCAACGGGCAAGCGGTTGGCGTGATCCATCTCAAGGACGTGGTCAAAGGGGGAATTAGCGAACGCTTTGCGCACCTGAGGCGCATGGGGATCAAGACGGTCATGATCACAGGCGACAATGCCCTCACTGCCGCCGCGATTGCCGCCGAAGCTGGCGTGGATGATTTTCTGGCGCAAGCTACCCCCGAAGCCAAGCTCCAACTCATCCGTGAACACCAGGCTGGAGGCCGGTTGGTGGCGATGACGGGCGATGGCACGAACGACGCACCAGCACTGGCTCAGGCGGACGTGGCCGTGGCCATGAACACCGGCACGCAACCGGCTCGCGAGGCAGCAAACATGGTTGACCTAGACAGCAATCCGACCAAGCTTATCGAGATCGTCGAGATCGGCAAGCAGCTCTTGATAACGCGCGGCGCGCTGACGACGTTCAGCATCGCCAACGACGTATCGAAGTACTTTGCCATTATCCCGGCGGCGTTTGCGTCTACCTACCCGCCGCTGTCAGCACTGAACCTGATGCGGCTGGCGACGCCGCAAAGCGCGATCCTTTCAGCCGTGATTTTCAATGCGCTGATTATCGTGGTACTCATTCCGCTGGCGCTGCACGGCGTATCCTATCGCCCAGTCGGCGCGGCGCAACTCTTGCGCGACAACTTGCTCATCTATGGTTTGGGCGGGCTGGTCGCTCCGTTCATCGGGATCAAGTTGATTGACCTGCTCCTGGTGGCGTTGCGAATCGTATAGAGCAGAAGGTGGAGCGCGGGCTGCCGGTACGTGGTTCTCCGCTCTCCATATTGGGAGGTCTTGCGTTGCGTACTCAACTTAGGCCAGCCATTGTCTTGTTTGTGTTGCTCATGCTGATCACCGGTGCAGTTTATCCGCTGATGATAACGGGCTTGGCGCAAGCCTTTCTCCCACATCAGGCCAATGGCAGCTTGATAGTCAGAAATGGGCAGGCCCTTGGCTCCGTATTGATCGGTCAAGCGTTCGATGACCCAAAGTACTTCTGGGGACGACTGTCGGCGACATCGCCGTTCCCCTACAACGCTAAGGCCTCATCGGGATCGAACTTGGGCCCGCTGAACGCCAATCTCGCCAAAGCGGTACAGGCTCGCATCAACGCGCTCCGCGATGCGGATCCTGACAACACCACGCCCGTCCCCGTTGACCTGGTGACAGCATCGAGCAGTGGGCTTGACCCACACATCAGCGTCGCAGCGGCGCTCTACCAGGTCCCACGCGTTGCTCGTGCACGGGGATTGGACGAGGGTCAAGTCCGGGCGCTGGTCGCGCGGTTCACGGAGGGCCGCCAGTTTGGAGTCCTGGGCGAGCCCAGGGTGAATGTCCTCGAACTCAATCTGGCACTGGATGGAGTATAATAGGCAGCATGGTGGAGCAAAACGAGCGCCCTAACCCGGATGCATTGTTAGCCCGCATCCGAACTGAAGAACAGCAACAGGTGCGCGGCAAGCTCAAGATCTTCCTGGGCTATGCTGCGGGTGTGGGCAAGACCTATGCCATGTTGGAGGCTGCTCACCAGCGCCAGAAACAAGGCGTAGATGTGGTGGTGGCCTATGTCCAGACGCATGGTCGGACCGAGACCGACGCCATGCTGGAGGGGCTGGAGGTGATCCCACCCAAGGCGGTTGAATACCGCGGCATCGTCCTGCGTGAGATGGATGTGGACGCGGTACTGTCTCACCGCCCACAGTTGGCACTGGTGGATGAGTTGGCTCACACCAATGCTCCTGGCTCGCGGCATCTCAAACGATTCCAAGACGTCGAGGAACTCCTGGCACACGGGATTGATGTCTACGCCACGCTCAACATTCAGCACATTGAAAGCCTGAATGACGTAGTGGCGCAAATCACGGGCGTCACCGTGCGTGAGACCATCCCGGATCGGGTGATTGACGAGACGACGGAACTCGAGCTAATTGACCTGCCTCCGGATGAGCTCTTGGCTCGCCTCAGGGAAGGCAAAGTGTATATTCCCAATCAAGCCGCGCGTGCGATTGAACGCTTCTTCCGGACAGGCAACCTCACTGCCCTGCGTGAACTAACCATGCGCCGTGCGGCCGAGCGGGTGGATGATCAGATGCGGGCCTATATGCAGACCCGCGCCATACCTGGCCCGTGGCCGGCCAGAGACCACCTGCTCGTCTGTGTCAGCCCCAGTCCGCTGGCAGAGCGATTGGTGCGCACTGCACGTCGCCTGGCCGACCAATTGAATGCCGAGTGGACGGCCATCTATGTCGAGACTCACGAGCATATGCGGCTCTCCCAGTCTGACAAGAATGCCGTGTCGTGCACACTTTATCTGGCCGAGGAGCTTGGAGGCAACAGCATTACTTTGCCGGGGCGCTCTACCGCTGAGGCCGTGCTGACCTATGCTCGCAATCACAATGTGACCAAGATCATTGTCGGCAAGCCGATCCGCCCGCGCTGGTACGAGCTACTTCGCGGCTCAGTTGCAGACCAGATCATGCGCCAAGGCGGGCCGATCGACGTATATATAGTCAGCGGGGCGTCCGAGACAAGGGCGCTGCTAGAGACCGCGGCGCGGCTATCGCATCGCACGTGGCTCTGTTACCTGCAAAGCGTGCTCCTGGTCATGGCCGGTACCCTGGTGAGTGCGTTGATGCAACCCCTCTTCTCTCCTACCAATCTGGTCATGATCTACCTGCTTGTGGTCGTCGTCGCCGCGCTCTACCTGGGGCGCGGAGCGTCGCTCCTGGCCGCGGGTCTCAGCGTGTTGGCGTTCGATTTCTTCTTTGTGCCACCGCCGTTGACACTGGCCGTTGCCGATTCGGAATACCTGCTGACTTTTGCCGCGCTGTTGGTAGCCGGACTGGTTATCAGCACCTTGGCCGTGCGAGTCCGCGAACAAGCAGAAGCCTCCCAGGATCGCGCAGAGCAAGCCGCCGAGTTGTATGCCCTCAGCCGCGACCTGGCCGTAGCGCTTGACCTAGATACTATCATGAGGGCAATTCTCATCCATGTCAGCCAGACATTTGGCCCTGAAGTGGCTGTTCTATTACCGGAAGGTTTGCACGGCACCATCAAGCCACACGCACTCAGCCCTGGTTTTGAACTGAGCGAGAACGAATTTGCGGTAGCATCGTGGGCTTTTGAACATGGCCAGTCGGCGGGGTGGGGAACGGACACGCTCCAGGCGGCCAATGTGCGCTACCTTCCACTCAGGACCGCGCACGGTGTAGTTGGCGTGCTGGGCGTGAAACCGTCTGATCCGAAAACACGCCTCACCATAGATCAATCGCGATTGCTAGATGCCTTTGCCAGCCAGGCTGCGCTGGCTATCGAGCGCGCGCAGTTGGCTGACCGTGCGCGACAGGTGGAAGTTGCGCAAGCCGCCGAGAAACTGCAGGCCGCGCTGCTCCATTCGGTCTCGCATGATCTGCGCACGCCCCTCGTTTCCATCACTGGTGCGCTCAGCACCTTGCAGGACGAGGACATCGAGTTGGACCAGGCCGCACGGCGCAGTTTGCTGGAGAACGCCGGCGAAGAAGCCGAACGTCTGAACCAGTTGGTCGGCAACTTGCTCGACATGACGCGCATTGAAGCTGGAGCGCTCAGAGTGGCCCGCGAATCATGCGACGTGCAGGATGTGATCGGGGCGGCTTTGGAGCCGCTGAGTGATCGCATCGGCTCCCGCTCCATCACTGTGGACATACCGCCCGATATGCCACTTGTACCGATGGATTTTGTCTTGATGGTTCAGGTGCTCGTGAATCTGCTGGACAATGCACTCAAGTACTCGTCGTCGGGCACACCCATCGAAGTCAAAGCACAGGTGGAGAGCTCTGAAGCACGAATTCAGGTGGCCGACCGCGGCATGGGCATTCCGGCTGATGATCTGAGCCGTGTATTCGACAAGTTCTATCGCGTGCAGCGACCGGGACAGGTGGGCGGGACCGGCTTGGGGCTATCCATCTGCAAAGGGTTTGTGGAAGCACAGGGTGGCCGAATCCGGGCGCAGATTCGGGAGGGCGGAGGAACTGTGATGACAATTTCGCTGCCACTGCGTGCGCCGGGAGAAGCAACGCCATGAGTGAGACCGGTCCACGTGTGCTTGTCGTAGATGATGAGCCAGCCATCCGCCGCCTTCTGCGGGTAGCACTTTCGGCGCATGGATACACCGTCTTTGAAGCAGACAATGGCCAAGCGGCATTGTCATCTGCCGTGTCCGACCATCCGGACCTGGTCATTCTCGACTTGGGTCTACCCGATCTCGACGGGATCGAAGTCACACGCTTGCTGCGGGAATGGACGCACATTCCCATTGTCATTCTCTCGGTGCGTGGGCAGGAATCTGAGAAGGTGACCGCGCTCGACGCAGGCGCAGACGATTATGTGACCAAGCCCTTTGGCATGGGTGAGCTGTTGGCGCGGATGCGCGTCGCATTGCGGCGGGCCGGGCAGACCAGCGTGGGGCCGGCCTTTTCTAGCGGGGACCTTGCGGTAGATTTGGCGCGGCGTGCCGTGACGATGGCCGGACATGAAGTGCAGCTGACGCCAACGGAATACGACTTGCTCCGCGTGTTGGTGACGAATGCTGACAAGGTGTTGACCCATCGCCAATTGCTGCGTGAGGTCTGGGGCGGTGTGGGTTATGAGCAAGAGGTACACATGCTGCGAGTCAACATCAGCAATCTCCGCCGCAAGATCGAGCCCGATCCGTCGCGCCCTCAGTACATTGTCACCGAGCCCGGTGTGGGATACCGTCTCCGGGCAAGCCTGTAACACTTTTCCCCAGCGACGCGGCCCCCTTGCTCAGAACTCAATCCCCCGCTTCTTCAGCAGGTACTGTACTGCCTTCGTCTGCAACACGGCCACTGGCCCCACATAGACCATAGCCAGACCGATGCGCGTGGCATACAGGCCGAGGAAAAACAGCATCGTGATCAGCAGCAGGGCCATGGTAAACACCGGATGCGCCACTGCCAGCAGGAATGCCTTCTTCACCGCCACCCGCAACGCACCCTTCTCGCGCACAAAAAAGGCAAAGAGATAGCTCTGCGCCACCAGCACAATGGAGAGGATAGCCATGGGCACGCTGGCCCACAGCCGTGAGTTTGGCTGCTCTGCGGACAGGAAGAAGAAGATGTCATAGGCCAGGATGAGCAACACTAGTGTATAGGGAAACACGAGCAGCCACGCCTTCCAGAAGTAGATTCTCAAGCCCTGAATAAAGTCCTTGAACTGGGCTTCATCTTTTAGCACCGCCTGGCGGGCAAAGTGGTACACCGCCACCGTGGCTGCCGGGCCGGTGATCACCGGCACCTGCAGGAAAAGCCAGGCCAGGGTGACCAGGGTGATGTCAAACAGGTTGGCCAGGATAAACACGAAGGAATCACGGATGAAGGAAAACATGGGATTCGTCTCTCCTTTGTGTGTACATTATAGAGGCGCAGCAGGCAGGGGGCAAACTTCGGGTGCATCTTGCTTTGGGGGCAGGCCTGTAGTATAGCCCCTTGTGGGCGTCATGATGGCTGTGCGGAAACGGGCACCCCGCAAAAGGGGGCGAAGGCAAGGCCCTATGCTACCGACAAGGATACCTCTCTGCCCGAGGACTGAAATGTGCCCGCAAACTCCATCCTGATTGACTTTACCAGGGTCTTGGCTATACTCCGGTAGACAGCGCTTCGGATGCTCAGCGTAGAAACGGTAGAGCGTGCAGAGTTCATTTGCCAAGCCTCTGCGGTCTCTGCGTTCTCAGCGGTGAGATCCTTGTTCATCACAAGTCTTGGAGCAGGATACCCGTGCGGCAATCGCGTCGCTTACTTCGCATTTCCCAACTGCAGTGGCCTTCTACGTTTGCGGCCCTGCGCCATCGCAACTTTCGCCTGTGGTTCATCGGCCAGACGCTTTCGGTGATGGGTACCTGGGCGCAATCCGTGGCCCAGGGTTGGACCGTCTACCAGTTGACCGGTTCAGAACTGGCCCTGGGCACCATTACCTTCTTTGGCACGCTGCCAACCCTCTTCCTGATGGTGCCGGCGGGGGCTCTCGCCGACCGCCTTCCCAAGCGTAAGGTGGTGATGATCGCTCAGATGGCGATGCTGGTGCAGGCCTTTGCTCTGGCCGCTCTGGCGGCCACGCATGTCCTGCGCGTCTGGCACGTCGCCATTCTGGCGGCCTGCAATGGCGTAGCCAACTCCTTTGATGCACCGGCGCGCCACGCGATGGCCGCCGACATGATCGAGGACCGGCGCGACCTGGCCAATGCCGTGGCGCTCAACGCGACCATCTTTAACACCGCCCGCGTGGTAGGGCCCGCCGTCGGTGGCATCATCCTGGCCCGGTTCGGAGCGGCGTGGTGCTTTGGCCTCAACGGGGTGAGTTTCCTGGCCGTGATCCTGGCCCTGTCGGCCATGCGTTTTCCGGCGATGCAGCCGAGGGCAGAGAAAGAGTCCATCGTCGAACAGGTCAAGGTTGGCATGCATTACATCTGGCACGATACCCGGATTCGCACTCTGATGTTCTTGACCGGCGTGGGCCAGTTGTTCGGCTTTTTTCATACGGTGCTGATGCCGGCCTACGCGGTGGATGTGCTGCAGGTGGGCGAGGCAGGTCTGGGCAATCTG
>Ga0316622_100004535_pt1 | contig 10229 bp, 12 predicted proteins | sample OWC_Aug_OW2_C1_D_FD_207646 | JGI IMG/M metagenome (GOLD analysis project Ga0316622, IMG submission 207646) | Wetland soil microbial communities from Old Woman Creek delta, Ohio, United States - OWC_Aug_OW2_C1_D5_C | ecosystem: Environmental > Terrestrial > Soil > Wetlands | place: USA: Ohio... | reverse complement strand
CGGAGGGCGAGTCGGCCACGGACAGGTTCTGGCAGACGACGCAACGGAGCTCCGACGCAACCTCGCGGACCCGCTCCTCCAAGTCGAAATTGGTGGCGGCGTGCACGTTGGCCGCGCCCGACCAGAGGAGGAATATGACGCCCAACGCAAGCCACCCGGTTGCCCGTCTTACACTCGCCCACATCCGTCTGCGCCGGATCATCTCACTTGCCCTTCAGGAGCAATTGCACCTGCGCCTCCACGAGCGCAGGCGTCAGCGCGCCGACGTGCTTGTAGGCGACCCGCCCCTGCCGGTCAATGAAGAACGTCTCCGGCACCCCGTACACCCCGTAATCGATGGAGACCTTGCTTCCGGGGTCGGGGGCATTTGGAAATGTGAACCCGAACCGTTGCAGGAACTCCCGGGCGTTGGCCTCCTTGTCCTGGATGTCCACACCGACCATCATCAGCCCCTGGTCCTTGAATTTCCTCCAGGTGGCTTCCAGGAGAGGCGCTTCCTCGTAGCAGGCGGGATAGCACCAAGACGCCCAGAAGTTCAGCACCAGCGGCTTTCCCTTCAGTTCGGCTAGGGACACTTCCCCGCCGTCAAAGGCCTTCAGGCGAAAGCCCGGCGCCGACTTCTGCACGAGAGGCGACGGAATGGCTTTCGGGTCCGTCCGGAAGCCGTACGCCAGCAACAGGATCAGCGGCACACTGGCCAGCGGGATGAGCAGTTTCTTCCACGTCATGGGCCGCTCCGCAGGCGATCTCAGGCAGGCTGGGCCTTGGCCCGCGCCGTGAGCATCGCCAGACGCCGCTCCGGCAGGACGGCCACGAGGACGCCCAGGAGAATCACGCCGCCGCCGATCCAGATCCAAGCCATCATGGGATTGATCATCACCTTGATGGTTGCGCTACTTCCGTCCCGCTCGAACGTGGAGAGAATCGTGTACAGATCCTCGCTCCAGTGATAGCGAGCGTCGACGCTGGCGAACGGGCTCTGCTGGTTCGGATAGAATCGCTGCCCTGGTTTCAACTCGGCGAGGGGTGTGCTCCCCTTGAGCACGGTGAGGTTGGCCCAGACCAAGATGTGCGTCGGCCGCTCTCCTGCTTGCAGGTCGTTGAATTGGACCGTGTAGGGCCCGATCTCCATCCGCTCTCCGGGCTTCAGCGTCACCTCGTGCTCCACCTTGTAGATGGAAGACACGGCGATGCCGATGATGGCGATCACTACGCCCAGATGGACAATCAGACCCCCGTAACGCCGCCGGGTCCTGAGCAGGAGCGCGGCGAACGCCTGGAGGAACCCCTCGCCCGTGGTGCCGGCGCGCGCCCGGGTGGCCGTCCAGAACTCCAGAGCGATCGTGGCCACAACAAACAAGCCGCAGAAGAACGCCAGCAGCGCCTCAGCGAGCCTGACGCCCAGGGCCCATAACAGCGCCGTCGCTGCGGCTGCCGTCACCAGCGGCTTCAGAAAGTTCCGCCGCAGGTTGTTCAGGGAAGCCCGCCCCCAGGCAATGAGGGGCCCGATCCCCATTAAGAGAAGAAGCGCCATGCCCAGCGGGACGCTCACCCGGTTGAAGTACGGCGTCCCCACGCTGATCTTGGTGCCGCGGATCGCCTCGGTGAGCAGCGGAAAAATGGTCCCCAGGAACACGGTGAAGCAGATCCCGATCAGGACCACATTGTTCAGCAGGAACGCGCTCTCCCGCGAGACCACGGAGTCCAGTTCGCCGTGGCCCTGCAACCGATCCGCCCGGTAGGCGACCAGGCCCAGGGAGAACAACAGGACCAGCGCCAGGAAACCCAGGAAGAGCATTCCCACCGGCCCCTCGGCGAAGGCGTGCACGGAGCCGAGAATCCCGCTCCGGGTGAGGAACGTCCCGAAGATGACGAGGGCGAAGGTCAGGGTGATGAGGACCAGGTTCCAGACCTTCAGCATGCCCTTGCGCTCTTGGATCATCACCGAGTGGATGAAGGCCGTCCCGGTCAACCAGGGCATAAAGGATGCGTTTTCCACGGGGTCCCAGGCCCAGTAGCCGCCCCATCCGAGGGTCCGATACGACCACCAGCCTCCGTAGAAGATCCCGCCCGTGAGAAACAACCAGGCGACCACCGTCCAGCGACGGGTGTTCTTCAGCCATTCCCCCGAGAGCCGCCCCGTGATGAGCGCCGCCATCGCGAACGCGAAGGGGACCGAGAACCCCACGTACCCGAGGTACAACAGGAGCGGGTGGATGAGCATGTCGGTCACTTCCAGGAGCGGGTTGAGCCCCCGGCCGTCCGGAGGGACGGGAAAGACCGTGGCGAAAGGGTTCGCCGCGAAGGTCATGACCAGAAGGAAGAAGGCGCAGATCGCCTGGAGCACCGCCTGGACGTAGGGCATGACCGCCTGGTGTCGGTCGCTGTACCGCGCCACGACCAGCGCGGAGAACAGGGATTGGAGCCAGACCCAGAGCAGGATGGAGCCCTCCAGCGACCCCCACAGGCCGGCGATCTTATAGCGCGTGAGGCTTCCCCGCGTGCTGTTGTTGGCCACATAACGCAGACTGAAGTCGCTGGTGATCAGCGCGTACTCCAGGAGGAACATGGCCAGGGTCACCAGGCACAGGTTCGCCAGGACCGCATTCCGTGAGCTGGCCAGCCAGTCCTCGCGGCCGAGGCGCGCCCCGTAGACCGCCGCACCGGCTGCGTACAGGCTCATCCCCAAGGCCAGGAAGAGCACGAAGTGACCGAGCGTCGGAATCATTGCTTATCTCCCGGCAGCAGTGACTTGAAGAGAGCCTTCTTGCCATCGAGGGTCTCCGGCTGCTTGGGCGCCTTGTACTCCTCGGAGTGCTTCGCCATGATGGTGCTGGAGCGAAGGTAACCCTCGGCTGCCCACGTGCCTTCCACCACGGCGCCGGCCCCTTCCTTGAAGAGATCCGGGGCGGTCCCCTTGTGCCGGACCGGCACGCTGCTCTGCCCGTCGGTGAGAACGAAGGTGAGCAGCAGCTGCTGCGGCTCCCAGCGGATGGACCCCTCCGCCACCATCCCGCCCACGCGCAGCGCCTTCCCCCGCACCGCGTCGGTCTTCTCGCGGATCTCGGTCGGCGTGTAGAAATAGACCATAGACTCCTTCACGCCGGAATAGACCAATCCGGCCAATGCGGCCAGCACGATCCCACCGGCAATCACGTACTTGAGCTTGCGACCCTTCATGGCCTCTTCCGCCCCCTATCCACTTCCAGCGCGGTCAGTGCCGCGCTGGCGTCTCGCAGGCGGCCCCGCAGGCCGACCAGGTATCCGACCAGCGTCACCGCCGCCACCCCGTATGCCAGACCGATGAATCCCCAGCTACCCACGGCGCCCCCGTGTCAGGCGCAACGCCAGCGCGTGTTGCCGCATGCGCTCCAACCGCGTCCGCTCCACCAAGTAGTAGGCGTACACCAGGAGCAATCCCACCAGGTTCACGATCAGCGGCACCAACAGGGCAAGGTCAACCGACGGCCCCCCCGGCCGCAAAATGGAGGAGGGCTGGTGCAGTGTCCGCCACCACTGCACCGCGAGGTGGTTGAGGGGAATATCGAAGAATCCCAGAATCGCCAACACCGCGCCATAGCGCGCCGCCGCCTGGGGCTCCTCCGCAAAAGCTCGCAGCATCAGATAGCCCACGTAGATCGTGAACAGGATTGCCGTCAAGGTCAGACGCGCGTCCCACGTCCACCAGACGCCCCAGGTGGACTTTCCCCAGATGGAGCCGGTGGCCAGCGTGATGCCGGTGAAGACCACGCCCACCTCCGCGGACGAGAAAGCCACCGCATCCGCGCGCGGGTCGCGCGTCCAGAGGTAGCGCAGGCTGGCGACGAACGTCACGGTGAACGCCAGGTACGCCGTGAGAATCGAGGGAACGTGCAGATACATGATTCGCTGCACCTCGCCCTGCACGGCGTCCGGCGGCGCGACGACGAGCCCGAGGTACAGGCCAAAGGCAACGCACAACCCCGCCAGCAGCCCCAGGATGCGGCCGATCCGAGACGGGCCCATCATTCCTCCAGCACAAACTCGAACGCCAGCGGGCATACCACCAGGAAGACCACGTCGAATCCGACCAGCAGTTTCAGCCAGTGGCTCGCCTCGGCCAACCCCGTCCCGTTCAGCAGGGCCTCCGTGGCTTTCACGGACCCCAGGATCACCGGGACGGTGAGCGGGAATAGCAGCAGCGGAAGCATCACCTCGCGCGCCCGCAGATGCGCGGTCATGGCCGCCAGCAAGGTGCCGATGGTGGAGAATCCCACGGTCCCGAGGAAGGCCACCAGGAGCAGGCCGGGCAGCGCGCGCCAGATCTCCAGGTTGTACAGGATGGCGAAGAGCGGGAGGATCAGCGCCTCCGCCATGACCATGAACAGAATGTTGCCCGCCAGCTTCCCGAAGTAGAGCGACTCCCGGTCGCCGGGAGTGAGCAGGAGCTCCTCGAAACACTCGTTCTCGCGCTCGGCTTGGAAACTGCGGCCCAGGCCCAGCATGCCGGTGAACAGAAACGCCAGCCAGAGCAGGCCCGGTGCGACCTCACGGAGCTTCGACAGATCGGGTCCCAGGGCGAAGTTGAAGATAAAGAGGACCAGCGCCGCGAAGAACAGCATGGCGTTCATCCGCTCGCGGGCGCGGAGCTCCACCCGAACGTCCTTCCAGGTCATCGCCCACGCGCGGCGCACCACCTCGGCCCCTACCATGGCCCCTCGCTCGGCCTTACTCTCGCGGCTCGCCGTTGTCGTTCTCGGCGAATCGCGTGTACAGTTCTCGGAGTTGATCCACCGTCAGGTGACCCTTGTCGGCGCGTCGGGTGACGGCGCCCTCGCGCATGAGCACGAACCGATCCGCCATGTCGTACGCCCGGCTCAGATTGTGCGTCGCTACGATGGCGGACCCGCCGCGTGCGCGGACGGAAGCCACATAACCGTTGAGCAGCGCGATGGCCGCCTGATCCAGCGTGTTGTGCGGCTCGTCCAAGAACAGAAGCTCCGGGTCGAAGAGCAGCATTTTCCCAATCACCAACCGACGCTTCATACCCGTGCTGTAGGTCCGCACCTTCGAGGCCGCTTGCATCTCCAGCCCGACCTCGGCCAGCGCCTTGTGAATCTGGTTCCGATCGCGGCGGATGCCGCGCATGGTGGCGGCAAAGCGCAGGTTCTCTTCCGCCGTCAACTCCTCGTACAGGTGGTGGTTATGGGAGATCATGCCGATCCGCCGTCGGATGGGATCGCGGCCCTTGACCAGGTCCTCCCCGAGGATCCGGCCGCCTCCCGCCGTAGGCTTCATGGCCGTGGACAGCAGCTTCAACAGGGTCGTCTTCCCCGCCCCGTTCGGGCCAAGCAGCGCCACCACCTCACCCCGCGTGGCAGACAGGTCCACCGCATCCAAGGCGAGCGTGGAACCGAAGATCTTGGTCAGCCCCTCCACCTCCACCGCCAACTGCTTGTCCATCGGGCTCCCGTGAGGCGTCGTCTTCCGCCCACCGCCGCCGATTACGGATGCATGTTGGCCGGCGCCAAAGACTGGCGCACTCGCGACTCCCACTCGTCCAGCTCGGGCGTGAAATACCGGAGCCGAATCTTTTTGTACTCTTTGGTGCTGTACAGGAGGGCATACTCGGCAATGCCCGTCGCCCGTGCCATCGCGTCGATGACTTCCTGGCAGCCCTGGGCGTCCTGGCCGTGCACCATGGTGAAGATGCTGTACGGCCAGTCGGGATAGGTGGGGCGCAGATAGCAGTGGCTCACGCCTTTAAAGCTTCCCATGATCCGGCCCACGTCCTCCGCTCGGTCGGCAGGCACCACCCACACCCCCATCGCATTGGCCCGGAAACCGGCCTCCCGGTGGTGCAGAACCGCGGCCATCCGGCGCATGTAGCCCTGCGTCTTGAGATGCGCCGCCACCGCGAGGAACTCCTCCTCCGGTATGCCGATCCGATGGGCCATGGGCGTGTACGGCTGCGGGACGATCGGCACGTCCTCTTGAAGTTCCCGGATGACGGCGACGTCCACCAGCCGCAACCCGTCGCTCCCTGCCGCGGGGCGCGTGGCGTCGCTGTAGGCGGCTTCGGTGCGCTCGGCTCCGGTGCCACCCTCCATATCCAACTGCACGCCGATCTTGAAGAGCCGGAGCGTCGGCAGGATGCGCGTGGATTCCGCCCCGGCCATCTCGTGCAGTCGCTCCACGGTCCATGCAAGATCGCTCGCGGGCGGAACCGCGATCGTGAACCACATGTTGAAGGCGTGATCACGCTTGTAGTTGTGGCTGACGCCAGGATGCCCGTTCACCACCTCGGCGGCCCGGTCCAAATGTTCCGGCCGGACGCGCATGGCCACCAGGCTGCTCTGGTACCCGAGGCTGCGCGTGTCGAAGATTCCCCCGATCTGCCGGACGATCTTCTGCCGCCTGTGCTCGTCGAGCCGCGCGATGACCTCGGCTTCCGTGAGACACAGCCGGAGCCCCAGCACCGCAAACGGGCGGGAGACCAACGGGAAATCCGCTTGAATCGCGTTCAGCAAGCGCTTGTCGCGCTCATCCATAGAACAGCCCCGTCCCATCCACTTCAGTCGCAGACGTCAGGAGATGATACTGGATTATCCAGGCACTGGCAAGCCGCGGCTGCCGCCAGGACGCGGTCTAACTCCTCGAATCTCCGTCCCTGCCAGGAGAATGCCAAACAGACATCGGCTGAAGTGGATCGCTAGGAAAGTCGGGCGCCGCACGCCTTGGCCGCGGCCAGCAATCGCTCGTAGTCGGCCTCGGGCAGGCACGGGAGACCGGGCACGGACGCGTGGTCCCCCTCGTCCACCCCGTGGAAGTCCGATCCACCGGTCACCAGCAGACCATGCCGCCGTGCGATCCGGCGGTACCGGCTCGCCCGACCAAAGGCGTGTTTCGGGTGATAGACCTCGATTGCCGTGAGTCCAGCGGCCATGAGATCGGGAATCGCCTCGTCCCGGTTGTGGAGCCCCGGGTGGGCGAGGGACGCGATACCACCTGCCTCGCGGATTACTGCAATAGCGTCTGTGACGGACACGTCGGGACGCGGAACGTAGGCCGGTTTGTTTGTGCCGAGGTACCGATCGAAGGCCTCGTCCGAGCTCCCGACGAAGCCGCGCTCCACGAGCGCGCGCGCTAGGTGGGGTCGGCCGACATTCCCGTTCTGTGCCCGCGCCAGAACGTCGTCCGCCGGAACCCCCATGCCCATGGCCTGAAGCCGATTCAGCATCGCATGGAGACGCGCCTGACGCGCCTCGCGTGTGGCGTTGAGGAACAAGCGGAGCGCGGCGGTCGCGGGATCGATGAAGTAGCCGAGAATGTGAAACTCCACAGCACCCCAGTAGGCGCTGAGCTCAATACCGGGGATGAAGGTAAGCCCTGTGGCGTCCGCCGCCCGCTTTGCCTCATCCAAGCCGTCCACGGTGTCGTGATCGGTGACGCTGAACACCTCGACCGCTGCCGCGCGGACGGCACGGACCAAGTCTTCCGGCGCCAGAAGACCGTCAGAGGCTGTGGTGTGGACGTGGAGGTCGATGCGCATAGACGATTCCCCCGCGTATGCGGGAAAGACGTGCGAATCTATTGGCCGTACCATCCGCTGTCAACAGGATTCGGCCGCGGCGCACGCCAAAAGCGCAGCCCCCTGGCACAAACGCGACGGCCGGACGCCTCCCGCGCACAGCGGATAAGGCGCCCGGCCGTCACGGGGACAGACCCTGCACGGTGGTTATGCTACTCGGGAAACGTCTCGCGGAACTTTCCCATCGTGTCCGCGGCCGTCTTCGAAATCAGGACCGAATCCGAGACCAGCGTGATGAGCTGATAACCCCGATCGTAGAGCGCTTTGGCCTGCTCCCAGCTTCCCGAGATGGTGCCCAGCGGCATCCGGAGCTTTTTGGCCTTGGCCTCGGCCGTGGCGATGGCCGCTTGCACCTCAGGCGCGGCCGGGTTCCCGAAGTGCCCCATGGAGGTGGAGAGATCCATGGGTCCGATGAAGAGGGCGTCCACCCCAGGAACAGAGCCGATGGCCTCCATGTTCTCGATGGCCTGCGTCGTCTCGATCTGGAGCATCACGAAGATCTCGTCGTTCGCCCGCTTCAGATAACCGGTAATGTCCCGCCCGTAGCCGGCCGCCCGGACGCTCCCGGCGATGCCGCGGATGCCGACCGGAGGATATTTGCACGCCTGGACCGCCCGGACCGCCTCGTCCTTGGTGTTCACATACGGAATCATGAGGCCGTAGGCGCCGGCGTCCAGGATCCGCTTGATCCACACCAGGTCGTTCCAGGGCACGCGCACAAACGGCACGGCGCCGGTCCCGGCCGCCGCGATGGCCTGACACTGGGAAACCAGGGTCAGCACATCCCCGCCGGCATGCTCCATGTCGATCAGGACCCAGTCAAAGCCGCCCCGAGCCAAACACTCGGCCGAGAGGGGGCTGCACAGCTGGGCCCAGGCGCCGGCGGTCTTTTTGCCGGCCTTGATCATCCGCTTAACCCGATTCTCGAACAATTGAGTCATTCCCATCTCCTCGGTTATCTTTCCCTAGTTCGCACCAAGCGACTGCACGCCCCCCGTTCGCACGGCGACGTACTTTACCCCTCTCCCTTTCGCTCGTCCAGTCAGAATTCTGGGCACGCCGGGTAAACGAACAACGCGTGCGACGCCATGGAGGCCAGGAATCGCGAGGGGCGGATGTCGGGGGGATATACAGATCGGGATCGCGGACACCCTGGGCTCGTGCGGTGGTGTTCAAGAAAAGCTACGTTCCGCTCCAGGATCCGTAAATCGAGGAGAATCCGACGGAGCCATTTTCTCCGGTGAAGGACACGAAGGGGACGGGGTAGACGCCGCTGGCCGTCGCGCCCTTGCTATAGATGTAGACGTCGTCGGTTTGGCTCGACGGACCGCCCGAGATCAGAGCGGGTGAGAGCTGCCACGGGAGACTCCATGAGTCCACCTCGGCCATGTTCGCGTACCCATCGCTCCGCATCACCGCAACGCTCGTTGGGTATACCCCCCGGTCGTTGCCGTAAAGGATGGCCTGCGTCACGAGCGTCTTGGAGTCCGAGGCAGCCCGTGAGTACCGAGCTTTCCTATGCGCGCTGATCAGGTTGGGAATCGCGATGCTCGCCAGCAGCCCGATAATGACGATGACAACCAACAACTCCACCAAACTAAAGCCATGGCATCCCCGCCGTCGGGCGCAACCCATCGGGTTTTCTCCTATTCAGCCAATCATCACATGAGTGCGCGTGGGCGTACGTTTCGCGACTGGGGTCGTACTCCCCGGCACTCCAAGCGCGACCTCACAGCATGCCGAAAATGACCGAGGATTTCCCCGTTTCTGCGGCATTCGCCAGACGTACCATCTCTGAGATGAAAACCGGATAGCTGCGAATCAGTCGGTTTGCCACGGCCGACCGTCGCAGATACACACCGACAGTGCCCCGGCTTGCCAGCCAGTGGACATGGGTTAGCCACGGGCGGACAATTATTGTCACTCGCATCAATAGCAGACAACAGGCTTCCCACGTATGATCGGCGAATTGATCTCGCATCGTACTGGGTTTCGAGAGGTGATCTGAAAGGCCTGGTGGCTTGCCGTCCAGTAATCCTTCCAGTAAGAGAGCATGGCGGCATCTCGATCTGCAGGGCTCTCGGCGCGTCTCGCAGTCAAAGCGGACCGCGCGCGGTCCAGGTCCATGCGCATCTTCTCAAGCAGCGCATTCGCCTCCTCGGCCGAGATCTCCTTACCATCCACCCTGGTGGCCACCGCCGAGGCATAGGCCAACATTGCCTGCGTCAGCGAATCGGCGCGGAGCCCCCAGCGCTCATATACCACATCGTAACGGGAGATCAGCGCGCGCGCCGCATTAGCGCTCGTGCCGAAACGCCCTAGCTTCACATCTGTTTTCCATGTTTCTAGGGTACCCTCCAGTTCGAGCTGGAGGGCCTCCAAGCGCGCGGACCGCTGCTGCTCCACCGTCGGAGCGCAGCCCGCCCCCAAGATGGCGACCACGAGGACAACCGGGATCCATCGCATGGTGAGTCCTCTCTGGGGTTCTCCGTACCGGAGACGCGGGCGCCCGCGGCGCAGTTGCGGCCGATGCGACATCGTACTACGGCACGAATCCAGCGGCCGGGAAACATATCCCCGCCGGGCATCGAGGCCAGTCAAGGAATCCTACCGTGGGGGTCCCTTGGCCTTTAATTCCAGCGCTTTTTTGATCAGGGCG
>Ga0316622_100004534_pt1 | contig 10229 bp, 10 predicted proteins | sample OWC_Aug_OW2_C1_D_FD_207646 | JGI IMG/M metagenome (GOLD analysis project Ga0316622, IMG submission 207646) | Wetland soil microbial communities from Old Woman Creek delta, Ohio, United States - OWC_Aug_OW2_C1_D5_C | ecosystem: Environmental > Terrestrial > Soil > Wetlands | place: USA: Ohio... | reverse complement strand
ACGGATCACTCAGGTGCTGGCACTCGAGCTGTCGCTGCCGGCCGTGGGCCAGGGCGTGATCGGCATCGAGTGCCGGGAGGACGATGCGGACAGCCGTGCGGCTCTCGTGGTGCTGCACCACGAGGAATCGTTCGTGCGGCTGCGTGCCGAGCGCGCGTTCGCGCGGACCCTGGGGGGCAGCTGCCACTCGCCGATCGCGGCGCACGCGATGCTCGAGGACGGCGCGCTCACCGTGCACGGCTTCGTGGGTTCCCCGGACGGCACCGAGGTCTATCGCGACCTCGAGCGTGGCGATCCGGCGGCGACCGAGACCCTCGGCCGACGACTCGCCGAACGGATGCAGGCTGCGGGGGCGGGCGCCCTGCTCGAGCGTCTGCGGCTCGAGGCGGCCGCGACGCCGTGACGCGGTCGCTCGCCGGTGTGCCCGTGCTCGTCACGCGTCCCGCGCCACAGGCCGCGCGCTTTGCGGCGCTGTTGACGGAGGCAGGGGCGAACCCGGTCCCGTTTCCCGCGATCGAGATCGAGCCCGTCGAGCTCGACGCCGAGGCGCGCGCGCGGCTCGCGCCCGACAGCTTCGACTGGGCCGTCTACACCAGCGCCAACGCGGTCGAGTGCTCGCTGCGGCAATTGCCGCGGCCCACGCGCACCCGGATAGCTGCGATCGGTCGCGGCACGGCGCGCGCGCTCGCCGCGCACGGTGTCGCCGTGGATGCGGTCCCGACGACGACCTCGGAGTCCGAGGGCCTGCTCGCGCTGCCGTCCTTCCTGGAGGTGCGCGGTTGCCGCATCCTGATCCTGCGGGGTGTCGGGGGCCGCACGCTGCTGCGCGACGAGCTCACCCGACGCGGTGCGATGGTGACGCTCGGCGAGGTGTACCGGCGCGTGCGCGCGGTGCCGACGCCCACGGACCTGGCGGGGCTGCGGCGCGCCTGCGATTCCGGACGTGCCGTCGTCGCCGTGACGAGCGCGGAGGTCCTGCACGCGCTGCTCGAGCTGGCTCCCGAGGAGCGGTTCCCGCGCCTGCGCGACTGCGCACTGCTGGTCCCCGGCGAGCGGGTCGCCGCGGCCGCGCGCGCGCTGGCCTGGCGCGGCCCCCTCATCACCGCGCACGGCGCCGAGGACGCGGCGATGGTCGACGCACTGGCACGGGCCGCCACCGCCGGCGGAGCCCCCGGTTCGGCGTGATAGGATCGTGGCCGCACACCAGGCCCGCGCATCCACCCCGATGTCCGCCGAGATCGAATCCCTCTCCACCGACCAGAGCTCGCGCCGACCCGGACGCGGCGTGAGCCCGATGCTGGTCGCGCTGGTCGTGCTCGGCCTGCTGCTCGCCGTCTATGCGCACTGGCGCTTCGAGCAGTTCGACGAGCGCATCGACCGGATGCGCAGGCAGGCCGCCGCGCTGCAGGCTGCGCAGGACCGGCTCGACCTCCGGCTGCAGTCGCTCGTGACGGAACTCGATTCGAGCCGCGCCGCGTGGCGCAGCGAGCTGCGCGGCCTGCGCGAGGTGCCGGCGCAGGTGGACGAGCTCGGCCAGAGCGTCGAGGAGCTGCGTGCCCGCACGGAGGCGCCACAACGCGCGTGGGTCCGCGCGGAGGCGCTCTACCTGCTCGAGCTGGCCGAGCGCAGGCTGTACCTCGAGCGGGACGTGCCGACTTCGATCGCGGCGATGGAATCCGCCGACGCGCGCCTCGCGACGCTCGACGACCCCGCCGTGCGCGAAGTGCGCGCCAAGCTGGCCCTGGAGCTCGCGGCACTGCGTGCCGTGCCGGTGCCCGACCTGCCTCAGGTGCTGTCGCGCATCGGACGGCTCGAGGACGCGGTTCCGGCGCTGCCGGTGATCGGCATGCCCGTCTCGCAGGTGCGCCGCGTCGCCGCCGAACCCGCCGGCCAGGGCGTGTTCGAGCGTGCGTGGCGCCGGCTGAGGCAGGCGGCGCGGGACCTGTTCTCGCTGCGACGCATCGAGCCGGCGACCGCCCGGCTCGTGACGCAGGAAGAGGAGTCGCTGCGCCGGCAGCACCTGGAGCTGCTCCTGTTCGCCGCACGAGTCGCCGGGATGCAACCGGACGGCGCCGCGTACGCACAATCGCTGCGGGCGGCCGGCACCTGGCTCGGGCAGTTCTTCGATCCCTCCAGTCCCGAAGTCTCGGCCGCGGCCGCGGAGCTCACGGCGCTCGAGCTGACCATCATCGAGCCTCCGTTGCCGAAGATCGGGGACGCCGGGCGAGCGCTGCGCGGCGTCATTCGCGGCAGCACGAGCCCGCCATGAAGGGCGCCGCGGTCGTCGCGCTGGCACTCCTCGCCGGCGGGCTGCTGGCGCACCTGCTGCTCGCGGATCCGGGCTACGTGGCCATCCGCCTGGGGCGCTCGCTGTTCGAGACGACGCTGCCGGTGTTCGTGCTGCTGCTCGGGGCAATCCACGTGATCGCGGTACTGCTCAGCCGCGCCTTCGCGTCGCGCCGGCGCGTCGCGCAGCTGCGCGCGGAACGCCGGCGGCGGCGCGCGCGCGACGACACGCAGAAGGGGCTGCTCGACCTCGCGGCCGGCCAGTGGAGAAGCGCGGAGGAACTCCTGAGCCGCGCCGCGCCGGACGCCGATTCGCCGGCCGCCAACTACCTCGTCGCCGCGCGCGCGGCGGACCTGCTCGACGCGACCGACCGGCGCGACGAGTGGCTTGAGCGTGCCCAGGAGGAAGCACCCGAGGCGCGCGCCGCCGCGCTGGTGACCCTGGCCGAGATGCAGATGCGACGCGGCCAGGACACCGCGGCGCTGCAGACCCTCGAGCAGCTCGACGCCTCGGGCCACCTCAATTCCCGCGGGCTCGAGCTCATGGCCCGGCTCTGCCAGAAGCTCGGCCGCAGCGAGCAGCTGCGGGAGCTCGGGCCGCGCCTGCTGAGCGCCAAGGAGTTGCCGGAGTCGCGGGTGAACGAACTCCTGGCGCAGGTGCGGCTCGAGGCCGTGCGGGCGGCCGGCGAGCAGGCCAACCAGTCGGCGCTCGAGAAGGCGTGGTCCGAGCTGCCGCGCGCGGTGCGCAAGCTGCCGCAATCCATCCTCGCCTACGCACGCGCGGCGATGGCGTGCCGGGACCACCCGAGCGCGGAACGTCTGCTGCGCGAACTGATCGACGAGACTTCCGACGCCGTGGCGATCCGGCTGTACGGGGAACTGGTGCTGCCCGACGCGCTGTTGCCGCTCGAGCGCGCCGAGGGGTGGCTGCGCAAGCGCCCGGAAGACCCGGACCTGCTCGGGACCTGCGCCCGGCTCTGCCTGCGCGCCGAACTGTTCGGCAAGGCGCGCAGTTACCTCGAGGCGAGCCTGGCGCGCCGGCCGAGCGCCGAGAACAGCCTGATCCTCGCTGACCTGCTCGACCAGCTCGGCGAGCGCGACCTCGCGATGGGCTGGCTGCGCGAATCCGCGACGCAGTCCGCCGGGCGCCGGCCGAACGTGCCGCGCGTCAGGCTGCGTCGTCATTGACGCCGGGAGCGTCGCCTCAGCGGTTCGCGCTTCCGCCCTGCATGCCCGACAGCGCGTCGGGCGCGTAGTCGAACGAGTCGAAGAAGAGCTGCTCCCGGGGCAGGCCGTGTCCCGGGAAGCTTGAACGAATCGCCTCGATCATCGCCGGCGGGCCACTGGCGTAGACGTCGAAGCCCGAGAGGTCCGCGTGGTCCGCGAGCACGGCTTCGTGTGCCACGCCGCGACGACCGGGCCACGGCGCGGCGTCCGCCGAGGGCGGCCCCGAGAGAACGGGCCGATAGCGGAAGCCTGGACGCTCCCGCTCGAGACGCTGCAGCCAGGCCTGCTCGTAGAGGCCCCCTGCGTCCTGCGCTCCCCAGTACAGCGTGACCGGCCGCCGGTCCCCCGTCGCGACCAGCTGCCTCAGCATCGCCCTGAGCGGCGCGTAACCGGTCCCGCCGCCGATCATGAGCGGCAGCCGCGGCGACTCGGCGCGCAGCCAGAACTGGCCGAGCGGCCCTTCGATGCGCAGCAGCGCGCCGGCGCGCAGGCTGTCGAAGAGCTGGCCGGTGAAGCCGCTGCGCGACGCGCGGCGGACGTGCAGCTCGAGCAGCCGTCCGTCCGCCGGCGCACTCGCGATCGAGAAGCTGCGACGGCGCCCACCGGAGAGCATGATGTCGAGGTACTGGCCCGGGCGGTAATGCAGTTCCTCGACGGCCGGCAGGCGCAGGAACACCGCCATCACGTCCTCCGCGACGCGGTCCATGCGCTCGATGCGGCACGGCAGGGATTTCACCTCGACGTCCGGCGCGGGACGCACTTCGCGTGTCTCGACACGCAGGTCGGTGAGTGCGCGGGCCTGGCACAGCAGTGCGTAGCCGTCCCGGGCCTCCGCCTCGGTCAGCCCCGGCGGCCGCTCGCCCGGGTACGTGAATTCGCCCGCAAGGATGCGCGCGCGGCAGGATGCGCAGTGACCACCCTTGCAGCTGTGCGGCAGGTTGAGGCCGGCGCGCAGCGCCGCGGCAAGCACCGTCTCGCCGGGATCGGCAGAGACAGTCGGTCCGGCGGGGACGAGGGTGATCTGGGGCATGTCCGAAGGATGCCACGAAGACGCGGCCGGGACGGGACGCTCCCACGATTCGCGTATCCTCGGCGAATGGATCCCTCCTGCCTGATCGCAGGCTGCGGCTACACCGGCCGGCGCCTCGCGCGCCGGTTGCGGCCGCGCTGGCGCGTGAGCGCGCTCGCGCGGTCGGAGGCTGCGGCCGCGAGCCTGGCCGCCGAGGGGATCGTGGTCGTGCAGGCGGACCTCGATGCGGCGCTTCCGCCGCATACGCTCGCGGCCACCGTGGATGGAGCCGCGATCGCCTACCTCGTGCCACCACCGGATGCCGGCGACGCCGATCCGCGGCTAGGGCGGTTCCTCGTTGCGCTCGGATCCGCGCGCCCGGCGGTCCTGGTCTACGTGAGCACGACCGGCGTGTACGGTGACACGCGGGGGCAACCCGTGACGGAAGACTCACCGGTGAGCCCGGCGAACGAGCGCGCTCGCCGACGCGTGGCGGCCGAGGACGCCGCCAAGGCATGGTGCGCCGGGCATGGCGTACGCTGCGTCGTGCTGCGAGTCGCGGGCATCTACGGTCCGGGACGCCTGCCGCTCGATCGCCTGCGCCGCGGCGAACCGGCCCTGCGGCCCGAGGATGCCGGGCCCGGCAACCGCATCCACGTGGACGACCTGGTCACGACCTGCGTGGCCGCAATCGAGCGCCCGGTGCAGGGCGCGTTCAACGTCACCGACGGCGACACCTCGAGCACGACGGTGTTCCTGCAGCGCGTCGCGGCACTTGCCGGACTTCCGCCACCACCGCTGGTTCCGCTCGCGGAGGCCGCCGGACGCGTGAGCCCGGGCATGCTCGCGTTCCTTCGCGAGTCGCGCCGCGTCGACAACCGGCGCATGCGCGAGGAACTCGGCGTCGTGCCGCGCTACGTGCGCGTCGACGACGGCATCGCCGCAAGCCTCGCCGAGATGCGGGAATCGACGGGCTGAGGGCCGGTTTCGGCTATCCTTGGCACCCATGCGGCTCGCCTTCACGAAGATGCATGGACTCGGCAACGACTTCATCGTCTTCGACGCGCGCCGGCCGGAGGAGGTGCCCTCCGCCGCGATGCTCCGTCGCCTCGCCGACCGGCGCACCGGCATCGGCTTCGACCAGGCGCTCGCGCTTGCGCCGCCGCGCCGGCCCGGCACCGACGTCTTCTATCGAATCTTCAACGCGGACGGCTCCGAAGTGGAGCAGTGCGGCAACGGCGCGCGCTGCATAGCGCGGCTGGTTGCGAGCCGCGCCGCCGAATGCGACCGCGAACTCGCGATGGACAGCCCGGGCGGCGTCGTGCGGGCACGGCTGCGCGCCGACGGGCTGGTCGCCGTGGCGATGGGCGTGCCCAACTTCGATCCGCGCGCACTGCCCTTCGAGGCGGACAGCGAGGCGGCGAGTTACCACATCGACCTGCCGTCCGGCCCCGTCGAGTTCGGCGCGGTCTCGGTCGGCAACCCGCACGCGGTCATCCGCGTGCGCTCGGTGCGCGACGCGCCGGTGGACAGCGTCGGACCCGCAATGGAGAATCACCCGCGCTTTCCGTGCCGGGTCAACGTGGGCTTCCTCGAGATCGTCGCGCCCGACCACGTGCGACTGCGCGTGTTCGAACGCGGCGTGGGCGAGACGCAGGCCTGTGGCACGGGCGCCTGCGCAGCGGTTGCCGTGGGACGGCGATACGGCCCGCTCATGGAGGAAGTGCAGGTTGACGTGCCGGGCGGACGACTGATCGTACAGTGGCCCGGCCCGGGCGAGCCGATCTGGCTCACCGGCCCGGCCGAGACGGCCTTCGAAGGCCAGGTCGAGATTCCGGATCATCCGGGGAGAACCGCATGAACAAGCAGCCGATCCGCGGCGTGGAGCCAGCGAGCCTCGACGAGGACAAGGTCCTCGAGCACCTGCTCGCGAACCCGGAGTTCTTCGAGCGTCACCCCGGCGTGCTTGCCCGGATCAAGCTGCCGCACCAGCGCGGCAGCGCGGCCGTGTCGCTCGTCGAGCGGCAGGTGCTGGTGCTGCGCGAAAAGCACGAGACGCTCGAGCGCAAGCTGCGCGAGCTGATCGAGTACGGACGCACGAACGACGCCATCGTCGACCGCATTCACCGCCTCACGAGGCGGCTGCTGCGCGCAAGGGACTTCGGCGCCGTCGTCGCGGCGCTCGAGACCTCGCTGCGCGAGGACTTCGGGGCCTCGCGCTGGGTGATCCTCATCACCGACCCGTCGCTCGCGGGCCTGGGGACCGAGGCGACGGCGCACCTGCGCGCGGTGCCGCGCGGCAGCCCCGAGCTCAGGATCTTCGAGGCATTCTTCGAGTCCGCGCGGCCGCGCAGCGGGCAGATCCGCGACACGCAGCGCGACTACCTGTTCGGCGCCGATGGCAGCCAGGTCGGCTCCACCGTCCTGATCCCGCTCGGCGAGCGCGCGTCGCTCGGGCTGCTCGCCATCGCGAGCCACGATACCGAGCGCTACCTGCCCACCATGAGCACGGACTTCCTCGTCCGCATCGGCGAGATCGTGAGCGAGGCCATCGTCGCGCGCGGCGCATGAGCGAGGCGCTTCGCGACGGCGTCGGCCGCTTCCTGCAGGGCCTGCGCACCGAGCGCCGGCTGTCGCCCCACACCGCGTCCAATTACGGGCGCGACCTCGAGGCGCTGCTCGAGTACTGCGCCGCGCAGGGGATCGAGTCGTGGGGCGCCCTCGACACGCAGCACGTGCGCAGCTTCGCCGCGCAGTGCCACCGTCGCGGCCTCGGGCCGCGCAGCATCCAGCGCCGGCTCTCGGCCGTGCGCAGCCTCTTCCGTTTCCTGATCCGCGAGGGCGAACTCCGGCACGACCCGGCCGCCGACGTGCAGGCACCCAGGGCCCGCAAGCGGCTGCCGACCACGCTCGATGCCGACACCATGGGGCGCCTGCTCGCGTTCCGCGCCGACGACCGCCTCGGCGTGCGCGACAAGGCGATCATGGAGCTCTTCTATTCCTCGGGCCTGCGACTCGCCGAGCTGCTGGGCCTCGATCTCGCCGACCTCGACCTGCGCGACCGCACGGTGCGCGTCGTCGGCAAGGGACGCAAAGTCCGCATCGTCCCGGTGGGACGTCACGCCGTCGAGGCAACGACGCGGTGGCTGGCGGAGCGTGCAGCGCTCGCAGCCGTGGATGAGCCGGCGGTGTTCGTCGGGATCAACGGGCGGCGACTCGGCCCGCGCATCGTGCAGCGGCGCATCGCCCGCTGGGCACGCCTGCAGGGGCTGCCGGAGCACGTCCACCCGCACCTGTTCCGGCATTCGTTCGCATCCCACCTGCTCGAGTCGTCGGGCGACCTGCGCGCCGTGCAGGAACTGCTCGGGCACGCGAACATCGGCACCACTCAGGTGTACACGCACCTTGATTTCCAGCACCTGGCACGGATATACGATGCGGCCCATCCGCGGGCGAGGCGGAAGCGGCCGTAGGCCGTAGGCCGTAGGCCGTAGGCCAGAGTCTCCGACCTACAGCCCACAGCCTATCGCCCACCATCTGTCGCCCACCTCCCACCTCCCACCGCCATGACCACCCCCACCTTCGATCCCCACGGCACCACGATCCTCTGCGTCCGCCGCGACGGGCTCGTCGCCATGGGCGGCGACGGCCAGGTGACGCTCGGCAACACGGTCATGAAGGGCAACGCCCGCAAGGTGCGACGCCTGCACGAGGGCCGCGTGATCGCCGGTTTCGCGGGCGGCACGGCGGACGCCTTCACGCTGTTCGAGCGCTTCGAGGCCAAGCTGCAGCAGTTCGGCAACCTGACGCGCGCCGCCATCGAGCTCGCCAAGGACTGGCGCTCCGACCGCAGCCTCCGTCGCCTCGAGGCGCTGCTCTGCGTCGCCGACGCCACGCACTCGTTCATCGTCTCCGGCAACGGCGACGTGATCGAGCCCGAGCACGACCTGATGGCCGTGGGATCGGGCGGCGCGTTCGCCCAGGCGGCCGCGCTCGCCCTGCTCCAGAACACGGACCTCGATGCCCGTGCCATCGTCGAGCAGGCGCTCGGCATCGCGGCGGACATCTGCATCTACACCAACCGCCACCTGACCATCGAGGTGCTCGGTTGATGTCCGCCATGACGCCGCGCGAGATCGTCCAGGAGCTCGACAAGCACATCGTCGGGCAGGCCGCGGCCAAGCGCGCCGTGGCCATCGCGCTGCGCAACCGCTGGCGGCGCATGCAGGTGGGCGAGGCGCTGCGCGCGGAGATCACTCCCAAGAACATCCTGATGATCGGGCCGACCGGCGTGGGCAAGACCGAGATCGCGCGGCGACTCGCGCGCCTTTCAGGTGCACCCTTCATCAAGGTCGAGGCCACCAAGTTCACCGAGGTGGGCTACGTCGGCCGCGAGGTGGACTCGATCATCAAGGACCTCGTTGACGTGGCGGTAAAGCAGACGCGCGAGGCGGAGGTGGCCAAGGTGCGCCACCGCGCCATGGACGCCGCGGAAGAGCGGATCCTCGACGCGCTGCTGCCGCGGCCGCGGGCCGTGGGCTTTGCCGCCGAGCCCGAGCCGCCGCGCGACGGTGACACGCGCCAGCGCTTCCGCAAGATGCTGCGCGAGGGCCAGCTCGACGAGCGCGAGATCGAGGTCGAGGTGCGCACCGTCCCGATGGGCGTCGAGATCATGGCCCCGCCCGGTATGGAGGAGCTCTCCCAGCAGCTGCAGGGCATGTTCCAGAACCTCGGCGGACAGCGCTCGCGGCCGCGCAAGCTCAAAGTCGCCGAGGCGTTCAAGCTGCTCACCGAGGAAGAGGCGGCGAAGCTCGTCAACGAGGACGAGCTCAAGGCGCAGGCGCTGCGCAACGCCGAGCAGAACGGCATCGTGTTCATCGACGAGATCGACAAGATCGCGCGCCGGCAGGAGACGATGGGCGTGGACGTCTCGCGCGAGGGCGTGCAGCGCGACCTGCTGCCGCTCGTCGAGGGCTGCACGGTCACCACCAAGTACGGCATGGTGAGGACCGACCACGTCCTGTTCATCGCCTCGGGCGCCTTCCACATGTCGAAGCCCTCGGACCTGATCCCGGAGCTGCAGGGACGGCTGCCGATCCGGGTCGAGCTCGAGGCCCTCGGGGTCGAGGACTTCGTGCGCATCCTCACCGAGCCCGATGCCTCGCTCTGCACGCAGTACGCGGCGCTGCTCGCCACCGAGGGCGTGCGCCTGGAGTTCGAGCCCGGCGGCGTGCGGCGCATCGCCGAGGTGGCCTTCGACGTGAACCAGCGCACCGAGAACATCGGCGCGCGCCGCCTGCACACCGTGATGGAGCGGCTGCTCGAGACGATTTCCTACGAGGCCTCGGACCGGGCCGGTGCGACCCTGGTCGTGGACGCGGCCTACGTGGACCGCAACCTCGCCGAGCTCGCGCGCGACCAGGACCTGGCGCGCTACATCCTCTGACCCCGGAGACCGCTGCGTGACCCCGACCGAGATCAAGCTGCGCACGAAGTCCCGCGTCCTGGAGATCGCCTTCGACGACGGCTCGCGCTTCGAGCTGCCGTTCGAGTACCTGCGCGTGTACTCGCCCTCGGCCGAGGTGCGCGGCCACGGGCCGGGCCAGGAGACCCTGCAGCTCGGCAAGCACGAGGTCGGCGTCCGCGCCGCGGAGCCGGTCGGGAACTATGCCGTGAAGCTCGTGTTCGACGACGGCCACGACACGGG
>Ga0316622_100004533_pt1 | contig 10230 bp, 7 predicted proteins | sample OWC_Aug_OW2_C1_D_FD_207646 | JGI IMG/M metagenome (GOLD analysis project Ga0316622, IMG submission 207646) | Wetland soil microbial communities from Old Woman Creek delta, Ohio, United States - OWC_Aug_OW2_C1_D5_C | ecosystem: Environmental > Terrestrial > Soil > Wetlands | place: USA: Ohio... | reverse complement strand
GACCTTTCCGCCGTCGCGCAGCTCGCGCATACGACCGTCTAGATACTCCACCGCCTGGCGCACGTCCGCCTCGTCTTCGGGCTTGCAGGCGATCTGAAATTTTCGGTCGAGAAGGCTTACTTCGATCACGCCGGGTTCGCTCATGGGGCGTCTGCCGGAATCCTGGTCAGCAGCGACTCCAGCCGCGCCCGCGCGGCCTCGATGCGCTCCGACAGCTGCCGGTTGAGGATTTGGGCCGCCGCCAACTCTTGGCGCAGGTCGGAGTTTTCCTTGCGCAGACGATGGCATAGCTGCACCAGTTGCCCGATCTTCGCGTCGAGGGAGTCCAGTTCCGCGTCCATCGTGACACTATAGTAATCGTCTTCTCGCTGAGTCAACCTCCAGCGCCGCCCGCTGCAAGCGATATCGTAGGATGTTGGGTCATGCCGCCGCACTATGCCGTGTATACGGACAGGTGACACCCGTGCTCGGCTTGCCTAGAATCCGAGCGAGCCGCCGCGGCAAGCCGCGGCGACGGAGTGCCCGTGCATGGGGGTCGGCGCGGGTGTAGAGATTGGCAAGTATTTTACGGCACCTAATGCAAAGGAGAACTGCAATGTCTTCCAGGTTGCGCACCTGTTTGACCCTGTTGGCCGCCGTCACCACCGGCGCCTCGCTGGCCTCGGGCGCCGCCCATGCCCGGGTAGAGAAACTCGGCAAGGGGGAGGGTTTTGTCGATATCGTGGCCTGGCCCGGCTACATCGAACGCGGCGAAACCGATAAGAACTTCGACTGGGTCACCGATTTCGAGAAGAAGACCTCGTGCAAGGTGCGGGTGAAAACCGCCAACACCTCGGACGAGATGGTCGCGCTGATGAACGAGGGCGGCTTCGACCTTGTCACCGCCTCCGGTGATGCCAGCCTTCGCCTGATCGCCGGCGGGCGCGTGCAGGAAGTCAACACCAAGCTCGTTCCAAGCTTCAACAACGTTGATGCGCGGCTGCAGAAGTCGCCTTGGCACTTCGTCAACGGCAAGCATTACGGGGTGCCCTACCAGTGGGGCTACAACGTGCTTGCCTACAACACCAAGGTGTTTCCCACGCCGCCCAAGAGCTGGGAGGTGGTGTTCAAGGAGATGAACCTGCCTGATGGCAAGTCGAACAAAGGCCGGGTCCAGGCCTTCGACGGCCCGATCTACATCGCCGATGCCGCCCTGTACCTGATGAAGACCAAGCCGGAACTGGGCATCAAGAACCCGTACGAGCTCGATGACAAGCAGTACAAAGCCGCACTGGACCTCCTGCGCGAACAGCGCAAGCTGGTATCGCGCTACTGGCATGATGCATTTATCCAGATCGACGACTTCAAGAACGAGGGCGTTGTGGCCTCCTCGGCATGGGGTTTTCAGGTCAACCTGCTGCGCTCGGAGAAGCAGCCGATCGCCAGCACGGTTCCGGTCGAAGGCGCCACCGGATGGGCGGATACCACCATGCTGCATGCCGAAGCCAAGCACCCGAACTGCGCATACATGTGGATGGAGCACTCGCTCAATCCCAAGCTGCAGGGCGATCTCGCCGCCTGGTTCGGATCGGTTCCGGTCAACCTGGCTGCCTGCAAGGGCAACAAGCTGCTTAGCGATGCAGGCTGCGCCACCAACGGCCTGAACGAGTTCGAGCGCATCTGGTTCTGGCGCACGCCGGTCAGCAACTGCGGTAACGGGCGTACCTGCGTGCCCTACTACCGCTGGGTGACCGACTACATCGCCATCCTCGGCGGGCGCTAGCGGCGCGCGCAGCCGGTCCGGGGCGGGTCGCCCCGGACTGCGACACCATGAGCATGCCTGCGTCCATGCCGGCCGTGCGGTTTCGCGGGGTCAGCCGCTTCTTCGGCGACGTTCGCGCGGTGGACGATCTCAGCTTCGAGATCGCCGACGGCGAGTTCTTTTCGCTGCTCGGTCCGTCAGGTTCCGGCAAGACCACCTGCCTGCGGCTGATCGCCGGCTTCGAGCAGCCTGATCGAGGCGGGATCGAGATCCACGGCGTCGACGTGGCCGGGGTTCCGCCCTACGAGCGCGACGTCAACACCGTGTTCCAGGATTACGCCTTGTTTCCGCACATGCGCGTGGGAGAAAACGTGGAATACGGCCTGATGATCCGCAAGGTCCCCGCTGCCGAGCGGCGCAAGCGCTCCGAGGAGATGCTCGCATTGGTCAAGCTCGAAGGCATGCGCGATCGCAAGCCTGCGCAGCTGTCGGGCGGGCAGCGGCAGCGCGTGGCCCTGGCGCGCGCGCTGATCAACCGGCCGCGCGTGCTGCTTCTCGACGAGCCGCTCGGCGCGCTCGACCTGAAGCTGCGCGAGCAAATGCAGATCGAGCTCAAGGCGCTGCAGCAGCGCGTGGGCATCACGTTCATCTATGTGACGCACGACCAGGGGGAAGCGCTGGCGATGAGCGATCGTCTGGCGGTGTTCAATCACGGCCGGATCGAACAGGTCGGTGCGCCCGCGGCGATCTACGAACATCCCGCCACCAGTTTCGTCGCCGGTTTCGTCGGCGTATCCAACGTGTTCACTGGCGATGCTGCGCGCAAGCTCACCGATGCGCCGGGCGCTTTCGCCATCCGTCCGGAGAAGTTGCGGCTCCTGTCGGAGAACATGCCCGCGCCCGAGGGCTGGGTCAGCCGCAGCGGTGCCATCGCATCCAGCGTCTACCTCGGCGCGGCGACGCGTTACGTGGTGGCGCTCGACGCAGGCGTGGACATCACCGTAATGCAGCAGAACGCGGACGACCGCAACCGCGGCCCGGGGCCCGGCGTGCGTGTGACGGTTGCCTGGCAGGCGCGGCATCAGCAGCCGCTGACGGATTCCAGCGTTGATCGGCGCTAGCCTGCGGGCGCCTCGGCCCGGCCTGTTCCACCGCCTGTCGAGCGCGCTCTACCTGCATCCGCGCCTGCTGTTGCTGCTGCTGCTCACCCCGCCCCTGCTGTGGCTGGGAGTCATCTACCTGGGTTCGCTGCTGTCCTTGCTGCTGCAGAGTTTCTTCTATATCGACGAGTTCTCCGGCGTGGTGGTGCGAGAGTTCTCGCTCGCAACCTACCGCCAGCTGTTCACGCTGTCGAACTTTGACATCATCCGGCGCACCGCCGGCATGGCCGCGGCAGTCACCCTAGCCGCTGCCGCGCTCGCGTTTCCACTTGCCTACTACATGGTGCGCTACGCGAGCACACGCACCAAGGCGCTGCTGTATCTCGCGGTCATGCTGCCGCTATGGTCGAGCTATCTGGTGCGGGTGTATTCGTGGAAGCTGATTCTGGCCAAGGAAGGCATCGTCACCTGGCTCGCTCAGCAGCTGCACCTGGGCTGGCTTCTCGAGGGCGTGCTGGCGCTGCCGGTGATCGGAGGCCCGTCGCTGTCCACTTCGTACCTGGGCACCTTTCTGGTATTCCTGTACATCTGGCTGCCGTTCATGATCCTGCCGATCGTCGCCGCGCTCGAGCGCGTACCCAGAAGCCTCATCGAAGCCTCTGCCGATCTCGGTGCAGATCACCGCGCGACCTTCCGCAAGGTGTTGTGGCCGCTTGCCTTGCCCGGCGTGGTTGCCGGATCGATCTTCACTTTTTCGCTGACTCTGGGTGACTACATCATCCCGCAGATCATCGGCACCTCCGAGCCCTTCCTCGGTCAGGCGGTCTACCGGCATCAGGGAACAGCGGGCAACGTGCCCATGGCAGCGGCCCTGACGGTGGTCCCGATCGTCATCATGGTCGCCTATCTCGCCGTGGCGCGCCGGCTGGGAGCTTTCGATGCGCTCTAGCTCGCGCCGCGCACCGCGCGCCGGATGGGCACTGAGCGCGGCCGCGACCGCCACCATCCTGTTCCTGCACGTGCCGCTAGCGTTCATCGTCTTGTACGCTTTCAGCACGGATTCAAAGACGTTCGTGTTTCCGCCGCCCGGGCTGACGACGCGGTGGTTCGGCGTCGCGTTCGAGCGCGAGGACATCCGCCAGGCGCTGCGGCTCTCGCTCGAGGTGGCGACGGTGTCGACGCTGGTGGCGATGGTGCTTGGCACGCTCGCTGCCGCGGCGGTATGGCGCTCGCGCTTCTTTGGCCGCGAGGCCATCTCCCTGCTGGTGATCCTGCCGATCGCGCTGCCTGGCATCATCACCGGAATCAGCCTGCGCAGCGCGCTGGGGCTGCTCGATATGCCGTTCAGCTTCTGGACCATCGTCATCGGCCACGCTACGTTCTGCATCGTGGTCGTTTACAACAACGTGCTCGCGCGCTTTCGCCGCTCCTCGTTCAATCAGATCGAGGCGAGTATGGACCTGGGAGCGAACGGCTTCCAGACCTTCCGCCACATCCTCCTGCCCAATATCGCCACCGCGCTGCTCGCCGGCGGCATGCTGGCCTTCGCCCTCTCATTCGACGAGGTGATCGTCACCACCTTCACTGCGGGTCAGCAGAGCACGCTGCCGATCTGGATGCTGACCGAGCTGGTGCGCCCGCGCCAGCGCCCGGTGACGAACGTGGTAGCAGTGTTCGTCATCGTCGTGACCTTCATCCCCATTCTGGCTGCCTTCTACCTCACGCGCGACACGCACGAGATCGCCGGCAGCGGCAAGTAAGCGCACCTACAAGGAGATCATCATGCTGCATGCGGACCTGACCAAGCAGTTCATCGACGGCAAGTTCGTCGCCGGAGAGGGTGCCGAGGAATCGATCGTAAATCCGGCAACCGGCGCCGTGATCGCGCGTGCGCGCGAAGCGAGCGTGCAGCAGATCGACCATGCGGTAACCGCCGCGCGCAGGGCATTCAAGAGCTGGGGACTGACCACGCCGCAGGAGCGTTCGCTGCTGTTGCTGAAACTGGCCGACCGGATCGAGCAGGAGGCGGCGGCGTTCGCCGAGCTGGAATCGCTCAACTGCGGCAAGCCCCGCGTGCGCGTGCTTGGCGACGAACTGCCCGCCATCGTGGACTGCTTCCGCTTCTTCGCGGGCGCGGCGCGCTGCCTGCCGGGCAGTAACACCGACGAGTACCTGCCCAACCACACCAGCATGATCAGGCGCGACCCGATCGGTGTCATCGCGCAGATCGCGCCCTGGAATTACCCGCTCATGATGGCTGCGTGGAAGCTCGCCCCCGCGCTTGCGGCGGGCAACAGCGTTGTGATCAAACCCTCGGAGCAGACGCCGCTCACCTTGCTGAAGCTGGCCGCACTGTGCGCAGAATTGTTCCCCGCGGGCGTGGTGAACGTCGTCACCGGGCGCGGCCCCAGTGTCGGTGCGCCACTGATCAATCACGGCGCAGTTCGCATGATCTCGGTGACCGGCAGCGTCGGCACCGGACAGAAGGTGATCGAGGCGGCGGTGTCGGGCGTCAAGCGTACCCATCTCGAGCTCGGCGGCAAGGCACCCGTCATCGTGTTTGACGATGCTGACCTGTCCGCCGTCGTTGCAGGCATCAGGATGGCAGGGTTCTACAACGCCGGCCAGGACTGCACCGCTGCCTGCCGGGTCTACGCTTCGGCCAAGATCTACGACAACCTAGTGGCCGATCTGGGCAGCGCGATCGGTTCGATCAAGTACGGAACGCCCGAGCGCGAGGACAGCGAGATCGGGCCGCTCATCACTGCCACCCACCGCGAGCGCGTGGCCGGCTACGTCGAGCGCGCGGCAGCGCTCAAGCACGTCGAAGTGCTCACCGGCGGCAAGGCCCCGGCCGGAGGCGGGTTCTTCTTCGAGCCTACGCTGATCGCCGGGGCCATGCAAAGCGACGAGATCGTGCGCAAGGAAGTGTTCGGTCCGGTGGTTTCGGTAACGCGCTTCAACGATGCGGACCAGGCGATCGAGTGGGCCAACGATTCCGACTACGGCCTCGCGTCCTCGGTCTGGACCAGCGACGTGCGCAAGGCGATGAAGGCAGCCGCCCAGCTCGAATACGGCTGTACCTGGGTCAACACACACTTCACCCTGGTCAACGAGATGCCGCACGGTGGGGTGAAGATGTCCGGCTACGGCAAGGACATGTCGCTGTTCGGTCTGGAGGACTACACCGCGGTCCGGCACGTGATGATCAATTTCGGCTGATCTGCGGACGGCGGGCGAGGACGGGTTAAACTTGACCCTGCCCGATCCCGCAGGGCCATCCTCGTGACCCGCCACCGTTGCCTACCCGAGCGCGCTGCTGCCTGCGCGCACCCGCGCACCGCATCATGACCAACGGCGGGCTCTACCTGCGCCTGCTGCGCTACGTGACGCCGTACCGTGGCATCTTTGCCCTGTCGGTACTCGGCATGGCGATCTCCGCCGCGACCGAGGTGGCGCTACCGGCTGCGGCCAAGCCTTTTTTGGACGGGACCTTCGTCGAGCGCGACCCGCAGTTCATGCGCTGGGTCCCCTTCCTGATCGTGCTGCTGTTTCTGGTGCGCGGTCTGGGCATGTTCATGGGTTCGTACGCCAGCGCCTATGTCGGTCAGCGCGTAGTGCAGGACCTGCGCCGCCAGATGTTCGCCAGGATGCTGGCCCTGCCGCAGCGATTCTACGGCGATGTAATGAGCGGCAAGCTGATCTCCAAGTTCACCTTCGATGTGAACCAGGTCTCCGGCGCGGTCACGCACGTGCTCACCATCCTCGTGCGCGACACCATCACCGTGACCGGACTGCTCGGCTACCTGTTCTGGCTCAACTGGAAGCTGACGCTCATCACCTTCATCACCATCCCGCCCATCGCGCTGATGGTGCGCATCTTCAATCGCCGCCTGCGCGGGCTAACCCGCCAGACGCAGCGTTCGGTCGGCGACGTGACGCAGGTGCTGCAGGAGAGCATCGAGGGGCAGAAGGTGGTGAAGATCTTCGGCGGGCAGGACTACGAGCGTGGCCGGTTCGAGAAGGCGATCAACCGCGTGCGCCAGTTCCTGCTGAAGGAACAGGCCGCGGCTGCGCTGAACGTTCCTCTGGTGCAGGTGTTCGCCTCCATTGCGGTGGCCATCGTCATCTACCGCGTCACACTCGACGTGCAGGCCGATCGCACCACGGTGGGCGGGTTCGTGTCTTTCATCGCCGCAATGCTGCTGGTGCTGGCACCTCTCAAGCGCCTCACCGGGGTGAGCGAGCAGATCCAGCGCGGGCTCTCGGCGGCGGAGAGCGTGTTTGGCCTGATCGACGAGCTGCCCGAGGACGACCGCGGCACGCTGGAACTTGGCCGTGCGCGCGGCGAGGTGCGCCTGGAGCAGGTGAGTTTTAGCTATCCTGGCGCGGAGCGCCACGCGCTCAGGAACATCTGCCTGCATATTCAGCCGGGCGAGACCGTGGCGCTGGTCGGCGCATCGGGCAGCGGCAAGACTACGCTCGCCAACATGATCCCGCGCTTCTACCATCCCGGCTCAGGCCGCATCCAGATCGACGGTCACGATCTGGAGCAGATCAAGCTGGCAAGCCTGCGCGCCAATGTCGGACTGGTCAGCCAGGACGTGGTCCTGTTCAACGATACCGTTGCAGCGAACATCGCTTATGGCGCCAAGGCCGACGCGGACGAGGCCGAGATCGTTGCCGCAGCGCGGGCAGCGCACGCGTGGGAGTTCATCCAGGCACTGCCGCAGGGGCTGGCGACGATGGTGGGCGAGAATGGCGTGAAGCTCTCGGGGGGGCAGCGTCAACGCTTGGCGATCGCGCGCACCCTGTTGAAGAACGCGCCCATCCTGATCCTCGACGAAGCCACCTCCGCGCTCGACTCCGAGTCGGAGCGCCACGTCCAGGCTGGACTGGATGCGTTGATGCAGGGGCGCACCACGATCGTGATCGCGCACCGGCTCTCGACCATTGAGCGCGCCGATCGCATCGTCGTGCTCGACCGCGGCGAGATCGTCGAACTCGGCCGCCACGCGGAGCTCATCGCCCGCGACGGTCTGTACGCGCGCCTGCATCGGTTGCAGTTCTCCGCGCAGCCTGCCCAGACAGGTCTCTAGTGGGCCTTGTCCCAGTTCGGACCCGCGCCGGTGTCGACCACCAGCGGCACGGCCAGTGAAGCGACTGCGCACATCAGTTCCGGCACGCGAGCACGTACCATCTCCAGTTCACCGTCCGGCGCTTCGAGGACCAACTCGTCGTGCACCTGCAGGATCAGGCGCGTCTGCAGCTTGTCCGCCTGCAGCCAGCCGTGCACCGCGAGCATGGCGAGCTTGATGAGATCCGCCGCGGTCCCTTGCATCGGGGCGTTGATGGCAGCGCGCTCGGCACCCATGCGCCGCTGGTTGTTGGAGGAATTGATCTCGGGCATGTACAGGCGCCGACCGAAGACGGTCTCCACGTACCCGCGCTCACGTGCCGACTGCCGGGTCGCGTCCATGTAGGCCTTCACGCCCGGGTAGCGCGCGAAGTAGCGCTCCATGTATTGTTGTGCGGCGGAGCGCTCGATGCCCAGCTGGGAGGCCAGTCCAAACGCCGACATGCCGTAGATCAGACCGAAATTGATGGTCTTGGCGTAACGCCGCTGCTCGCTGGTGACCGCCTCGGCCTCCAGGCCAAATACCTCGGCGGCGGTGCGCCGATGCACGTCTTCGCCCGAGCGGAACGCCGCGAGCAGGGTTTCGTCACCGGACAGGTGGGCCATGATGCGCAGCTCCACCTGCGAATAGTCGGCTGAGACCAGCTGGTGGCCGGGTGCGGCGATGAACGCTTCGCGGATACGTCGTCCCTCGGCGTTGCGGATCGGGATGTTCTGCAGGTTCGGCTCGTTGCTGGAGAGCCGGCCGGTCACCGCGGTGGTCTGGTTGAAGGTGGTGTGCACGCGGCCCGTGCGCGGGTTGACCATGCGCGGCAGCTTGTCGGTGTAAGTGGACTTGAGTTTCGACATCGCGCGGTAGTCGAGGATCAGCCGGGCGAGCGGGTAGTCGAGCGCCAGTTGCTCCAGCACGTCCTCGTCGGTCGAGGGTTGTCCGCTGGGCGTCTTCTTGATCACCGGCAGTTTGTGGCGCTCGAACAGGATCTCCTGGATCTGCTTCGGCGAATTAAGGTTGAACGGCTGCCCGGCGACCTCCTTGGCGCGCTGTTCGATGTCGAGCAGGCTTCGCCCCAGTTCCTGGCTGTGGCGCGCGAGCAGCGCCGAGTCGATCAACACGCCGTGGCGCTCCATCTCGAAGAGCACGTCCATTACCGGCACCTCGATGCGTTCGTAGACGAAGCGCAGGCGCTCGTCGGCGAGGATCTGCGGATGCAGTGCCCGGTGCAGCTGCAGGGTGACGTCCGCATCCTCGGCCGAGTACTCAGTGGCGCGTTCCACCGACACCTGATCGAAGCCGATCTGCGACGCGCCCTTGCCGGCCACCTCCTCGAAGGTGATGGTCTTGAGCCCAAGGTGGCGCTGCGCCAGGCTGTCCATGTCGTGCGTCTTGTGGCTCTCCAGCACATAGGACTGCACGCAGGTGTCGTGGGCCACGCCGCGCATGCGCACGCCATGGTTGGCGAAGATGTGCGCATCGTACTTGGCGTTCTGCGCCACCTTCAGGCGTGCCGGGTTCTCCAGCCACGGGCGCAGTCGCTCCAGCGTAGCATCGAAGGGCAGTTGCGCCGGCGCCCCGGCATAACCGTGCGCCATCGGGATGTAGGCGGCGTGGTCGGGCTCCACCGCGAGCGAGACACCCACCAGCCGCGCGGTATGCGGATCCAGTCCGGTGGTTTCGGTGTCGACGCAGGCGAGTTCCGCGCGTTCGACCCGCTCGACCCACCGTTCCAGCTGTTGCACACTCAGCACGGTCTCGTAGTGGCGTTCGCGCGGTGCGCGCTCGACCGGCGCTGCAGGGGCGGTGTCCGCAGGGGCTGCACCCGCCTCGCTACCGAGCTCGCGCAGCCAGCTCTTGAACTCGAAACGGGCGTACAGCGCCGCCAGCTTTTCCCGGTCGGGCGCGACGTGCGCCATCTGTTCGAATTCCATCGGCAGCTCGACGTCGCACTTTACCGTGAGCAGGGCGCGCGCGGTGGGCAGCCAGGGCAGCGCCTTGCGTAGATTCTCGCCGATAGCGCCGCCGATCTCTTCCGCGTGGCGCAGCAACTCGTCCAGGCTGCCGTATTGCTGCAGCCACTTCGCCGCGGTTTTCGGACCGACCTTGTGCACACCCGGGATGTTGTCCACGCCGTCGCCGATTAGCGTGAGGTAGTCCACGATCTGGTCCGGGCGCACGCCAAACTTGGCGAGTACCCCGGCTTCGTCGAAGGTCTCGTTCGACATCGTGTTGACCATCGTGACAATGGGGTTCACCA